>ERZ778017.2061-NODE-2061-length-17469-cov-5.296026_pt1 | contig 17469 bp, 8 predicted proteins | sample MGYA00375747_ERZ778017 | MGnify/ENA primary metagenome ERZ778017 (study PRJEB29350, sample SAMN05509838) | bioreactor metagenome | biome: bioreactor; material: wastewater | place: South Africa: University of Cape Town | collected 2014-03-17 ...
TGCTTCGACGACGAATCGCAGGCGGTGTATCGCAAGCGGCGCGAGGAATTCCGCCGGCGTCGCGATTACATCGTCCCCGCGCTGAATGCGATCCGGCTGCCGGTGCCGGTCACCCCCGACGGCGCGTTCTACGCGTGGGTCGATTGCAGCGCGCACACCGACGACAGCGCGCGCTTCGCCGACGAGCTGCTCGAACGCACTTTCGTCTCGGTCGTGCCCGGAATGGACTTCGGCGTACACGAGGCCGAGAGCCACCTGCGGATTTCGTACGCTACGTCGATGGATCGGCTCGAGGAGGCGATCTCGCGGCTCGGGCGCTACCTGGGGTAGCGATCAGCGCTGAGGATCGGCGCTGAGCGGCGCGCGCAGCGCGTCCGCGCCGGCGCCCGCGCAAGTTCATCCTGCGCTCAGAGTTCTTCCCGCGCCTTCGCTTCAAAAAGCGCCGGCGCTCGCAGCGCGCTGTACGCCTGGCGCGACGTCGAAGCGCCAGGACTGTCGCCGGCGATCGCCGTCGCCGCCCGCAGCTGCGGTTCGGCCATCGCGATCTGCGTCGCGGCGACGGAGGCCGTCGTCGATGGCGGTGTCGCGCCCTCGCGCGCGGCCGCGGCGATGCGCGCGCGTTCGGTGAGCACCTTGTTGCCGTAGCCGAAGTCGTGCGGCAGCAACGCCGCGCCGACGTAGGACTTCAGCGCGCCTTCGACGCTGCCCTCGCGCACGAGGTACTCCTTCAGGATGCGCGAGCCGACGGTGATGTTGGCCACCGGATCGAGCGCCGCGCGCGCGCCGCCGAAAGGCGCGAACTTGTCGAGATGCACGCGCGTGAGCACCTGCATCAGGCCTTGCGCGCCCGCCGAACTGCGTGCGTTGGGATTGAAGTTCGACTCGATCGACATCACGGCGAGCACGAGATACGGATCGAGCCGGAACTCGCCCGCGGCGCGGAACGCATGCGCGACGAAGCGCTGCACGTCGTCGAGATTCAGGCGATAGCGGCGCGCGACGAATCGGGAGATGTTGCGCTGTTCGGGCGAGAGCTTCAGCGGCGAGAACGTGTCGCGCGCGTCCGCTCTTGCTTCGGCCGCTGCGCGCGCCATGGATGCGGGCGCGAGAGATGCGGCGGACCGGGGTGCCGCAGCGAGCGCGTTGCGCTCGATGACGATCGGAGACGTGGGCTGCGGCTGTGCGGCCGGCGCGGCCTCGTTGGCGGCCTCATTGGCGGCCTCGGCTGGCGGATCATCCACGTCCCTTGCCTGCGCCGTATCGGGCGGCGCACGCGGCCCGACAGGGCCGGACCCGGCGGTCTTTACTGCGTCGCCGAGCAGCGCGAAGGCCTCGAAGGTCGAGGCCGCGAACCAGTCGCCGGGCGCGGGCGCAGCGGCCGGATGCAGCAGCCGATCGCCGACGTGCCGCGGAGATTCGTCGACGCTTCGCTGCATCGCGCGCTGCCCGGCGCGCAATTGCAGCCAGCGGTCACCGATGCGCGAAACCGGCGAGGCGCCGCTGTCGGCGACATCGGCACGCACGCGAAGCTCCCCTCGCATCGCATCATGCCGCCGCTCGTTCGACGCAACCGCGTCGGCCGAGCCGTTCACCGCACGCTGGACAACGGCGAGCGTGCGTACGAAACCCGACGGGGGCGCCGAGACATCGATCGACGCAGCGGGTCGCGGCAGCGGGATCGACGCGACGGCCACCAGCGCGGCCATCGGGGCTACGGCGCGCACGAAACGCACCGCTCCGATGGTTCGCACGAACACGGCGAACAACGCACCGACCTGACGCTGCTGCAGCATCCAGACTCCTTCCGGCTTTCGCCGTAAGTACCGCCGGACACGGCGGTCGTCATCGAGCCCGCTGCAGACACATGCACATGCGGGCCTCTCTCTTTCTTTCGTTGCCCTTCGGTGCTTCGCCGAAGGGATCTCACGGTTGCAGCACTGCAGCTGCGTTGGCTTCGAACCGGATCGAAGCGCGATGTCTCGCCGGGCGATGCAGCGGCCATCGGGCGATGGCGCGGGCGAGACGGTCCGGATTCTATTGAGCAAGTCGCGCGCCGGTCAACCCGCACGTTTCACTATGCGCAACGTCTCGCGCAGCGAGCGACGATGACACAATGCCGTCGGCTCCGCTCCATGACCCGTACCTTGAAATACAACGACCTGCGCGATTTCGTTGCAAGACTCGATGCGATCGGCGAATTGCGGCGCATCGCGGTGCCGGTTTCGCCGCGGCTCGAAATGACCGTGATCGCGGATCGCGTATTGCGTTCGGGCGGGCCCGCCCTGCTCTTCGAGCGGCCGCACGAGAACGGCCACGACTATCCGATGCCGGTGCTCGCGAACCTGTTCGGCACCACGAAGCGCGTCGCCGCCGGACTCGGCGCCGACTCGACGCAGGCGTTGCGCGAGATCGGAGAACTGCTGGCGTGGCTGAAGGAACCCGAGCCGCCGCGCGGACTGCGCGACGCATGGGACAAGTGGCCGATGCTGCGCCAGGCGATGAAGATGTCACCGCGCGAGATCGACTCGCGCGCATCGTGCCAGGAGATCGTGCTCGAAGGCGACGCGGTCGATCTGTCGAAGCTGCCGGTGCAGACCTGCTGGCCGGGCGATGTCGGTCCGTTGATCACCTGGGGGCTCGTCGTCACGCGCGGGCCGCAGCGGTCGCGACAGAATCTCGGCATCTACCGCCAGCAGGTGATCGGCGCGAATCGCGTGATCATGCGCTGGCTCGCGCATCGTGGAGGCGCGCTCGACTTCCTCGAACACGCACGCACGCATCCGGGCGAACCCTTCCCGATCGCGGTCGCTCTCGGCGCCGATCCCGCGACGATGCTCGCCGCCGTCACACCGATTCCCGACACGCTGTCCGAATACCAGTTCGCCGGACTGCTGCGCGGCGCGCGCACCGAGATCGCGAAGTGCATCGGCTGCCCGCTGCAGGTGCCGGCGCGCGCCGAGATCGTGCTCGAAGGATCGATCCTGCCCGATGCCGATCTCGTGCGAACCCGCGCGAATGCGCAGGCGCTCGGCCACGAGGGCGACCTGCCGCCGGCCGCGCGCACCGGATGGGAGATGGCGATCGAGGGACCCTTCGGCGACCACACCGGCTACTACAACGAGCGCGAGTGGTTTCCGGTGTTCGCGATCGATCGCATCACGATGCGGCGCGACGCGATCTACCACAGCACCTATACCGGCAAGCCGCCCGACGAGCCGGCGATGCTCGGCGTCGCGCTGAACGAGGTGTTCGTTCCGATCCTTCGCCGTCAGTTCCCCGAGATCGTCGACTTCTACCTTCCGCCGGAAGGATGCTCGTACCGCATCGCGATCGTCTCGATGCGCAAGCAGTATCCGGGGCACGCAAAGCGCGTGATGTTCGGCATCTGGAGCTTCCTGCGCCAGTTCATGTACACGAAGTTCGTCGTCGTGGTCGACGACGACGTCGACGCGCGCGACTGGAAGGAGGTGATCTGGGCGATGACCACCCGCGTCGATCCGGCGCGCGATGCGACGATCGTCGAGAACACGCCGATCGACTCGCTGGACTTCGCCTCGCCGGTGTCGGGGCTGGGCTCGAAGATCGGCATCGACGCGACCAGCAAGTGGCCGGGCGAAACGACGCGCGAATGGGGCCGCGCGATCAGGATCGACGCGCAGACCGAACGACGGGTCGATGCGATCTGGAGCGAACTCGGCCTGTAGCCCGCTGTGTAGTCCGTTGACCGGCCCTGTCGGTGAGCAGCCACGCGACGACGAAGGCGAGCGCGACGATGAGCGCGGGCGACGTGTCGGCACTGCGTCCGGGAATCGCCCGCTGCGCGAATTCGAGCGCGAGAAGCGCCAGCACGGCGAGCGAACCGAGGGCCGCCGCCGAGCGGGCGCGCGCGCCTGCCCAGCGCAGCGCGAGCACCAGCACGAAAGCGAACCAGCAGAAATAGAGCGCGAACTCGAGCGCGGACAGCGGATGGCTGCGACCCACCAGCGGCCACCAGGAAAAGCGCGCGCCGGTTCCCCAGCCGGCGTGTCCGGGCGCGAGCTCGTAGGCGAGAACCGAGACGAGGGCCAGCGCCGGCGCGATGCGCGCCAGGCGGCCATCGACAGCGGGAACGAGCAGCAGCAGCGAAACCGATGCGCCCGACGCGATGCCGGCCAGCTCGGACCAGGAAAGCGCGCGCCACTCGAGCAGCGCCTGCGCGACGAGCGCCAGCGCGATCGTCGCGACCAGCGCGGCCGAGGCGCGCAGCCTCGACGCGACGAGCGCCCGGAGCGCCGCGGCGACCGCCATCCATCCGAAGGCATGCTCGGCGACCCGCCAGGGATCGAAGGACGCCGCGGCGCGCAGGAACGAGAGATTCGCGCGGACGGTGCCGACGTCGAAGGTGAATCGCCACGGCGCGGTCGCGCACGCGAGCCACGCGCCGACGACGAGCCATGCCGCGAGCGTCACTGGCGCGGCAGCACGGGCGCTTCGCCCGGTGCCCCCCGGCAGGCGGTGCAGCAGCGCGGAAGCCAGCGGCAACGCGACGAAACCGAGCGTCGCGCCCGCCGAATTCATCGCCCAGTCGATCCAGCTCGAAACGCGATCTCCCAGGCAGGCCTGCGCCAGCTCCATCGACAGCGAGAACGTCACGATCGCGAGCCAGGCGACGACCCGCACCACCACCCCCTGGTACGTCGCCGCGAAGGCCGCCGCCAGCAGCCCGGCCGGAACGTAGGCGACGAGATTGGCCAGTGCGTCGCCTCCGGACCACCAGCCGGCGGCCAGCGGCGCGGCGCAGGCTTTCGCCGGGTTCCCGGCGAGCCACTCTGAGCTCCAGGCGAGCCACTTCAGCCCCCCGGCGAGAGATTCCGAGCCCGAGGCGAGCGACTGATATGCGACGAACGCCAGATAGAGCGCCAGCGCAGCCGCGAGCGCGACGCGTCGCTCAGTCGTTCTCACGAGTGTTCGTCCAACGCCGGATCGTCCCGAGCCGCAGCATCGCGCGATTATCGACGCTTCGCGGCGCTCCGGACGCTTCGCGCCGCTCCGGACGCTTCGCGGCGATCCCGACGCTGCGGCGATATAATTCTGTGGACATGACTGCCGCCTCGCGCGAACCGCTGGTCATCGATGCCGAGCTGCTCGAGCGCTTCGGCGGTCGCGGACCTCGCTACACCTCCTACCCCACCGCCGATCGCTTCGACGAGCGCGTCGATGCCGATCGCTACGGCCGCGCGCTGCTCGAACGGGCCGATCGCCGCGACGAATCGCTCGGCCTGTACGTGCACATCCCGTTCTGCCGGGTCATCTGCTACTACTGCGCGTGCAACAAGATCGGCACGAAGCACGTCGAGCAGTCCACGCCGTACCTGGAAGCGCTGCGTCGCGAGATGACGCTCGTCACCGACCGCACCGGTCGCGGGCAGACGGTGCGCCACCTGCACTTCGGCGGCGGCACGCCCACCTTCATGCCCGACGCGGAGCTGGGCCAGCTCTTCGATTCGATGCGCGCGCATTTCGAGTTCGCCGACGACGGCGAATACTCGATCGAGGTCGACCCGCGCACCGTCGGGCCGCAGCGCATCCGCACGCTGCGCAATCTCGGCCTGAACCGCATCAGCCTCGGCGTGCAGGACTTCGACCCGACCGTGCAGGCAGCCGTCAACCGCATCCAGTCCTACGAACAGACGGTCGCGCTGATCGAAGCGGCGCGCGACAGCGGGTTCCGCTCGATCAACGTCGATCTCATCTACGGGCTGCCGAAGCAGAACCCCGAGAGTTTTCGCGAGACGTTGCGCAAGACGATCGCCGCCGCGCCCGATCGCATCGCTCTGTATCACTACGCGCACCTGCCCACGCTGTTCAAACCGCAGCGCCGCATCTCCGAGGCCGACCTGCCTTCGTCGGAAGCGAAGGCGCGCATGTTCGAAACGGCGGTCTCGATGTTCGAGGCCGCCGGCTACCTGCACCTGGGGCTCGACCACTTCGCCCACGAGAACGACGAGCTGGCGATCGCGCAGCGCGATGGGCGTCTGCATCGGAACTTCCAGGGCTACTGCTCGCACGATTCGGGCGACCTGATCGCGCTGGGGGTCTCGGCGATCTCGTCGGTGGGCGACGTCTACGCGCAGAACGACAAGGTGCTCGACGGCTACTACCGCCGCATCGAGCGCGGCGAACTGCCGATCGTGCGCGGCATCGCGCTCGACGAAGACGACTTCGTACGCCGCGACGCGATCCAGTCGCTGATGTGCGATTTCTCGCTGCGCTGGGACGCGCTCGACGCGCGCCGCGGCATCGACAGCCGCAGGCGGCTGGCCGACGCGCAGGCGGCGCTGGCGCCGCTGGTCGAGGCCGGCGCCGTGCGCGTCGACGAGAGCGGCGTCGAAGTACTGCCGCGCGGGCGCCTGCTGGTGCGCGCGGTCGCCATGGCCTTCGACCGCCATCTGGCCGAGCGTGCGGCGGGCGGCGCCGGTTATTCGCGCATCGCCTGAACGATGGCACGCATTCCGTACGTGCCCGCCGATCTCGCCGAGCCGCGCGAGATCGTCGATGCGGTACGCGCGCGCCGCGGCGGCACGCTGCTGAACCTCGACCGGATGCTGCTGCACAGCCCCGATCTCGCCGCCGGCTGGAACGCGTACCTCGGCGCGGTGCGCACGCGGCTGTCGTTGTCGCCGAAGCTGCGCGAACTCGCCATGTGCGTCGTCGCGGTGCTCAACGACGCCGAGTACGAATTCGTCCACCATTCCCCGGAGTTCCTCGAGGCGGGCGGAACGCAGGCGCAGCTGGACGCGCTGCGCGACCCCGATGCCGCGCGCCGCGACGAAGCGAACTTCGACGAGACCGAACGCGCAGCGCTCGCCGTCGCGATCACGAGCACGCGCACGGTGCGGGTGCCCGAAGCCGATCTCGACGCACTGGCCCGCCGGCTCGGCGAACGCGCAACCGTCGAATTCGTGGCGACGGTCGCTGCCTACAACATGGTTTCGCGCTTCCTCGTCGCGCTCGGCATCGAGCCGGAGTGATCTCGGCAAGTGAGTCTCTACGCCGGCTGCGGCGCAGCCCGCTTGACAAGCCTGAAGCTTACGCGTACCCTGCGCCGCGCATACCGAACGAGTCGTCCATCTTTGCGTGTCCAGCCGGCCTGCCCTCCGGGCAGCGCGTCTCGAATACCTGATTGTTCCTCTTGATCTGTCTGCCGCCGCGGCGAAGACGCCCCGGTGTATTCCCGAACGCGTAACGAATGGAGCGCAAAAACATGAGCAATCGAGTGACCGGCGTGGTCAAGTGGTTCAACGAGTCGAAGGGTTTCGGTTTCATCGCCCCCGATGACGGCAGCGCGGATCTCTTCGCGCACTTCTCCGAAATCCAGGGAAGCGGATTCAAGACGCTGCAGGAACAGCAGCGCGTCGAGTTCGCCGTCAAGCAGGGTCCGAAAGGCCTGCAGGCGTCGGCGATCCGCCCGCTGTAATCCGCAAGCGCGCAAGCGGCCGCGCGCCGCTTCGCGTTTTCGACGAACGACCGCCACCCGGCGGTCGTTTCGTTTTGTGTGACCGCTCCGGCGGTCGTTTCGTTTCATTCGACCGCCATTCGGCGGTCGTTTCGTTTCCGGCGTCTGCTGCGCGTTCGCACATACGCTCGAAGCGGGCGGCTATTCTTGGGGCAACAGCCGCGTCCGGCGCAGAATCGGGACAACCCGGGCGCTGCACGCATGCCGCTTGCATGACGACGGCGGCGCGTTCGCCCGCACGATCGGAATCCGCCCCTTGAAGTCACCGCGCAGCACTTCCCTCTGGCACCTGCCCGCCTGGGCTCCGTGGATCACGACGATCCGCTCGGCGCCGATCGACAGCGACGAGCCGTCGGAGACGGCCGAGATCTATACCGCCGACCAGATGGCGCAGCACGGTCTGCGCCTGGCGCGCCAGCACAAGCTCGCCGCCGGCCGCGGGCGCAACGACCTGCTCCAGCGACTGGGGAACAACGAATCGATCCTCGTCTCCGTGTGGCAGCAGTTGTGCGCGACCGTGGCCGAGTCGCGCCGCACGACGCCGGCCGGCGAATGGCTGCTCGACAACTTCTACCTGATCGAGGAGCAGATCCGCATCGCGCGCCAGCATCTGCCGGCGAGCTACAGCCGCGAGCTGCCGCGCCTGCTCGACGGCGCCTCGGCCGGACTGCCGCGCGTCTACGACCTGGCGATCGAGAGCATCTCGCGCGCCGACGGACGCGTCGACATGGACAGCCTGCGCCGCTTCGTCGAGTCGTACCAGACGGTGGAGCCGCTGCGGCTGGGCGAACTGTGGGCGATTCCGATCATGTTGCGCCTGGCGCTGATCGAGAAGCTCGCCGGCGCCGCGCTGCGCATCGAACGCGGCCATCGCGAGCGCGATCTCGCCGACCGCTGGGCGGACACGATGATCGCCACTGCCGAGCGCGACCCGAAGAACGTGATCGTCGTCGTCGCCGACATGGCGCGCTCCGATCCGCCGCTGGGCAGCGCGTTCGTCGCCGAGCTGGTGCGGCGGCTGCAGGGGCGCAGCCCTTCGCTCGCGCTGCCGCTCACCTGGGTCGAGCAGCACCTGGCCGAAGCGGGACTGACGATCGAGCAGCAGGTGCGCCGCGAGAACCGGCGTCAGGCCGCCGACGAAGTGCTGGTCAGCAACAGCATCGGCAGCCTGCGCGAACTGGCGGCCCTCGACTGGCGCGCCTACGTCGAGGAGATGAGCCTCGTCGAGCACGCGCTGCGGCAGGACCCGGCGGGGGCCTACCCGTGGATGGACTTCGCCACGCGCGACCGGTATCGCCATGCGATCGAGGAGCTGGCGCGCAGCAGCGCGGCGAGCGAGCTGGAGGTCGCGCGCAAGGCCGTGCAGATCGCCGCCGATGCGCCGAGCGAGGCGAGCGAGCCGATCCATCACGTGGGCTACCACCTGGTCGACGCCGGACGCCCGGCGCTCGAGCGCGCGCTCGGCGCGCGCCTGTCGTGGCGGGCGCGCGTCCGCTCGCGCGCCGGGCGACTGCGCCTGCTGCCGTACCTCGGCTCGATCCTCGCGCTCACGCTGGTATTCAGCGCCGCGCTCGCCGCTCCACTGCAGACCGGTTCGTGGTGGAGCGTCGTCGCGCTCTTCGCGCTGCTGGCGATCGCGACGAGCCAGCTGGCGATCTCGCTGGTGAACCGCGCAGCGGCGCTGCTCGTCGCGCCGCAGCCGTTGCAGCGGATGGACTTCGCGCGCGGCATCGCAGCCGACTGCCGCACACTCGTCGTCGTGCCGTCGCTGCTGACGAATCCGACCGCCGTCGAAGCGCTGGTCGACGGGCTCGAAGTGCGCGCGCTGGCCAACCGCGACGACCAGCTGTTCTTCGCGCTGCTCACCGATTTCGTCGATTCCGATGCGGAGCATCGTCCGGAGGACGACGCGCTGCTCGAAGCGGCGGTGCGCGGGATCGAGGACCTGAACCTGCGTCATGCGAGTCTAGCCGGCGGCGAGGCGACGCGCGGGCCCGACCGCTTCTTCCTGTTCCATCGCCCACGGCGCTGGAACCCGATCGAGCGCATCTGGATGGGACGCGAGCGCAAGCGCGGCAAGCTCGCCGACCTGAACCGGCTGCTGCTTTCGCCCGACGACGCGCAGGCCGCGGAGGCGTTCTCGCGCATCGTCGGTGATCGACGTGCGCTGCAGGGCGTGTGTTACGTCATCACGCTCGACACCGATACCGAACTGCCGCACGACGCCGCACGCGAGCTGGTCGGCACGATGGCGCATCCGCTGAACCGGCCGCGCTTCGCGCAGCCGCGGCGCGGACGAGCGCCGATCGTGCAGGCCGGCCACGCGATCCTGCAGCCGCGCGTCGGCGTGAGCCTGCCCGGCGCCAACCGCTCGCGCTTCGCGGGGCTGTTCGCCGGAGATCCGGGCATCGATCCCTACACGCGCGCGGTGTCCGACGTCTACCAGGACCTGTTCGGCCGCGGCTCGTTCATCGGCAAGGGCATCTACGAGGTCGAATCCTTCGAGCGCGCGCTGGCCGGCGTGTTCCCCGACAACCGCATCCTCAGCCACGACCTGCTCGAAGGCTGCTACGCGCGCAGCGGGCTGGTGAACGACGTCGTGCTGTACGAGTCGCAGCCCTGGCGCTACCTCGACGACGTCGCGCGACGCCACCGCTGGATTCGCGGCGATTGGCAGATCGCCAGCTGGATGCTGCCGCGCGTGCCCACGCCGGCCGGTGTCGAGGCGCGCAACCCCCTGGACGCGCTGTCGCGGTGGAAGATCCTCGACAACCTGCGGCGCAGTCTGGTCGCGCCCGCCGTCGTGCTCGTGCTGCTGGCGGGCTGGGCACTGCCGGCTGTCTCGCCCTGGTGGACGCTCGCGATGCTCGGCGTGTATTTCGTTCCGATCGTCGTCGAGCTGGCGCTGGGGCTCGTCGGCCGCGGCGAAACGACGCCGTGGACGCGCCACCTGCTGCTCGTCTCCGCGGGCGCTTGGCGCCACCTGAAACAGGCGCTGTTCCTCGTCGCATGCCTGCCCTACGAAGCGCGCGTGCATCTCGATGCGGTGGTGCGCGCGCAATGGCGCACGATCGTCACGCGACGCAAGCTGCTCGAATGGCGCCCGTCGGAAATCGTCGAAGATCGCGCGCGCAGCGGCGAGAACGCCAGCGCGGCGGGGGACCTGCAGCGCAGCTTTCGCGCGATGATCTCCGGCCCGGTCGTCGCCGTGCTCGCTGCCGCGTGGCTCGCTACCGCTCACCCGGCGGCACTGTGGTGGGCTACCCCCCTGCTCTTCGCGTGGCTCGTCTCGCCGGCAGCCGCCTGGTGGCTCAGCCGCCCGCTGCGCAAGCGCGTGCGGCCTCTGGGCGCCGAGGAGCTGCGCTTCCTGCGCATGCTCGCGCGCCGCACCTGGGCGTACTTCGAAGACTTCGTCGACGTCGAGAACAACTGGCTGCCGCCGGACAACTACCAGGAAGCGCCGATCGAGCGCATCGCGCACCGCACCTCGCCCACGAACATCGGTTTCGCGCTCGCCGCGAACCTCGCGGCCTGGGACTTCGGCTACCTGACCGGCGGCGGCCTGCTCGATCGCACGGCGAACACGCTCGAGACGATGAGCTCGCTCGAGCGCTTCCAGGGCCACTTCTACAACTGGTACGACACGCGCACCCTGCGGCCGCTGCGTCCGGTGTACGTATCGAGCGTGGACAGCGGAAATCTCGCCGGCCTGATGCTCACGCTGCGACCCGGGCTGCTCGCACTGGCCGATGCGCCGATCCTGTCGCCGCGCGCCCTGGACGGAGTGCAAGACACCTACCGGGTGCTGCTCGACACCGCCGGCACCACGCCGCGCGCGGCGCCGGTGCGCCGTTTCGGCACGCAGCTTGCGCGCATCGCGCAGATGCCGATGACGACGCTCGGCGCGGCGCGCAGCGCCTTCGCCGAACTGGCCGGTGCCGCCGACGAATGCGTCGCCGCGATCGCGGCGGCGAACGACGAGATCGAACACGCCGCAGCCTGGGCGGCCGATCCGGCGAACGCAACGGCTGCCGCCGAGGCGCAACGACCGGCCGGCGGCGCCGATGCGCAGGACGATGCGCCGGCGCACGTGCACGACGGCCGTGAACAACGCTCGCTCTTCGACGACGACGGCGCCGACGCGCAGTCACAGGGCGATGCGGAAGTGCAGGTCGTCGTCGACGAAGCCGCGCACAGCGCGCTTCACCCGCACGCGTTGCTGCGCAGCCCGGCGGTGGAGACGCTGCGATGGGCGCGCGCGCTGTCGCGCCAGTGTCATGCCGTGCTCGACGAGCTGTATTCGCTGGCGCCGGCCTCCGCGGATGTCGGATACGCCTCCGAGTCCACGTTCGCGGGATACGGCAGCGAGGCGAACGACGGCTATGTCGACGATCGGCGCCGCATCCCGACGCTGCGCGAGGCGGCGCGGGAAGGCAGCGCACCGGCGGCCGACCGCCTGGCGCAGATCCGCACGCTGGTCGAGCGCATCGACGCGCTCGCCGACTTCGACTACCGCTTTCTCTACGACCCGCAACGGCGGCTGCTGAGCATCGGATACAACGTCGACGAGCGACGACTCGATTCGAGCTACTACGACCTGCTCGCCTCCGAAGCGCGGCTGACGAGCTTCATCGCGGTGGCGCAGAACCGGCTGCCCACCGAGCACTGGTTCGCGCTCGGGCGGCTGCTCACCCGATTCTCCGGCGAGCCGGTGCTCGTGTCGTGGAGCGGCTCGATGTTCGAGTACCTGATGCCGCTGCTCGTGATGCCGGTCTACGAGAACAGCCTGCTCGATCAGACCTGCAAATCGGCGGTCGCGCGCCAGATCGAGTACGGACGCCAGCGCGGCCTGCCGTGGGGCATTTCCGAATCGGGCTACAACGCGGTGGACGCTGCGTCGAACTATCAGTATCGGGCCTTCGGCGTCCCCGGGCTCGGGTTGAAGCGCGGGCTTTCGGCGGACGTGGTGGTCGCCCCCTACGCGAGCGTGCTGGCGCTGCTGGTCGATGCGCCGGCGGCCGTGCGCAACCTGCAGCGGCTGTGGAGTCAGGGTCTGGCCGGCGCCTTCGGCCTGTACGAAGCGGTGGACTTCACGAGTTCGCGTCTTCCACCCGGCGAAACCGAGATCGTCGTCCGCTCGTTCATGGCGCATCACCAGGGAATGACGCTGCTCGCGCTCGTCTCGCTGCTGCGCGACCAGCCGATGCAGCGCCGCTTCGCGTCCGACCCGAACCTGCGCGGCACGCTGCTGCTGCTGCAGGAGCGCGTGCCGAAGATCCCGTCCTTCCACCGGCACACGACGCCGGCGGTCGAATCGCAGCTCGGTTTCGCGCCGGCCGAGATGCCGATCCGCGTGATCTCCGAACCGCTGGGCAGCGCGCCGCAGGTGCAGCTGCTGTCCAACGGGCGCTATCACGTGATGGTGACGCACGCCGGCGGCGGATACAGCCGATGGAACGACCTCGCGATCACGCGCTGGCAGGAGGACCCCACCCGCGACCACTGGGGCGCGTTCTGCTACGTGCGCGACGTCGCATCGGATGCGTTCTGGTCCACCGCCTGGCAGCCCAGCCTGCGGCGCGCCGAGCACTACGAGGCGATCTTCTCGGAAGGCCGCGCCGAGTTCCGTCGCCGCGACAGCGTCTCGGCGAACGATCCCGGCGTGGAGACGCACACCGAGATCGTGGTCTCGCCGGAAGACGACATCGAACTGCGCCGCGTGACGCTCACCAATCGCGGGCGCAGGCGCCGCACGATCGAGCTGACCACCTACGCCGAAGTCGTGCTCGCGCCGCAGGCCGCCGACGCCATGCACCCGGCGTTCGGCAACCTTTTCGTACAGACGGAGATCCTCGAGGCGCCGTCGGCGATCCTGTGCACGCGCCGCGCGCGTTCGCCCAACGAGCAGACCCCGTGGATGTGTCACCTGATGGCGGTGCACGCGCTGCGCGCGGGCCCCGTCTCGCACGAGACCGACCGTGCGGTATTCGTCGGTCGCGGCAACGGGCTGGCATCGCCCGCCGCGATGCGCAGCTCCGGCCCGCTGTCGGGTTCGAGCGGCTCGGTGCTCGACCCGATCGCATCGAGCCGCTGCGCGATCACGCTCGATGGCGACGAGTCGGCCGTCGTCGATCTGGTCATCGGCATCGCGTCGAATCGCGAGGCGTGCGTGGCGCTCGCCGAGAAGTACTCCGATCGCCGACTGGCGGACCGCGTCTTCAAGCTCGCGTGGAGCCACAGCCAGGTCGTGTTGCGCCAGCTCGGCGCGAGCGAGATCGAAGCGCAGCTCTACGCGCGGCTGGCGAGTTCCATCGTCTACGCCAACCCCGCGCTGCGCGCCGACTCGGCGATGCTGATGCGCAACCGTCGCGGCCAGGCCGATCTGTGGGCCTACGGAATCTCGGGTGACTTCCCGATCGTCCTCGTCGTCGTCTCGGAGAACTCGCACCTGGCACTCGTGCGCGAGGTCGTGCAGGCGCACGCGTACTGGCGGCTCAAGGGACTGTCGATCGACCTGGTCATCTGGAACGACGAAGCCGACGTCTACCGCCAGCAATTGCAGGAGACGATCCTCGGACTGGTCCCGGTAGGCGTCGGAGCGCACGTGATCGACCGGCCCGGCGGCATTTTCGTGCGCTATGCGAGCCAGATCTCGCGCGAGGACCGCGTGCTGATGCAGTCGATCGCGCGCGCAGTCGTCGTCGGGTCGCGCGGCGGGCTGGCCGAGCAGCTGTCGCGTCGCGGCCCGATCGAGCGCCGCGTCGCGCCGCTCGTGCCGAGCAGCCGCCCGACGCTGGAGGACCCGCAGCCGGAAACGCGCGAGCATCCCGAGCTGCTCTTCTACAACGATCACGGCGGCTTCACCCGCGATGGTCGCGAATACGTCGTCCTCGACCGCGACGAGCCGACTCCCGCGCCATGGGCCAACGTCATCGCGAACCCCGGCTTCGGCACGGTGGTGAGCGAAAGCGGCAGCGCGTACACGTGGTTCGAAAACGCGCACGAGTTCCGCCTCACGCCGTGGCACAACGATCCGCTGGTCGACCCCAGCGGCGAGACCTTCTATCTGCGCGACGAGGAAGCCGGCCGCTTCTGGTCGCCGGTCGCGCTGCCCGGCGACGGCGCTTCGTCGTGCACGGCGCGCCACGGCTTCGGCTACAGCGTTTTCGAGCGCAGCGCATCGGGCATCGAATCGGAGCTGACGGTGTACGTCGCGCTCGACGCGACGGTGAAGTTCTCGGTGCTGCGCGTGCGCAATCGATCGGGCCGCCCGCGCAGGCTGTCGGCCACCGGCTACGTCGAATGGGTGCTGGGCGACCTGCGCTCGAAATCGGCGATGCACGTTTCGACGGCGGTCGACGCGCACAGCGGGGCGCTGCTCGCGCGCAACCGCTACTCGGCCGAGTTCGGGTCGTACGTCGCGTTCCTGCACACCGGCGAGTCGTTCCAGTCGGCGACCTGCGATCGCACCGAGTTCATCGGCCGCAACGGAACGCTGCGCCGGCCCGCGGCGATGCGCCAGCTGCGCCTGTCGGGCCGCAGCGGCGCGGGCCTGGATCCCTGCGCCGCGATCCAGGTGCCCTTCGAGCTGGCCGACGGCCAGGAGCGCGAGATCGTGTTCCGCCTGGGCGTGGCGCGCGATGCCGACGAAGGCCACCGGCTGATCGATCGCTTTCGCGGCTCGGGCGGCGCGCGCGAAGCGCTCGAGGGCGTGCGCCGCTACTGGCGCAATGCGCTCGACACCATCCAGGTATCGACGCCCGAACCCGCGCTCGACGTTCTCGCCAATGGCTGGCTTCCCTACCAGACGCTCGCCTGCCGCGTCTGGGGAAGAAGCGGCTATTACCAGTCGGGCGGCGCCTTCGGCTTTCGCGACCAGTTGCAGGACGTCATGGCGCTCGTGCACGTCGAACCGATGCTGATGCGCGAACACCTGCTGCGCTGCGCGTCGCGCCAGTTCGTCGAAGGCGACGTGCAGCACTGGTGGCATCCGCCGTCGGGTCGCGGCGTTCGCACGCAATGCTCGGACGACTACCTGTGGCTGCCGCTGGCAACGAGCCGATACGTGCAGGTGACCGGCGACACCGGGGTGCTCGACGAGCGCGCAGGCTTCCTCGAAGGCCGCCCGGTCAATCCCGGGGAAGACTCGTACTACGACCTGCCGACCCAGTCGGGCGCCGAGGCGACGCTATACCAGCACTGCGTGCTGGCGATCCGGCACGGCATGCGCTACGGCGCGCACGGACTGCCGCTGATCGGCACCGGCGACTGGAACGACGGCATGAACCTGGTCGGCCACGAAGGCCGCGGCGAGAGCGTCTGGCTGGGCTTCTTCCTGCACGAGATACTGCGCCGTTTCGCGCCGATCGCGCATGCGCACGGCGACCAGGCCTTCGCGCAGCTGTGCGAAACCGAAGCCGCCACGCTGCGCGAACGGCTCGCCGCCGACGCTTGGGACGGAAACTGGTACCGGCGCGCCTGGTTCGACGACGGCACGCCGCTCGGCTCGGCGCAGAACGAGCAGTGCCGCATCGACTCGATCGCGCAGAGCTGGTCGGTGCTCTCCGGCGCCGGCGAGCCGCAGCGTTGCACTTCGGCGATGAACGCGCTCGACGCGCATCTGGTACGCCGCGACGCACGGCTGGTGCAGCTGCTCGACCCGCCCTTCGACCACCCCGATCCCAACCCCGGCTACATCGCCGGCTACGTTCCGGGCGTGCGCGAGAACGGCGGGCAGTACACCCACGCGGCGATCTGGGCGGCCATGGCCTTCGCCGAGCAGGGCGACGCACGGCGCGCCTGGGAGCTGTTCCGACTGATCTGTCCGGTGAACCACGGCACGACGCCCGAGCAGGTGGCGATCTACCGGGTCGAGCCGTACGTCATCGCCGCCGACGTCTACGCGGTCGCCCCGCACGTCGGGCGCGGCGGATGGAGCTGGTACACCGGATCGGCGGGCTGGATGTATCGGCTGATCGTCGAATCGCTGCTCGGCCTGCGCATCGACGGCGGCGAGCGGCTGCGGCTGGAGCCGGTGATTCCCGAGGACTGGAACGGCTTCGAGATCCGCTATCGACACCGCGAGACGCCGTACCGGATCCGCGTGCGGGTGGTGGAAGCGGACGCCGACCCGGCGCTGCGGATCGACGGCATTGCCTCGTCCGACGAAGCCGTCACCCTGGTGGACGACCGCCGCGAGCACGAAATCCAGCTCGACTGGCCGCGCGGCGGCTTGAAAAGACCCGAGTCCGTCTCTACAATTAGCACTCGCCAGTAACGAGTGCTAACAACCGCTGGCTTTTAGCAAGCCCGGGAATCGGCATCGTCCGGTGGACAGGAACAGCCGGCGGCGGACGTCTTCCGCCATCGGCTTCCGCTTTTCCTTCAGTTTTTTCGATTCGACATCGAACGTGGAGCCAATTCGCATGAAACTGCGCCCCCTGCATGATCGGGTGATCATCAAGCGCCTCGACAACGAGCGCAAGACCGCCTCGGGCATCGTGATTCCCGACGCCGCCGCCGAGAAGCCCGACCAGGGCGAAGTGGTCGCGGTCGGCAACGGCAAGGTCGGCGACGACGGCAAGGTCCGCCCGCTGGCGGTCAAGGTCGGCGACCGCGTGCTGTTCGGCAAGTACAGCGGCCAGGCCGTCAAGGTCGAAGGTGACGAACTGCTCGTCATGCGCGAAGAAGACATCATGGCCGTCGTCGACTGATCGCGAGCGGACATCCAGGAACACCCAGGAGAGATACACAGAATGGCAGCCAAACAGGTTTACTTCGCCGAAGACGCACGCTCGCGCATGGTCGCCGGCATCAACCTTCTCGCCAATGCCGTGCGCGTCACGCTCGGTCCGAAAGGCCGCAACGTCGTGCTCGAGCGCTCGTTCGGCGCCCCCACCGTCACCAAGGACGGCGTCTCCGTCGCCAAGGAAATCGAACTGAAGGACAAGTTCGAGAACATGGGCGCGCAGATG
>ERZ778017.2068-NODE-2068-length-17420-cov-5.200461_pt1 | contig 17420 bp, 10 predicted proteins | sample MGYA00375747_ERZ778017 | MGnify/ENA primary metagenome ERZ778017 (study PRJEB29350, sample SAMN05509838) | bioreactor metagenome | biome: bioreactor; material: wastewater | place: South Africa: University of Cape Town | collected 2014-03-17 ...
AGGGAAAGAGGGAAAGAGGGAAAGAGGGAAAGAGGGAAAGAGGGAAAGAGGGAAAGAGGGAAATTGAACCACGGGGACACGAACGACACGAAGCAGCTTGCCTCCGATCGCACCTGCTTTTCCATGGCTTTCCCTGTCTCGGTCCCTCTCTTCTCTTCTCCGTGTCCTCGGTGACTCGGTGGTTCAATCCTCCCCCGTCTGCGATCTCATCCTTCCTATTCCTTCTCTCTCTTGTCTATCTTCTCCGTGTCCTCGGTGACTCGGTGGTTCAATCCCTCCCCGTTTCCAATCTCGTCCTTCCTCTTCTCCCTCTTCTCCGTGTCCTCGGTGACTCGGTGGTTCAACTCCTCCGATCAGGATCAGGTGATCGCCAAAGCAAGGATCTCCCCATGCCGTCGCGTCTCGCGTCCGCCCTCGCCGTCGTACTTCTGTCGTGTTCGTTCGCGCTTGCGGCCGAGCCTCTGGCTAGGATTCGCGTCAGCGACGACCGGACGCATTTCGTCGAGGAGGGGACCGGCCGGCGGTTCGTCGTCTGGGGCGTGAACTACGACCACGACGAATCCGAGGTCGGGCGGCTGCTGGAGGACTACTGGGATGACGAGTGGGACAAGGTCGTCGAGGACTTCCGCGAGATCAAGGATCTGGGCGCCAACCTCGTCCGGGTCCACCTTCAAACCGGCAAGTTCCTCAAGGCGGCCGACCAGCCCGACGAAAAGGCGCTCAAGCGGCTGGGCGACCTGGTGAAGCTCGCCGAGGAGACCCGGCTGTATCTCGACGTCACCGGGTTGGGCTGCTACCACAAGCAGGACGTCCCCGCCTGGTACGACGCGCTCGACGAATCGGCCCGCTGGGACGCGCAGGCGACCTTTTGGAAGGCCGTCGCGGGCGTCTGCAAGGACAGCCCGGCCGTGTTCTGCTACGACCTGATGAACGAGCCTGTCCTCACCGGCGGCAAGAACCCGGAAAGCTGGCTCGCCGGCGACTCCCTGGGCGGCAAGTATTTCGTCCAACGAATCACCCTGGACGAGAAGGGCCGCAAGGGCGAGGAGATCGCCGGGGCCTGGGTCGCCCGTCTGACCGACGCCATCCGCGAGGTCGACGACCATACCCTCGTCACCGTCGGCGTCATCCCCTGGGCCCAGGTGTTCAAGGGGGCCAAACCGCTGTTCCACGGCCCGGAGCCCGGCAAGCCGCTGGACTTCGTCGCCGTCCACTTCTACCCCAAGGCCGGCAAGCTCGACGAGACGCTCGAAGCGCTCAAGGTCTACGAGGTCGGCAAGCCGCTCTTGATCGAGGAGATCTTCCCCCTCGGCGCCAGCCTTGAGGAGACGACGGAGTTCATCGAGCGCTCGCGACCGTTCGTCGACGGCTGGGTCAGCTTCTACTGGGGCAAGACGATCCCGGAGTGCGAGCAGGTCGGCGACATCCCAAACGCGATCGTCGCCGCCTGGCTCAAGAAGTTCCGCGAACTGGCCCCCGCCGCGACCCAGCCGACGAACGGCCCGAAGCACTGACGAACGCATGGATGGGTAGGGGAGATTGAACCACAGAGTCACAGAGGACACAGAGAGGGGAGAGGAGGGAAGGGGAGAAAGGGAGAGGGGAGGAGGGAAGAGGAGGGAAAGGGAGAGGGATCGAGACCGGGAAATCCAAGGGGAAGAGGGCGGGATCGGAGGGGAGCCGATCCGTGTCTCGGCGACCCAATCGATTCCCGACTCCGTTCTCGCTCTCCTCCTTCTCTCCTTCTTCTCTCCTTCTTCTCTCCTTCTTCTCGCCTTCTTCTCGCCTTCTTCTCTGTGTCCTCTGTGACTCTGTGGTTCAATCTCCCCTCCCCATCCCGTGCGTTTCCAAGGCGAGCCAGGTCACTTCGCCGCCTTGAGTTCCTTGATCGACACGTTGCGGAACTGCAAGAGGCTGGGCGGGCCGGTCCATTCGCCGGCCGCGTTTCGCGAGCCGTGGTGCTGGAAGGCGATCCGCCCCCGCGCGGGGAGGTCGGGGATCTCGACTTGGTCGACCACCACGACGCCGTTAAGCCTGGTCGTCACGGTCTTCCCCTTCACGGTGATCTCGAAGGTGTTCCACTGGCCCACGGGCTTGTCGGCCTGATGCTTGGGCGTGACGGCGGCGCGAAGCTCGGGCGAGGTCTTCGGGTCGGTGCGGACGCCGTACATCTCGCCGGAGCCGATCGGCCAGCACCAGATGTTGACCTGGTGCCGGGCGGAGCCGCGAAGGAACACGCCCGAATCCGCGTCCGGCAGCGCCAGCCTTAGCTCCTCGCCCTTGACGTTCCTGGCGTGGGCGCCGTCGGGGAGGATGTACGGTACATGGTTGAGGAATGGGGCCTCCTTGATCCGCCAGTCCACCTTGAGTACGAAGTCCTCGTACTCGGCGTTCGACCAGAGATCCTTGCTCCCCTTGGCGGGGCTCTGGGCGTCGTAGTCGATCGCCCCGTCGACGACCCTCCAGTGGCCGTCGTCCCCCTCCGGGGGCGTCCAGCCGGTCAGATCCTTGCCGTTGAACAGCGAGACGAAGCCCTCGTCGACCTCCCCCGCGCGAACCGCGGCCGTCGTCAAAACGAGCGAGGCGATCAAGGCATGGCGGATCGTGGACATCGCGAACCTCCTCGACAGAACCGCGACCGATCTCCGACGCCCCATCGTGCCCGTCCGGCCCCCCCGACGCAACCGGACGCCAGGGCCGAAGCGCCGGAGTCACGACGGCGCGAACCAAAATGCGTCGCCAACGCGAGAAAAACCATATCGACGCAACTTGTGAGCACGTAAAGCGTTGTCTGCAAGACGGCGAACGCGCTCGCCGAAAAAATCCGGAGTCGCGATTTCAAAACGGAGATTGTGGGGCACTGCATGGTGGGGAGACCCCGTTTCCGCGTCTTTGGCAATTCGATCGTTGGTGGAATCTCGGAGAGCACGAGCCTCATGATTCACGCGCCCGCCTCGCCGGTCGCTCGTCTCCGGCGCGGCCGGCGCGGGGCCTGGGGCGGATCTGGAAATCAATTCGAAACACGACGATCGAACCCACTTCGTGATGCGCGCTAAATTCTTTAATAATCAAGGGTTGCTACGAGATTTCGAGAAGCGTCGCTGCCACGATCGAACCCGAACCGGCGGCCGTCGACCGCGCCTGACGGGGAATCTTTTTGGAATCGCGGATCGGTCGGGCGACTCGTTGCAGTAACCTTGGTGGAAGGGGGGGACGATGACGCGATCGGGCGGGGTGGAGCGTGCGGTCGAGCGGCTGCTGCGGGACGGGGTCGACTCGCCCGGCGGCGACGCTCGACTGTTGCAGCGCTTCCTGGCCGAGCGCGACCCCAGGGCGTTCGAGGCGATCGTCGATCGTCACGGCCCGATCGTGCTGACGGTTTGCAGGCGTTACCTGCGCGAGCCGGCCGACGTGGAGGATGCGTTCCAGGCGACGTTCCTGGTCCTCGTCCGCAAGGCGTCCGGGCTTCGCGACGGCGACGCGCTTGCAAGCTGGCTCTACGGCGTCGCCTACCGCGTGGCCCTCCGCGCCCGCGCGAACGCGCTCAAGCGCCGCGCCCGCGAGGGGGAACGCGAGGGTCTCGAAAACGCCCCCGCCGAACCCTCGCGGCCGGCCGATGACGCGCGAGAGGCGCTGGACGCGGAGATGGCGAGGCTGTCGGAGAAGTTCCGCGCGCCGCTGGTGCTCTGCTACCTAAAAGGAAAGACGCACGAGCAGGCGGCGGCGGAACTCGGCTGGCCGGTGGGAACGGTTCGAAGCCGGATGGCCAGGGCGAGGGCGCTTCTGCGCGACCGCCTGGCGCGTCGCGGCGTGGACGCCTCGTTGGGTTTGGCGGCGGTTCGGGCCGACGTCGCCGCGATCCCGTTCGTCCCGTCGTCGCTCGTCGCGGCGACGGCCTCCGCCGCGGTTCGGTTCGCGGGTGCCTCCGCGGGCCTGCTCTGGCTGGGGGCCTCCCCCTCGTCGACCATGACGCCGGCCGCTCGGCTGGCTTTGGGAGTTCTCGCGACCATGACGACGACACCCTGGAAAGCCCTGGGAATCGCGTTCGCCTGCGCCGGTCTGACCGTCGGCGCCCTCGCCTCCGCAACGGTCGAGGCCCCCGGCGGTCCCCAAGATCCGCCGAAGCCGCCGGCCCAGGCCGAGCAGGCCCCGTCGAAGGACGTCGAGGGCCGGCTGTCTGACGTCGAGCGCAAGCTGGACCGACTGATCGGCCTGGTGGAATCGCTGGGCGAGAAGCCCGCGAAGCTCGACGACGCGGCTCGATCGTCGCCGCCGGTCTCGGTCGAGGCCAGGACCTTGCGCGAGATCGAGGCGCAGCTTGTCAACGTGGTGCGAAAGTATGAACTCGTCTCGGCGCTCGTCAACAACGCGCGTGTCCCTCGAAGCGACCTTGAGGACGCGATCGCCCCGGCCCGCGTGCTGGTGGCCCGGCTGCGGGGCATGGAGGACGAGGAGCAAGCCAGGTTGACGAACGTCGAAGAGATGTTCGGAGTTCCGGCCGGGTCGTTCGACGACCCCGCCAGGGCCGAGTCCTTGGCGAAGGATCGTTTCAAGGAAGCGAAGGCGCGGCTGGAGCGGGCCGAGGCGGCCTGGAAGGAGGCGAGCGGCGACGATCCGAAGGGGTTCAAGTTCAACTCGGCCCGCGACGAACTCGTCGAGGCCAGGAAACGGTACGAGGCGGTCGCGATGCTTCAGGGTCTGATTATCGCTTCATATTCCCCGCTCCAGCGGATGGCCCGGCCTGGAGAAGCCGCGCCGGCCAATTGGTTCGTCGCCATGAAGCCGACCTACGCCAAGCTTTCGGAGATCCGCCGCCTGATCGCCTGGACGAAGGCGCATGTCCCGGACGTCGAGTTGACCATCGACGGCCCAAAGGAGGCCCAGGGCGAGGATGTGGGGAAGCCGGCGCCGGCGGTCTCGCCGTGAGGCGGATCATCGGGGTTCGCGGGCGACAGGGTTCGGCGCTCGACTTGCGATGACGCGGCGATCGATGCCTTCTCCCCTTGAGGGAGAAGGTGGCCCGAAGGGCCGGATGAGGGGTCGAGCGGCGTCGCGTCCCCGTCGAGCCGTCGAGACCCGCGAAGCCCCCCAGGCCGCGAACCGCCCAGGCTTCCGGTCCCGTCCACCCCTCATCCGGCCTTCGGCCACCTTCTCCCTCAAGGGGAGAAGGATGCGTGTCGTCGGCCTCCGGTCTCATCAAATCGCTCTGGACGGGATCGGCGTCTTGGGGTCCACTGGCGGGATCGTGGAGCGGGGGCGCTCGCGCCCCGGAGGATCCGCGGCGTCGGACGAGGGGACGCGGGCGCCGAGGCCGCCTCGGCGGGCGGGAATCAAGGAGGAAGTCATGCGGAGAGTCGGTATCGCGGCGGCCCTGGCGGTCGGGCTGGGGATGGGGACGGGCGCCACGGCGACCCGCGCCGCCGACCCCCCGGCGGCGAAGATGCTGGAGATCAAGCCGACGCTCGCCCTGGGCGTCGAGTTCGACCCCCCCGCCGACCCGGCGGCGATCGCGGCCTGCAAGGTCGAGACCGCCACCGAGCAGGGCCGCGCCGTCGGCTACGTCCTGCGCGACGGCCAGGGGAAGTTGCTGCGGAAGTTCCTCATCACCAACGGCGGCGACAAGCTCAACCAGTGGAGCTACTTCCTCGACGGCTTCGAGGTCTACCGCGAAAGCGACCTCGACGGCGACCGTCGGTTGGACGAATGCCGATGGATGAACACCGCCGGCACCCGGATCGGGATCGTCCAGGGGGGCAAGATCACGGGCTGGAAGCGGATCTCCGCCGAGGAATCCAGCAAGGTGCTGATTCAGGCGCTTTCCGCGGGCGACTCGGGGGTGATCGACTCGATCGTCGCCACGGCCGAGGAACTGACCGCCGCCGGGCTCCCCAAGGAGGTCGTCGCCAAGGTCGTCGACTCCCCCGAGAAGCGTTCCGAGCAGGTCGCGGCGCTGGTCGCGGCCTTGAAGGCCGGCGGCGAGAAGGCCGCCTGGAACAAGTTCGACGGCGTCCTGCCCCACGCCCTGCCGGCCGACCAGGCCGCCGGGTTGGGCAAGGACGTCGTCCTGTATGAGAACGCGATGATCTTCGTCAGCCCGCCGACCCCGCCGGGAGGACAGCCCGGCAAGCTGACGATGCTCCAGATCCCGGAGATGATCCAACTGGGCGACGCCTGGAAGTTCGTCGAGCTTCCCCGCGTCGTCGATCCCGAGAAGCCGATCGTCGCCGCCGCCGCCGGCATCCGCTCGGCGATCTACGAGGTCGCCGAGGTCCCCGGCGTCGGCCCCCGCGACGAGGCGATGGAGGCGTCGCTCAAGGCGCTCGCCGACTTCGACAAGGCCAACGCCGAGACCCTCGCCGGCGGCGCCGAGAAGCGCGAGACCGCCGCGGTCCACCTGAAGCGGGTCCCGCTCCTGAAGGCCGTGGGCGCCACCGCCAAGGACCCCGACGAGCGGCTCAACTACGAGAAGCAGGCCGTCGACAGCCTGGTCGCCGCGTTCCAGACCGGCGCCTGGCCCAAGGGCCGCGAGAACCTCGACGGCCTGGTCAAGGCCGGCGGGCCCCTGGGCTCTTACGCCTCCTATCGCTTGATCGGCGCGGACTTCGTCCTCCGCAACGAGGAGCCCGGCGGCAACTTCGTCGCCAACCAGAAGAAGTGGATGGCCGACCTGGAAGGTTTCCTCAAGGACTTCCCCAGGTCCGACGAGGCCCCCGAGGTCTGGCTGCAGCTCGGCAGCTCCAACGAGTTCAACGCCGAGGAGGACAAGGCCCGCGAGGACTACAAGAAGCTGGTGGCCGACTTCCCCGAGACCCTCGCCGGCAAGAAGGCCGCCGGGGCGCTCACGAGGCTGGACCTGGAGGGCAAGCCGCTTGCGATCAAGGGGGAGGGCGCCGACGGCTCGCCCGTGGACACGGCGAGCTTCGCCGGCAAGCCGGTCCTGGTCGTCTTCTGGGCCTCGTGGGGCGGTCAGACCGTCGCCCGCGAGCTTCCCGACGTCGCCAAGCTCGCCGAGAAGCACGCCGACAAGGGGCTGAAGGTCGTCGGCGTCTGCCTGGACAACGACAAAGCCCAACTGGAGGCGTTCCAGAAGGAACACGGCCTTTCCTGGCCGCAGATCTTCGAGCCCAACGGCATCGACGGCCGGCTCGCGGTCGACTACGGGATCATCTCGCTGCCGACGATGTTCCTGGTCGACGCCCAGGGGAAGGTCGTCAACCGCAACCTCCGCTCCGCCAGCGAGGTCGAGCGCCAGCTTGAAAAAACCCTCTCGGCCGCCAAGCCGCCGTCGGTCGCCGTCGGCGTGAAGTAAGCCCCGAGAGCGCCCGTATCGCGACTCACCGAAACCGAGGGCCCGCGACGGCGGGCGCCTCGGTTTTTTTGTCGCGGGGAATTCGTCCGCGCGCGTCACACTATCACGACGGATCGAGATGGAAGCTTAGAGTCTCCTTATGCTCCGGCCTTCCACGCGCCCGGGAATCCATCCATGATCGGCGATCCATTCTTGACGTTCGCGTGGCTCCTGCTTCGCCTGTCACCCTACCTATGGATCGTCCTGCTGGGCTGGCTGATCGTGCTATCACGACGCCAGACGGCGAGGATCGAATCGTTGGGGGACAGGATCGAACAGATCCGCCGGTTGTTGCTCGCGCGGCCGGTGGCGACCGCGGAAGGCCCGGCGGTCGCGCCCAAGCCCGAGCCCGCGTTCGCCTCCACGATCGGCGTCGCGCCGAGCCCGGCGTCCGTCGAGACGCTCGCCGAGACCGTGACGATCGACGACGAGGCCATCTGGAAGCCGCCGCCGGAGTCAACGCTCCCACCGCCGCCGAGGCCGCGGCGGCCTAAGCCGGCTCCGCGACGGCTCAGCCCGTTCGAGGCGACGCTCTGGGACGCGATGTCGGCGATCGGCGCGTGGCTGACGGGGCGCGACGATCGGCCCGCCGAGCCGAAGCCGGCGCCCCCGCCGCCGCGGCCGTCGGAGCCGACGCCGCCGCGAAAGGCGGCCGACTTCGAGACCGCGGCGTGGGGGGCGTTGGCGAGGATCGGCAACTGGATCGTGGTGGGGGAGGAGCATCGCCGGCCGGGCGTGGCGGTCGAGTTCGCCGTGGCGAGCACCTGGCTGTTGCGGCTGGGCGTGGTGGTCCTGGTGACCGGCCTGGGCTTCTTCCTGAACTATTCGATCGAGCACGGCTGGGTCCCCCCGGAGGGGAGGGTGGCGACGACGATCGTCGTCGGCGCGGCGATGGCGGTCGGCGGCGTGAAGCTGCTGGAGGGCCGCTACCGGCCGCTCGGCCACGCGCTTTTGGGGGCGGGGATCGCGGCGTTCTACTTCAGCATCTACGCGGCGTGGTCGTTTTATCATCTCATCGGCGCGACGCCCGCCTTCGGCCTGATGGCGCTCGTGACCGCCGCGGCGTGCGTGACGGCGGTTCGGTTCGACTCGCTGCTCGTCGCCGTCCTGGGGATCTGCGGCGGCTACGCCACGCCCCTGCTGCTGGCGGGCGCGAGCCGGGATTATCAGGGGCTCTACGCCTACCTGTTGCTGCTGGGATGCGGCGTGCTGGCCGTCAGCGCGCGTCGCGAGTGGCGGCTGCTGAACTACCTGGGTTTCGCGGCGACCTACGCCCTGTTCCTCTCGACGCTCATCGACTACCGAACCGATCGGTTCGCGACGACGTTCCCCTACCTTCTGGCCGTCTTCGTACTGGAGTCCGAGTCGATCGTCGCGTACCACGCGATCAAGCGGCGGGCGTCGACCTTGCTGGAATGGCTGGCGCTTACGGCCAACGCCGCGATCTTCTTCGCCGCGGGCGGCGTCATGGTCGATGACGCTTACGGCCGTCCCGCCGCGGCGGCGCTGGCGCTCGGGCTGGCGGCGTACCACCTGGCTCACGCGAGCTGGCTGATCGCGCGCCGGATCGACGATCGCGGCTTGACTCTCGGGTTCCTGGCCCTCTCGGGCACGTTCCTGGCGACGGCGATCCCCCTGGCGCTCTCGCCCCAGTGGATCACGGTGGCGTGGTCGGCTCAGGCCCTCATGACCCTCTGGCTGGCGGGCAAGACCCGCGGCCGGTTCCTCCGCGGGATGGCCTTCGCCCTCTACGCGCTGGTGCTGCTCCGCTTCGGCCTGGTCGACCTGGCGCGGTCTTATGGCGGCGCGCCGGCCGCCGATTTGCCGTTCTTGCCATACCTGACGGCGATGCTCCAGCGGATCGTGGTGATGGCCGCGCCGATCGCGTCGATCGCCGGCGCGGCGTATCTGCTGCGACGGCCGGGGCTGGCCTGGGACACGACGCTGGACGATGGCGAGCCCGCGCGGGAGGGGCGGGATCTGGCGGGCGGCATGACGGTCCTGGTCGCGGGGCTGGCGTTCCTGGTCCTGCACCTGGAGATCGGCCGAACCGTCGGCGAGCTGTTCCCGCCGGCCCGCGCCGCGGCGTTGGCGTTGCTGTGGATCGGGGCGTGCCTCCTCCTCTTGTCGCGGGCGGCGTCCGCGTCCAGCCGCGCCGCCGCGGCCGTCCTCACGGTCGCGGTGGCGATCGTGGTGTTCAGGCTGTTCATGTTCGACTTGCCTGGGCTCGTGGGTCCGGCGATCTACGAAGGCGCGTATTCTCCGCTCGACGCGCTGATGCGGGGGGTGGAATTCGCCGCGATCATCGGCTTTCTGGCCTATGCGGCGCCTCGAATGCGGAGCCTTCCGTTTGATGCGAGCGACGCGGATTCGAACTCGCGCGTGGCCGCCGGGCTGGCGATCGCCCTGGGGTTCGTCTTCCTGTCGCTGGAGACCAACACGGCGCTGTTCCATTTCCAGCCGACGCTCCGCCCCGGCGGGATCTCGATCCTCTGGACCCTCTTCGCCCTGGGGCTGCTCACCGCCGGCATCGGCCGCCGCGACGGCGCCTTGCGGAAGGTCGGCCTGGCGCTGTTCGCGGTGGTGGGCTTCAAGGTCTTCCTGTTCGACCTGGCGGCGCTCGACCAACTGTACCGGATCGTGGCGTTCCTGGTCCTGGGCGTCCTGATCCTCTTCGGCGCGTTTCTCTACCTCCGCTCCGAGGCGGTCTTCACCCGAACGCCCGACGACGATTTGCAGAGGGCCCGCGAATGATCCCCTTCCGCTCGATCCTGGCGACGCTCCTGGTCCTCGCCGCGACCGCCGCGCCGGCCCAGACGTCGCTGAAATACCGCCGCGACGTCCTCCGCGACGACCGGAGCGAGGCCGTGACGCTGGTCCCGCTGGACGCCTCGGTCCACGCCGAGACTCGCGACGGCTACCCCGACGTCCGCGTCCTCGACGACCGCGGCCGCGAAGTCCCCTTCGCCCTCCGCGCGCCGATGAAGGGGAAGAGCGTCGCCGAGCGCCTGCCGGCCCCGTCCCGCGTCGTCTCGCTCAAGGTGATCGAAGGGGAGGCGCTGGAGGTCGTCGTCGAGTTGGAGCGCGACGCGCCCGAACCCGACGGCGCGACCGTGTACACGCCCCTGGCCGACTTCGAGCGCCGCGTCCGCGTCCTCGGCTCGCCCGACGGCCGGGACTGGACGCCTCTGGGCGAGGGCCGAATCCTCGACTACTCCCGGTTCATGAACGTCCGCGACGTCGACGTCGCCTTCCCCGCCCGCGGCTTCCGGACGTTTAAATTCGTGATCAAACACGAATTGGACGAGTTGAAGTCGCCGTACCGCCAGTTGTCTCGGAGTCGCGAGGCCGGCGGGCCCGAGCGCCGGAGCGAGGTCGAATCGATCCTTCGCCGTCCGTTCCGAATCGACCGGGTCGCGCTCTTCCAGACGGTCCATCGCTTCCAGGGGGAGGAGCCGACGACGACCCGTTCGGCCCTGGACGTCCGCAAGGTCGAGGTCGATCGTCGCGACCGCGTCACCCGGATCGAGGTGGCCGCGAATCGGCTGCCGCTGGCGCGGCTGGCCTTGCTGACGACCAGCCGCAACTTCCATCGCTCCGCGCGGGTGCAACGGCCGTCGGATTTCGGCTGGGTCGACGTGGCGAGCGGCGCGTTGTCGCTCTACGCCCTCGGCGACTTCCACCGCGAGGAACTGACGCTCGAGTTCCCGGAGACCCGCGCCGACGCGCTTCGGATCGTGATCGACGACGGCGACAACCCGCCCCTGGAAGTGACCGGCGTGGAGGGGGACGCCGTCGACCGCCGCGCGGTCTTCGTCGCCGACGCCGGACGGTCCTACCGCCTGGAGTACGGCTCCAAGACGCTCGACTTCCCCCGCTACGACGCCGATGCCGTGCTGTCCGCCCTGGGCCCCGACGCCCCTCGCGTCGTCGCGACGCTGGGACCGCCCGTCGCCAACCCGGACTACAAGCCGTCCCCCCGGCGCTGGGGCGATCCCGGCGTCTGGATGTTCCTCGCGATCGTCCTGATGACGGCCGTCCTCGCCTGGGCCGTCCTTCAGGCCGTCCGCAAGGCGGAGAAGCGGCCGATGGACGAATTCGAGTAAGAGTCTGTCTCATAAGTGGGCAAGGGACGACCATCACGGTCTTCCCCCCTCGCGGGGGAAGACAGACCGCGAAGCGGTCAGATGAGGGGGACGACGCGCGGGACGACCGTTGGAATTCGCGGAAGCCCGTTCGGGAAGCCCTGGACGTCGACGGTCTTCTGGCGCGTCCTCCCCCTCATCCGGCCCTTCGGGCCACCTTCCCGCGCGAGGGGGGAAGGACGTTATGCCGGCCGCGGCTCCCTTATGGGACAGGCTCTAAAATGGCGAGGGTCGTCCGCCTCGGAAGCCGCCCGAACCGACGGCGGGTCCGAGTAGATCGCCAGGAAGGCGTCGATCCCCGGCCCGGGATGGCTCAAGGTGCCGCGATTCCGGTCCCAACGGTAGTCGTCGAAGACCAACAACGCCCCCTTCTTCAGCAGGGGGAAGGCGAGGACCGCGTCCTCCAGGACGTCCCGCGCGAGGTGCGATCCGTCGACGTAGGCGAAGTCGTAGGCGTCGAAGGGCAGGCGGCGGAGATGCTCGCGCGAAGCGCCCTTGAGCTTCCCGACCTTGTGAGCCGATCCCGAGGCCCGCACGTTCCAGTCGAACCGCGCCTCGACGCCCGAGAGGTCCAGCCCCATGTCCGAGTGCTCCGGGCTTCCCTCGAACGTGTCGACGCAGTCGATGCGGCAGGTGGGATGGTCGAGGACGTTCTCCAGCAGCCAGACCGTGGCGCGGCCTTCGAAACATCCGATCTCGAGGAACCGCGAACGCGGGCGATGGCGGAGGTGGTTCAACCAATCGCTCCACGTCTCGCCATGCGCGGAGAACCAGTCGACCGTGAATCGGTATCGTCCCGGGTTCATCGGCATATGCACCGCCCCGCTCTGACGTCTCGCGCAAGGACTTTGATCAAGCAAAACCGACGACCAACAATCTTGCGTTCATGGGCGTCCTCGTGTCCAGAAGGCCGGTTGGATTCCGGAGTTCGACCGAACCGATGTATCATCCGGAGTCGTCGATGAATTGAGGTGCCATCCGAACCTGCTCAGAACGCGTTCGTCGCTGCGGAACACCTCTTCCTCTTCGAGTGGAGTAGCCGACGGGTGTGGGCGATCCGTCGGTAGTGCTCCATGCCGGGAGCCTACTGGAAGTGGTCGCCTGAAGGCGAGGGATTTTAGATCCCAGGAATGGACATCAATCCGACCGCTTCATCAACGCCTTGAAGGGCCTCACCTTTTTCTCGATGGTCGGGTCATTACACATGATCTGTCTAACTGCTTCGTGAAGGGCGGCAAAAGTATCGACGGCTTTCTGGTTGTTCTTGGGAATCCACTTGCGAAGGTGGTACTCAACCTTGATGACTGATCCTGGATCAGTGGTGATCCGCTCGGAAACAAGACGGACAACCCTCCGAAAGCCAAGTCCGTCAATGACTGCTTCAAGCCAGTATTTCACCGTGCTGGCATCGCCTCGTTCCAGCCCTTGGGTCAGGATTGCTTCCAAGGAGAGTCTCTCCTTGAGGCAAGTTTTCGCGAGCATCATAGCGACAGAAAAGCAATTCGGCGATTCTATTAATTCGAATATAAAATGAAGTCGCTCTGATTCCGGCAATTTCCTCAATTCGGCGGCAAGCTCCTTCTCCACCTTGCTATCCCGCAGCCGGGGAACATAGTCTTCGACACGAAGGGCCATCGAATGTCTCCCTTCTACGTTCCAGGAACAAGGAACGGTCTAAACAGGCTCATGGGAAGACCAGCGTTCACTGCATCATCGGAATTCGGAGTAAAGTAGCGGGGCTGGGGTCAGACTTGGTTTTTGGTTATTCGCTGCGTCCGATGTTGAGCGAAGCGTCTCAAGGAGGCTTGAGACGGACAGACCGTCGAGGAAAAACCAAAAACCAAGTCTGACCCCGCCCCCCAGCGTATTTTTATTATTATGTTTTAATAATTTTGTTCGTTCAGCCCGTCATGCGGTTGGCGATGCCGGGCATGGGCGCGGTGACGTGTCAGATAGCTTTGCCGTTGGCCAGCACAGCTTGGCAACATTGACCGCCTTCAGCGGCGAATGCAGCAGCACCGGGCAGCATGAAGTCGCCCACGGCGTTGCGGGTCGAACGCCGCTTGATCCAGTTGGCCAACCTCTTGTACCAATTTTCAAACATCTTGCGTTTTTTAACGACCGCTGTCGGGTCGCCCCGCCGCCATCCGTTTATTTCAACCCAGATTCGCCCGCGAACAAGACGCCCTTCGTCTATGCCGCAACGACAGAACTCAATTACTTCTGATTCAAATCGATCAACACTGTACCAATTCTGTTCCTTGATGTAATTTAGCGTGGGTGGTGGACTGCCATCTTTGTTCCAAAGATACAAGGCGAACCAGAACGGTTCCCCTGCTGGTGGCATTTCTTCAAGCTCAAGAATCTCTGGCGAAGCCTGCACCGACTTGAAGATGGCAACGTTGCCGCTTAAATGAACGAACTCTACGAACTCTCGTTCATCATCGGCGGTCATGTAGAAATTGACTTGCTTGCCCATCGTTGCCTCACTGCTGGTAGTCGTGGAAGAACCGCTTGGCACCACGTAGTTCGGGAGCGTGTCGCACATCTCGAAGTGCCGCCCGTTCACGAGCGACGGGAACCATCGGATCGGATTTCAGCGTTCGGCCAACTTGATGGACTTCGACGATTCGATTGGTCTTCGGATCAATGGCCACTACGTCCATGAACCGAACGCCCTTCTGGCCATTGATGGTCTTGATGGGCAATTCTGCCTGCGCCTGAAGACCCCTTGCTTCGATGTCAGCAACTACATCCTGCACTTTCGCGCGATGAGCAGGGCTGCCGAGCTTGCCGTAGGGATTCGGAACTTTTGTTGGGGCGTGAACGTTCTCGAGTTCGGCCTCGACGCCCTCCCGGGCCGCTCCCGCGTAATTGTTGGCGTTGTGGGCCCAGACGGAGAATCCCCAGGCGGGTCCGCCGACGAAGTAGGTGTGGTCGTCCTCGACCTCCAGGTTGTAGACCGGAGCCGACTCCCCGGGGCCCTCGACCGCCTCGACCGCCGTCTCCCGTCCATCATGACCGACCAGTCGGTCGCCGGCAACCAGTTGGTGCGCCTGCGTCCAGCCCCGGCCGGCGACCCAGAACGGGTGCTCGGCCGTGGTCCGGACCAACTCGCCGCCGACGCGGAGGTCCAGCAGCGGCGCGTAGGTCTGGAAGACCCGGAGCACCCGTCGAACCGACGTCGGGGCCCCGGGGTCGCCCTCCGGCTTGCTCAGGACGCGCTCGTCGCCGCGGAACGCCTCGATCGCGTGGAAGCCGTCGGGGGTCTCCAGGAGCGTTCCGGCGGCGAAGCAGGCCTTGGCCAGGGCCTTGACGTCTGCGATCGTCCCCGCGGCGCCGACGAGCGTCCACGCCGCGTTGGTGACGACCCCCCAGCCGTCCCCCTTCTGGTAGGCGTCGTACGTGGCCTGGGCGCTCTGGACGGTGCCGTAGGCGTCCCGGGCGACGTTGAACGTCTGGACCCCCTTGGCGGCGTAGAAGGCCATGGACCCGTAGGCGGCGCGGCCGGCGCAGGTGCCGACGGTCCCCGCCCCCACGGTCGCGGCGGCGATCAGGAGCTCCCTGGAGGCCGTGGCGAGCATCTGGGAGGCGGCGTAGGCTCCGCCGTTCTCCTCGACGAGTTGCTCGACGTGCTCGTGCAGGGGCGTGATCTGGCCGAATGTCGCCGTGTCGGTGACGATCTTCGCCCCGTCCCAGGCCCCCTGGAAGAACCCGGTGAACGCCGACCAGTAGGGGTCCTCGTACCCGCCCACGGGCTCGGTTCGAGGCGCGAGCGGGACGGCGGCGTTCTGCTCCGACCGCGTAGTCGGGGCCGCCTGCGTGGCGACGACCGTCTCGAGGACGACCGTCGCGAAGTCGTCCAGCCGCCTCTTCTCCTCCGTCGCCAGCCCGTTCGGCGTCCCCCCGTCGGTCCTCGGGGCCATGGCGCCGCCCGCCAAACCGTCCGCCGTGATGTTGAACCCGCCCGCGCTCATCCCCGATGCGGAACTCGATCCCGATCCGGATCCGGAGCTTGACGTGTGCGGGGCTGGGGTCATGCGGGGCTGGGGTCAGACTTGGTTTTTGGTTATTCGCTGCGTCCGATGTTGAGCGAAGCGTCTCAAGGAGGCTTGAGACGGACAGACCGTCGAGGAAAAACCAAAAACCAAGTCTGACCCCACCCCCCTAGTCTGACCCCACCCCCCTTACGGCAGCGGTTGAGATTGGCCGTGCTCCCTTTTCTGCGTTATTTCATCCTTGTAACGGGTGACGAGGTCGGTCATGCAACTCTGAAATGCCTGAAAATCAACGTCCCAGGACTTGGACTCCGCAACCGGCCTGATATGCTTGTTGCTTGAAAGAATCGCCGATGCAATGACATCGGAAAGCCGCTCTCGATCTTCGCAGGTTATTTCAATATCTATAGAAAGATATTGACCATCTTTGTCGATATCTATATTGCCCGCTTCGGATACACCATACCGCGTCACTTCGCCATCGACGCGAAGAATAAAAGCGAGTGTTGGAAATGGAAAACCTGCAAGGCGGACCCCGCGAGCTGCGGCTTTAAGCGCCCAGAAATGCGGTAGAACAGCATCTGCCGCATCACTCCCACCAAACTGAGCTGAGAACTCGATTTCGGACGAATTCATGCGTTATTCTCCTTTGCGTTTCCCGGCCCACGGTTCCTTGTTCAGAGGGCCTGGGTTTGTTTCCACAAGTGCAAGGTCCGACGGGGCTGGGGTCAGTCACGGGGCTGGGGTCAGACTTGGTTTTTGGTTATTCGCTGCGTCCGATGTTGAGCGAAGCGTCTCAAGGAGGCTTGAGACGGACAGACCCGTCGAGGAAAAACCAAAAACCAAGTCTGACCCCAACCCCAATGACCCCAACCCCCATTTTACCACGCCTCCGGCAATGGCCAAGGGTCCACGCCTCCGGGGGAGCTAATTCCACGGTCGCCAGGTTTTCGGCCCGCAAGGCCCTGGCCGCTCGTGGAGGATCGACCCGCCCCGGGTGTCGGCCGGCGTCGCCGCTTGTGGACGACGTCGCCGTGACGTTACACTTCAGCGATCGTCGAACTCCCCTCCCACCCGCTTCGCCGAGGTGTCTCGATGAATCGTCCGCACGCCTGGCCGTCCTGGATCGTCCGCGCCCTGGCGGTTCCGTGCCTGATCGCGCTTGCCGGCCCGCTGGCGGCCGCCGCGGAACCGGTGGGGATCTGGAAGCTCGTCGTGCTGGGCGTGGGCGAGGACGATTTCGCCATCGTCGATTTGCACCGCCAGGACGGCAAGCCCCGCGGCGTCCTGGTCGACGGCCGCAAAGGGATGTTCGACAAGGCCAAGGTGGAGGACGTCGACCTGGAGGACGGCAAGGTCGAATTCACCCTGGACGGCCCCGTCGGGGCGCTGACCTTCGCCGGCGACCTGGTCAAGGACGGGCCCCAGGCCGGCCGGCTGCTGGGGACGATCCGCTTCCGGGACAACGTCTTCCCCGCGCGGTTGGAAAAGACGCTTGAGGAACGGATCGGCCCCCAGAAGCCGGGCCTGATCGGCCGCGACTATTTCGAGGCCCGCAACCAGAAGGATCCCAAGGCGCGAGTGGCGGCGTACCGCAAGATGATCGAGACGTTCGGCGACTCGCCCGTCGCCTACGTCCCGTACTCCGAGATCCTCGCCAACGCCGGCGACGCCGGGATGTCGGCCGCGGAGGTCGACGCCCTGCTCGCCGCCTGGCGGAAGAACGCCGCGCCCTACGGCCCGGCCTGGCTCCGCGAGATCGACGTCCGGGCGCTTGAGGCGCTCGCGCCCCAGAAGCCGTTCGCCCTGGCGGCGCTGAAGATCGGCCAGGGCCTGGAGAAGGCTCTCCCCGACGACGCGGCGACCGAGACTCGCCAGTCGATCGCCCGGCGGGTCGCCGAGGCCGCGCGCAACGCCGGCGACGATGCG
>ERZ778017.2069-NODE-2069-length-17404-cov-7.479163_pt1 | contig 17404 bp, 18 predicted proteins | sample MGYA00375747_ERZ778017 | MGnify/ENA primary metagenome ERZ778017 (study PRJEB29350, sample SAMN05509838) | bioreactor metagenome | biome: bioreactor; material: wastewater | place: South Africa: University of Cape Town | collected 2014-03-17 ...
GGCGAGCAGGCCGGCGCGCTGATGGACAAGGGCCGCGACCTGCTGGACAGCGCCGCCGAACTGATCCGCGAGCGCCCGCTGGTGGCGTTCGGCGCGGCATTCGCTGCCGGCTGGATCATTTCCAGGCTCGGCCGCAGCGACAAGTAAGCAACCATGCATGCCAACGAGGACGCCCCGCAGGCCCCGCCGCGGGGCGCGCCGGCGAGTGACGCGCCGGCTGCGGACGCACCCGGCATCGAAGAGACCCTGCGCGGCCTGCGTGACGAGGGGCGTGCCGGACTGAAGGCGGCCGGCGATGCCGCCAAGGCGCTGCGCATCCTGCTGGCCGCGGACATCTCGCTGGCGCGCAGCGCATTCGGCCGCACCCTGGCCTTCACCGGCGTCGCGATCGCCTTTGGCGCCTCCGCCTGGCTGCTGCTGATGGCGGCGATGGTGGCAGCGATGCAGGTGGCCGGCCTGTCATGGATGCTGGCGCTGCTGATCGCGGCCGCGCTCAGCATCGGCGCAACCGTGGCGGCAACCTGGGCGGCCATCCACTATTTCGAACACACCCGCATGAAGGCCACGCGCCGCCAGCTGGCAAGGCTCGGCATTGGCGAACTGGCGGACTTCATGCCCGATGCCGGTGGTGTGCAGTCCAGCGAGGCCGCCGCCGAACGGGTGGCCGAAGCCGAAGCACAGGCCGGCGCTCCGCCCAAGAAGGGCCTGGGCATCGACGTCACGCCACCATAAGGGAACCGCGATGGGATTCGACGCCCTGCTCACCAAGGTCAAACAGGCGGAAGAAGCGCTGGAGGCCCGCGAACGCGAGGCCGTGGGTCGCTGGCAGCAGTTCAGCCACAGCTGGCGCGCGGCCTGGACGCCGGGCCGGATCGTGGTGGTGGGCCTGGTCAGCGGTTTCGTCGCCGGGCGGACCCAACCCATGGTGGCCGGTGGCGGCGGCGGCCTGCTGGCGCTGGTGCGCACGTTCGCTCCGCTGCTGGCCGGCCTGCAGGCAGGCGCCCAGACCGCCGAGGCGGCGAAGGAAGAGGTGCACGAGGAAGTGCATGACGCCGTGCGCCAGGCCACCGCCGCGCCGCCGCAGGGGTTGCCATGAGCCTTGCCGATCCCGCCGCGGCCACGCCGCCTGCGGCAACCGCCGAGCCCACCCCGATTGCGCCCAGGCCGCGCGGCCCGCTGTCGCTGGTGGTGCTGGCGATCCTGGCGGTGGGTTACACGCTGTGGGCCACACAGGACTTGGTGCTGCCGGTGCTGCTGGCGATGTTCTTCGCCCTCATCGGCAACCCCATCATCCGCCTGCTGCAGCGCATGCGGGTGCCGCGCTTCCTGGCCGCGCTGGCGGTGTTGTGCAGCGGCATCGCGCTGACCCTCCTGCTGGGACTGCAGCTGATGCAGCCGGCCAGCGAATGGGTGCGCGAAGCCCCGCGCGAACTGCGCACGCTGACGCCGAAGCTGCAGAAGCTCACCAAGCCGGTGCAGGAAGCCAACAAGGCCGCCGAGAACATCGCCCGCGTGGCCGGTGGCGAAAGCCCCGCCAAGCCGGTGCAGGTGGTGCGCACCGAGGTCAACGACCCGTACAAGTCGCTGACCGCGACGCCGATGATGGTGGCCTCGGTACTGGCGGTGGTGCTGCTGACCTTCTTCTTCATGGTGTAGGGGGAGGACCTGCAGCGCCATGCGATCGCGCTGCTGCCGGACCGGAAGAAGAAGAAGCTGACAGTGGAGATCCTGCACGCGATCGAGATCGAGATCAGCCGCTACGTGCTCACCATCAGCGCGATCAATGCGGTGGTGGGCCTGGCCTTCGCGGCCTGCCTGGCGTTCTTCCTCGACATGCCGCTGGACGAAGCGCTGCTGTGGGGCACGATGGCGATGCTGCTCAATTTCGCGCCCTACGTCGGCCCGCTGATCGGCATCGTGCTGATGCTGCTGATGGGCTTCTCCAGCTACGAGGAACCGCTGCGCGCGCTGCTGCCGGCGACGATCTACCTGGGCCTGCACACGCTGGAAGGGCAGATCGTCACCCCGATCATCCTGGGCCGGCGGATGGCGCTGTCGCCGCTGGTGCTGATCCTGGCGCTGATGGTGTTCGGCTGGCTGTGGGGCATCATCGGCCTGCTGCTGGCGGTGCCGATGCTGGTCTGCGTGAAGATCCTGCTGGCGCGCGTGGAGGGCATGGACGGCTGGGCCCGGCTGCTCGAGTAGGCCGGCGCCAGGCAGGGCCACGCAGGACGCGCGCCCCGACCGGCCGGCCTACAATGGCGACGTGAACCTCCCTATCCGCGCCATCACCTTCGATCTCGACGACACCCTGTGGCCGTTCGCCCCGATCGGGGAGCGCATCGAAACCGCCCTGCACGCCTGGTTCGCCGAGCACAGCCCACGCACCGCCGAGCGTTTCCCGATCAGCGAAATGCGTGCGCTGCGCGAGCGGGTGTTCAGCGAGTTCCCGCAGCACGCGCACGACCTCGGCCTGCTGCGCCGGCTGACCATCGAGCGCGCACTGCACGAGAGCGGCGACGACCCGGCGCTGGCCAGTGCGGCGTACGCGATCTTCTTCCAGGAGCGCAACCGGGTGGACTTCTACCCCGACGCGCACGAGGGCCTGCAGCGCATCGCCGCGCACCTGCCGATTGCCGCGTTGACCAACGGCAACGCCGACCTGGCCGCGATCGGCATCGCCAGCCTGTTCCGCTTCCAGCTGGGCGCGCGCGAATACGGCGCGGCCAAGCCGGATGCCGGCCTGTTCCATGAAGCCTGCCGCCGGCTGGGCTGCGCGCCCGGCGAAGTCCTGCACGTCGGCGACCATCCGCACATGGACGTGGCCGGCGCCGCCAACGCCGGCCTGCGCAGCTGCTGGATCGACCGCGGCGACCACGCCTGGCCGGAACCGCTGGCGCGCGCCGACCTGCACATTCCCACCCTGACCGCGCTGGCCGACTGGCTGGACGCGGGCGCCCTGTTCGAGAACGCCGCATGAACCTGCCCGCCGGCTTCACCGCCACCGCCGATGCCCCGCTGCCGCTGCACGCCGTGCGTAAGGCCGACTTCGCCAGCTGGTGCGCGGCGCAGCCCGCGCCGGTGCAGGCGTGGCTGGCCGCGCAGCGCTTCGACGGCAGCGCCGGCAGCGCGCAGGCCTGGGCGGATGCCGATGGCCGCGTGGCCGGCGCGGTGCTGGGCCTCGAGGATGCGCACGACCCGCTGGCGTGGGCGCACGCGCCGCGCGCGCTGCCGGCCGGCGACTGGCACCTGGCCGGCGAGTTCGATGCCGGAGCGCGCCGCGCCCTGCAGCTGGGCTGGGGCCTGGGCCTGTACCGCTTCAGCCGCTACAAGCAGGCGCCGGCCAACGGCAGCCGGCTGGTCGGCAAGTTCGACGCGGAAACCTTCGACCTGCTGGCCGCCTGCGTGCGCGTGCGCGATCTGGTCAACACGCCCACCGAGCACATGGGCCCGGACGAACTGGAAGCCACCGCGCGCGCGATCGCGCAGGCGCACGGCGCCAGCATCGCGGCCATTGCCGGCGATGACCTGCTGGCGCAGAACTACCCGGCCATCCACGCGGTGGGCCGCGCGTCGCATCGCGCGCCGCGCATCATCGAACTGACCTGGGGCGACGCGTCGCATCCGCACGTCGTGATCTGCGGCAAGGGCGTGTGCTTCGACACCGGCGGGCTGGACCTCAAGGCCGCCGCCGGCATGCGCAACATGAAGAAGGACATGGGCGGCGCCGCGCACGCGCTGGCGCTGGCCGAACTGGTGATGGCGCGCAAGCTGCCGCTGCGGATCACCCTGCTGGTAGCCGCGGTGGAAAATGCGGTAGGACCGAATGCGTTCCGGCCCGGCGAAGTGATCGCCACCCGCAAGGGCGTGAGCGTGGAGATCGACAACACCGATGCCGAAGGCCGACTGGTGCTGTGCGATGCGCTGACCCGCGCCTGCGAACTGCAACCCGACCTGCTGCTGGACTTCGCCACCCTGACCGGCGCCGCGCGCATCGCGCTGGGCCCGGACCTGCCGGCGCTGTACGCCAACGACGAGGCGCTGGCCAACGACTGGCTCAACGCCGGCGTGATGGCGCGCGATCCGCTGTGGCGGATGCCGCTGTGGCGCCCCTACCTGCGCTACCTCACCAGCGGCATCGCCGACCTGGCCAACGCCAGCAACACCACCATGGCCGGCAGCGTGACCGCGGCACTGTACCTGGAGCGCTTCGTCGACGAGGGCGTGCGCTGGGGCCACGTCGACGTGTACGCGTGGAATGATGGCGACCGCCCCGGCAAGCCGGCCGGTGGCGAGGCGCAGGGCCTGCGCGCCGCCTACGCGATGCTGAAGGCGCGCGCCACGGGCTGAGCGGGCGGCGCCATCGCATCGCCCGCCGCAAAGCGTCGGCGGATCGCCGTTGTCGTGCCGGCGGCGTGCGGCATGCATCCGTTCCGGCGTTCGCTGCGTAGGACGTGCGACGTTCCGGAGTCGCGATGTCCACACCCCCTGCCACGCCCCGCAAACGCCTGCCGCTGGCGCCGCTGGCCGCCATCGCCGCGGTGGTGGCCGTGGCCGGCATCGGCTTCCTGTACGTCGCCGGCCGCCTGGGCGACACCCCGCCCTCCGCGCGCACGCTGATCGGCGCGATCGAGGCCGCCGCCGGCCCGCACCCCGGCTACCGCCGCGCGCACAGCCGCGGCGTCTGCGTCGGCGGCTGGTTCGAGGGCACGGCCGACGGCGCCGCGCTCTCGTCGGCGCGGGTGTTCGCGCAGGACCGCGTGCCGGTGCTGGGCCGGCTGTCGATCGGCGGCGGCGATCCGCATGGCGCCGAGGCCGGCGCACGCGTGCGCAGCCTGGCCCTGCAGCTGCGCAGCGACGACGGCGCGGACTGGCGGCTGGCGATGAACAGCTTCCCGTTCTTCGCCGTACCCAGCGCCGAGGCCTTCCTCGAGCAGACCCGCGCGCAGATCCCCGACCCGGCCACCGGCAAGCCGGACCCGGCGCGGATGGCCGCGGTGCTGGCGAAATATCCCAGCGCGCGCGCCTTCCGCGACTGGGCGGCCAGCGCGCCGTGGCCGGACAGCTGGGCCAATACGACCTACAACGGCATCCACACCTTCGTGTTCGTCGCGCCCGACGGCCGCCGCCAGCCGCTGCGCTGGTCGCTGCGCCCGCGCGTGCCGCTGGTGGCGATGGACGCCGCCGCGCGCGCCGCGGCCACGCCGGACTACCTGGCCGCGGAGTTCGCGCGCCGGCTGGCCGCCGGCCCGGTGGCCTGGGACCTGGTGGCGACGCTGCCGGCACCCGGCGACGCGCTGGACGACCCCTCGCAGCTGTGGCCGGCGGCGCGTCCCACCCGCACGCTGGGCACGCTGTGGCTGGACACGATGGCGGCGCAGGCACAAGGCGTCTGCCGCGACGTCAACTTCGATCCCACCGTGCTGCCGCCCGGCATCGAGCGCTCCGGCGATCCCATCCTGGCCGCGCGCGCGGCGGTGTATGCGCACTCGTTCAACCGCCGCGAGCGCGAGATCGCCCGCGGCCAGGCGCCGGAGGCCACCGGCCAGGAAGGCCCGCGATGAACCCCGCCGCGCGCTTCGTTCCGCTCGCCCGCCTGCTGCACTGGCTGATGGCGGCGCTGCTGCTGTCCCAGCTGCTGATCGGCGTGGCGATGATGGCCTCGCTGGTCCTGCGGCCGCCGCTGATCGCGCTGCACCGTCCGCTGGGCCTGGCCCTGCTGGTGCTGGTGCTGGTGCGGCTGTGGGTGCGCCGCCGCCATCCGCCGCCGGCGCTGCCGGCCGACCTGCCCCGCTGGCAGGCCGCCGCCGCACGCGCCTCGCACCTGCTGCTGTACGCGCTGATGCTGGTGCTGCCACTGCTGGGCTGGGCGCTGAGCTCGGCCGCGGGCAATGTGGTGGTGGTGCCCGGCGACGTCGCGCTGCCGGCGATCGCGCCGCACGACCCCGTACTGTACGCGTGGCTGCGCGCTGCCCACGGCCTGCTGGCTTGGCTGCTGCTGGCGACCGTGCTGGGCCACGTGGCGGCCGCGCTGCACCACGCGTGGATCCGCCGCGACGGCGTGTTCGAGGCCATGACGTGGGGGCGCCGGCCGCCGCCGGGGACCGGCTGACTCACGCGGCATTGGCGGACCGGCGCGCTATCCTGCGGCCGTCTTCCGGGGATCGCGACGATGCGCGCACGCACCGCCTGGTTCGTCCTGTCTGCACTGCTGATCACCGCCTGCGCATGGTGGGGCATCAGCTTCCTGCGCGGTGACGATGCCAACGCCGCGCAGACGCTGCGGGTGGGGCTGTACGAGAACGCGCCGAAGGTCTATCGCGACAAGGACGGCCACCCGGCCGGGCTGTTCGTGGAACTGCTCGATGCGATCGCCCGCAAACAGGGCTGGCGCGTGCAGTACGTGCCCTGTGAATGGTCGGACTGCCTTGCGCGGCTGGAAGCGGGCGAGCTGGACCTGATGCCCGACGTGGCCTACACGCCCGAACGCGGGCGCCTGTTCGAGTTCCACGCCGTGCCGGTGGCGCATTCCTGGTCGCAGGTCTACAAGCATCGCGGACTGGTGGTGCGGGCGTTCCCCGACCTGGCCGACCTGCGGGTGGCGCTGCTGCGCGGCAGCGTGCAGGAAGAAGAGCTGCGCCACCTGCTGCGCGAACTCGGGGTCCGCTGGAGCATGGTGGAAGCCGACAGCTACGGGCAGGCGTTCGCCGCGGTCCGCGACGGACGCGCCGACGTGGCGATCGCCAACAACTTCTTCGGTGCACGCGCGGCACGCAGCTTCGGGCTCGAGGAAACCGCGATCCTGTTCAATCCCGCCACGCTCTATTTCGCGGCGCCCAAAGGCCGGCACGCCGCGGAGCTGGCGCGCATCGACCACTGGCTGCGGGCCTGGCAGCAGTCGCCGGACTCGGTGTATTTCGAAGCGATGCGCCACGCGATGATGCCGCCGCCACTGACGGTGACACCGCGCTGGCTGCCGGCTGCGCTGGCCGTTGCCGCTGCGCTGGTGCTGGCGCTGCTGGCGTTCAGCCTGATCCTTCGCTGGCGGGTGCGTGCCGCGACCGTGGACGCCACCGCGGCGCGCAACCGGCTGGAGCTGGTGCTGGAGGTCAGCCCGGTGGCGCTGTTCCTGCTGCGCGAAGCGGATGGCGAACTGGCGGTGGAATGGGCCAGTCCGAACGTGCCGCGGCTGTATGGGATGCTCGCGGAGGAAGTGCTGGCCCCGGGCCGCTGGAGGCAACACGTGCACCCGGACGACCTGCCCACGCTGGAGCCGGCCCTCGACCACCTGCGCCGCCACCCGACGCTGACCCGCGAGTACCGCGTGGTCGACAACACCGGCGTCATCCACCACGTGCATGAAGTGCTGCGTACGCTGCCCGTCCCGGCCGGACAACCGCTGCGCGCGCTCTCCACCTGGACCGATGTATCGGAAGCGAAGGCGCACGCCGCCGAGCTCAGCCACCTGGCCCACCACGACAGCCTGACCGGGCTACCCAACCGGCGCCTGCTGCAGTTGTTCCTGGAGGATGCGACGCAGGCGGGTCGGCGCTTCGCGGTGGTGGCGCTGGACCTGGACCGGCTGCGCGGCGTCAACGACACCCTCGGCCACTCGCTGGGCGACCAGGCGCTGCGCGCCGCCACCCAGCGGCTGCAGGCGCGGCTGCCCGCGGAAGGTTTCCTCGCGCGGCTGGGTGGCGACGAGTTCGCCGCGGTGCTGCCGGGCGCGACCGCGGATGATGCCGACGCTTTCGCGCTCGACGTGCTGGAAGCGTTCACCCGTCCGCTGCTGGGCGGGACCACGCCGACCGTGCTGACCATCAGCGTGGGCATCGCACTGGCGCCGACCGACGGCGACAACGCCGATACCCTGCTGCGCCACGCCGAGCTGGCGCTCTACGAGGCCAAGCGGCTGGGCACCGGACGCCGCCAGTTCTTCCAGCCGGCGCTGTCCACCGGCGCGGCGCAACGGCTGGCGCTGGAGACGGGCCTGCGCATGGCGCTGCCGCGCCAGCAGTTCCGCCTGCACTACCAGCCGCAGCTGGACCTGCACGACGGCGCGCTGGCCGGGGTGGAGGCGCTGTTGCGCTGGGAGCATCCGGAGCTCGGCACGATCCCGCCGGTGCAGTTCATCCCGGTGGCCGAGGAAACCGGGCAGATCGAGGAGATCGGCCAATGGGTGCTGCTGGAAGCCTGCCGCCAGCTGCGCGCCTGGGACGACGCCGGGCTGGGCATCCACGGGATGTCGGTCAACTGCTCGGTGCAGCAGCTCGACGCCGACCGGCTGCCGGCGCAGGTGGCGGCGATCCTGGCCGCGACCGGGATCGCCGCGGACCGGCTGGAACTGGAGATCACCGAGTCGGTGCTGATGCGCGACCCCGAACACGCCATCGTGGTGCTGCAGGCGCTGAAGGCGCAGGGCGTGCGGCTGGCGATCGACGATTTCGGCACCGGCTATTCCAGCCTCGCCTACCTGCGCCGGCTGCCGCTGACCCGGCTGAAGATCGACCGCGCCTTCGTCAGCGGCATCGGCAACGATCCCGGCGACGAGGAGATCTGCCGCACGGTGATCGCGCTGGCCCGCAACCTCGGTCTGGAAACACTGGCCGAAGGCGTGGAGCACGCGCACGAGGCGGCGTTCCTGCGCGAGGGCGGCTGCACCCTGGCGCAAGGCTTCCACTACGCCCGGGCGCTGCCGCCGGAGGCACTCGTGGCATGGGTCAGCGCGCACCGGCGGCAGCCGCGCCGGGGCTGAGCGGGGGCTACAGCCAGCCTTTCTGGCGCGCCAGCCGGTAGGCCTCGATGCGGTTGCCGACGCCGAGCTTGCCGATCGCCTCGGACAGGTAGTTGCGCACGGTGCCGTGCGAGAGGTTCAGGCGCTGCGCGATTTCGCCGGCGGACAGGCCCTCGCCGGCCAGCCGCAGCGCCTGGCGCTCGCGGTCGCTGAGCGGATCGGCTTCGCCCCAAGCCTCCAGCGCCAGCTGCGGGTCGATGGCGCGGCCGCCGCGGTGGACCTGGCGCAGCGCCTCGGCCAGCTGTTCGGCCTGGGCGTCCTTGAGCAGGTAGCCGCGCACGCCGGCATCCAGCGCGCGGCGCAGGAAGCCGGCGCGGGCGAAGGTGGTGATGACCACCACCTGCACCGGCAGCGCGTGGCGCTGGATCCGCTGCGCCAGCTCCAGCCCAGTCAGGCCGGGCATCTCGATGTCGGTGAGCAGCACGTCGGGCTTGAGCCGCTGCAGCTCGCGCCAGGCCGACTCGCCGTCGGCGGCGCTGGCCACCACTTCGATATCGGACTCCATGCCCAGCAGCGCGGTCAGCGCTCCGCGCAGCAGGGCCTGGTCTTCGGCGAGGAGGACTCGGATCATGGCGCGGGACCTTAGCAGATCGCGCCGAGCCCGGCCGCGGCGCCATCCTCCCTTGTAGGCGCACACCGCAGGGGCGCGAACGCTGTCGCGGCAACCTGCGAACAGCAATCGCGCCCTTTCAGTGCGCCCCTGCAGGCGCAGCCTCAGGGCGCGGCTGGCAGGTCGTCGTTCGCCGCCAGCGGCACCCGCGCTTCGATACAGGTGCCCTGCCTGGCACCGGCGTCGACGCGCAGGCGCCCGCGCAGCGCCTCGATGCGTTCACGCATGCCGGCCAGGCCGTTGCCCGGCACCAGTGCGCCGCCGCGGCCGTCGTCCTCGACCCGCAGCACCGCCTCGCCCGCCTCCACGCCGAAACGCACCTGCGCGCGGCGCGCGCGCGCGTGGCGCTGGATGTTGGTGGCGGCCTCGCGCACGGTCATCGCCAACGCCGACTCCACCGCGGCCGGCAGCCCGGCGCCGGAGAAGCCGTCGTCGAGGCGGTACTCGAAGGCCACCCCGTCGGTTTCCAGCAGCAGCTTGGCCGAGGCCAGCTCGGCGGCGATGCCGGCCGCGCGGATCCCGCTGACCGCGCCGCGCACCTGCGCCAGCGCCTCGCGCGCAACCCGGCTGACTTCGGCGATCTCCACCTGCGCTGCCGCCGGGTCGCGCGCCAGCAGGCGGCCGGCCAGGTCCGATTTCAACGCCACCATCGACAGGGTGTGGCCCAGCAGGTCGTGCAGGTCGCGACCGATGCGCTCGCGTTCGGCCAGCGCCGCCAGCCGCCGCACCTCCTCGTGCGAGAGCTTGAGCGCGGCATCGCGCTGGCGGTTGATCCGCTCCACCAGAGTGATGACGCCGATGATCGCGGTGACCGCCGGCATCCATATCAGCGAGATCCACGGGTAGCCGATGTAGCGCGCATAGACGATCAGCGCGGCATTGCAGGCCGCGAGCCAGACCATGTAGCGCAGCAGCGATCCCTTGCAGCGCGGCTGCAGCATCACGCAGCCGAACACGAAGTAGCTGAGCCCCGATGGATACCAGCGCAGCAGCGCGAAACACAGCCCCAGCATGCCCAGCGCAGCCAGCTGGGCGCGCCGCTCGGACGCGGTCACGCTGACATGGAACAGCAGCAGGAACAGCGGGAACGAAAGCAGTGTCAGCAGCAGCCAGCGCAGGGTGTAGCCGTAGACGCCGCCGGAGAACGCCGGGGTGATGAACACCCAGATCGTCCACACCAGGTGGATGTGATGGGTCCACGCCGACCGGCCCAGGCGCAGGTCCTGCGCCACCAGCGAATCCGGCGCGGGCTGCGGCCAGCGCGCGGGCAGGGCGAACTTCATGGGCGGCTCCGTGGACGCGGTGCGCGGATCATGGCATGCCCCGGCGGCGTCATTCCGCCAGCGCCAGCCGGCGCTGCGCCAGCGCGAAGAACGCCGCGGTGAAACCCGCCAGCGCCAGCAGGTGCAACCAGACCGGCTGGCCGGCATCGAAACCGACCACCTTCAGCGCCAGCTGGCCGAGGTGGTAGGCCGGCCAGACCACGGCCAGCTTGGCCAGCAGCGGCGGCAGCATGGTCAGCGGCAGCCACAGCCCGGACAGGAACGACATCGGCAGGTACAGCCCGTTGAGCAGCGCCGGCGCGGCGCTGCCGCTCATCCGCGTGCCCACGTACAGGCCGATGGCGGCAAACGGCAGCACCCCGGTCACGTTCACCGCCAGCAGCGCCAGCCACTGCAGCGGCGCCAGCGACACGCCCGCCACCAGCGCGGCCAGCAGCGCCATCAGCAGCGAGATCAGCGCGGCAAACAGCATCGCCATCGCCATCCGCGCCAGCAGCATCGCGCCGGGCGGGGTGGGCAGCACCCGCTTCAGGCGCAGGAAGCCGCGTTCGCGATCCAGCGCGATGGTGACGCCAAAACCGAACAGGCCCGCGCCGGCCACGCCGAAGGCGCCGTAGGTGGCCAGCAGGTACTGCGCGGTCGCCGCGCTGTGCTGCCTGTTCAACACCACCGCGAACAGCACATAGAACATCAGCGGGAAGGCGGTGACCGGTATGCAGAAGCCGGGGTCGCGCAGCATGCGCAGGCATTCGCAGCGCGCTTCCAGCAGGTAGCTGCGCAGCGCGGCGCGATGCAGTGTGGGGAGCACGGCAGCCATCACGCGGCCTCCTGTTGCGGGTTGCGGGTCAGTTCGAGGAATGCATCGGCCAGGCCGGCGCGCTGCACCTCGAGGTCGTGCAGGCGGTCGTCGGCGGCCAGCAGCCGGCGCACCACCGGTTCCGCGGCATCGGCGACGATGCGCAGCAGCTCGCCGTCACGCTCGGCCTGCCGCACGCCCGGCCAGCGTGCCACCGCGTCGGCATCCAGCGCCGACACGCAGCGGATGCGCCGCTGGGCCACGTGCGCACGGATCGCCGCCACGCTGCCCTGCGCCAGCATGCGGCCGCGGTCGATCACCGCGACATGGTCGGCCAGCGCTTCGGCTTCCTCGAGGTAGTGCGTGGTCAGCAGCACCGCGCTGCCGCCGGCGACCAGCTCGCGGACCGCGCGCCAGATGCCCTGCCGCGCGTCGATGTCGAGGCCTGTGGTCGGCTCGTCCAGGCACAGCAGGCGCGGGCGCCCGCAGATCGCCAGAGCGAACTGCACGCGCCGCTGCTGGCCGCCGGACAACTGCCGGTACGGACGCTCCATCAGCCCGTCCAGTCCCGCCAGCGCCACGCAGTCGGCCACGCTGCGCGGGTCGCGGTAGTAACTGCGCACCAGCGCCAGCACCTCGCCCACGCGCAGGCGGTCGGGAATGCCGGCGCCCTGCAGCATCGCGCCGGTGCACAGGCGCGCCGCGCGCGAGCTGGGCGGACGGCCGAACACCGAGACTTCGCCCGCGTCCGCGGCGAGCAGCCCCAACAGCAGGTTCACCGCGGTGCTCTTGCCAGCGCCGTTGGCACCCAGCAACGACGTCACCTGGCCCGCGTGCAGCGACAGGTCCAGTCCATCCAGCGCCTGCGTGCCGCCGTATCGCTTGCTCGCGCCGCGCAACCGCGCCACCACCGCTTGTCCATCCGGCATCGGGATTCCTCCGTGTTCGATGGCGGCATGCTCCGACGTCGGCGCGGCGCGTGACATCCGCAGCCGTCAGCCGAATCACATGACAACCATCACCTGACCGGCACCGCCGCGCCCGGTAGCCTGCGCTTCGCTGGATCGGCGCATGCAACGCTCCGGCGGCAGGCCCGGCACCGGCGGACAAGCCGCATGTAAAGGAAACTTGACACGATAGATCGCATGCATGAAGGTGGCGGCCAGGATCCCATTGCGGCTGTGCCGCGTCCGTCCGCCACCCATCCCCTTCCCCTCCCGTGCCCATGAATACTTCCGCCGACCTGCTCAATTCCCTGAAGATCGACCGCAACGCGCCACCCCCACCGCCCTCGCGCAAGGGGTTGTGGATCGGGCTGGCGGTGGTCGGCGTGGCGGTGCTGGCGGCAGCGGGCGTGTTCGCACTGCGCGGCGGCAAGGGCGTGGAAGTCAGCGTGGCCGAGGCCACCGCGATCGGCGGCGCCGGCGCGGGCAACGCCTCGGTGCTGGATGCCACCGGCTACGTGGTGGCGCGGCGGATGGCCACGGTCTCGGCCAAGGTCACCGGGCGCGTGCGCGAGGTGCTGATCGAGGAAGGCCAGAAGGTCGAGGAAGGCCAAGTGCTGGCGCGGCTGGACCCGGTGGATGCGCAGGCGCAGCGCGCGCTGTCGGAATCGCAGCTGGCCGCTTCGCAAAGCCAGATCGCCAGCGTGCAGGCGCAGCTGAAGGAAGCCGAAGCCAACGCCGCGCGGCTGTCCACGCTGGTGGCGCAGAAGCTGGTGTCGCGCGCGCAGTTCGAGCAGGCGGTGGCCACGCGCGATGCCCTGCGCGCGCAGCTGGCCACCACCCAGCGCAACGCGCAGGTGGCGCGCGACGGGCTGCGCATCGCCGACAACGGCGTGGACAACACCATCGTGCGCGCGCCGTTCGCGGGGGTGGTGATCGCCAAGTCGGCGCAGCCGGGCGAGATCGTCTCGCCGCTGTCGGCCGGCGGCGGCTTCACCCGCACCGGCATCGGCACCATCGTCGACATGGCCTCGCTGGAAGTGGAGGTGGAAGTCGGCGAGGCCTTCATCGGCCGGGTCAAGCCGGGCATGCGCACCGAGACCATCCTCAACGCCTACCAGGACTGGAAGATCCCCGGCCGGGTGATCGCCATCATCCCCGCCGCCGACCGCGGCAAGGCCACGGTGAAGGTGCGAGTGGGGCTGGATGCCAAGGGCGATCCGCGGATCGTGCCCGACATGGGCGCGCGGGTCGGCTTCCTGGAGGACGCGAAACCCGCGCAGGCCGATGCCAAGCCCGGCGTGCTGGTGCCGGCCGCCGCCATCGCCCAGCGCGGCGACAGGGACGTGGCGTTCGTGGTCAACGGCGGCATGGCCAGCCTGCGCAAGCTGACCCTGGGCCGCACCCTAGGCGAGGACCGCGAGGTGCTGGCCGGCGTGGCCGGCGGCGAGCAGGTCGTGCTGGACCCGCCGGAAACGCTGGCGGACGGCGCGCGGGTGACGGTGGCGCCTGCCGCAGCCAGCGACGAATAACCCATGCGAAGCGTCGTCGCTCCCGCAGGCGCGGGACCGGCGCAACAGACAAACGGAGAACCCTCGATGTCGATCCTCGTCAGCACCCGCAACCTGCACAAGACCTACCAGCGCGGCCCGGAAACGGTGGACGTGCTGCGCGGCATCGACCTCGACATCGCCAGCGGCGACTTCGTGGCGCTGATGGGCCCGTCCGGCTCCGGCAAGACCACGCTGCTCAACCTGATCGGCGGGCTGGATTCGCCCACCTCCGGCAGCATCGAGATCGCCGGCCAGCACATCGAGAAGCTGGGCTCCGGGCAGCTGGCGCAGTGGCGCAGCAACCACGTCGGCTTCGTGTTCCAGTTCTACAACCTGATGCCCACGCTGACCGCGCAGAAGAACGTGGAGCTGCCGCTGCTGCTGACCCGACTGTCGGCCGCGCAGCGCCGCCAGAACGCCGCCATCGCACTGGAGCTGGTGGGGCTGAAGGACCGCGGCAAGCACCGTCCGAACGAACTCTCCGGCGGCCAGCAGCAGCGCGTGGCGATCGCCCGCGCGATCGTCTCCGATCCCTCCCTGCTGGTCTGCGACGAACCCACCGGCGACCTCGACCGCGCCTCGGCGGAGGAGATCCTGGGCCTGCTGCAGACGCTCAACCGCGAGCACGGCAAGACCATCGTGATGGTCACCCACGACCCCAAGGCCGCCGAGTACGCCACGCATACGCTGCACCTCGACAAGGGCAACCTGGTCGAGCAGACCGTGCACGCCTGAGCCGGAGGCCAGCCATGAAGTATTTCCATCTCGTCTGGGCCGCGCTCTCACGCAGCAAGACCCGTACCCTGCTCACCCTGCTGTCGGTGGTGGCGGCGTTCCTGCTGTTCGGGATGCTGGATTCGGTGCGCGTGGCGTTCAATTCCGGCGGCAGCGTGGCCGGCGCCAACCGCATGGTGACGATGTCGCGGCTGTCGATCACGCAGATGCTGCCGTACAGCCTGGATGCGCAGATCCGCGCGGTGCCCGGGGTCAGGAACGCCGCGTACGCGGCCTGGTTCGGCGGCATCTACCGCGACCCGAAGAATTTCTTCGCCAACTTCAGCGTCAGCCCGGAATACCTGGACCTGTACCCGGAGTTCAAGCTCCCGCCCGCGCAGAAGCAGGCGTGGCTGGCCGACCGCCGCGGCGCGGTGGTGGGCAAGGCGCTAGCCGACCGCTTCGGCTGGAAGGTGGGCGACACCATCCCGCTGCAGGCGACCATCTTTCCGACCCGCGGCAGCAACGACTGGTCGTTCACCCTGCGCGGGATCTACCGCATCGAAGACCCCAAACTGAAGGGCCAGGAACAGGCGATGTTCTTCCACTGGAAGTACTTCGACGAAGCCAATGACTACGTGAAGGGCCGGGTGGGCTGGTGGATCGTGGAGCCAGCCGGCGCCGATGCCGCCGACCGCGTGGCCAAGGCCATCGACCGGCTCAGCGAGAACTCCGACCACGAGACCAAGACCCAGAGCGAGGCCGCGTTCAACCAGAGCTTCGCCAAGCAGTTCGCCGACATCGGCCTGATCGTCACCGCGATCATGGGCGCGGTGTTCTTCACCCTGCTGCTGCTGACCGGCAACACCATGGCGCAGGCGGTGCGCGAGCGCATCCCCGAGCTGGCGGTGCTGAAGACCATCGGCTTCTCCAACCGCAGCGTGCTGTGGCTGGTGCTGGGCGAATCCGTGCTGCTGGTGGTGCTGGGCGGGCTGCTGGGCATGGGCCTGGCCGCCGCCATCGTGCCGGCGGTGGGCGCCGCCAGCGGCGGAATGGTGCAGCTGCCGGGCCTGCTGGCGCAGACCTGGGGCACGGGGCTGGCGCTGATGCTCGGCATCGGCCTGCTGGTGGGATTGCTGCCGGCGCTGCGCGGCATGCGCTTGAACATCGTCGATGCGCTGGCCGGTCGATAACGGGATCACGACATGAAACGACTCAAGGGATTCTTCTCCAGCCTCGCCATCGTGCTGCTGCTGGCCATCGGGCTGGGCATCTGGATCGCGCTGCCGTGGTTTGCGGTACTGGCGATCGCCGCCGCCATCGCGCTGTGGCTGTACACCACCCGCAGCGGCCGGCTGGCGCGCGAGGCCACGAAGATAGGCCTGGCCGGGCTGCCGCAGCGCTGGGGCGCCTCCAGCGTGATTGTCATCGGCATTGCCGGCGTGGTCGGCGTGCTGGTGGCGATGCTGGCGATGGGCGAGGGCTTCAAGGCCACGCTCGATCGCACCGGCGACGACACCACCGCGATCCTGCTGCGCGCCGGCTCGCAGGCCGAGACCAACTCGGTCATCACCCGCGACCAGGCGCCGCTGGTGTCCGCCCTGCCCGGCATCGCCCGCGGCGCCGATGGCAAGCCGCTGGCCTCGCCCGAGCTGTCGCAGGTGGTCAACCTGCCGACCATGGCCGACGGCACCGACGCCAACGTGCAGTTCCGCGGCGTCGGCCCGGCCGGCTGGGCGATCCGCCCGCAGCTGAAGATCGTCGAGGGCCGCAGGTTCAATCCCGGCCTGCGTGAAATCGTCATCGGCAAGGGCGCGCAGCGGCAGTTCCGCGGCCTGCAAGTGGGCCGCCAGCTGAAGCTGGCCAACCAGATGTGGACGGTAGTGGGCGTGTTCGAGTCGAAGGATTCGCACGAATCCGAACTGTGGACCGACGCCGACGTGCTCGGCCCGGCCTACCAGCGCAGCGCGTTCCAGTCGATGACGGTGAAGCTGGACGGCAAGTCCGGCTTCAAGCAGCTCAAGGCCGCGCTGGCCGGCGACCCGCGGCTGAAGCTGGACGTGGACACCACGCGCAACTACTACGGCAAGCAGTCGGAAGGACTGACCAAGCTGATCCGCATCCTCGGCTCGGTGATCGGCGCGATCATGGCGATCGGCGCGGTATTCGGCGCGCTCAACAGCATGTACGCGGCGGTGGCCGGGCGCGCCCGCGAGATCGCCACCCTGCGCGCGCTGGGCTTCCGCAGCGTGCCGGTGGTGACGGCGGTGATGCTGGAAACCATGCTGCTGGCGCTGCTGGGCGGGTTGCTGGGCGCGGCCATCGCGTGGATCGTGTTCAACGGCTACACGGTCAGCACGCTGGGGCAGAACTTCAGCCAGGTGGTGTTCCAGTTCAAGGTCAGCCCCGAACTTGCGTGGACCGGGCTGAAGTGGGCGCTGGGCATCGGCCTGGTCGGCGGCCTGTTCCCGGCGCTGCGCGCCGCGCGGCTGCCGGTGACCGAAGCGCTGCGCTCGGCCTGAGCGCGGCGCTCAGGCCAGCTCGGCCAGCTCCTGTTCGCGCATGCGCCGGCTGTTGCGCAGGCCGTCGATGACGAATACCGCCAGCGCCAGCCAGATGCAGGCGAAGCCGACCAGGCGGGACCGGTCGAACGGTTCGGCGAACACGAACACGCCGATCAGGAACTGCAGGGTCGGCGCGATGTATTGCA
>ERZ778017.2070-NODE-2070-length-17377-cov-13.830389_pt1 | contig 17377 bp, 15 predicted proteins | sample MGYA00375747_ERZ778017 | MGnify/ENA primary metagenome ERZ778017 (study PRJEB29350, sample SAMN05509838) | bioreactor metagenome | biome: bioreactor; material: wastewater | place: South Africa: University of Cape Town | collected 2014-03-17 ...
ACTTGCCCTTGAAGCGGACCGCGGACGGTTCAGACCGCAGCACAAACCGAGGGGGCGACGGAAAAGGGCCACCCGCCGCCGAAAACGGGGAGGTCACGACAGACCGTTCGCGCTCTCGACACCGGCCAGTGGGTGTCAGGGTCTTCGCTCGCCTTCGCAATGGTGAGGCGCTTGCTCTCTCAATGTCCCGCAGCGGACATGCGATTGCGACTCCGAAGCTCGGTTAGCCGTGCCGCGTCAGCCACTCCTTCGCGTCGGCCTCGTTGGTCGCTAGGTAGACGAGCTCGGCGGCGTCGCCGGCACGGTCGAACACGCGGACCGCGCCGACGGCCGGACGCTCGACGATGGTAAAGTGGAGCTTCGACTCCACCGAGAACGTCCGGTGCACGCGGATGGCGATAACACCACCGGCGCCGTAGTCGGCCTCGTGCAGCGTGAAGCAGCCCGGTCGCGGGATATTCCCGACGCCTCGGCCGCCCTGCTTGCGGACCAAGCGGCCGCGGCTGTTGCTGGTCTGCCAGGCGGCGAGCTTCTTGTTGAAGCGCGTCGGCGGCTGTGGCGTCCCGTCGGACCAGGCGACGATCGAGCCGATGGAAGCGTTGTCGAAGATGGTGTGCGCGGACATCGTGTCCTCCTTTTGCGCAAGCGTGGAAACAGAGCCGCCGCCGGCGTGGCCGGCGGCGGCGGATTGTTTGGGAGTGGAAACGCGCCGCTATTCGGCGGCCTCCTGGAACGCTTCCGCCTCTTCGTCGGAGGACCCGTCGCCGGTGCTGTCGGCGTCCTCTTCCGTCTCGTCGTCGTCCGCCGAGGTCGCGCTCGACGACAGGAAGTTGGAGAGCTTTGCCGCGTCGGGCGCGAAGAGCGCGGAGGGATGGACAAAGTGTCCTTCCTTGAAGTGCTCGACGAGCGCGGCGCGCGTGTCCTTCACGCGCTGGCGCGGCAGGACCGGCGTGTGCTTGCACGACGCCTCGAGCGCCGGACGCGAGAGGCAGGCGAGGAAGTCCTCCGTCCCCATGTTCGGTAGGAAGGCGTCCGCACCGACGACCTCGCCGGCCACGCGGGCGACGACGCCGCTGTTGGTGGCGTTCTCCCGGCACGAGAACACGTCGACCAGCATGGTGCGCGCCGCGACGCGCAGTGTGTCCATGTCGAAGGCGAGCTTGCCGTCGGCGTCGAACAGCACCACCGCGTTCTTCGCCAGGCGGCTGTGGCCGTAATAGGTGCCGCCGCTTCCCGTCGTCACCGAGACATTCTGCCCGGCGAAAGCGAGGATGAGCAGCGCCATCAGCGTGTCGTCCTCGATCGGTGCGCGGCCGAGCGCTTCGCGCAGCGCGTCGGTGCGGAGGTCGCCGATCATCTCGACGCCCTTGCGCGTCACGTCGGGACGCGGCTTCGAGATTTCCCCGACGTCGTCCGCGACGTTGTCGGGACCGGTCGCGCCGTTTCCCTTCGGCTTCTTCGCCGCCGGCATGCGGTAGTGTACGGTCTGCACGCGGCCGTCGCGGTCGAGGTACATTGCGGTGCAGTCCGACTTCGTCGGCTTGCCGTAGACGCGCTCCGCCTTCGGCGGCAGCTTCACCTCGCCGTAATTCGTGGCCTCTGCGATGATGCCCTTCTTCGGCAGGTTCGCCGTCATCCACTCCTGCTGCGCGCCGAGGAAGGCCTCGACGTCTGTGGTGTAGCGGCTGTCCTCGTCCGCCGGGGCGAACAGGTCCTCGACCCACGCAATCCCGTAGGCCTGCGCGAGATCATCGCCGAAGCTTGCGTGGCGCGCGAACATGCGCGTCTTCTGCAGGGCCTGGGCGACGCTCCACCACGAGACCTGCGGGTCGGCCTTCGACGGGTTGTGCTTCTTCCAGACCTCCTTCTGCTCGTCGAGCGACGCCGACGCGATGGTGCGCAGCTGGCGCTCGTCGGGCATGTCGCCCTTGGCCATGTGGTCGAGCATCGCCGGCAGCACGTTGGCAAGCAGGCGCAACTTCCGGATCTGGCGCACCGGCAGCGCAAGCGCGACGCCGATTGCTTCTTCGGTCCAGCCGAGCGCGACCAGGCGCTCGATCGCACGCCACTGGTCGACAGGGTTCAACGCCTCGCGGGCGATGTTCTCGACCATCGAGCGCATGGCGCCGTTGTCGTTCGCCGGATCGTCGACGAGCACGTCGATCTCCTCGAGGCCCGCGGCGATGGCGAGGCGCACGCGGCGTCGGCCGGCGTTGATGAGGAATCCGTTGCCGCCGTCGGCCTGCGGCGACACGACGGGCGGCTGCACGATGCCGACGGCCTTGATCGAGGCCAGCAAGAGCGCGTCGGCCTGCGGCGACGACTTGGTCTGGCGCGAATGGTCGAGGCTCTCCACGAGCGCGCGCGGATCGACCTTGATGAGTTGCATGGAACACTCCTTTTGGGGTTGCGGACCGGCATCGCCAGCCCTTTCTCGTCTTCTTCCCGAAGACACCCCCCGGCCCGCGGAGCGGTCGGGCCGGTGCAACTGCGGCCGAGCATCCCTGCCCGGCTGGACCAGCAGGGCCAAAGCCCTGCGCAGGACGACGGGCCGGGATCGCGCAGGCGGCGGTTGAGCGCCAGCGTCGACGGCCCGCCCGATCTGCGAGCGGGCTTTCTCCGGTTTTCCATTTCCATTTTTTCAGGCGGCCGCGGCCATGCTGCCTGTGCTCTCGCTGTCCGCCGCCAAGGCCTTCTCCACCTCTACGAGCTGCCGGCGCTTTTCCGCGAGCTCGCTGGCAAAGGCGAAGTCGCCGCCGTCGCGCGACTCGTAGGAGGCGAGCCGCTTGCGAGCGTCCGCCAGACGCCGGCTGTAGCGCTCCCGCTCGCCTTCGAAGTCGTCGAGCGCGTGCTCAAGCCGGGCGACGGCGCCAAGCGGTGTCACGGTCACCGGCAACTCGATTTCGTAGTCGGCTCCGGTGCGCCGCAGCACCGTAGCGTAGCGGTAGCCGTCTTTCCCGAAGCGCTCGCCGCTGTACTCGACGTCGAAACCGCCGACCGAGGCGATGACGGCTTCGCCTTCCTGCTGGAGCTGCACCAGCGTCAGGATCTCCTTCAGCAGTGCGCGGCCCGCGAGCTTGCGCTCGGCGTAGGCGTCTCCAGTCACCGCCATGGTGAAGGCATCGCCCGCGGTCGGGGTGCGGCGCACGATATCCTGCCCGATCTCTGCGATGCGACGGGTGGAGAACTCGATGTCGCGCTCAGCGTCTCGGATTTGCCGACGCACGGCGTGCTGGTCGTCGATGTGTGCAGCCCGAAGGCGCTCAAGCCGCGCGACGTCGGCCTCGAGCCCCGCTTTCAGCATCAGCCGCGGGTCGCCTGACGCGATCGCCTTTGCCATAGCGAACTGGTTGGCCTGGCTCTCGCCCATGTCTTCGAGCCGGCGGATCGAGGTGTCGCCCGAGAGCGCGGCCGCGATGAAGCGGGCCTTGCGCTCGTTGTTCTGCCACATCTGCGCGTCGAGGCTGCCTTCGGTCGCGTAGGCGAAGACGTCGACCTCGTCATGCTGGTTGCCCTGCCGCACGATGCGGCCCTCGCGCTGCTCGATCTGCGACGGCAGCCATGGCACGTCGAGGTGGTGCAGGGCCTTGAGGCGGAGCTGGGCATTGACGCCGGTCCCCATCGTCTCGGACGAGCCGATCAGGAAACGGACCTTGCCGGCGCGCACGTCGCCGAACAGGCGTTGCTTCGCCTCGGACTTCTTGTAGTCCTGCATGAAAGCGATCTCGGACGCGGGCACACCCATGCGGACGAGCTCGTCACGGATCCAGCGGTAGGCGGAGAAGCCGCGCGACTTCTCAACGCTGATCGTGCCGAGGTCGGAGAAGATCATCTGCGCCGCGCCTGGCAGTTCGAAGGGCTTGCCGTCGGAGCGGACATAGGCGTTGTCGGCCGTCTCGCTCCAGATGCGGAAGGCGTTGCCGACAAGCTGGTTCAGCTTGTTGTCGACCTCATTGTCGTTGTCCGGATCGACGAGGCGCAGGTCGATCGCGGCGTGGCGGCCGTCGGTGATGACCGACAACAGGATGTCGTCTCCTGGCTCGGGCGCGCGGTCACGTTCCTCGATCGCCTTGATGCGCTCCCCGAGCAGGGTCTGGTAGCGCTTGAAGGCAGCCGACGGCTTCGCGGTGAGGATCTGGCGCTTGCCTGTCGAGATCGCCGGCACCTTCACGTACTGCCGCAAGTCCTCGGGCATCACGACATCCGCGAAGGAGCGGAACATGGCGATCAGTTCCGGCACGTTGACGAACGTGGCGAACCGCGTCACCGGCTTGTACTTGCCGGAGGGCTGCAATTCGAGCTCGGTTGAGACGTCACCAAATGTCGATGCCCAGGCGTCGAACTCGTGCAGGCCGCGCTCGCTGAGGGCCGCGTAGCCGAGGTAGCGCTGCACCGAGAACATCTCGCCGAGCGTGTTGGTGATCGGGGTGCCAGAGGCGAGCACGAGCGCGCGGCCTGGATTCTTAGTATCGATGAAGCGGGACTTCACGTAGAGGTCCCACGCGCGCTGCGAGCCGTTCGGGTCGACGCCCTTGAGCGTCGACATGTTGGTGGCGAAGGAGAGCTTCCGAAACTCCTGCGCCTCGTCGACGATGATCTGGTCGACGCCAATCTCCGAAATGGTCAGCAGGTCGTCCTTGCGCGTCGACAGCGACTCCAGCCGCTCCTGCAGGCCCTCCTTCAAGCGCTCGAGGCGCTTGCGCGAGACGCGGTCGTCGCTCTCCACTTTCGTGAGCAGCGTCTCGTAGAGCTCCAGCTCGTCCTGGATCATCTGCTGCTCGAACACCGACGGCACGGCGATGAAGCGGAACGCGCTGTGCGTGATGATGATCGCGTCCCAGGTCGCCGTCGCCGCGCGCGACAGGAAGCGATGCCGCTTGTCCTTGGTGAAATTGGTCTCGTCGGCGACCAGGATGCGCGCATTCGGGTAGAGTGCGAGGAACTCACGCGCGGCCTGCGCCAGGCAGTGACCGGGCACGACGAGCATCGCCTTGGCGATCAGGCCGAGCCGGCGCTGCTCCATGACGGCAGCGGCCATCGTCATGGTCTTGCCGGCGCCGACGGCGTGCGCGAGGTAGGTCGAGCCGGCCGAGACGATGCGCCAGATGCCGCGCTTCTGGTGCCCATAAAGAGAAAAGGCGCCAGAGGCGCCGGGGAGCTTCAGGTGGGAGCCGTCGAAGGCCCGTGGCGCGATGTTGTTGAAGCGGTCGTTGTAGACGCGCGCCAATCGGTCGGTGCGATCGGGATCGGACCAGATCCAGCGCTGGAACGCGTCCTTGATCTTCGAGAGCTTCGTCTTCGCGGCCTCGGTGTCGACGACGTTGAGCACGCGCCGCTCGCTGTCGCCATCCTTGACCGTGTCGAAGATCTGCGGCACGCGGCTGTTGAGCGCGTCGGCGAGGAGCTCACCCGCATGCCGGCGGTCGGTGCCCCATTCTGACGTGCCCGCGGCGGACCAGCCGAGTTGCCGCGCCTCCACGGTCCACGACGCGAGCTCCGGCATGTGGTGTATCTTGATCTCCGCGTCCATCGTCTCCTTGACGAAGGCGACGACGTCGGCGGCTGGAATCCACGGCGCGCCGAGACGCGCCGTGATGTCCGACGGCTTGAGGTCGACAGGCTGCACGGCAGCGAGCGCGGCGACATTGCGTTCGTACTCCGGGTCGAGCGCGGCGGCAGCTTCCGCGGTCTTGAGTTTTTCTCGGACAGCGCCGGACAGATAGGCGTCGGCCGTCTGCCACGATCCATCCAAGGGATCGCGGAAGATTGCGCTGCCGAGTTCGGCGAGGACATCCTTTGCGTCGCGGTGCAGGAGCTCGGCGATGTGATCGACGTCGACGTGCCCGCGCTCGTTCAGCACGACGGCAAGCGCGTCGGCGGCGCTCGCGATCACCGGAGCCGCCGGCGGCGCGATCACGCGCTCGGTGAAGATCGGTCCGGGCTTCGCGGTGTTGGTCTCGAGGTCGTAGTCCTCGATCGAGGCGACGAGCCAGCAATCAGGATCATCGAGGAAGGGCTGGATGTTCGGCCGGCGATGCGTCTCGCGCACCTCGCCCGTTTCTTCGTCTTCCGCCAGCGAGACGGTCGTGAAATTGATCGGGCCGAAGTCGCGCACGAAGCTCGACCAGGCGATGCGCAGGCGGACCTGCGCGTCCCTCCACGGCCGGTCGAGCTCCTGCGCCTTCAACACCTCGCGCACGGCATCGCGGATCGGGATCAGCTTGCGGATGATGCGGACGTGCTTCTCTGGGATGCCCTCAGCGCTGCGGCCCTTGCGCGCTCTCACCGCGACGGGCTCGCCGTCGAGCACCTGCATCAGCCCATGCGCCTTGTCGAAGAAGTAGCTGCCCTCGCGGACGTGGCGATCGGTCGGCAGCTCGAGGTCAGACAAATCGGTCGCATCTTCCAGATCGCGATCGATGGCCTCGGGCTCACCGTCGTAGACCGCTTCCGGGAGGGGATCGAGGGCGGCCGCGAGCACTGCAGCGAGGTCCTCGCCGTCACGCGGCAGGCACGTGTAGGCCTCGCCGAAGGGACCCGAGGCGAGCGCGTGCGCGCCGAGCACGAAGTCGGGGTGCCGCGCGAACCATCGGTTCACGCGGATCTCGCTCTCGTCCTCTGTCGCGGGCCGGACTTCCTCGAGGTCGAGCCACGACAGGTCGCCCTCGGCGTCGCCGACCTTGCGCTTGCGGAAGAACAGGAGGTCGACCGCGACGTCGGTGCCGGCGGCAAAGCGGAAGCTGCCCTCAGGGAGACGAACGGCTGCAACCAGGTCCGCCGACTTGGCGATGTGTGCGCGCGCGGAGAAATCCGCCTTGTCCATCGTACCATGCGAGGTGACGAAGGCGGCGAGCGCGCCGGGCTTCAGGAGGTCGATCGCGCGCGCGATGAAGTAGTCGTGCAAGCGAAGACCCATTGAACGGTAGGCTCGATCGGAGCGCACGGTGCGGTCGGAGAAAGGCGGGTTGCCGACGGCGAGGTCGAAGCTCGCGGGCAACTCAGTGCGCGCTAAGTCGCCGGCGATGATGCGCGCGCCGGGCTGCAGCAGGCGGACGATGCGCGCCGTCACCGGATCGAGCTCGATGCCGGTGACGTGCGAGACGTCGCGCAGACCTTCCGGCATCAGTGCCGGAAACAACCCAGTGCCAATGCCGGGCTCGAGGACGCGGCCGCCGCGCCAGCCGAGGCGCCGCAAGCCGGCCCAGATCGTGCGAACGATAAACTCCGGCGTGAAGTGCGCATACTGGGTGCAGCGCGCCAGTGAGGCGTGGTCGAGGTCGCCGACGGCGTCCTGCAGGTCTTCGCCGATTGCCTCCCAGCCCCTGCGGAATCCCGTCTCGCCCGGGCGTCGGAAGACGGAGTTGGCGAGCTCGGAGGCGCCGAACCCGGTGAAGCGGATCAGCTGCGCCTGCTCCTCGGCGGTCGCCGCGCGCTCCTCGGCTTCGATGGCCGTGGCGAGCCGGATCGCCGCGATGTTGTCGCGCGCACGATCTTTCCAGCCCTTCGCCAGGGCGCGATCGCCGGATAGGTAGAAGTTCGCTCCGCGCTCTCGACGGGTAGACGGTGCCGGACGTGCGGCTGCCGCGACCGCAAGTGCGGGCGCCTGTGAGGACGGATCGGGGGCGTCACCCTCGTGCGGATCTATGGTGCTGCCGTCTCCGAAAGCGGTGATGCCGATGCCGAGGCCCGATGAGAGCGCGGTGTTGCCGAAAAGATCGAGGGTGAAGGGGTCGTCATGCGCCATGGGAGTGTCTCCTTGTGCTGGGGCGCGCGTCATCGACCTGCCGGAGATTGCGGCGGGCGCGATGGTCGCGAGAGATTGCGGGAACGGGCCGCGTGGCCCGGAAGGTCAGCGGTGGATCGGCGTGATCGACATGCTGTCGTCGGTCATCGCGATTGTGAGGTGCGTGGCTGGTGGGGCTGCCGCGATCAGCTTCACGAGCGTCTCGGCGTCGAGAAAATCGATGCCGTCATCGCCCCCGAAATACTGGCGCTTGTAATGCCAGTAATCGGGATTGATCTTCGGATCGCATTCCTCGGCGTAGACGACGAGCGGACGCTCCTGTCCTTCGGCGAGCTTGCCGTTGGACATGATGTAGACGCCTTCGTCGCCCACCAGCCAGACGCCGGGCTTCTCGTCCTTGCCGGGAGCGAGGCCGTAGTGCGGATTGCGGAAGCCGCCGTTCAGAAAAGCGTCGATGCGGCCGCGCATGATGACGGCGCGCACCGCCGAGACGGGGAACGTGAACATCGCCGCCTCCATCACGCTGCCATCGCGTCGGGGAGATAGCGCAGATGCACCGGCAGCTTCGCCGAGACCTCCGCGTCGGTGAGTTCGTCCAGCAGCCTCAGCACCGTCCCGCGCTGGCCTCCGTAGAAGAGCACCGTGCGCATGCCGCGCTGGCGCTCGGCGAAGCGCTCGCCGGCGTAGCCGCGGTAGTCGTCGTGCGTGCTCGACCAGATGTGCTCGAGCCGTTCCTCGCGCGTCATCGCCTTCACAGGCCGCGACTCGCGGTCGACGATGGCCGCGCGCATGCAGCCTGGCGAGGTGCGATCCGCGAGGTCGCAGTAGCCGTGGAAGTAGCGCTGATGGCCGTCAATCGACAGCGCAAAGAAGACGCTGGTGACGCTGCCGGTGAGGAATTCACGCAGCGCGAACATGTCGTGCCGCATCCACAGCGGCGGCAGGACGTCGAACATGTAGTTGTGTTCGATCTGGGCGATCTCGAACCACTCGCCCGAATAGAGTGCGGTCGAGTCGTTTTCCGCACGGTTCGGCCACTGTGCATGGCGATCGAACATGCGGAACATCTGCCGACGGTCGGCAACGCCTTGATAGACCTTTCGGATCGAAGAGGGGATCATGGTGGGGGCTCCTTTCAGCCTCGTCGGGCCGAAGCGCGGCTGACCCCTTCGGTTCGCCATCCTCTTCAGCCCTTCTGACCCCACCTTCGCGGCCGCCTCTCCGGTCCGGTGCGTCAAGGGCCGCGCAGCGGGCGAAGCCTCCCTTGACGCGCCGGCCGGGCATGCGGCACGTCATTCCTCCTTTTCTTGTCCCCTCTTTTTCGCCTCTCCCTGATCCCTCTGGGCGCGCCGGATGGCGGCGAGGGCAGCTCTGAACAGCGTCGCGCCTCGCTCCTCGGTGAGGTCGGACGCGGCCACGACCGCGAGGCAGGCCGCGTGGACGTCGTCGTCAGTCACACTGTCCGGTCGCAGCGTCGCCAAGCCATCGTCGCCGGCGATGACTTCGGCAATCGTTGTGCGCACCTCGCTCTCGTCGAAGCGCAGCAGCGTGTGAATGCGCGGCGTGAGTGCAGTGGCGTCCGGATCCCGCGCGCCGGCGAGGATCGCCTCTGCCTTTGCGACCGCGAGCGCCGCGCGTTCTCTCCAATACGTTCGGGACGCCGCGTCGTGCGCGCTGCCCAGCACGTTGACCAGGCCGAGCAGCACCTCGAAGTGGTCAGCCTTGCGCTGCAAGGTCTCGTCAAAGTGCGACGGCACCTGCAGGGACGCGCCGCGGTACGCAGCGTCCTCGCCTTCCCAGGCGCCGGTGACGTACGTCTCGCCCGCCGAGTCGTAATCGCGTTTGGCGTCGTCCCAATCGTCGTCCTCGATGGCGAGCCGGCAGGCTTCCGCCAGGCTTTCCGCCTTGTACGTGCGCTGGCGGTAGACCGGCAGGCGATAGGTGGTCTCGATCGTGAATGCGGGCATGTCTATTTCCTTCCCTTCGGGCGTTGGAGACACCCTCGGGGCGGCCGCCTCTCCGGTCCGGCGGGTCAAGGGCCGCGCAGCGGGCGGAGCCTCCCTTGACGCGCCGGCCGGGCACGCGGCACCGGACATATCTTGCCGGCTGGCGAGGCCGCATTCGCTCGCCTTGATTTACCGCTGACTCAGGAGGTGCGCAGCCGGCCCCGCGCCCACTCACCCCGCCCTGGCCAAGGGCTCGCGTCCGAGCCGAGCGAGAAGCGCCTTCAGGTCCTCGTTCCAGTCACCCGCGCGTGGCCGCGATCGCGCATAGCCGGCGCCGATCTCGGACGCGATCAAGCGGATGCGGTCGGCGTAGACGTCGCCCTGGCGGTTGTTGTCGGTCGCCGCCACAAGCCGGGTGCCCGGCCGCTCCGCGAGCCGGCGGATCGCTCGTTCGCTCGCCGGCGACCAGCCGCCGCCGGTGCTCACGTAGAGGGTGTCGGGACGCAGCACCTGGATCGCGGCGAGGCTCAACGCGTCGATCGCGGCCTCGGTGACGCAGATTCGCGCTGCTGCCGAGGGGCCGAGACGGAAGAGCTCCTTGGCGCCGCCGGTTGCGAAGCCGCGCCATTGGGGGCCGCGCTCCTCCCACCCGAGCAGCGCGCCGCCGGCGTCGCGGTGCGCGGCCCACATGCTGCCGTGCGGTCCCTCGCGCAGCAGGTCCTGCTGGACCGCGGTGGCGACGACGGAGTCGGGTATCCCGCGATCGCCTGTCAGGTAGCGCCACGTCGCCGAGCCAGGCCGAGGCTTCGTGCGGCAGCCCCAGCGATCGGCGACGGAGCGGATCGGCGCCGGCCGGCTTGGCCGCTCCCACGGAGGCGCCGCCGGGACGAAGCCCACAAGCGCGGCGACGCGAGACGACGCCTCGGGGAAGCCGCGGGCGCCCAAGTGCTCGGCGAGGTCGAACACGTCGCCCTTCGCGGTGGAGAGTGGATCGAACCAGCCGCGGCCGTCGTGGATCACGATGACGATCTTCGCGTCGCGGCGGTACTTGACGGCGCGGCGCGTGCTTTCCTTCACGTCGACTTTCCAGCCGTCGTCCTCCAGCACGGCGGCGCAACCGACCCTGCCTCTCAATTCCTCGATTTCATTTTTCTCCATGGCTTTCACTATACGGGCATCCGGCCCGTTCCTTTCTTCGGTTGACGCCCGTCGACACACCAACGAGACGCCACCCGCCTGCCGCGAAGCGTGCCGGATGCAAGGGCGCGCTGGCAAGTGGTCGCCGTGGTCTCGCCTGGGCCGCGGCGCAGCCTCCCTTGCATCGGGCGCAGCGCCAGCGGCACCGGTTGCCCGGCTCAGTGGGCCGGGGACCACGGGTCGTACTCGTGCACGATGGTATCCTCGTCGCCGTCGTACTCGCTCGAGACCATCACGCCGAAGGCGTCGTCGACCTGGAAGAGCACCACGGGCACCATCAGGGTGCGAGCAAGGTTGAAGGCATCTCTTGGGCGAGGTTGAGATTCTGCGACATCGTGAGGCTCCTATCTTGGGGCGGGGACCATCCCCGCTCGACAGGCGCCGACGTGTCCGGGCGCGGCCGCGGTCACCTCGCAGGCGAAGCCGCAGAGGTCGCACGCTTGCGTAGCGAACCCCTCGCGGGTTGATCGTGGAAGGCCGTGGCCGGACCAAGGAAAGCCCATTCGAGAGCGGGGTGGACCTTCCCCGGGAGCTTGGAGATTCGACCGTCGCGGTGTCGAGCCGGACGATTGCCGCCGCCTCGCTCACGCGGTGTCGCGCGTGCCTCGCTCCGATGTGCCGACAATAGCTGTCGACCGATGTCGTGGCGGCGGGGAAGCCTACGGCGAGGCCGCTCCCCGCTGCTTGGGCCGGCTTGTCTATCCGCTCCGCTCCGGCCGTTTGTACTGGCTCACTCCGGCGAAAAAGCGTGTGAACTCGCCCCGGATGTCATCGCCACGGTCGCCGCCGGACCGTGCTGCACGTCGCGTCAGGGATGGCAGCCCGCCTGGGGGGAAGACCCGCGACGCGGGGCTTCAGCGCAGCCGCCAGCCCGGCCCCGCAGGGGCGACGCCCAAAAGCTTCCGCACAACCAACGCGCACGCTACCGCGTCTCGCGGCCTTTTCCCGGCACGCCGACCAACACTCTTCCTGATTCTTCCGGCCGCTCAAGCGTTTGCTCCCGCGACGCGTGCGGTCGATCTGCTGATGCTGAATCCATCTGGAACACCCCGCTGCAAGGGGTTATGAGTCGTGCGGGGCGATACGCGTCGCCCTGGGGCGTCGAAACCCCTGGTTAGTGGTTGGTGCCGGCCGTAACGGCACCGCACTCCTTGACCTTATGGTCGGGGAGCCTGTGGCGTATGCAACAGGCTCTCCGAGCTAAAGGCCACAGGGCCGTCTAACCACGGTTTCGAACTCCCCGATCACCAAGAGTCAGAGAGGTCCGTTTGCGGGGGCGTACCGCAGACATGACCTGCCGGGAGAGATCGAGTGGCCAGTGGCAAGGAGCGACGCGACAATCCGCTCGAATCGCAGGCGGTCGCCGCCCACCGCGCCTACGTCAATGCGCTGGCGGAGTGGGAGCGTGCGTATCACTTGGCGAGTTGCCCGATCTGCCGGCCCGAAGGGGTCAGCGAAGCGGAGCATACACGGCGCTGTGAGTCCGCCGAAACGGAGAAGGAGCGCCGGCGGGTCGCTTTTCGTGATCTCTGTGACGAGCTCGGCTACGTGCCATCGGGACATAGCATCACGCTTCCAACCGAAGGAAAATCGTGCCCGCGCCAGCACGACGACGCGGATGGGACACCGAACTGATTCGCGGCGTGAATCAACCGCCAGCCATTTGATTCATACTTTGAATTGGACAGACTTCGCGATCGGCGGAATGATTCGCGATGTCTCGTTTCAACGATCACGACCGCGCGTCCTTGAACATCCTGTTGGAGCGGATTGATCCCGCCTGCAACATGGCCCGCTATTACGTCCTGTCCATCGAGCCAACCTTGTTCGGAGACCAGGCGCTGATCCGAGGCTGGGGGAGGATTGGGTCGAAGGGCCGGCAGCGCAGGGAATTCTTTGCGGACGACGCCTCGGCCGGCGTGGCGCTTGAGACCTGGCTTGCCCGAAAGCGTCGGCGTGGCTATTGCACGCGCATATCGCGGATCTGATCGCGAAGCCCAAAACGACGCAAATTCATCGCGCCAGTCGCGCAATGGAGCTTAAGCTCCATACCCCCATCGCGGCCGCCATGACCAACTCGGCTTGTCCCACAAGCCGAGGAGTTCGTGATGCTCATGATCATTCCCGGCTCGGACGTCAGTCGGCACGCGACGCTGATGGACCGAGCCTTCCGCTTCCGCCACGCCATCTTTGTCGAAGAGAAAGGCTGGGAGGAACTGCGCCAGCCGGACGGGTGCGAGCGTGACCGGTTCGACGACGCCTACGCAATCCATCAGATCTGCGTACGCGGCGAGGAGATCGTCGGTTACCAGCGGCTGTTGCCGACCACTCGCCCGCACCTATTGAGCGATGTGCTGACGGATCTATGCCGACGCGCTCCGCCGCGCGGGACCCGGGTGTTCGAATGGACACGCTTTTGCGTGGCGCACGGTCACCGCGAGATGCGGCCGCGCGGCGATAGTCCGTTCCTCGAGCTCGCGCAGGGCGTCGTCGAATGGGGAATGGCGAACCGGGTCGACACCGTCACCGTAGCGATCGATTGGCGGTTGATGGTGATCGCCATGCAGCTGCGCTTCTTTGTGCGACCGCTTGGATTTCCGAAGCGCATCGGCCGCGACGAAGTGGTCGCCCTGCGGATGTCGTTCAACCGCGAAACCCTCGACACGATCCATGCCGCGCGTGGCAGCCGCGAGCGCGTCCTGGCAGCGCCCTGGCCAACGGCGGCGTGACCGCAGCGAAACGGAAGAGGAGGAAGTGCTTGTGATACGAACCGCAGATACCAAGATCGTCGCTCACGAGCTGCACGCCCGCTATGACCATTTCCGAGCGGTCACTCTGATCGGTCGCACCCTGCAGAAGGCGCTGTTCGCCGGCCGGTCCGACGAAGTCGTGTTCTGGGCGCTGGTCCACGCGCATTACCGAGGTGGCGATCTTTGTGCTGAGACAAAAGAGCAGCTCAATTTTTTCGCGCCTTTCATCGTACGCGATCCCTCAGAGATCAACTGAGGAAGATGCCGGCTCGAGTCAGACGTTGAGGATGATCGAGGCGGCCCTTTCTCTCCAGCGCGAGGCGCCTCAGTGCGACATCAAAACGGGCATCGAAATGTTATCGAGGAGTTGCTCCGACACACTCCCAAATAGCGACTCCCGTAGCGGCGAGTGCCCGTACGCTCCAGCGACAATCAAATCCGATTTCTCGCGTTCGAGGCACGCGAACATCGCATCGATCGCATCCGACTGCTTGGTGTCGCGCCATCCATCGACTGTGACCTTGACGTCGTGTCGTTCCAGGTGCGCCACGACGTCCAGCACCGCGGTACTGCGCGGGTCGAAGTCGGCGGCGAACACAAAGAGAGCAACACTTCCGGCCTTGGCAAGCATGGGCATCGAATCATGCAGGGCGCGGGTCGATTCTCGGCTGAAATTCCACGCCAAAAGAGTTCGCCGGACGATCGAATCCTCAACCTTCCACGCCGTTGGCACGATCAGCATCGGTACGCCCGCCGTCAGCAGCACATCTTTAGGGACGGCAGGGGCCGCGAGATCAGCGCTTCCGACATAGGGCTGGCTTGAGACGATGAGATCAGCGCAATGCGAAAACAGGTCCTGAGCAGTCCTCGCTGAGGTCCCAGCTACCCGGCACTTGCTTCAACGCCGGCGGTGCGAACCATCTGTTCGAACGTTTCCTCGATAGCCCGCGCCCGTTCTCGTCTTTCGCCCACGAGCGCCTCGGCCGTGCTGATATCGACTCCGATCAATCTCGCCTTGTGTTGTTTGGCTATCTTGATCGCGATAAGGACCCGGGCTTCGTTCAGATCGCTAGCATCCAAGTAAACGACTATGTCTTTGTACGACATGTTCCCTCCGCAAAAACGCTCGACCGCTCGTCAGCGGCAAGCTTGCTATTGTTGCGTAGGGATCATCAGCCCAGAACAGGCGGTTGAAGGTGGAGCCCATCACCATCCCGCTGAACGCGCGTCCGTTGTTATTGTTCCGACGCGCGATCGTAACTGGCTTTGTCTCGTCTAGACGTCGGTCGGGTTGACGACGATCGACGCGGTCGACGCAGTCGGCGGGTTGGCCGCGATACCCGTCGAGGTCGGGAAGTCGCCAGGCCCGGAAGGGCCGCAGACGGCTTGGCCATCCTTGCAATTTGGATCCGCCATGGCGCGCGCATTGTTGGCCATCTTGCAAATGGTCGTGCCATTGATATCAGCGAAGCCGGAGCATGTTCCAGAGTTCAGCATCTTCTGGCAATTGCCGGTGCCGAGCTGAATACACGCCGCGATAAAGCCGGCGTCAACCTTCTGGCCATCGAAGGTCGACATCGAGGCGAGTTGCCGCACGGCAGGAGAATTGTAGCCGTCATTGGTCAGTTTGGCCCAAGCGTCGACCTGATCCTGCAGCGACATGCACCCATAGCCGGCGCGATCGGTTCCGGCATATTTCTGGACATTGGCATTGTTGAGCTGGAAGATGCCGGTGCAGCAGCTCCCGTTGTAATTGCCTTTGTTGCCGCCCGACTCGAAGCGGCCCAGGCCGCCCAGCGAGCAGGATGTCCCTTTGAGGTCATCCCGCAAGGGCGAATTCCTGACCGCATCGGTGATATCTTGGGCGGAGTAATTGGTGCGTTCGCAATATTGCCCGGCCTTCGCCTGTCCCGCTCCAAGCCAGAGAAGGCTCAAGCAAAACGCGAGGGTGAACATCAGACCGCCAAGGCGCGTGCACATCGATTTCCTCCGCATCCTGGAATGTTATTTGAGCGAGTAGGTCCGCGCGCAGCTCGGCACGTCACGACCCCCGATAGTGGTGCGGAAGCTGATCGTGCCGGAGGTGGGGTCGTAGCGCGTGTAGGAATTGTCGTTGCGGTTTTTCGCGGGAAGGTCGGGGTCGGCATGATCCGTGTAACAGCCCGTATCGGACTTGATCGACAGCACCTTGCCGTTCTCGATGGTGGCGATCCGCAGCGGACAGGTCGACGGCTCGATTTCGGCGCCCCTGTCGTTGGCGCCGCTATCACATGCGCGCGAGAGCGCCGTGCTGACGATGATGGTGCGGTTCCCGTCGCGATAGGTCGACGCGAGTGCGGTGACCAGCGCGTTTCGGCCGCCGAGGGGTCGCTTGAGCTCGGTCGTCACATAGGCGTTGGCCTCGCGGATGACGTCGGGCCAGACCAGGGTCTGCAACGGATCGGTCATCGACGGGACTTGGAAATTGTAATAGCTCATCGGCTGCCAGCCAGCGGCGGATTGATCCTGCGCGACTGCGACCCCTGGAATCGCGAGCAGCGTGGCAATCCGAAGAATGAACTTGAACCGCATCGAAACCTCCTGAGGCTGAGATGGCCGACCAGCATGGCACGACCGCGGGCGCGGTCCAGGCCGCGCGTTAGCGCGCCCCGCAGGGGTCGCCTTGACGGCGCCGGAAGCGGACGTGACACCATGATGCACAGGCCGGCGGCATTTCATGGCGGATACAGCGCGATGTTTTGCGAGCAGCCGTCGACGGCTTGATGGTCGATGATGACGCCGGTCTTCACGGTCTTGGTCGCAACGTCGTAAGATGCGTAGGATACAGCCTGGTTCGGGTCGCCGCTGTTGCCTCGGGCAGGTGAAGCGAGCTCGAGAAAGCAGGCGCGGCCACCATCGAGGGTCCGGACCTGAATCCCTTCGTAGATCGCGATCCGCAGCGGACACAGTTTAATGGTCGCGCCGGCGGCCGCTCGCAGCTCCTTCAACGTACAGCCGGTGACGGTGTCGAGGATGGACAGCACGACGGATTTGGTGCGGCTCCAGATCACGAAATGAGCCTCCGTTGCGGGAGCGTTGCCGTCCGCAAATCGGAGATCGCCACGCGCTTTGTAAGCGCGGTTATTGGCCTCAACGGCGTCCTTCCAGATATCGAGATACGTCGCGGTCTGCGCAGCGGGCGTCTGGAGGTTCGCGTAGGACATCGGCCGCCACGCACCCGGATCGGGTGTCAGCGACTGCGGGTGAGCGGCAGTGGAAAAATCAATCATCATCAGCCCCGCGGCCAGGGCGCATGCCCAGCGTCGTCCAATTCGGCGCAGGTATGAGGCCGGATAATATCTAATATATCGTCTTTGCGTTGTCGACGCCAACTCGCCGCGCACGTCCGCCTCCTATTCGTAGCGGGGCCGGCCGGGCACCCACCACCAGAAGTCCTTGGGCGACCGTTCGCGATTGCGCCAGGGGACAGCCGTGTGTGGCGGGTAGACAGGCTGCATGTTCCACACGGCGCCGTAATAGTAGAAGTTCGCCGTCTCGCGCCGCGCGCGCCTCCCGGAGCCGTCGAGAAAGTCCGTCGCGCAATGGACGACGGGGCCGCGGTAGCGCGTCACGCGCGCGGTCTGTTCATCGAGCGCGCCGGGCTTGCAGCCAAAAAGCCAGATCGAGGCGGGGTAGACGCGATCCACCGGCGCTGTCGCGAGCAGACGGCGATAGGCCGCATTTGCCTCGGGCTGGGTCGG
>ERZ778017.2072-NODE-2072-length-17349-cov-44.726379_pt1 | contig 17349 bp, 10 predicted proteins | sample MGYA00375747_ERZ778017 | MGnify/ENA primary metagenome ERZ778017 (study PRJEB29350, sample SAMN05509838) | bioreactor metagenome | biome: bioreactor; material: wastewater | place: South Africa: University of Cape Town | collected 2014-03-17 ...
GTCCGGTGTATCCGGAGTCACCTGCGCCATGCATGCGCCGGTCGACAGCACTGCCGCACAGACCACAAGGAGTATTCGACGAATCATGTTCTGGCGCCCCCTGCGACGCGTCGGTCTGGCACGTTCAGTGGATGGCTTCCACTTTGCCCAGGCCCGCGGGGTTGCGTGGATCGCTCGCCGCGGCCTTGACGCCGGTGGTGGTGTCCCAGGTCACCACGTTCATGTTGCCCCACGAACGCTGGTCGTTGATCTCGTAACCCATGGCCTTGAGCCCGTCGATGATGTCGGCGGAAAACGCGTTGCGCTCGAGGTCCACTCGGTCGGGCAGGTACTGGTGGTGGTAGCGCTTCTGCGCCGTGATCTCGCTGGCGCTCTTGCCATCGACGAAGCCGAGGATGCTTTCCAGCACCTGGGTGATGATGGTGGAACCGCCGGGGGAGCCGATGACCAGCAGACGGTCCTTGCCGATGACCAGGCTTGGCGACATCGAGGACAGCATGCGCTTGTGCGCCACCGGCGCGTTGGCCGAGCCGCCGATCAGGCCGAAGGCATTGGGCTTGCCGGCGACCAGGGCGAAGTCATCCATCTCGTCGTTGAGCAGGATGCCGCTCTTGCCGGCCACGAACTTCGAACCGAGCGTGGTATTGACCGTGCAGGTCATCGACACCATGTTGCCGTGCTGGTCGATGATCGAGAAGTGCATGGTATGCATGCCGGGCTCTTTTGCATGCGCAGCCGGCAACCACGACGACTTGGTGGCACGGTCGGGCAGGATGCTCTGGCGCAGGCCGTCGGCGTAGTACGGCGACAGCAGCATGTCCAGCGGCATCTTCACGAAGTCCGGGTCGCCCAGGTATTCGTTGTGGTCGCGGAAGGCGCGGCGCATGGCCTCGATGACATAGTGCATGCGCTGCACCTCGCCCATGTCCTTGAGGTCGATGCCGGCCAGGATGTTGAGCATCTCCGCGATGGCTACACCACCAGATGACACGGGCGGTGCGGTGATCACCTTGTAGCCGGCGTAGTTGAGCTCGATCGGCGTGCGCTCCCTGGCCTCGTAGGCGGCGAGGTCGGCCATGGTCCAGGTGCCGCCGGCAGCCTTCACCGCGGCCACCATTTCCTCGGCGACCGGCCCGGTATAGAAGCCCTTGGCACCTTTGGCGGCAAACGCCTTCAAGGTCCTGGCCTGGGCTTTGTCGCGGAACAAGTCGGTGGTCTGCGGTGCCTTGCCGCCGGGGAAGAACTTGGCCTTGGACGCCGGGTAGCGCCGCAGCACGTCGCCGACCTGCTGGATCGAACGCACCAGCGACTCGGTCGGGTGGAAGCCGTTCTCGGCGATGCGTATGGCCGGTGCCACGGACACCGAGAGCGGCAGCTTGCCGTATTTTTCCACCATGTAGGCCAGGCCGGCTGGGTAGCCGGGGATGCCGGCCGCGAGCGGCCCATTGACCGAGTGGTCGCGGTTTGGACTGCCATCCGCGTTCGCGTAGTCGGCGCTGTTGACTGCGGCCGGCGCCATCTCGCGGGCGTCGATGAAGGTGTCCTTGCCGGTGGCCGCGTCATGGATCAGGGCCAGGAAGCCGCCGCCCATGCCGGAGGCCTCGGGTTGCACCACCGAGAGCGTGGTGGCCACCGCGACCGCTGCGTCCACCGCGTTGCCACCCTTGTTCAGGACTTCGAAGCCCGCGTTGGTGGCCAGCGCATTGGCACTGGCGATGGCGGCGGTCGGCTGCGTGGCCGTCGGTACGCCCGACTGCGCCTGCGTGTCGAAGCCGGCGCCGGCCACCAGCAGGAAGGCGACTATCGCAGGCCAACGGTGGAAGCGGGCGAAACGTCGACCGGAAAGGGGTTCTTGCGCGGGTGGTTCGCGGAATTTCAGCATGGGACCCAAGGACTCCGTGGCTGGTTTGAGGATAGTCACCGTGATGCACAATCGGCCAGTGAAAAGATGGGCAGGTGACATAACTGCAGGTTGTGGGGTGGGGTGGATCGCTGGGCCCGGCGGCGTGTGCCTCACCCGCGGGCACAGCCTGCGCACGGCCTGCGTCGGCACACGATGTTGGCGCCTGGCTGTACTGACTGCTTGCCCGCCGCCCAGCCCCCGCGGTCGCGGTGGCTGGGTGGCGGTTGCTTCAGGCGCCGAGGTTTACCAGCGGTACGCGACCTTGCCGTAGACGAAGGCGCCCTGGAACCCGAACGGTGAGCTGGACGAGTAGGGGAACACGCCGTTGTTGTCGGAATCCTGCGGGGTCTTCTTCGGGTAGGTGTTGAGCACGTTGTCCCCACCCAGCGTGAAGGTCCAGTTGTCCAGGTTGTAGCTGGCGGCAAGGTCGATCAGCCACTTGTGCGGATAGATGATGTCGTTCAGGTAGCTGGTCGAGCCGTACGACGTGATGCGCCCGAAGCGTGTCGCGGTACCGGTGAAGCTCCATGCGCCGACGTTGTAGGTCTCGGTCCAGATCACCTTGCTGCGTGGCGAGCTGTCGGCGAGCAGACCCTTGATGGCCGAGCGGTTGAGGCGCACGAACAGCACACCAAGGTTGTCCAGCACGGGCGGATTCGGGCGCACGCCGGTGACCTTGTTCTTGTTGTAGGTCGCCGACAGGGTCGACATCAGCGAACTGCCGTTGCTGAAATCGGTGCGGTAGGTGGACACCCAGTCGATACCCTGGCTGCGCACGTTGCCGGCGTTGGTGAAGTACGCGATGCCACTGTAGGGCACGTTCGGGAAGCCGTTGGCAGCGAGGTAATTCTTGACCGCCGGAGTCGCTGTCGACAGTGAGCTCGACAGGGCGATACGGTCCCTGACCGTGATCTGATAGGCGTCGACGGTCAAGGTGAAGGCGTTGGATGGGTTCCACACCATGCCGAACGTGTAGTTGCGGGACTTTTCCGCCTTCAGTGGCTGGCTGCCAAGCAGTACGGCGATGGGGTTGTTCACCGGCACCAGGCCGCGCAGGTAGATGCCGGGCGGCAGGCCCAGCGAGTTGCCCGGGCCCTGGAATGCCGAGGTGCTTTCCTCGTAATGCTGCTGCCCGAGGCCCGGTGCGCGGAACCCGGTCGAGGCGCTGCCTCGCAAGGCGAACGAGTCGGTGAAATCGAAGCGGGCCGACAAGGCGGCCGAGGTGGTGGTGCCGAAATCCGAATAGTCCTCATGCCGTGCGGCCAGCGAGGTGCTCAGCTTGTCGGTGAGGTTGGTTTCCAGCTGCACGTACTCGGCCACGTCATGCCGGGATACAGAGATCGCATCCTGCGGGCCCCAGCCGGCAAAGCCCTGGGCACCGCCGGAGACACCCGAGGTGCCTACGTAGTAGGAGCCGAGCTCGCCCGCTTCCACCTCGTAGCTCTGTCTCAGGTACTGCGTGCCGAACGACACCGTCACCGGATTCTGCAGCCAGCTGACGGCCACGTCCTTGGAAATGTCGATGTCGAAGGTCTGCTGTGCCGCGGTCAAGGTGCCATCGTGGAACGCGGTCGGGCTGCTGCCGAAATCATGCAGCAGCGCATAGTTGGTGGTGTTGAGCGTGCTGTAGTAGACCCGGTTGCTGCCGTAGTTTGCGCTCACGTCCCAGTGCCAGCCGTTGATGTCGCCGCGCAGGCCGAGCACCAGCGAGCGGTCCAGCGAGTCGCCATGCTCCTTGGGCAGGAAGCCGTCGGGGTAGACCAGCCCGATCAGGGCATTGTTTGGATACGGTGTGTTGCTGCCATAGCGGAAGAAGCCGCGTGGCTCGCCGACGCGCTGGCCAAAGTGGCCGAAGGCGTAGAACTGCATGTTGGGGGTGAAATCGTATTCGGAGTTCATGAACAGGTTCTGGTTCTTGAACGACACCACGCCGTACTTGAACATCGGACCCAGTTGCGTCAGGCCAGGACGGCGATCGACGCCGGCGCGGTTGGTCGGGCTCTGGTTGCTCTTGTCCAGGGCGAAGCGGATCCAGCCCTTGTCGCCGCCGAGTGGGAGGCCAAAGTCCGATGAGGCCTGCCATTGCGGGCCGTCACCAGCCGAGTACTCGCCATGGGTGGCCTGTATGTCACCACCCTTGGCGCCCTTCTTGAGGATGATGTTGACCACGCCGGCCAACGCATCGGAACCGTATTGCGCGGATGCGCCGTCGCGCAGCACTTCGACGTGGTCGATGGCGGCCAGTGGAATCGTGTTGAGGTCCACACCCTGGGAACCCTGTCCGACCTGGCCCAGGCTGAGCAGCAGCGCGCCGGAATGCCAGCGCTTGCCATTGACCAGGATCAGGACCTGGTCCGGGGAGAGGCCGCGCAACTCAAACGGACGCTGGAAGGCGAAGGTGTCCGACGCGGGAGCGAAGGGGAAATTCAATGACGGGATGGCGCGGGCGAGTGCCTGGGTCAGGTCGATCGTGCCGGTGTCCTTCAATACCTGCGCCGGGATCACGTCGATTGGCGTCAGCGAGCTGGTTTCGGTACGGTTGCCCGCACGCGTGCCGGTGACGATGACGGTCTTGAGCTCGGTCGCCCGGGTGGCGGCTGCCGAGGTGGCATCCTGCGCCGCCGCAGGCAGGCTGAGCGCCGCCAGCACCGCGCTGGCCAACAACGTTGGAACGAACTTCGCGAACTGACTGCCGTACGTGCTCATGTGGTTCTTCCCCGTTTGGGTTGCCGGATGCTGGCTGTCACAGACTGGTGTGCAGCAGCGCCATGTCACCTAAGCAATGACGAACATCCGAAGGTTGTTGCGACGGAACCAGTGACGCTCGTGATCACACCGCGGGGTGATTGAATGCGGCACGGTGGTCGGCTTTGCCGTGCGTCCGCTCCATGCGCATGAATGTGGGGGATTCTGCGCAGCGTTCACTTTCCCTTAAGTCTTACGTTGCCGAGGATAGTCAGCGGCCACCCGAAACCACCAATGAAAATACTTGCGCACCGCATAGCCGCCGGTTATGGAGGCATCACGGGCGGTCAAGCCCGGCCAAGCATCCGCGTGGCAAGCTCGCGCATGATGTCGAGAAAGCGCTGCTGCACCGGATTCAGTGGACTGTCCAGCCGGAAGACCGCATAAAGCATGACATCCAGCTCCAGCTTGAGTGGGCGCGTTTGCACGGTTTGGCGCTGGTCGCACGATGCGGTAAACGGATCGACCAGGGCGAGCCCCTGGCCGCGGGCGACCAGGGCGTAGGCGAGCTGGTAGGTCTGCACCCACACTGCCGTCTGCGGGGCGGGCGTCACATGGGCGAGCTGGCTGTGCAGCATGCCGCCGAAGGCATCGTGGATGGCGATGCCGATCATCGGTTGTCCGGCGAGTGCGCTGAGCGGCAGCGGTTCGGCCAGCTCGCCATCCGACCACCAGCCCGGCGGTGCGATGACCATGACTTGTCCGTTGCACAGAGGCTCGCGCCGGACTGCCGAATGGCCGAAATCCTGCATCGTGAAGCCGATGTCGACCTCGTGCAGCAGAATGGACTCGTACATGACGGCCGAGTGCTGTGTGGACAGTTCGGCGGTGGCATCCGGAAAGGCCTTGCGCAGCAGCATGATCGCGTCCGGCAGCATGGTCTGCGCCACGGTGGGTGTGCAGGTCACGCGCAACGGCGAACTGCCCGGGCGGGCGATGTTTGCCGTCAGGCGCTGCAGGTCGTGCAGTTCCTGCGCGATGTTTTCCACGCGATGGCGCAGCAGCAGTGCCTCCGGGGTCGGCTGCAGGCGTCCGCGTACGCGGCTGAACAAGGCGAAGCCCAGCTGCTGCTCCGCATGCTGCAGAGCCTTGCTGGCTGCCGGTTGAGAGATGTTCAGTAGCTCTGCGGCGCCGGTAAGGCTGCCGGTGGTCAGCACCGCGTGGAAAAGCTCGATCTGGCGCAGGCGCATGGCATCTCCCGGTTGCTGTGGTCAATCCAGTGAGCTGGAAGTGGTACGGGGCGGAGCGTATGGCCGGCGCCGCGCACGGCTCTCATGTCCTTCGGCTCCAGCATGGAAACCGCCCGTCAGCGCCACTGGTGAAGGCGTACCCGCTTCGATTCTACGAGAAGTAGGGTGCACAAGCTGGCGGTCCCCGACGCTCGCGTGGGCCGGGCGTTGCCGCAGGACACGGGAGTTGCCTCTGGCGGGGCGAGCCCGGGAAGGGTGATGCGGGCGGAATCGTCCATGAGGGGTGACACGCTCCCCGCTGGAGTTGGGTTGACCGCGCACTTGCATGGCCAGGTACTTCGCAGCGCGACATGGGTCCACTCCCGGAACCCGCCATTGTGGCGTCGCGCCCACGCACCGGGCCACGACCCTCTGATCACCTCGGCAGGCCGGTCGCCGCACATGGATGCCACTGTCTGCCGGCTCGCACACCCACGAACGCGCGCATGTCCGACTGCGTGCGGCTCGGTGCGTGCACGCGGCCAACCCCACATGTGGACTGCCACAACCCAGGTGGCATGCACGCTCCGACAAACCCATCGGAGGCCGCGCCTGCTGCCGCCATAAGGCTAGGTTATGTGACCTGATCGCCTTTTCATTGGTTGCAGTGAGCTGTGAATGTTAGCGTCCGTAGTGGACCAGGGAATCAGCTTGGCGTGCGTCGGATTTACGACCGCGCCGATGCGGAATGCAGAACGCAGACACCGACTAGGCGTGCCGATGAATAGCGCGTACCACTAACCGTTATTGCCAAATTACGAGGGGATTCTGTCCATGAAAATGTTGCGCCCCAATCGACTGAACGCTTTGGTTGTTGGTATAGCCTTGGCGCTTGTCGCTGGATCTGCTGCAAGCCGTGATTCACTACCAGGCACTCCCGGCGAGCAGGGTCGGTCAGACATCACCGGATCCCAGAATAATCAGTCCACTGTACCCGCTTCCAATGCTGAGCAATCCCAAAAGAGCGCAGCGAAAAACCTCCGTGGCGTCGTGGTGACTGGTTCACGGGTCATCAGTCAGGACTTTCTGTCGCCCAGTCCGATCATGACGATAAATCCGGAGCAGCTGAAAATACAGGCCCCAAACAATATCAGCGACTATATTGACAAGTTGCCGTCAGTCGTCGGCAGCATGTCGGCGACCGCGGGCAAGAATACGATCAGTGCGGGAAACAACGGAATAAACATTCTTGACTTGAGGAACCTGGGCAGTGTCCGCACCCTGGTGCTCCTGAATGGACACCGGGTGGTCGCGTCGGATGTATCAGGCGTGGTGGACATCGACACTCTTCCCCAAGGGCTCATCGACGGTGTGGACATCATCACGGGGGGAGCGTCAGCCGTCTATGGCTCCGATGCTGTTGCTGGCGTCGTCAACTTCCGTCTGAATACGAAGTTCGAGGGAATCAAGGGCTTTGCCCAGGGTGGGGAATCGACCTATGGCGATGACTTGCAGGGGAACTATGGCATCACGTTGGGCACATCGTTCGCTGGTGGTCGGGGTCATTTTGTAGTCGATGCGCAATATGCAAAGAATGACGGCGTAGGCCAGCTGACGGATCGCCCCTGGTACCGGGAATGGGGCTATATGGCAAATCCCAATTGGACCGCCGCGAATGGTGAGCCCAAGCAGATCATTGTCCCGCACTTGAATCGCATCAGTGAGAGCCTGGATGGCATCATCACGCAGAAGGGACCACTCTACGGTACGACATTCAATGCGGACGGCTCCCCACGGGCATTTCAATTTGGCACTATTGACAGGACCGGCTCCGTGCAGTCGGGCGGGGAGATGTTTGGCCATTATGCGGCCATGGCGCTCAAGAGCAGTACCCGAAGAAATTATGTCTATACCCGCGCATCCTATGACTTGACCGACGATTTCAACGTATTCGCGTCACTTATGCATGCCGAGAGCAAGAGCAGCACGGCGGCTTCATACAACTACGTTGACGGCACCCTGTCGGTAAGGCAGGACAATGCATATTTGAATCCCAGCGTACGGGCGGCAATGGGTGCCAACGGCCTGTCCAAGGTCAGCTATGGCGTGGTGTTCGAGACCCCTGCCACGGAGGATCTCAATCGAAACCTGAATCGCGTGCTGCTTGGGCTCGACGGCAGTCTGGGAGGTTTCTGGAACCTGCATGCGTCGTACGATTACGGCAGGACCAAGGTCGCTACGAACCTTGATAACGTCCTCAATAGGGTTCGCATTGATGGTGCGATGGATGCGGTGGTGGATCCAGCCAGCGGCCGTGTGGTTTGCCGTTCGACGCTGTCCAATCCCGCAGATGGGTGCGTGCCTATCGATATGTTTGGCCGTGGCAATGTTACCGACGCGGCGAAGAAGTATGTCCTGGGTCTGGCGTGGGCGCGCCGGGAGTTCACGCAGAGAATTGCGTCGGTGTCGATTGACGGGCAGCCGTTCGAGACCTGGGCGGGTCCGGTGGATCTGGCGTTCGGCATGGATCATCGGACCAGCACGATTGGCCACAGCCAGACCGATGCCATGAGCCAGGAGCACGATTGGCTGTTCGGCAACTTCTTGCCAATGACCGGCTCCGACAGCGTGACCGAGACATTTGCCGAAACCCTGGCGCCGCTGCTCGCTGATGACAAACTGTCGGTGAATGCCGCGGTGCGCAGCGCAGACTACAAATATTCCGGGCGGCAGCTTGCCTGGAAGCTGGGGATGACCTGGCGGCCGATCGATCCATTGTTGGTGCGGGTGATGCAATCCAGGGATATCCGGGCACCGAATCTCAGCGAACTGTTCCAGACTGGGGTCACACAGCGGCAAACAGTGCGGGATCCGTTCAATGGCGGGGTGACGACGAACCTGGAGCGCACGACAGTAGGGAACCGAACGCTGCAGCCCGAAATCGGCAAGACCACTACCCTTGGCTTCGTCCTGACGCCTGCGTGGCTTCCGGGATTCAGTGGTGCACTCGACTTCTACCGCATAAAGATCTCGGACGCCATCACCACGATTTCAAGTCAACAGACGGTGGATCGGTGCTTCGCGGGTGACGCCCAGATTTGCGGGAATGTGGATAGAGGTCCCTCTGGTGCGGTCATCGGGCTCAGGAACAGCCCGGTGAACATCGCCGAAGAGGTGGTCCATGGCCTGGACATCAATCTCGCCTACAGGGTTGATCTGCCGGCCCCCGATTCGTCGTTGCGCCTGAGTCTGCTGGCGACCAACCAAACGCAGGACCGGCTCACCACGCCTTTCACCACCCACAACTATGCCGGTGAGATGGGCGGTGACTCGGTGAAATGGCGCGGAAATCTGAACGCGGACTATTCACAGGGACCGCTTGGGCTTGGTGCCGAGGCCCGGTTTATTGGCCATGGCGTGCTGCGCACGGATTGGGTGCAAGGTGTGGATATTGACAACAACTATGTACCCAGTACTTGGTATTTTGACCTGTACGGCTCGTATTCCTTTGCCGATTCGCATCTGCAGGCATTCGCCCGGGTGAACAACGTGTTCAACAGGGCACCGCTGGTCATCGCCACGTCCAGCGGTGGTTTCAACCCGGATATCTACAACGTGATAGGTCGCTACGTCAGTGTCGGCCTGAGGTTCAACTTCTAGAATCTGTATTCGCAAGTGGGCGGTTCGCCGCTGTGAAATGGAGTGGGGGCGCATGACGACGAGTCGACGATAGTCCGTTGACTGTTCCTTGGTGTGGCTGGCCAGTGGCCAAGGCACCGTGGAGCGCATTGATCGAAACCCGATACCTTGCCAAAAGCCGAGGTGGCATTGCCATGATTGTGAAGTCCCTGAAAGCCGTGATGAAGGTGATGATGCTGTCATCGATCTCGGTTGCTTGGTCCATCGCCTGTGCCCAGAGCAGTCAGTACCTCTATCAGGGCACGATCCACATTCCGGTGGAGGCGATGCCAGGGCATGGGATGGTCGACTGCCAGATGGAAGTGGCGTGTCGCGTTGGCGGCCAGATTCTTCGCGATGGGGGCAACGCGGTGGATGCCGCGGTGGCCACCGCATTTGCCCTTGCCGTGGCGCTTCCCCGTGCAGGGAACATCGGCGGTGGCGGGTTCATGCTGGTCTACATGAAGAAGGACGACCGCGTTGTTGCGTTCGACTATCGCTCCATGGCGCCGTCCGCCACCAAATTGGCGGATTATGTGGGTGGCGATGGAAAGCTGAATGGCAAGCAAGAGGCAGGCTATATGGCCTCAGGCGTCCCGGGCACCGTAGCGGGGCTGTGGCTGGCGCACAGGAGGTTTGGCCATCTGCCATGGAACAAGCTTGTTGAACCGGCAGCCAAGCTTGCGGGAGATGGGATTCGCGTGACCGTGGGCCAGGCGCTCTCGCTCAATTGGGCAAAGGCGCACCACAGGTTCGTGGAAAGCTCTGAGGCGCCCCGGGTATTCGAGCGGGCAGATGGTCGGGATTGGAAAGCTGGTGACCTGCTTGTCCAGTCCGACCTGGCGTGGTCGTTGCGGCAGATTCGCGATCATGGAGCGGATGCGTTCTATAAAGGAGAGGTGGCCAAGCGCCTGGCACGTGGCATGAAGGCGCATGGAGGCCTCATCGACTTGTCCGATTTGGCCGCCTATCGCGCCGAGGAGCGCGAGCCGGTTGCGGGGACGTACCGGGGATATCGTGTGGTTACCATGCCGCCCGTCAGCGGTGGCGGAACCAGCGTGATAGAGATGCTGAACATATTGGAGAACTTTGACCTTGCCCAATACGGGGCCAGGTCGGCAGAGGTGCTGCACTACGAAGCCGAAGCCTCCAAGCTTGCATGGCGGGATCGTGTGCGATACGCGGGCGATCCCGCGTTTGCAAAGATTCCGACGGCGGGTCTTGCATCCAAGTCCTTTGCTGCAACGCGGGCGAAGCTGATTTCCCCGACTCAGACCATTTCCGTCAAGGACCTTGAGCCCGGTGATCCGTGGAAGTTCGAGAGCAAGGAAACGACGCAGATTTCAGTGATCGATGCAGAAGGCAATGCGGTCAGTACCACATATACCCTGGGTTCGGATTTCGGTTCCGGTGTCATGGTCGAGGGGACTGGATTCATGCTCGGGAACCTCATCAGCAACTTCTCCATTGGCCAACAGGCGGAGAGCGTCGCGAAAGGTGTTGCGGCGGCGATAAACAATGTGCTCGGCCCAGGCCGCCGTCCTGTGTCGAGCATGTCACCCACCATGGTTTTCGGAAAGAAGGGCCTGTGGATGGTGACCGGGACGCCGGGCGGCAACACGATTCCCGGGACGGTGATGCAGATGATCGTCAATACGGTTGATTTCGGCATGAACATCGCCGAGGCGACCAGCACCGCAAGAATCGACCAGCAGCTGCGCAGCGGCATCCTGGCTGTTGAGCCGGAGGTAAGCCCGGACACGCTCGCGCGCCTGAAGCAGTGGGGTCATCAGATTGAGGTGAGCAGGGCGATAGGTGCCACGCAGACACTGGCGGTGGGCGAGGACGGTGTCATTCAAGGGGCTCCGGATCCGCGGCGCCCGGGCGGTGTGGCGGTCGAGCAATAGACGCAATGGCGGACACGCGCGGCATGCGGTTCCCGGCAACCATTGCGGATCACGCGGGCTTGTTGGCCGGGGATGTCTACATGGGGTCGTATCATGAATAGTTCACGAATCTGCAAGTCTTCCTTCGGCCACGTGCGGCTCATCATGGCGTGCGTGGCAATTGGACTCGCTGGATCCGCCCCGGCGCAGACCCCGGAGTCCTCCCCGGTCGATGTAATCATCGCCGGTGGCAGCCTGTTCGACGGTGGCACCGGTGCGCCGCATACCGCCGATGTCGCGATTGCCGGTGATCGCATCGTGTATGTCGGAGTGGATGCGGCCAAGCGCTATCGCGCCCGGACGGTGATCGATGCGCGGGGCATGATTGTAGCGCCGGGGTTCATTGATGCCCACACCCACCCGGACACCTACGTCCGGTCCGATGATCCGAAGGAACGTTTGAACGCGCCATGGCTGTTCCAGGGTGTGTCGACTTTGATGATTGGTGGGGATGGCGGCGGGACTCCCGATGTCGGTGACGAAGCCGCGTGGTTCAAACAACATGCCATTGGCACCAATTTGGCGCCATACGTGGGTTTTGGTGCGGTACGCAAACGGGTCTTGAACATGGATGCGCGCGCACCGGACGCAGAGGAGCTGAAGCGCATGGAGGGCCTGGTGGCCAAGGGCATGTGCGAGGGGGCATTTGGTTTTTCCACCGGGTTGTTCTATGCGCCGCAGAGCTTTTCGAAGACGGATGAGGTGATTGCACTTGCGCGTGAGGCGGCAAGGCGCGGCGGCATCTACGACAGCCATATCCGCGATGAATCGTCCTATACGATTGGCCTTTTGGGCGCCATCAAGGAGGCCATCCAGATCGGACATGACGCTGGACTGCCCGCGCACATCTCCCATATCAAGGCCTTGGGCGTGGACGTTCACGGTGACGCGGGCAAGGTCATCGCCCTCATCGATGCAGCACGCAAATCCGGCCAGCACGTGACCGCGGATCAATATCCGTGGTTGGCTTCCGGCACCAATCTGCAGGCTTCGCTGGTTCCCCGCTGGGCGGTTGCTGGTGGCAGGAAGGAGATGCTGCACCGCTTTGACGATGCTGCCACGCTGCAGAGGATCAAGACCGAGATGCGCGAGAACCTTCGTCGCCGCGGGGGCAGCGAGTCCCTGCTGCTGACACGATCCGGGCATCCCTGGACCGGCAAGACGTTGAAAGACGTGGCGGCGGAGTGGCGGCTTGATGCTGTCGATGCTGCGGTGAGGTTGATCAGGGAGACCGATGGCGTTTCGGTTGCGTCATTCAACATGGACGATGCGGACGTGCGGCAATTCATGAAGCAGCCGTGGGTCATCACGAGCTCCGACGGGAGCAATGGTCATCCCCGACAGTACGCAACCTTCCCGGAGAAGTACGTCAAGTACGTGAAGGACGAGAAGGCGATCAGCCTGATTGACTTCATTCACCGTTCGACAGGACTCTCCGCGGAAATCCTGGGGTTGAAGGACCGGGGATACCTGCGGAAGGGCTATTTCGCCGACGTCGTGGTTTTCGATCCGGCACGGTATGCACCCAAGGCCGATTATGTACATCCCAGGGTCCTGTCAGCCGGAGTGGTGGATTTGTTGGTCAATGGCCAGCCGGTGATCGGGGGGGGGAAATTGACGAACGCCGCGCCCGGGAGGCTTTTGTTGCATACACCGACCCCAGGGACGTGCAGCAAGTAGCGTCCGACCAGGGGTGACAAATGGCATAGGTGCCAGAACCCCCGGTTATGCCCGGTGGTGGTCTTTTCAGTGGCGACGCGCATCGGCTGCCGACTATGCTCCAGGGATAGTCACGGAGGGGTAGCCATGTCGAAGCAAATCGCACCGCCGGCCCAGGCGGGATCGTACCGCGCGATGACCCCGGTGCATGGCATGCCGTGGCGCGTGCGACGTGCGCTGGTGGTGGCGGTGTCCGCGCTCGGCATTGCCGCTTGTTCCGGGGGTGGCGCACCGACCGCTGCGGGCCCGGCCGACACGGCCTCGGCGGGGGCTCCCGCCACAGCGGCCACCGCGCATCCGGCGACTGTGGTCAATCCCGACGAGACCGGCGACGATGTTGCCATCACCCGGGAGGAGCTGGCCAAGGCCAAGCCGGTCACTGCGGAACACGCCATGGTGGTGAGCGCGCAGCACGAGGCCACGCAGGCGGGCGTGGAGATCCTCAAGCAGGGTGGCAACGCGGTGGATGCCGCCGTCGCGGTCGGTTACGCCGAGGCCGTGGTGCACTCGTGCTGCGGCAATATTGGCGGTGGCGGCTTCATGAACATCCGCCTCAAGGACGGCCGCAGCCTGTTCCTGAATTTCCGTGAGAAGGCGCCGCTGAAGGCCACGCCGACGATGTTCCAGGATGCCGATGGCAACGTGGTCAAGGATCGCAGCACCGACACCTACCTGGGCGTGGGTGTGCCCGGAACGGTCATGGGCTTGAACACGGCGTTGAAGAAATACGGCACGATGTCGCTCAAGCAGGTGATGGCGCCGGCCATCAAGCTGGCCAATGAAGGCTACGTGCTCCAGCAGGGCGACATCCAGAGCCTGGGCCTGCACACCAAGGCCTTTGCCGAGCAAGCCAACGTGGCCGCCATCTTCCTCAACGACGGCAAGGCCTGGCAGGTCGGCGAGCGCCTGGTGCAGAAACAGTTGGGGCACACGCTGCAGTTGATTGCCGACGGCGGCACCGACGCGTTCTACAAGGGGCCCATTGCCAAGGCCGTGGTCGCCGCCAGCGACGCCAATGGCGGCATCCTGTCGCTCAAGGACTTTGCCGATTACACCGTGCAATGGGAAAAGCCGCTGCAATGCGAGTACCACGGCTATACCATTGTTTCGGCGCCGCCACCGAGCTCCGGCGGCACCACGCTGTGCCTGATCCTGCAGATCATCAAGCCCTATGACTTCGCCAAGTGGGGTTATGGTTCGGTCAATACCGTGCACTACCTGGTCGAAGCCGAGCGCCGGGCGTTTGCCGACCGCAACACGTACCTGGGCGATCCGGCCTTCGTGCACAATCCGATCGACGAGCTGCTCTCTCCCGAGCACGCGGCGAAGCTGCGCGCCGGCATCCTCCCGGACAAGGCCACGCCATCGTCCGAGATCAGCGGCAGCCTCGGCGCGCCCGAGGGCAACCACACCACGCATTACTCGGTGGTCGACAAGGACGGCAATGCCGTCGCCGTGACCTACACGGTCAACTTCCTGTTTGGCAACAAGCAGATAGCCGGTGACACCGGGTTTTTCCTGAACGACGAGATGGACGACTTCACCGCCAAGCCCGGTGTCGCCAACGGCGCCGGCCTGGTGCAGGGCGTGATCAACCAGATCGAACCGGGCAAGCGCCCGCTGAGCTCGATGACGCCGACCATCGTGCTGCGCAACGGCAAGGTGTTCATGCTCACCGGCAGTCCGGGCAGCGCCACCATCATCTCCTCGGTGCTGGAGAGCTTCCTCAACGTCGTCGATTTCGGCATGAACATGCAGCAGGCGGTCAACGCGCCGCGCCTGCACCAGCAGTGGTATCCGGACGTGGTCTACGTGGGCAAGGGCATGCTCACGCCAGAGGCGCAGCAGACGCTGGAAGGCATGGGCTACACGTTCAAGACCTTCCGTGGCGGTGCGGTCGAAGCCATCCTGGTCAACCCCAAGACCGGCCTGCTCGAAGGCGCCAACGACGACCTGCGCCGTCCGGCAGGACTGGCTGCCGGCTATTGAGCGTGCGGTTGCTGTCGCGGGCTGCGGTGGCAGTCGGGGACGGCATGGTGCAACCTGTAGCCGCTGGGGGTACGGATGAGCACGTGGATGGAAGGACACTGGTGCATGGCACGGGCACTCGCGAAGGCGGGGCTGTTGGTTGCGGTGCTCGCATTCGCTCCCGCGAGTGCCTACAGTCAGGCCATCGTCCGGGCGCCACAAAGCGTCACGGCGCCACAACAAGCAGCGATCGACCATGCGCGAGACGTTGCCGCAACCCTGCTCCGCGAGAAAAACCTGCCGGGATTGTCCATTGCAGTCGGTGTGGACGGGAAGCTGGTGTGGAAGGAGGGGTTTGGCTGGTCGAATGTCGAGCAGCATGTTCCGGTTTCACCCGGGACCCGGTTCCGCATTGGCAGCGTCTCCAAGCTGCTGGCTTCGGTCGCGGTAGGCGTGTTGTATGAGGAAGGGCGCATCCAGCTGGATGCACCGGTCCAGACGTATATTCCGGATTTCCCGAAGAAGCAGTGGCCCATCACCACGCGTGAGCTGATGGCGCATACCTCCGGCATCCGGCATTACGCGCGCGACGAGGCGCTCAGCAACAAGCCGTATGCCAGCCTGAAGGATGGCCTGGTCATCTTCGACAAGGATCCGCTGCTCTTCAAGCCAGGCACCCAAGTCCACTATTCGAGCTACGCGTGGAACCTGGTGGGTGCGATCGTCGCGAAGATCTCCGGCGAACCGTTCTACACGTTCGTGCAGGACAAGATCACGGCGCCCATCGGCATGCTGGACACGACGGCGGACTTCGTGAAACCCATCATTTCCGACCGCGTCGCCTATTACGACCGCGCCCAGGACGGCAAGCTGGAAAACGCGCCGGCCGTCGACGAAAGCTACAAATGGTCCAGCGGCGGTTATCTATCGACGCCGAGCGACCTGGTGCGCTTCGGTTATGCCGTGCTGCACGATCGCGTGCTCAAGCAAGAGACCCGCAAGATGCTGTGGGCGCCCGTGAAGCTTGCGGATGGCACGCCCACCGGCCGGGGTCTGGACTGGCGGCTGGATGTGGATGCGGACGGACGCAACGTGGTGAGCCACAACGGCGGTTCGGTCGGCGGTTCGACGCGCCTGGCGATCTATCCGGAACAGAATATGGTCATTGCCGTCACTTCGAATGTGAGCGGTGCCGGTAAGGAAGTCGAAGGCTTGACGGACGCGCTGGCACACATTTTCAGCGGGAACGGCAAGCTTGATTAGTTGCCGGCCCTCGGGAGTCACCGTCATGCCCTACGCCTTTGCTGCGGCCTTGTTGCTCGCCGTCAGTGTCACTTTTGCCGCCGGTACCCCGACCGGGACGATAGCCGAGACATCGCCGGCGACCACGATGGTCGAGGCCGGCATGGTCGACATCCGCTCGCTGGTGCCGGACATGGCGGAGGACATGAAATATGCCGGCAGCGACAACTTCACCGGCGCGCCGGTGGACGGCTACCGTGCGGCCAAGTGTTTCCTGCTGCGTCCGGCCGCCGAGGCGCTGGCCCGGGTCGAGCAGGACCTGCGCAAGCAGCACCTGCGCCTGAAGTTGTGGGACTGCTATCGGCCGACCCGCGCGGTGGCGGCGTTCGTACGCTGGGGTCACGATCTGGCCGACCAGCGCACCAAGGCCGGGCACTATCCGAACCTCGACAAGAGCAAGTTGCTGGGCGACTACATCGCGCCGGTGTCCAACCACAGCCGCGGCGCCACGACCGACCTGACCCTGATGCGCTGCGACGCGCACGGCGCGCACTGCCAGCCGCTGGACATGGGCACGCATTTCGACATGTTCGACCCGCGGGCGCATACCGATTCCAAGCTGGTGACCGCCGCCCAGCACGCCAACCGGGAGCTGCTGCGCCAGGCGATGACCGCGCGGGGCTTCGAGAACTACGCCATGGAATGGTGGCACTACACCCTGGCCATGCATCCACAGCCCACGGCGCTGTACAACGTGCCGGTGCAGTAGCCCTCATCCACGCCGCCTGACGGAGCCTGCCATGTCTCGTTTGCTGCTTGCCTGGACCGCCGTGGCCATGCTCGGCATCTGCGCGGCAGCGCAGGCACAGCCGCGTACCGGACAGATCGACGCGCTGCTGAGCCGCTACGCCGGCGATGGGCCCGGCGCCTCGCTGCTGGTGGTCAAGGACGGCAAGGCGGTGATCCGCCGCGGCTACGG
>ERZ778017.2075-NODE-2075-length-17330-cov-4.422808_pt1 | contig 17330 bp, 17 predicted proteins | sample MGYA00375747_ERZ778017 | MGnify/ENA primary metagenome ERZ778017 (study PRJEB29350, sample SAMN05509838) | bioreactor metagenome | biome: bioreactor; material: wastewater | place: South Africa: University of Cape Town | collected 2014-03-17 ...
TCACATAAAAATAGATCTTGATTATAGAGGCCTACTCGCTTCCCTGTTTGGCAGCGATACATAAAGCAAGCTCCGACTACATTGCGGAAAACAATATCAGATGCTGGACCTGCTGAAACGAAACCAGTAATTTGATCCATTTCATCGATTAGTTCCATATCTGAATAAACGAGGTCTATGTTTGGCTCGTTATCCAAATAATAGGCTAAAGTTTCCAAGGCTAATGGTTTGTAAGCATTATCGCACGAGGTCCAAGTCCAATAGTTTCCACTTGCCAAAGAAAAACCGCGATTTAATGCGCCAGGCAACTTCAGGTTTATCTTATTTCTAAAATATTTAATACGCGGATCAATTTGTGCAAATTTTTGTGCAATCTCACTAGAGCTATCTTGAGAGCAATCATCGATTATAAGGAGTTCAAAATCAGTAAGAGTCTGGTCTCTCACTGATTGAATTGAGGCTTCAAGGTAGTCTTCTCCATTATAAACGGGGAGAATAACAGAGATTTTAGGCATTCTTACTTCTTCTTAGTTATATAACAGAACGCATGTCCAAGCGAAGTTTTAAGCCGGAGTTTTAGATAAATTTCAAGGTTGTGCTTGCTTAGCATTTTTTCAAGCTTGGTTATAGGATGTTGATATACTATACCTTTTGTTAAAATTTGCTTTATAAATTCTTTAGTTTTTTGCCATAAACCCTTCATGTTGGGCTCAGGGAGAGTACAAAAAATCATTCCATCTGGAGCTAATAAGTTCTTTGCTTTCTCAAAAGCTTGATCTGAATAGGGAACATTATGGCCATAAGGGCCCATGTAAATAATGTCAAAACGTTCTTCAGTTATAAATTTTTCAAGAGGGGTACAATAAAAATCAAAACTAATGCTAGGATTGGTATTAATTCTTTTAGCCGCATTAACCATTTTCTGGGAAAGATCAATTCCTACAAATCTTTTTGTATTTTTAAAAAGTCGAGAATAACCCGCTGTACCACAAGCAACATATAACACAGATTGATTGATTTTTGATACATCAAGTAAAGATCTTATAATCCAATCATACATGTATTCATTATCGATAGGTTGTTGATGGAGTTCGGTAAAAGTTTCGACGAATTCATCACAACAATCTTCCATTCCATTCAGAATTGCATTGGCATTTTCCAATTCTGTAAATGTACGTTTTTCAACCATTATAAATCCTTTTAAATTAGTGTTGGCATTATGAGTTAATTTATTGCTTGCAGCAAATCATTTTTGATCTTTGTAATTGCTTTTTCTCGATAAGATATAATTTTTTGTCGATTGATTTCACTATTATTTAAAGAGTTTTCTACAAATTGAGGGGTCTCATTAATATCTCTGATATTTATAATACTCGAGTCTAATCCCACTTCTTTCATAATATTGATTTGTTTAGGATAAATAGAAAATGTTAATGGCAATAAGCCTTTTTGGATTGCAAAAATAAGTCCATGAAGACGCATGCTTAAAAATAAATTGCATGTATCCATTAATGAATCATCAAACATAGAAGCAACTTGATTAAAATGAGTTTTAAGGATAGCTACGTCATTCATTTGATAGTAAGGAATATCAGCAGATTGTTTAGCACAGTATAAAGGGATGGGAACTAATGAATACTTATTTTTGAGTACATTTATAATTGGTTTAAACGAATAAATAGGTGGAATATTTTTTATTCCTAAATGATTAGCTACTTCAATTGATCTCAATATAAATGATGGAAAATTGGCTAAATTAAGTTTTGATTTTGCTAAGAAATTTACAGCAATTTTATTAGATAACTTATAGGGGACTGTCTCAAAAGGTGTTAAAAATGTTAGATCGCTACTTACAATAACTTTATTACTTTTATCAAGAGGAGCCAATTTTTCTTTGCTGGCTTGATCTCTAACCAAGAATGCTGAACTTTTTTCAAGTAACGCTTCTGCAAATTTTTTAGGATTTCCAATTAATGCTGTTTCTACACTAACTCCCGCTGTAATAATTTTTGTTTTAATTCCCATAATAAAATCATGATAATTGTGCTGTGAAAGGATGAGCCCCCCTCCACCAATTATGACTAAATCATAATGGTCGAATTTTCTAGTTTTGCCTTGAATTGCATGATTATGGAGATCATAAAAATTGATGACATCAATACCGCCCAATGTCTTAAGAAAATAATCAAGACTGTATTTAATGCGTTCATCCCCAGCATTGTCGTGTCCATACCAACCAAAAACTGCAACTTTCATTGTTTATTCTTCCGCTATAAAATAAGTGTTGGGATGAAGTTTTTTTATTTTATAAGACTGCTCAATACCATCTATTTTATTTAATAGGCTTAAGCGTTGAGCAATATCTCTTTTATTAAAGGGGGATAAAGCTACCCTTCCTGCCAAAGGTACTTTATAATGAAGAGGAAGAAATTTCCTCCCAAAAGCTTTTATTTTTTGTAATAAGGTCCTGGAATTTTTTACTTTATATGAAGTAAACTCAGTAAATTTATTGTGCATCGAAGATAAAACTGTTTCAACTAGGATATCCGTACTATGCTCAAGGTTACAGAACATTTTTGAAGTAATTTCTTGTGCCTGCTGACTAATTTCATTTCTTATACTTTCCTCAAAATGACCATATTGTAGGACGTGCGTTATCAACTTTACGGCTTGTTCTTTTGATTCCGGTTGAGTCCCAAATACTAAAGCCCAGCTTGCATGAATAAAATCAATATTCGATTGTGCTAGAGAAATTACTGGTACTCCTGCTAGGTAACTTTGGAGAGCCGTTGTGCAATCATTATGAATTACAAGCTTGGCACCAGCTATTATCTGATTCGCATTTCCAGCTTGAGAAATAGTAACATTTTTATACTTTCCAAAATAAGCTTTATAATTTTCTTTTTTCTCTACTGGGTGGGGTCTAATGAGAAAATGCTCATCAGGAAAGCTTTGTATAACATGGTCTAGCCATTGGCGAAATAATGTGAAACCTTTTTTCTCATTCTCATACGATGTTTCGACCATGCACAAAGTCTCTGGACTCATTGAGGGGCATGCTTTTAATATTTCTTCTATAGGATGTCCATTGATAGAACCAAAATTAGTATTTATTAATATATAATTTTTCTTGAGATTAGCTGGCCTTAAGCGATTATGGTAATCTTTGTATTTTGGTAAGGAGAGTTCTAGGCCAGGATAACCGATAACTTGATATCTTGAGATTAGGTCAACATCAGGATTCCTTGCTATAAGATCTTCTTTTTGGAACTCTCCCCATAGAAAAATCTTTTCAGCTAATTTGAGACTGTTTACGGCAGGCTCATATGTAACGCTAAAGGCAGGGTGGGCAGCACCTTCATCACTCAAGCAGTATAGAATGATATTTTTTTCTTTAAGATTTTTGTAATAAGAAGGAAGAGGGTTCATGCCCTTCTCTAAAAAACCACCCTTAAAATTTTTATAATATAATTCATCTCTTATAAAAGGAGGGTTCCCTATTATAACATCCATCCCCCGGCGGCAAAGCTTGCGGGCAATATTGAGTTTATAATCAAGCTCGCGAGGGGTTGATTCTACCGGTAGAAAGAATAAGGGTTTTTTAATAATAGTCATTTTTGAAGCTCATTTTAAGAATTAGCTGGGGGTGAAAAGAAGGAGATAATTTTTAGCCAAATAATTATATTCTACATTTACAAATGGGAAGTAGAGGGTAAATTTTTCATTAAATAAAATTTTTCTAGAATAGCCCAATCATCCATATTATCAACGTCCACGCTCTTATGCAAAGGCACCACATAAGGAATAAATTTAATTTCTTGGTCATTCTTTTCCAGCTGTTCTTTTGTAAAAAAAGCGAAACTTCCTATATCATAATAGGTATCTTGAAAACCATGAGAACTTGCAAAAAATAAATCATTGTTGAGAGGTTCAATAATATTCTTGTCTGCTTGAAATTTTAAAGCCCATTCTATAGGAGCTGGATATTTTGACACTGCTAACATGGGGTAACTCATGTCAGATTTTTCAAATGAGTCGAATGCATTTTTCAAATCTTCACCGTCAATTAATGGAGAAATAGCACTGAGTAAGCAAACGATATCAAATGGCATCCCCTTTTCTTCAAAAACCTTTAGAGTTTCTTTTAAAACTTCTCTAACGGGTGCCTGATCTGAAGCATTTTCCTGGCTTCGATAAAATAAAGGTGGATAGCCTAATTGACTTACAATTTCAAAAATTTCGCTATCTTCTGTCGATACGTGGATATGATCAAATATGCCTGCTTGGCTGCAACTTTCTAAGCTATAAGAAATAATTGGTTTCCCAAAAAAAGGTTTGATATTTTTTCTAGGGATTCTCTTAGATCCCCCGCGGGCAGGAATAACAGCAATCTTCTTCATTTGCAACCTGATAAAATTAAGGGTTTTAAATTTTCTCGCTCAATGTTAAAAAAGGCATCAATACAGGACATTCCTACCATAAACTCTCCAAACATCTGAGGATAACAAGGATGTTTGTAGTCATGATATTTAATATCGATGCCTTTATCTAAGAATGCTGTTGAATCGTCGAGATAAACTTTTGAAGCCGGTGCAGAAAGATAGATATCTGCTTCTAACTCTTCACATATATTGGCAAGTAAGCTATCTTTTGTCCCGCTAGCCGACATATTACTGGAAATAAGGAAATCATTTTTAAGTCCAGCATAAGTACATAAAAATTTTATAATACTCATATTAAAATGGCCAAGATAACCTTCTGATGCTATGGCTGCATTTCTTACAGCATCATAGAATTTGTCGTAAAAAATAGGGTAAGATTTTGCTTTTTTATAGACATGTGCCAGAGATTTAAAATGCTTCTCAATGTCACGCTCAAGCTCCAAGCATTTGACCTCATTAATTAATTGGCCAGTCTCTCCTTTCTTTTTCACTGCAACCGTTAGCCACAATTCTCCTTCTTTAGTTTTAATTCGATTGCGTTGCTGCCAGCTACGGTGATCAAATTGAACGTTATCTAAGAATACAAATTGATCAGCTTTTTCAATCATTGCCAAGTAACCTAACCATGGCAAATAGGTTGGCTGCATAATAGCGACAGTTTTAAGCATCGGCAATTGCTAATCCTATTCCTGTTTGACCATAATTGTTTCCATTATAGAGCATATGGTATTTATTATTATGAACAATGACATACCCATATGCGACCATCTCAGAATCAAATGAATTCTTGTCCGCTGATTCTTTCATGCCCCCGACCTTATCAGATCGTATCCAATTAATACCATCTTCCGATGTAGCATAGCCAATTCTATAGGCTGAACCTTTATAAGAGAACCACATATGGTATTTATTATTTAAATATATAACATAAGGGCGTGCCAGGGCTACTTCATCTTCATTCTGGAAATCAATGCATATATCTCCGTTACGAATCCAGTCAATTCCATTGTTTGAAAAGGCAATTTGGATGTTATATTCTGGTAAGTCTTTGTGAATCCATCCACATCCTGCTACATAATACATGTAATATTGGTAAAAAGAGCCTGGCGGAGTCTTAATGACAAAAGGAGCTGTATTAATATAAGGATTAACGCGACATCTTTCTATAATAGGAGCTTCTGAATATCTCTGGAGAGTTCCATCTTCTTTAAAATATGATATCCCGCCAAATAAATCCATCCGCGTTGTTCCGCCGGGCTTAAATCCAATATGATACATATACTTGACATTCTCAATCACCTGAATAGAGGAGGGTAGGACGCCATTATCATCAAATGTACCAAGCTTACCGGGACATAAAACAGGCTCTTTGCTGATTTCTAAAATACTTAAAGAATCAAGGTCTAGAAGGATATAACCTATATGGGACTGATTGTTTTTATTTCTTGATCCAAAATATACTTTATAAAGTCCATTATCAATATGCTCTGCTGTAGGAAGCATAGCATGACTTTGCATCCATTCTAAATCAGCGGAAGGTTTAAAAATTAGGCCCTTCTTCTGCCATTCAATTTTTTTCATTGTTAGAATTTACCCAAAATAAGATTTTTTAATTTTCTCCGCGATAGGATCAGTTGAACTGAAAATGTTATCTTTGGAAGGTAAACAGACGGATCCATCTTCGCAATTTCGAGTTATATTGACCCCCATTCCGATAAAACAATCTTTACCAATAGTAATGAAATCCTTCATCGCAGCATTAACACCTATAAATGTTCTTTCTCCTATATAGCAATGACCAGAAATAACAGCATGAGATGCTATATAAACATGGTCTTCAATAATTGAACCATGTCCTATATGATTTCCTGACCACAGCATAACATTATTTCCGATTTTAACGTAGGGCTGAATGGTTTGGTCTTCAAGAATAAAACAATTTTCGCCGATCTGATGGCTCCATATTGTTGTTTTAGAGGAAATATAAGATGGAAGAGAATATCCTAATTTTTTAAAAAAATTATATTTTTCTTCCCGAATACGGTTAAGTTTTCGGTAAGATAAAGCAACATGAATACAATAGTCTTCTGGGGGGAATTTTGTGATTTCAGAAGTTTTAATACATGGAAGATCTAAAAATGTATCTTGGGTATGGTAAGCATCATCGCAGACAAAACCTTCGACTTTCCATTCACTGTCCCGCGTAAAATAGAAATAGGCGAGTTCTCCTATTTCACCTGTTCCAAAAATTAATAACTTTTTATTCATAATTTTCTACATCCTTAGCCAAGATAGGATCATGCTTTTGTATATTGTTAATGGCTTTTTTCCCAAGCACAAAGTTATATTGACTAGAAGAAATTCCATGAGGAGATCGAACAGCAGCAATATTATCGAGGGTTAGAATCTCCCCTTTATTTATATCCTTTATGGCATAGTAGTGACGTTTAAAGATGGGTGATTTCTTTTCACAATCTTTATACCCAAAGGTAGGGCTACCAATGCAAGCATAAGCTGATCGAACACTATCACACATTAACTTCAGTTCTGTTGGTTCAAGAGAAAAACTACTGTCACTGCCGCCATCATTGCGATTCAATGTAAAATGTTTTTCAATAAAACAGGCCCCCATAGTGGTAGCAACAATTGGTGCAATAACCCCCATGCTATGATCTGACAACCCTACTAGACACCCGAATCTATTTTGAATTTCTTTCATTGTGCTTAAATTATAGTCTTCAAGGGGAGCTGGATAAGAACTGACACAGTAAAGCAGTATAAAATTTTTACAGGAATGTTTATAAAGGAATTCAACAGTTTGTTCTATCTCTTCTATGGTTGCTGTTCCAGTAGAGAGGATTAATGGTTTTTTGGTATTTATAACTTCCTTAATGAGAGGCAAGTGAGTTAATTCATTGGATGCAATTTTGTAAGCAGGTGTATTGAGGGATTCCAAAAACTCTACATCAGCTTCGCTGAAAGGAGTGCTGAAAATTGTCATACCAATATCACGGGCATAAGAAAAAAGTTCTTGATGCCATTCATAGGGAAGACAAGTTTTCTTATAAAGTTCATAAAGGTTTGATCCTTGCCAAATTCCTTTTTTGATCATGAACTCTTCACGATAACAGGGCAGTGTTATAGATTCGGGCTTGAATGTTTGTATTTTTATTGCATCTGCCCCACATTGATGAGCTTCTAGAATGATATTCTTAGCCCGTTCTATACTACCATTATGATTGCCAGAAAGCTCGGCAACTATGTAAGGAGAATAGCCAGTGCCTATAGCACTATTCTGAATAACAATTGGATTCATTGGAAAACCTCGATAATCTTTCTTGCTAAGTTATTGATACCATTTTGATTATAAAAATACTTTATACCATTGGCTGACATCTGTTGACGTTTTTTGTGGTCTTTGAGAAGCCTAAGAATCTCTTTCCCACACAGATTACTTGATAAATTTGCGGCTCCTAAATCAACAAATATAGTACTTTTCTTATAACCCTCTTTATCAAAAGGAAGTATTATAAAAGGAATACCACTTGCTGCTAGCTCATATCGGGTCTGACCCGTGTTAGTAATTGCCAAATCTGCCCATTCAAAGCAATTTCTAAGATCTTGCGCATTGAATATTAAATTTAAGTTCTTAAAATATTTTATAAATTCTTGGCATTGTTCAATTTTATCTTTGGTCATACAAGGGCCAATTAGAACCCTGACGTCGATTTGTTTGGTGGCATCTATTAAGGTTAGCTTTTGAAGCGTTTTAACTGTTTGATTCCAAGGATCACTGCCCCCAAAAGTTAGTAGAAGGTGATTAGCATTTTGATGAATAGTTTTCCCTTGAATAAGTCTGGAGGAATCCATCATCAAAAAATCTTTGCCCTGCAAATGATTAATGTGATCTTTTTTAGAGGTTAACTGAACATAAGGAGTGATAAGAGTGTCTATATATTCATAGAAAAGTGTTGGGCATTGATCATCGAAAAGCCCATCAATAAAAGAAATTTTGGTATACTTTTTTAAAATTTTTAAATGCTCATAGATACTGCTATTATTATGATTTTGAGTATGGAATACATCAAGTACAAGAGCAGAAAATTTTAGCTCCTTCAGGATATCTAGTAATTCATCTTCCTTATGAATGCATATATCATGGTTCAGTGTAATTGGATTCTCATCTAGATATTGTACAGCTAAATAAGCATCTATTCCATTTTCTTTAAAAGCAGCTTTCAATAAATTACATCTATAGAAATGCCCTGTTCCTATCTCGTTTCCTACATCACATTTTAAAATGATTCGCATTTGAAAGCCGAATTAATTTTTAGGGCCGTCTAAAGATAGGCTCAACCACTTGTGCTTCTAATTGCTGCAAAAGATTATCTTGTTGGATAGCATCAGCAAACTTACCAATAACTTCATCCAAGACTCTTAAGGCAAAAGATAGTTCGTGATCACTATGAGCTACACAAGGCACATGCGAGCAAAAATATAGCAAATTCCGTTTGATGCACTCCTGCATAAAAAATGTTTTTTGCTCTTCAAGAGTTAAGGTAGGTTGATTTTTAAAAGTTAAGATTGATCGCTGAGGGAAACCAATGACCTTTAAATAATCACCCATTCCATTTTTATTGATAGAATTATTGATGCCGTCACATAGCTTAGTAGCGTAATTCTTGAGGTGATCTAAGCCATTTTCTCTGATAAGAATTTCTATAGTTTTCAAACTTGCTGCAAGAGAAGCAGCTTCTCCACCAAAAGTACCCGATACGAATAGGTCAGTTTCAAATAACTTCATAATATTTTTTCGTCCGACTACAGCTGCAAGAGGCATACCATTTGCGATGGCTTTACCAAAGCAAGATAGATCAGGTATAACATCACATAAGGATTGATAGCCCCCTAAAGCCAGGCGAAAGCCAGTAACAATTTCATCAAAAATTAATACCACACCATTTTTTTGGCATAATTCTTTTACGGATTTAAGGAAATTAGGATGAGGAAGCTCTACTCCTACGGGCTCCATAATGACAGCAGCAAATTTATTAGGATGGGCTATGAAAAGTTCTTCTAGAGAGTTCAAGTCGTTATAATTGAATAAGAAAGATAATTTTTTGTTGAATTCCGGGATTCCTGCAGCTCTAGTGGTATGAGCAATATGCCAATCATGCCATCCATGATAACCGCAGGAAGCGATAAATTCTCGGTTAGTATAAGCTCTGGCGGCTCGTATTGCAGCAGTTGTAGCGTCACTACCATTTTTAAAGAATCTAACCATTTCGGCTGAGGGTATTAAATCTACGAGTTTTTCTGATAATTCTACCTCAAAGGGATGCATTTGACTAAAAACAGTGCCCTCATCAATTTGTTTTTTGATAGCGTTATTAACTTCCTGATTTTTATAGCCCAGAATAACTGCCCCTAAAGCCATTAGATGATCTAAATATTTGTTATTATCTACATCCCAAACCCATGCTCCGTCTCCCTTAGTTAAATAATGAGGGGCGACACCTCTAGGCCATTGATTAGGACCTTTTGAAAATGTCTGAGATGCAGCAGGGATAACCTTTTGAGCTCTATTAAGAAGATTAAGAGATTCTTGAATGTTTAACATAATTGAATGTATTCCCATTTTCGTGGATCAATATAATGATCTTTATTGACTAAGGTATCAAAGCAAACTCTTGGGTGGGACGAAATTTGTTGTTGGGTCCTAAAGAATTCTAGGATTTCATCATATTTATTAAAGCCAACTACCCAACGGTCGATCTTTTCTCTGTAATTATAAGCAAACAAAAGACAAGCTTCAAGGTTTGTTAAATTATGTAGTCTATTAAAGTCTTGATATACTTTAAACGCTGCCTTTATTTTATCATTTTTTATTTGAGAAGGCATTACGGTTGCCAATAACAGACCTTGAAGAAACAAAGATCTAGCGTGGATTTCAATTTTATTTTCTAAGCAGAATCCACTGAATTCATCCGTTATAAACCTCTGGTCAAAAATATTTACGGGACATTGAATTATGTCTATATGTTGTATTTGAGACTTAAGGCTAAAAACTTCCTGAGGTGCATATACGGAAACGCCCGTTTTCTTAACAAGATTGCTTTCTTTTACTACATTAAATTGTTGATTAAGCTCAGCACCTAATTTTTTTTCGATGAGAATAGAAGGATTATGAATCATTAACCCATATAAGGTGGCAATTCCAAACTCATCACATATTTTTGCCACTGTTAAGGGTAAGGCTTCTATGTCAGCAGCATCATTTACAAAAACCTTGGTAGTAATTTTCAATTCATCCTTTTGGATTAACCTTTGGGTATTTAACCATTGTGCAATTACTTGATGCGCATTTCCATATTCTTTAGCCGAATCCAAGAAGGAATTCCCTGATGTTACAAAGGCATCAAGCATGCAGTTGATCACCTCTTGAGAAGGAGCACCCGCTGAATTGGTAATTCCATAATGCGTTCCAAACTGAACCGTTCCAATAGAAAAGCAATTAAAAGTCATTTAGCAGAACCTTTATAATTATATCTTGCTGTCCTTGGGTTAGACCAGCATAAAGTGGCAAACTTAAGCAACTTGCATAATATGCTTCGGCTCCTGGTAAAATAATTTCACCGTAAAGTTTTTTATAATAAGGCTGATGATATAACGGGATATAGTGAACTTGTGTACCAATCCCTTTATCTTTCAACTGCTTCATAAGTTCAGTGCGAGAGCACTCTATTTTGGCAAAATCCATCAGTATAATATAAAGGTGCCACGCTGTTCTTGATGCTGCTAGCTTAGTCAAAGGAGTTATAGAAGAGGAGAGGGCAAGTGCTTGGTCATATCGAGCAACCATATTGCTACGCTTTGCAATAAAAGACTCTAATTTCTTTAACTGGCTGATACCAAGAGCACAATTGATATCACTGATGCGATAATTGTAGCCCAATTCTTGCATTTCATAATACCAGGGGCCTCGTTCATCACCTTGCCATTGGGATACTTCTCGTACCATTCCATGGCTGCGTAATAATTTTAACCGCGCAGCGATCTGAGAATCTTGAGTTGTTATCGCGCCCCCTTCCCCCATAGCAATGGTTTTGACAGGATGAAAGGAAAAAGTTGTTATATCTGAAAAGCTATTCGCGCCAACCGAATGGTCTTGACCTCTTTCATCGGTATAGATTGTGCCTAAGGCATGCGCGGCATCTTCAATAATAAGCAATCCATGCTGGCGGCTAACTTTATAAATCTCTTCAAGATTTTCACACTGGCCCGCTAGGTGGACATTCACAACTGCCTTAAGGTTTTTATCTTTATTGGCTGCAATAGCGGCTTTTAAGGTTTCAGGCGTCATTAAGCCAGTTTTAGAATCAACATCGACAAAGACTACATCAGCACCGACATAGCGTGCAGCATTGGCAGAGGCGAGAAAGGTAATTGCTGGAACTAAGACAACATCATTGACGCCGATATTAAGGGCCAGCATCGCTAGATGTAAGGCTGTTGTTCCATTTGAACAAGAAACAACATGCTTTGCCCTCACTTTCCTGGCAAGCTCACTTTCAAAAGCCTCAACAATTGGCCCACAAGTCAGCCAATCGCCTTTTAAGACTTCGATAACCTGATCAATATCTTGTTGATCAATATGATGGCGCCCGTAAGGAATCATGAGTTAGGAATCATTTCGTTTAATTGATCCAAGGTTAGCCACTCGTCATTGGTCTCGCTCGAGTAAACTAAACGCTTGCCCACGGGTTGATAGTTAAAGTCGCAAGGCCAGTCAGATAGATTATAGGTAGCCGGCAAGACCACATAACGGTCAGCAAGCTCCACGCTTTGCAGGGCTTCATCCGATGTCAACATCCATTCATGCAGTTTCTCGCCTGGACGAATACCAATAATATGGGTTTTGGTGCCCGGCTTTAATGCCTCCGCAAGATCCATAATCTTCATGCTCGGAATACGAGGAATAAAAATTTCACCGCCTGACATTAAAGCGAGGTTAGAAAGGACGAAGTCAACACCTTGAGGCAAGGTAATCCAGAAACGTGTCATCTCCGCATCGGTGATGGGGAGGGAGGTTGCTCCTTCTGCAATTAAACGTTTAAAGAAAGGAACGACACTACCACGGGAACCCACAACATTTCCATAACGAACGGCTGAGAAAATAGTTGGGTCATCGCCGCGAATATTATTTGCTGCAATAAAAATCTTTTCTGCAGCTAATTTGCTAGCCCCATAAAGATTGATAGGACTAACCGCTTTATCGGTTGATAAAGCAAGAACTTTTTTAACACCACATTTTAAGGCTGCCCGAACAATATTTTCTGCTCCAATAACATTGGTATGGATACATTCATAAGGGTTATATTCAGCAATAGGAACATGTTTAAGGGCGGCAGCGTGCACCACGATATCTACCCCGCGAAAAGCCATTTCTAAGCGATTATAATCTCTGACATCACCAATAAAATATCGCATAAAAGAATATTTTGATTCTGGAAATTTCTGTGCCATTTCATATTGTTTGAGTTCATCGCGTGAAAAAATGATCAGCTTTTTTGGCTGATAGTTATCAATAATTGTTTGGACGAATTGATGACCAAAAGACCCTGTTCCGCCGGTAACGAGAATGGTTTTATTGTCTAAATCAGGTTTTTTAATCAGAAAATTTTTAAGCATTAGTCTTCTCTTTCGTGGGAGATTTAATTAAATCTTTATAGTTAACAATTCTATCAAGGCTACCTTTATTCATGACCAAGATACGGTCACAGTCTTTCAACGTGGTCAGGCGGTGGGCAATCATAATAACAGTTCGATCTCTTCTCAATGTATTGATAATTTTCATAAGCTGTGCTTCTGTTTCATTGTCAAGAGCGGACGTAGCCTCGTCAAAAATCAGAACTTCTGGATTGCGATAAAGGGCGCGAGCAATGGCAATACGTTGACGCTCGCCACCCGATAAGCGTATTCCCCGTTCGCCAACTATTGTGTTAATGCCATCAGGTAGCTTGTTGATAAATTTCGTTAATTGGGCCGCGTCAATTGCCAACGCAAGAGCATCTTTGTTAATGATGGTTTCCCCAAAGGCAATATTATTTTCAACCGTGTCATCAAGGAGATAAAGAGTTTGAGGAACGTAACCTATTTTTTGATGCCATTGGACAGTCGTAACGGGAAAGATTCCATCAATGAGCACCGCCCCACTCTGAGGCGCTAATAAGCCTAAAAGTGTATCAACAACAGTGGATTTGCCCGATCCTGTTTCTCCTACAATACCAATACATTCCCCCTTCTTGATTTCAAAATTAATATTCTGTAAAGCGTTAGTGGTGGTATTGAGATACTTAAAACTCACATCTTTAAAGCTAATGGTTCTATTGAAATGGAAGGCAGAGATATCTTTATAAGTCGGACACTGAGCAATAGTTGTATAATCGGTGTAAACACGTTCGATAGAGGGAATACTTGATTTGAAAAGATTTAATTGGTTAATAATCCGATTGAGTCCTGGCATTAAACGAAATCCTGCATAGAGATACCCTCCTAAGACGCCCATCATTTGTGAAGGACTATCCTGTTCTAAAGCCAAAACGCCGATGACTATAACAAATAATCCCACAAATAAAACTTCAATAATAACGCGCGGAAGGGCATTCAAGGAAGTTTGCAAAGCTTGAACGTGAGCCTTTTGGAAAGCTTGGTTATCATAAGCTTCAATAAATTGCTCCCGCTTGCCGAGAAGGATAATTTCTTTAAAAGCATGAAAGAATTGGAGTAAAGTTTGAAAACCAATAAGAGAGGCTTCTTGCAACTGCTGACCAAATTTATAAAATTTTGGTAAGACAATCTTTGTCAGTAGTAAGCCAATTAAACTTGCCAGAGTAAAAATTATAACTGCTAATTCGGGGTTTATGTAAACAATAAGAGTAATAAGAATACAGAACACGATAGATTCTGACAAAATACTCGCAAAGGCGCTCATGCCTGCGCTGAACACGAGTTCTGTATCGCCCCCTACTATTTGAGCGCCAAGAGAAGAGTTACGGGTTAAATAAAAGCCGTAATCTGCTTCGATATATTTATTGAGCAGCTTACTCTTAAAATTATAGCACATCCGTTGAATAGAAAAATTCTGGAAAAAGATCTCAACAGTGGCAAATAAATTTTTTACAAAGTAGATGCTTCCAACGGTAACAGCAAAATAAAGGATGGTTTGCCCAGGACTTAACTCTGTAGTAATTCCTATTTTGCTAAGGTAGGTTAAACCAATTTCAGGCTGGCTTAATACCTGGGCAAAGACAACAATTAAAGATGCAGTGATAACTTCAAAAAAGGAGGAAATAACAGCAAAAACTGCAATCCAGAGAGCCTTAATTTTCTCTGGACGACTTAAGAGGATCCTTAGCTTTTTAAGTGCTGATAATATGGAGGGAGATGCCATTATTTTTTATTTTTTCTTTTTAAAACAAATTCATTGCACCCTAAGCCGCCTGCACAGGTCTTGAGGTAGTATAATTCAAAGTTGCGCTTTTTGAAAAACTCAAAAACTTCTTCTGGTTTTGCCACTTCAAAAGGATAACCCCCGACCCAATCAATGAGATCATGATAAGCTGACATCCCTCGATTGTTTTTGGCATAATTGGTCCAGCTTTTAAAGGGATTTCCGGTTTTCAAGAAATCTTTTATAAAGGTGAGGCCCCATTGCCTGAGGAGTGTATAAAATTCCAGAGCCCTTTTCCCTATGCAGCCAGATTGATTATATTTTCTTTTAATATATGTCCATCTTCTAGAGGCGCCGCCCTGATCATTGTAAATAGAAATGAATAATGTACCCTTTAGGTTAACCAGTTTTTCTGCATTCTCGAATGCTTTGTACATGTCTCCTGTGTGATGTAAGACGCCCCATGAATAGACAATATCATAAATCCCTAATTTTTGAGTTAATTCAGCATCAAGGATAGAACCCTGAAAAACCTCCCACGAAGAATCAGGCGCATAAGTATCACGCAGATATTTGGTGCAGCCAACCGAATTCTCGTCATAATCAAAGGATTTAACCGTTGCTCCTAGTTTGTAAGCTGCCAAACTGAACAGGCCACTTCCTGATCCCACATCCAAAAAAGTTTTTCCAGCTAAAGATTCAACGCCTAAATAGGATTTTAAGCTATCGATGGCTTCTTGAATGCGAGAATCATCCAGATGTTGAAGAAAATTTGCCCAGTTTTTACCAAATCCAAATCGTAATTCTTGTGTCATATTTTTTCCAATGCTACCGCACTCCGGGTGAAAGTTCCCAGAGATAGAGTTAAAGTTAAAAAAGATCAAAGCTTATGCAGCTTCGATCATCTGTGTGGGAAGGCCAATCTGAAGGTGACGTCCCATGAATTCCATTAATAGCTGCACTCTTTGCTGATCAGAGTGATTAATAATGGTTGCATTATATCCCTCAAAAGCTCCCTCTACAATACGTACTTTGGTACCCGCTGTAAATAATGACAATGTCTCTACTGGAACAACACCTAAGGGAGTCTCGCGTTTTCTTAAATCTCTAATAATTTGCGTTGGTAAGCATACAGGTTTGCTATTGTTAGTTAAAAGATAAACCACACCGCGGGTTCCATTAATACAGCGCCAAGGAATCTCATCTATATCAAAGGCAACAAAGATGTATCGGGGGAATAAGGGGACAATAATTTCATCTGTTCGCCGAGCATGACGGCGTGTTTTTAAGAATTTGGGATAATAAACCTCAAAGCCTTGTTGCTTTAACTCTTGGCTTGCAAGGAGTTCCTTTTGAGATTGAGTATGGACAACAAACCACTGTTTCATAACAAGACCTCCTTTGTGGATCGGGTAATATGGAGCAATGGTATAGTTATTAAGTGGTTAGGGTGGACCAATTTTTCAAGGGTGTTGTAGACTCCGTAAGGGTCAAGAATATCTGTAACCATGACAGCATTAAATTTTGAAAAATCGGCTGTGTCTTCTACAACTTTTAATGTCAGAGAACTTCCCTGAGCAACAAGCATCATAATATCAGATAGATCTCCATGTCCCACCAAAGCAACAGATGTCCATTGATTTTGCTGGCAAAGAGTAATCACCTCTTCGCATTGTTGACGAGCATCCCGGAAAAAAGACAAAGAACGGGATAAATAGTCTCGTACCATTGATCCTTTTTCTTTTAACCCCGTTGGCGTAATGAAATATTTAATTCGACGCGGGGACACCTGAGTTGCTCTAAGCCATCCTTTGGCAATGAAACGCTTGAGATATTGATTCATCAGACCTAAGGCAATGTTAAGTTCACGGGCGAGATGACGTTGAGTAAATGTTGGATTGCGCTCTATCTCGCTTAACAGATGAACGAAAACTTTTTGTTCAGTATCTTCTCGCGTTTCTTGAAAAGCAGCCACAATTATTAATTTATTTTTTTGTTCATGAACAGAACATATCATTATCAATAAAGTGTGTCAATTCAGTTAGCTTTGAGAGAAAACTGCAAAAGAAAAATGGATAAAGAGTAAAACCTCTCTCTTATAAAATTGAAAAAGAGGGGATAAGAGTCTTAGGTGCCCGCGAGAGAAAAATAGATAAGGGTTATCCTAGAGAGGCGTATTAGTCATTCTATCTTAGAATAACATCTTTGGCTCTTCGGTATAATTGTGCGAGTGCAGCTTCTTTAGCCGATATTTTGTTAGGGGTATGATGCAGTAAGAAGGTATGATTTATGCAAACATCGCTAGGATTTACTCATGAATTAGTAATGATAATTAAGAAGAATTATTATTTAATAATGGTCTTTTCTTCGAAGAGTTAGATATTTTGATTTATACTCTGAAATCATCTTTTTTATTATCCATCCCCTTTGTGAGA
>ERZ778017.2077-NODE-2077-length-17323-cov-8.199849_pt1 | contig 17323 bp, 10 predicted proteins | sample MGYA00375747_ERZ778017 | MGnify/ENA primary metagenome ERZ778017 (study PRJEB29350, sample SAMN05509838) | bioreactor metagenome | biome: bioreactor; material: wastewater | place: South Africa: University of Cape Town | collected 2014-03-17 ...
CGCTGGAGCGGTGCCATTCTCCCGTTTCAACACCAATTCCTCGTCGTCGGTTTTGAAGACTGCTTCACCGTTTCCGTTTGTGAATAGATGGGCTTGGATTTCCTGCCACACCTTTGACTTAAGCCTGGGTGGGTCTTTCTCCACGGCACCTCCAAAGTACAACTGGTCTCCAATAGAAGCATCTTTAGGAGGGTTGATGAGCTCAACGACAGAACCATCTGTGCTCTCTGTAGCCAAAACCATTGCTTGAGATAAAACACCTCTCATCTTGGATGGTTTCAAGTTCGTCAACAACACCACATCTTTGTTCAACAACTTGGAGCGGTCAATGTAGTTCACTAGCCCAGAACAAACCTGAAGCTCGTCTGTGCCCACATTTATCTTAGAAACATATAATTTGTCGGCATCAGGATGGAAATCACACTGGATGATCTTGCCAACTTTCAAGTTTAACAAGCTTGGAAGTCTTGCAACCGTGGAAAAGCGTCTCATGGCACTGTACTGCGTTGTGGTTCCCGTTCGCACTGTTCTATTGGACAAGATTGCACTGATAGATGAAATCGCACTGGTGCTTAGGAAAAGAGATCCGCACTATTTACAAATAGATTTGGCACATTTGTGAGGAAGCTTCGTGCAAATGTAAAACTGAATTGAAAGTTAGACGAGAAGCATGGGTATCGCCTACATTAAAAGTCAACTTTCGTTAGTAAGTGAAAATTAGAGAAATTGAAAATTGAATAAAACTGAATAGCCAGGCTACAGACCAGCGACATACTCAGTTGAACTATTTAATGCACGGGTAATTGCATGTACCTACAGGCTCGTCCTCACTCAATTGGACATGGACTAAACTACTTGTCGTGTCGAGTTTCGTTATGGTTGGTGCTACCACCAAGACACCAAACACCTCAGCACCATTAAACTGTTTTAATTCCATGACATGATTAAGCAAGTGTGCGCTTGCAAACTGTCTGGTGACCAATCCGACATCGAGGGCTTTTCCTACATCACTAATGCTGCGGCTACCAGCAACCAACGTTTTTCCTCGTATTACCACTACTTCGCAAATCTACTTTATTTCTTCGCTTCCTCTCTCTTTATGTCAAACTTTTCCTCGTTTATATTTCTAGCTCTTCATTTCTGTACTATTTTGGGAACCCGCCTGGTTGCAATTTTGCCTTTTTGGAACATCACCAGTTTCTGTCCTGCACGACGCATTTCTAATGTTACGCGTAAAAAATTGAGAAAATTGTTGCAAAATGATTCTTCAGTTGTTCCTTCTGTAAGTGGTTCAATTTGGGCATTATCTCGGTGTTTGTATCACACAGTTAGTTAGTGTTTCTTCCAATGTTACACTTTGTTTCATCTCCACGTCAAATTCCGTCGGATGCGGCCAACTTGCTCCATTCTTCGCAGCCTCCATCATCGATTGGCAACTCCACTAATTTAAATCAGCCATCGTCACAGCCATTGTTGTTTTCAGATGGAACTAATCAACAGGCTGCATCAGCACGATCGGTGGTTTCCGGTAGAAGAAGACAAATCAACGTTTCCAAGGTGGTTGATGTCACTGGGGAAAAGGTTCGTGAGTCGTTTGAACAGTTTATCGAGCAATTTGTAGACCCAGCAGCCGTCAATGACAATTTCGACGGTAAAACATACTTGGCCCAGATTGATGCAATGAAAAATTACGAATTTTGTACTTTGTATGTCAATTATCTTCATTTACTCGAAACCGAAAATGGAGTGTTAGCGTCGGCTATCTTGGAACAATATTACCGTTTTCATCCATTCTTGATTAACGGGTTGAATAGATTAATCAAAAAGTACGCGCCAACGTTGTTGTCAAATAATTTGTTAAAAAACGATATAGATGATTCGTCAGAGACGTCTTCGGGCTCGCAGCCTAATGAAAAAGTGTTTCAAATTTCATTCTTTAACTTGCCTAAGGTCCACAGAATTAGAGATATAAGAACTAGTGAAATAGGTAGTTTAATGTCCATTTCCGGTACGGTGACAAGAACTTCAGAAGTAAGACCAGAATTGTACAAGGCATGCTTCACTTGCGATATGTGTTCTGCATTAATTGAAGGCGTGGAACAGGTCTTCAAGTACACAGAACCAACATCTTGTCCCTCGTGTGAAAATCAATCATACTTCACGTTAAATGTTTCGAAGTCGCAATTTATTGATTGGCAAAGAGTAAGAATCCAAGAGAATTCAAATGAAATTCCAACTGGGTCTATGCCTAGAACATTGGATGTTATATTAAGAGGTGAACAAGTCGAAAGAGCAAAACCAGGTGACAAATGTAAGTTTACAGGTACAGAAATTGTTATTCCTGATGTCAGTCAATTAGGATTGCCAGGAGTTAAACCTCAAGCAGTGAAGGAAAGTAACAACACAGGATTGAATTCTGGGATCACTGGTCTTAAATCTTTGGGTGTGCGTGATTTGACTTATAAACTTGCATTCCACGCATGTCATGTTACTTCTTTGATAAACAAGAATGGTAGTGAAGAGAAGCAGATGGAAGATTTCCAAGGTAATAATGATCAAGAGGTTTTCTTAACTTCGTTAACAGATGCAGAAATTAGTCAATTGAAAGATATGGTTAAAGACGAACATGTTTATCACAAATTAGTGCAATCTGTTGCTCCAGCGGTATTTGGTCATGATGTGGTAAAGAAAGGTATTTTGTTGCAATTACTTGGTGGTGTCCATAAGCAAACTATTGATGGTATTAACTTGAGAGGTGATATCAATATTTGTATTGTCGGTGATCCGTCCACATCCAAATCTCAATTCTTGAAATATGTGTGCGGGTTTTCTCCAAGAGCAGTTTATACTTCTGGTAAAGCATCTTCTGCTGCTGGGTTAACTGCTGCCGTTGTAAGAGACGAAGAAACAGGTGATTTCACTATTGAAGCAGGGGCTTTAATGTTGGCAGATAATGGTATTTGTGCAATTGATGAATTTGACAAGATGGATATTTCTGATCAAGTTGCAATTCACGAAGCAATGGAACAGCAAACTATTTCTATTGCAAAAGCTGGAATCCAAGCCACATTGAATGCCAGAACCTCGATTTTGGCTGCTGCTAATCCAATAGGTGGTAGGTATAATAGAAAATTGGGTTTAAGAGCCAACTTGAATATGACTGCCCCAATTATGTCTAGATTTGATTTATTCTTTGTGATTTTAGATGATTGTAACGAAAGAATTGATACTCAACTAGCATCTCACATTGTTGATTTACACATGTTAAGAGACGAGGCTATTGATCCACCTTATTCGGCTGAACAATTGGCAAGATATATTAAATATGCCAGAACCTTCAAGCCTAAGATGACTAAAGAAGCCAGGGACTTCTTAGTCACTAGATACAAAGAATTAAGAGAAGACGACGCTCAAGGATTAGGTAGATCATCGTACAGAATTACCGTTAGACAGTTGGAATCTATGGTTAGATTGTCGGAAGCAATTGCCAGAGCAAACTGTTCGGAAGAAATCACACCAAGTTTTGTTGCTGAAGCATATGACTTGTTAAGACAATCGATTATTAGAGTTGAAATGGATGATATTGAAGTTGAGGAAGATGATAATAACGAAGATGAGGAAGATGAGGAACAACCACATGAAGAAGCACAAGAATCACAAGTGCCGGCTGATCAAGAAGAACACGTTCCTCGAGAAAAGGTGTCTATTTCTTATGACAAGTATATTGCCATTATGAATTTGATTGTTAAGCGTGTATCTGATGACGACAATTCCACGGGAGGTGAAGGATTAACTGCAGAAGAAATAATAGACTGGTACTTGACTCAAAAGGAAGATGAACTTCATAGTATTGCTGAGTTAGAAAAAGAACGTAAATTAGCATACAAAGTGTTGAAGAGATTGGTCAAGGACAGAATCTTGATGAGCGTTACATCGGACGACGAATCAACTTCCACCTCTAAAACGGTATACATCTTGCATCCAAACTGTTCTATTTTGGATTTCTTTGATCAACCTAGACAAGACCAAGAGGACGAAGAAATGAGCTGAAATTTTAATCTGGATGGTATTGTGAAAATTATTGGAATTAGGTACGGAATATATAAGTATGTATTAATAGAATTGAAAACGAAGTATTTAATATCCTACTCTAAACCCTTTCATCTGGTGCCATTTATCCATTCCCAATCGTCCCATGTTATTCTAGTATACAATTACAAGCACAGCGTAAAACCTTACTCGTTCTTCTTCCATTCGGTAGGCATGAATTGTGATGTACAGTCAATGCAATGGTCAATAAAGGCCTTTGAATTGGGAAACATCCGTTGACAGCTTCTACACCACCCTGGGTCTTCCTTCGAATTTACCAAGATATTCTGCTTGTCTTTAACATAATGAACAAGTCTCAAGTGTCGTTTTAAAACGTCCAATCTTGTGAACGCACCACCATTTCTGTGGCACGTAGGGTCATTTCTCCAGTAAGGACAATGGAATGTCGGTGCTTGATGAGATTTGACATGACGAGATAAATCCGATTGTCTTGCAAAGGCCCAATCGCAATCTGGAAACGTACAAGCGTATGGTCGGTTAGACTTTGTAATTTTTGACGAGAACTTCTTGATGGTTGGTTTCGCTATTTTACTGGACGAATGGGCACTAGGCTTTTCATAAAGTTTCACATTGAAACTAGCATTCGAAGAATTTGTGAACGATGCTGCTGGTCTGGCATTCCCAGGGGACGTAAACTGGTCATTGGGCCGACTGGTGGTTGCTCCCAGACTAACGGCGCCAAAATTACTCCCGGTGCCGTTGACAATGTTGAGAGCAGCAGCAGCATTGTCTGTTGTGTAGGCATCACTGGTGAAGGAACTGTCACTTGCAAAATTATTCGACAGAGAATTGTGGTTGATAAGTGCTTGGAGTTGGTGCGATGGAGGCATTGAGCCTTGGAAAGTTGACTTGTCCGAGGCATTGTTGGTGGACTCGAAATAATTGGAGCTTTCCCCAGTATGATTTATTGTGTATCCATCATTCGCAGGTCCTTCCTGATGTTGAGGGTCAATCGTTTGTGTCAGATCCGACACAGATTCTGTAGGCTGATTATGCACCTGGTTCTCGCTTACGCTTGTGCTCTCTTTATTATCCGAATCAAACTTTGGCGCATCAGTACCTTCTCTGCTCACCAGAGAACCAACCCCATCGCCAGGGTTGTTGTTATTGTTGTTGTCCTGTTGAGTTGTTTCCGTAGTGTTGACAGATGACTCATTAGTGGCATTGGCGAAATCTTGACATAATCCAATTGTCTTTGCTGAATACTCTGCCCCGGTCTGTAACCCAGATTCGTCTCGGTTCTCCATATTGTCTGATGGTGATGACGCCGCTTCCAATGTGGCTACCGTAAAATTATCATGGACGAAGATGGCTTGTTGATCACGTTGCTGATCACGTGGGGTTGCCCCCTCTTGGCTGACGACATTTGGTCGGATGTCGACTACTCCGGTTTACTGGTTGTGGAAAAATTACCATTACGGTAGCGCCGTGCCACCGAAGGCAAAGAAAGGTTCGAGGGGCCATCCCTTGGGGGAGGGGTGGCATGTGGTAGCGCGGCATAATTTACCTTATTGACGGGCCATGTGTGGAACAAGAGAGGATGTAGAACGTACGACAGGTGAAGCTGCTGCATGAGAGAAGTAGGGGCCAGCCTAATTAGTAATAATAACCTCAAACATGAAACGTGTGTAAGCAACGGTGTACCTCGACCGGAAAGTAATACAGATATTAGTACAGTCTTAGTAATATTTACCCTGTATGGGTCACTATATAAGTGGCCAGATTCCCAATAGCAACTTTTGAAAACCAGCGAAAATGTCTACTACTGTATGTATCTCCGGTGTACTGAGTTGTTCAGGACGATGTATTGTACCCAGTTTTCAGATTGGAAGGGCAATTGACCTTGGTAAAGCGATGTTGGTTGATAATTGGACCATCGGCGATCCCGGTAAGAGATGGGATGTATCAATTGACCGTCATAATGCTCGTGTGCTATTTATGGTGGTTTCAGATGTCAAACAAACATTGTGATAGAGGAGTGCTTCGCAATGATTAGCTGAACAATTGTGTGGAGTAAACGGATATAAGGATGAATTACTAACGTGCAGATTCGTAAACCACAAGCTCAAGGCTATGCCGAGAAGGACGGATCTTTCAAACGGAAAGACTCGACATTCAGGGACCGTATTGCTGCAGGTACAAAATTTGCCCCGGAATCAGGAAGATACCACTTGTATGTGTCATTGGCATGTCCATGGGCACATCGAACATTAATTACCAGAGTTTTGAAAGGATTGACTCCCCTCATTGGTGTTTCCATTGTCCACTGGCACTTAGATGACAATGGGTGGAGATTTGCTACTGCCGAAGAAGTCAAAGAAGCAGGTGAAGGGGATGTTAGATATGGTACTGTTGACCAAGTTAATGGATTTGACCGTTTGAGTCAGTTGTACTCCAAGGCAGAAAAAGACTACGGAGGAAGATGGACTGTTCCGGTATTGTGGGACAAAAAGTTGAACACTATTGTTAACAATGAATCGTCAGAAATCATCAGAATGTTCAACAAGGACTTCAATGAGATTTTACCGGAAAAGTATGCCAAAGTTGATTTAACTCCTCCATCATTGTTGGAGCAGATTGATGAACTCAATGGGTGGATTTACAACAACATTAACAATGGGGTGTATAAGGCAGGATTTGCTTCTAGTCAAGAAGTGTATTCAAAAGAAGCGCAAAATGTGTTTGACCATTTAGACAAGGTTGAGAAGATTCTTGAAGATAATCATTCCAGAAACAAAAATTACTTGTTGGGTGATGAGTTAACCGAAGCTGATATCAGATTGTACACTACAATTGTCAGATTCGACCCTGTCTATGTCCAGCACTTCAAAGTCAACTTGGGAATGATCAGACACGATTACCCTCACATCAACCAGTGGTTGAAGTATTTGTACTGGAAAGTCCCTGGGTTCCAGGAAACCACAGACTTTGACCATATCAAACTCCATTACACCAAGTCGCACAAGGCCATCAATCCATTTGGGATCACCCCAATTGGACCAATTCCTCACATTCAACCATATGAGTAAAACGATATTAGTGTAATCTCATAGCTTTAGTCAAAGAAAATACCTAATTACGAATTACGTTTAACGACAAATAAATAGCACTGAAAGTTACTGTTGTAGACCAATACTTGTAAAGCTTATAGTAGATAGTCCCAAAATATTTAGAAAAATGTATTTTTCAAGCATTGATTTAGGATAGTTTGCAAGCTAAGCATCTAAAACACAAATATACATAGTTAACAGTGTAATTGTGGTGCTAACAAGTTATATCGTGAAAAATGGAAATTTACTTAATAACGTGTTTCTCGCAATATAAACAAAAAAATTTAGCCAAATACAGTATAATAATATAAAACTCTACTTTATCATGAGAGGTATGTTTGAAGTGGGTAACGATGACCTTATAGGGTCGTACTAACTATGCAGATTACAAAGTTGTAGTTTTAGGAGCTGGTGGTGTTGGAAAATCGTCGGTGACAGTGCAATTTGTTCAAGGTGTATACGTTGAATCGTATGACCCTACGATTGAAGATTCGTATCGAAAACAGATAGAGATTGATGGACGAGCATGCGACCTAGAGATCTTGGATACTGCCGGTGTTGCTCAGTTCACTGCCATGAGAGAGTTGTATATTAAATCTGGTAAAGGGTTTCTTCTCGTTTATTCTGTCACAGATGAGAATTCGTTAAAAGAGTTACTTGCGTTAAGGGAGCAGGTTTTACGTATTAAGGATAGTGATAATGTTCCTATGGTTCTTATCGGTAATAAGTGTGATTTAGACCAGGATAGAGTGTTGTCTATTGACGACGGTATCAAAGTTTCTCAAGACTGGGGATTAGTACCATTCTACGAAACTAGTGCTATGTATAAGACGAACGTGGATGAAGCGTTCATCGATGTGGTGAGACAAATAATGCGGAAGGAAGCACAGGTTAGTGCTGAAAAGAAACAACAAAAGAAATTGAATAAACAAGCCGAGGAAAACGCCCCCACCAACAATAATGTTTCAAATAATAAATTTCAATCAGGTATTGAAAACATAGATGACTCAAACAAACGGTCCAAGCAATCCAAAGTAGATCTCAAATCCGAAAAACAACTGAAATGTTGTACCATTACCTAGTCTTGCCCGATTATAAGTTAGCGTCTAATTCCTAAAAGCTGTGTCGCTACTATCGCTTCCCTGTATTAATATTTGACAATGACGTGATACACCCTCCTAATCCATCACAATGATATATGAATCGACATATCTATGGCAACGTTATATATTAACAATGGAATATACAATAAACATTAATAGTCACGATTTGTAAAAATTGAACGATATATTGGGGGAACTTTGGTACAGAACAAACCCCACGACGCTCTAAATAGTTTACTTGTCTGTTGTGAAGGGAGATATAAAAAAAATTGGTAAGTAGGAATTGCTGGTGTTGGTATATTGATACCCGCGAGATTCGAACTCGCGCCTCCGAAGAGACCAGGACCTTACCCTGGCGCCTTAGACCGCTCGGCCAGAGTACCCAATTCCTGGTAGTGAAAAAAAATGGATAGTTAAGTTCGGCTTAATCTTATTAACTTTTTCTAAATTGGGCTTGAACGAGATCAATTTAATATGTATAGTCCATAGGTGTTTAGAAAAATACAAGAAATATATTAATTTGTTTTTACATGAGAATTTGTTTCACCTAAGTGCACACTTACACGAATCTAATATATTGAACTTTCACAAGTGGATTAATTGTTACTGATAGGGTTCGAAATTTCACTTTATATGATATGAAATTGAATATATGAGAAATTCTAGTAAATGTCCGTGTTTGGAGCTATATTTTAAAATAATTATTTTTTGCTAATTCATTAATTTGTGAGATAGGAAGGATATTTGCAAATTCGGGAAAAAAGTTTGGTTCTTGAAAAATTGGAAAAAGATCAAATATCAATCAGTTTAAAGGTTATTTGCATTGCATCTAATCACTCGTTAAAATGCTGCATTAAGATGATTGAACAACTTTAGGATACATTTGTACAAGTGCTATTCAAGCACTTTTTTGTTAAATATTATTTCAAATATTATTGGTCGCACACCGGATTCGAAACGAATGACATACCAATTATTACTTGATTAAATTGCGTCGAATTGGGTGCGATACTGTACAACTTACGGAGGTATTTGAGTTGGTTTTCAAAAAATTAAGAATACAGAATATAAGCAAATACGTGGTCAGTTTTTTAATTTATTTTTCCTTCCGAAATAAAGAAGTATATAGATAGTTATATACTTTAAGTAGATAAAGCAATAAATGCATTTTAGTTAAATAAATATCTATTACGTATTTGCAAGGACATTGTATCGAAATGCTCACCAGTTTGTAATGTTCTTTTCCACTTCTCCGAACACTGAATTTCCTCCATTATCTTTATTATCAACGTATTTCTCCCAGTCTAGGAACAAATTAACCTTATCGCCGTAATATTCAGGTAAGGTTTTTTTCAAAAAATCACTACACCACTCATTGATTAACTCGAATTCTAATAAAAATGCATCGTGGCCCTCAGGTGATTCCAATTTTTTTAGTGTTGAATTAGGTATATTTGATCCAAGTAGGCTCTGTTCACCAAATGTAAATAAACCATCAGATTGAATTCCAATAATCAAATGTGGTTGGTTAATAGTTTTCAAAAATGCAGGCAATGGGTCCTCATTTGTAGCCTCGATTCTTCCTCGGGTGATGTCATGTGTATCCAACTTTCTTGTGATAGCAATGTAACAGTTTGCATCAAAACGACTAATGAATTTTCTTCCTTGGTATCTGAGATACGATTGAGCAGTGAAATATGTTTGAGGTTTTTCCTTGCTTTGTCTGGCAGATTTAGAGTCCATGGCTTTGAGATTTGTTACCGAATTCGATCCTTCATTATGTAACAACCAATTTTCTTCGTCTTTAGTTCTTGGATATCTAATACCTTTCTCTCTTTCTTCCTCTTCAATTGATGTTGGTTGTGAATTAGTTGTGGTTTGGGGCAATTTTCTTCCAAATCTAGTTTCAAATGAATTGCGAGATCTATATGTCAATAAAGCAGCCATTCTGGCAGCACTCAATCCAGAATCTGGTTTGTTCCCATCTATATTTTCGAAATAATATCCATCATCATAAAATGGATCGGAGAAAATACATTGTCTCTGAGTTTCATTCCATGAAATACACCAAGCTGATGCTCTAGCTGCAGTAGCTAATGCTATTACTGATTTGACATATGGATCATTACGGTATGTTGCAGAATATTCTAATGCAATCATTCCACCCATGGAACCACCAATTACACACGCTATCGACCTGACATTTAACGAGTCCAATATCATACGATGTACTTTAAGATCGTCTTTCACTGTCACGAGTGGGAAAGATGGACCATATGGTCTTCCAGTCGATTTATCAATAGTGACTGGAGACGCAGATCCGTATGGAGATCCTAGGAAATTTATGCAAACAATGAAAAATCTTGATGGATCGAAAGTTTTGTTTGTACCTAATAAAGGTCCCCACCAATCTTGAACATCGGAAGAACCAGTTAATGCATGGCAAATCAATAGCACATTGTCTCCTTGATCGTTCAATTTTCCCCAAGTCTTGTATGCCACAGGAAAGTTGAGTAGAGCTTCTCCACATTCTAACTGCAATTCCGGAATTTCCACAATGGTTTGACCAGGAACCAATTTGGAAAATGGATTAGATTCATTTTGTTCCTGTGTTATATTTCGATACACAGAATTGGTCATCTCGGCTATTCACAGTAAAGTTTCGATCAGACAAGATATTGTAGTATTAAATTTGAAAACCAACCAGAATTGCTGTGAACTGAAAAGATGTATATCCAAATTTGAGCCTAGTCAAAAAGCGCAACACTCAACTATGAACTTAAACTGAATTTGATCCACTTGATCTACTTGGTTTGTACTACTAATGGAAAATAATGAGTCAAACCTATGAAATAATAACACGTGACTTTCCCTATCGTGGTTTGGCTGCAAAAAATGTTCCGAATACTTTACGCAGCAACAAGCCACAGCATGGCTTCCACAGAGTATACAAAAAAGACATCTGCTACTAGTGAATATATGCTTATCCCTCAAGTTTATTTCTCCAAATCACAGTAGGGACTACCTCCTAGATACAAGTGATTGGGGTGTATTTGAAAGCCATACTTGAGGCTTGACAGTCTTGAATAGCTTGAATATCATACTAAAGTCAATGGATAGTACGTAGTCAGTAAAAGTAACATAACACTCTTTTTATCAACTGAATAAATTTCTGCGTTGGGTAATTTCTATCACAAGATTCTGACGAACGAATTTACAGGATACCTGCTTTTATAATTGCGATTGCGTTGACTAAAGTAAACATCTTCATTACTTCAGAAAGCAAAATACGTGAATATCTCGAGACTGTGATGTTATATTTATGTGATCATTGCATACTTTTCACGTTTAGAAGATAAAAATTAAAATACAAGTAGAATACACAGGAAAAGAATGCTTCAATGTTTGATACATGTCTATGATTTTGTTAAGATCCAAGTCAAATTCCAGTTTATTTTAAAGTTCCCTACAAATTTTACAATAGTTTTGTCTGAAAAATCACAAGATCAATATCTGATTGTGCTAGCAGAAAATAGTATAACTATATTAACAATGAGAGAATAGGTTTATTTTAAGACTGGCACCTGTCGCCTTTGACTATTGGTACTGAGCAAGTTTGTCTCAGATTTTTTCAGTGTTTTGTGAAATTTCTTATTGGAAGTCCTTTTATTTGAAGATAAACGTGTTTTTCGGGCATAGTGTCAATCGACTACCACCATTTTCTTCTATATAGAAACCCTGGCGTGTCAGGTGTTTGACGCTAAAGGCGGCAAATATTTCCCTAAATAGACGTTTGTTAAGTAGAAATACAGGTTATTGCTAGTGAAATACAAGAACCGGTTCAGTAACCTTTTAAATTTAATTGAGACGTACAACATCTTTTTATTTGGGTCTAGAACATATTTCATAAACTACAGATTTGGATTTTGGACAAGTCCAATTTCAAATGACAAGGTTTGTTACTGCTCCTAGGTGGATTGAAACACTTTTTTGATAAGGGATCAAAACGGAAAGAACTATATAGCGAGGTTTTTCTTTCTTTTTTCTGAATCCTGTTGGATAGACGGTAACTGCCTGAAACCGTTTATTAGAAATTTGAATTAAACAACGTGTACCAAATAGTTACCATTGCACTAAGGAAGCACTTAGTGGGAAATAATAGCATTCACGAAATTCCTTTCTTAACAACTGCAAGTATTGAAATCAGATAAATTTCAGGACAAGACTAAATTTATAATACATGTTGTATGATGGGATTAAGTTTTGTTAGATTTAAATTTTTAGCACTTATCTATGAACTGTTGAGAAAAGTTAATTTCTTTGAGTGGGATTCATCGACTAGAAGCATTCATTCCTATTGTAAAGAATGAGCAAAAAGCTAATCCGACTATTCATTTTATGGTCTTCAGCGTTGTTGAAATTTGACTCACCCTAACGAGTCACTCGCTCCCATTTTGTATTCACCCAATCATATTGAACTTTTAAGATTGGTTAAATTCTTCCTTTGATGAGTGTACTTGAGTATCACGGTTAAATTCACAAAATATATTTCTGCTGGGAAAGGTATCTACATAAATGGTGCATTGAAAAGATAGAACAGAAACACAAAGTTAAAAAAAGAAAGTATATTAAATGGAAAACACCACAAGTGCTAAAGAAATTCATGCAAAGTTGAATAGATTAATGTTATGACCTTTTTTGTTCTGAAAACAATTAGACTACAATTGAGAGCGTTGACGACAATAAATGTTCCATCATCCAAGAATGCCATTGAATTTATTGGAGCGTATATAAAATTTAAAATGGTCCATCACATTTGAAACTAACAACCTCACACGAGTTTTTATAATTAAACTAACGCGAAGTGAATATAATTGTCAAATTGCTCATTCTTCCATAACTTTACATCGATTTTTTTGAAGACGAAGATGCCTTAAAAACCTGAAGTAATGAGAAAAAATGGATGAATGATTGTTATACAACGCACCATTAGTGTGTATTTTTCGTGAATATTCTCATCCAACAGGAAATGCAATTAAAAATTTTATTGGCACACTCGGTAACTAGGGTATCAAATTTCCTCTGAATACAAAAATTTCGTACCTCGTTGAAAGTTAAGATTAACTGAAATGTTGTATTTAGAGATTTAAACACTTGATAGGTGTATGAACTGGTGAATTAATGAAAATTTAATTTTGAAGTGAAACATTAAATACAGTGATTACATGTAAACGGCTGAGAGTCAAAATCTATTTCATGAACAATGACAACTATGTTCAGAAAATATATGCAAATCAAATATTCCAGTATACAAATGGATAGAAAACCAAATTGTGAAGCAACAATGGATTAAAAATTGCTACATTATACCATGTATAAGAAAGAATCATGCCACTAAACTAACGGTCCTAATGAACTTTGGTACAATACCGAAGGATTGAACTACTCTATGTACTTAAGGGAACAATATATATTGCTTCATGGCTACTTCTTGATGTAAAATTCAAATCAAAACCTCAACCCGATGGCCCCATTGACCTGAACTACGACGCCGATAATTTCTCGATCACAGGTTGTAATAAAATCGTGGTTCTCACAAAGACAAAACATGATATTATTTCTGGATTATCTAAATAGCTAATGCCAATTTCAGCAATTTATATTTGTTTAGCAATTGCGTTATCCAACTTAATGGGTTGCAATATTTTACCTACATTCACTTCCTTAAAGGTCTTTATCTAAGTAATATGTGGTGTTCCTTAAAATGTGAATAAATAGCGTGATATTTGTCTCAAAACGTACGAACTCTCAAATTTGGATAGTTTTGCATGTTAAAAGCTTGCCCAGGTTTACATGCAGCTAATAGATGTACGTGGAAAATAATCATTCTCATTATTCGTCATGGTATTTTAAATCAGTGATAGGCTAAAATAAAAAGTAAAGTGACCACTGTATACTTGAATGCACTACATTCGATAATTCCTCCAGTTATGTTATGTGAGCTTTAGGATCTTCCGATATCAAAGGGTGATCCTAGTACAACGATGCATATAGAACTGCATTTTTTATCAATGTTCCAGCATGTATGTGAAAGTCTGGGTATGTCAAGAGAGATGTTTTCCTTGAAGGTTTGCTGAAGAAAAGATAAGCTGATGATTAATAAAGAATTTTTGTGCCAAAAGCCTGTGTACTTATTCTGGGAATTGCTACTCAGAGAAATTTTGAGACTCCTTAAGCATGTAACAAGTTTTTCCAAGTAACCAGTGCTAGAGTGTTGGTATCTCTTGATTTTAACATTCTAGTCCCACACGTGAGTATATTATGCAGATAATGCATACAACAAGTATTGATAGTTTATAAAATCCTACATATTGATCTAATTGATATTTCAAACCCCAAATAAACATCAGGCTAAAAACAAATGAGGGTAACGTTAAACATATATGCTTAATTGTTGAAATACGAACGGGGAAACAAGTTCAAAACTCAAGTTGAAGCATTGGATTATAAATAGTTCTCGAAATCTTACAATCGAGGTAATTTCAACCGCTTCATGAGCACAAAGCAATCAGCATTTTACTACTCTACAAACAGGGGAGTGTTCTAGAAAAATAAAGATACTTGCAATGATTATAAAGACTGCTTTCAATATCTTCTTGGTTTTATTATCCTGTTTGACTTACGGAACCGTCGCAACCCAGACTATATCTGGTAGTGGTGGCCCAATTACAAGTCATACTTTTGTTTTATCATCGAATTACGCTCCAATTGAACATCGAAACAGTTCAGGAATAAGAGTTGTAAACTTTGCACGTTGTTTAGTGCATAATGGGGTTGATAGCAGCATTGTTTTGGGTATTACCCAAGGTGGGTCACTTTACGTCCATCCTGGGAATGCCCGCAGCTCTGACAATAGGTTAAGGAAAGTATTAACTGCGTGCTACAATCGCGAAATCGATATACTTCCGATGGTAGTTGATTGGGCAAACAACGTTCTGGAGCAAGCAGATCTATACACCGATTTGCATGGAGCTGTAGGGGCAATATATGCAAATATTTTTAATGGTGTTAGATGCTCTCATGAAAGTAGACAGTCATCTACTATGCCAAGCACTTTTGGCTCAATTAGTGCGACAGCCGTAAGACACCTGACTTTAGTGAGTGGAACTTTATCAGAGGTTGAAAATGGATATTACCAGCCGATTGTGAATACTAGTACCAGAAATATGTCCAAACGATCGAAGTACTTGTCCTATTATATTGCAGATGTTTCAATATTTACAGGGTGTATGAACAAAAGTCGATATCAGAAAAACGTTTAACTGGGTTAATACTCTAGTACTACGCGTTGAGGAACAGGTTTAATGCACTATACACTCCTAGAAGTAAAGTTATTTAAACAAAACTACTGAGAAAGTTTTCTTTATAGCTCGTGATTGGAGCATTTGTGAAAGTGGTTTCGTGGGAAATAGGCTACGTGAAGCTCAACAGGGTACGAAATAATGGATGCAAGGAAATCCAAACATCAACCGAAACTTGGCCTCATAAAATGATTAATATAATGAAACTCCAACGAAAATAGTTTTAGAATGATGCAGACTGATCGCCTGATTAGTGATTAGTGCATCGATTGGTTGAATGTATCTCACAATTACAACAACCCGTATAAAAAATATCGTAAATATTAACCGTACATTACGACCTCAGAAAACTGGACTTCAAGTATTTCCTAGAAAAGTAAGCATTTTTACTTGTAATTTGGGTGTGGTTTGTAGGTGAATACTGTAAATCGCATTAAAATACGAACAAGTTGTGTTGCTACGTAATGATGCAGAATCAAACAGAGTTCGACACAACATGCAAACTATCTTTTAAATTTTATTTTACTTAAGACTTCGTTTTGAGCATCTTTTCACGAATTCCAGTAAGTAGTGACATATTTAGAAAATACTACGGCATGAGAATAAAATTTCCGAGAAATTCACGAAAAATGAAAACATTCAGCGTTCATACATATGCGTCTCAAATGTAAAGGGCCATTTATATTTGAGAAGTAGGCACATCTGCCTATATGAACTTGCGTATTTTTGTTGAATAGTATTCTAAATTGTATACAAACTTTCTTTTGTAATTGGGTGTATTCTAACATCATGAAGCAGGATTAAACTGAGATCTGCCGACTGAGAAGCCAACTTGAGTCCTGTTTATGAATTTTCAATGTTTTTTACGGTATCGAAGGTTACAAATCTGTGCATTTACAACAAAGCATATGTGCATGTACTTGGATCGAACAACTTATTCATGGATTGGAGATTTTGATGGTGACGATTGTTATGGCCACGAAAGTGACTCACGATGTGTTTCTATTGCTGAGTTTACCGATACAACGGCAACTGCTGCTGTGACAATGTTCGCCATTGCAGCGTGGTGGTATGGTTGGAAAGTTAACTGGGACATGGTTAACGAAGCAATGTCAAATTTGAATGCTCAAGGTTGATAGAAAATTTGCATCGAAAATATAAAGATCATGTTCTAACCAAGGTGAAGACTGGCACCGTTGACCTCAAACCATATTAAAAATGAAATATTGTAACTTGATTATCCGTAAGAACATACTTGAAATAGGAAACATGAATATGTCTCAGTGATTGATGTAGGCGGTAGGGGAAGTTGTAGAATGACTTGAATATGGTATATGAGATTACTGAAAGTCAATCATTGAGAATACAGAAAAAGTATACGGGGTATTATGCGAATGGTAAACAATTCAAGTAAAAGGAATACAGGGATCATGGACAAAAATACATAAAAAGTACAGAAGTGATAGCAGGAGAACTGAGTTGAGAATAAGGAGTATAAATTGCAATTATGGAATAAGAATGATTCATTATAATTACTGGAGAACGTTAGGTATATACATTGGTTAGATAAGAACAATAAATTGAATATTCGGACCCGGATTTTTTACACGCTTGAGGCACGGATTTTTTACACGCTTGAGGCACGGATCTTTACACGCTTGAGGCACGGATCTTTACACGCTTGAGGCACGGATCTTTA
>ERZ778017.2078-NODE-2078-length-17305-cov-4.603420_pt1 | contig 17305 bp, 14 predicted proteins | sample MGYA00375747_ERZ778017 | MGnify/ENA primary metagenome ERZ778017 (study PRJEB29350, sample SAMN05509838) | bioreactor metagenome | biome: bioreactor; material: wastewater | place: South Africa: University of Cape Town | collected 2014-03-17 ...
TACGAGATATTGGCGTGACTGGAGTTCAGACGTGTGCTCTTCCGATCTCAATGCCCGATCGAGCTGCTCGTTCAGGCTCAGGCCGTCGCCCTCGCCGTCGGAGATCTCCAGGTGGCAGTGATTGTCGAAGACCGGCACCGCGAGCGGCTCGGGCGCCGGCGGGTACGAGACGTCGCGCGAGCCCTTCTCACGGTGACGCACGTAGTTCGACGGGTCGTCGGCAGGTGTCACGATGCTTCGTCTCCTCGTCTCGGGATGGGCGCTTCAAGGTTCTGGCTCGGGGGCGTTCGGTTTGAGGATGCGGGCGTTTCGACTCGCTCCGCTCGCTCAACGAACGCGGCTCGGGCGGGCGTTTCGACTCGCTCCGCTTGCTCAACGTCGACTCGCTCCGTTCGCTCAACGACCGCAGCTCGGGCGGGGCGTTTCGACTCGCTGCGCTCGCTCAACGACCATCGCTCCGCTCGCTCAACGACCACGGCTCGGGCGGGCGTTTCGACTCGCTCCGCTCGCTCAACGACCACGGCTGCCCTCGCCCGACGAGCACGGCTGCGCCAGCCAACGAATGTCAGGCCGGCTGCTCGACGCGGGGGAACAGCGGCGCGAGGCCGTTGACCGACGTGCCAGGTCGCAGCGCGCCCCAGCCGCCGGCCGCACGGATCGGCTGGTCCTGCAGCCGACCCAGCGTCTCGGCGGCGCCGAGTCCCACCCACAGCTTCTCGGTAGCCTCCGGCATCACCGGCGACAGCAGCACGGCCAGCGCCCGCAAGCCCTCGGCGGCCGTGTACAGCACGGTGCCCAGGCGTGCGCGCTGCGCGTCGTCCTTGGCCAGCATCCACGGCGCGTTGTCGGTGATGTAGCCATTGAGCTCGTCGACGATCGTCCACACTGCCGAGATCGCCTCATCGATGCGGAAGCGCTCGATGGCGGCGTCGGCCGCGGCCGCGGCATCCGCCACCGTCTTGTGCACGGCGAGGTCCGACTCGGCGTACTCCCCCGGCACCGGGACGATGCCCTCGAAGTACCGCTCGATCATCGCGGTCGTGCGCGAGGCGAGATTGCCGAAGCCGTTGGCGAGCTCGGCCTGATAGCGAGCCGACAGGTCTTCCCACGAGAACGAGCCGTCGTGCCCGAACGGGATCGCCGACAGGAAATAGAAGCGATACGCGTCGGAGCCGAACACGTCGGTGATCTCGGTCGGCGCGATGCCGGTGAGCTTCGACTTCGACATCTTCTCGCCACCCACGAGCAACCACCCGTGCGCGAACACACCGCGCGGCACCTCGAGGCCCGCTGCCATCAGCAGCGCCGGCCAGATCACGGCGTGGAAGCGCAGGATGTCTTTGCCGACCACGTGATATGCCGGCCAGCGGCGCTGGAAGTTCTCGTCGTCGGCACCGTACCCGACCGCGGTGACGTAGTTCAGCAGCGCGTCGACCCACACGTAGATGACGTGCGACTCGTCCCAGGGCACCTTGATGCCCCAGTCGAACGTGGAGCGCGAGATGGAGAGGTCTTTCAAGCCCTGCTTGACGAACGAGACGACCTCGTTGCGCGCGGAGTCGGGCCGTACGAAGTCGGGCTCGGTCTTGTACAGATCGAGCAGCCGGTCGCCGAACTCGCTGAGCTTGAAGAAGTAGTTCTTCTCCTGCAGCAGCTCGAGCGGCTTGGAGTGGATGGCGCAGACCTTGAGCCCCTCGAAGGGGCCGGTGCCGTCGACGATCTCCGATTCCGGCTTGAACTCCTCGCAGCCCACGCAGTACAAGGCCTCGTACTCGCCGGCGTAGATGTACCCGCGGTCGTACAGCGCCTGGAAGAACGCCTGCACGGCCTGCTCGTGACGCGGCTGGGTGGTGCGGATGAAGTCGTCGTTGGCGACATCGAGCGTCTCCAGCAGCGGAAACCAGCTCTCGGTGACGAGCTTGTCGACCCACTGCTGCGGCGTGACGCCGTTGGCCGCCGCTGCGCGCAGCATCTTCTGGCCGTGCTCGTCGGTGCCGGTGAGCATCCAGGTGTCATCGCCTGCCTGGCGGTGCCAGCGCGCGAGCGTGTCGACGGCCACCGACGTGTACCCGTGCCCGATGTGCGGCAGGTCGCTCGGGTAATAGATCGGCGTCGTGATGTAGAAGGAGCCACCGGAAGTCACCCTGAGAGTCTAGTTTGCAACAGACATCCGATGTCTGCCGGTTTCACTGGCTACGATGTGGGCATGGCCGTGACCGATGATGCGATCCTGCGCATCAAGGAGATGATCGTCTCCGGCGAGCTGCACCCCGGCGATCGCCTGCCTCCGGAGAAGGAGCTCGGCGAGCGCCTGGGCGTGTCCCGCAGCTCGTTGCGCGAGGCCGTCAAGGCGCTCGAGGTGATCCGGGTGCTGGACGTGCGCCGCGGCGACGGGACGTACGTGACGAGCCTCGAGCCCCGCCTGCTGCTGGAGGCGATGAACTTCGTCGTCGACCTGCACACCGACACCTCGGTGCTGGAGATCTTCGCGGTACGACGCATCCTCGAGCCGGCCGCGACCGGGCTCGCCGCGACCCACCTCACCGCCGAACAGCTCGCAGGGCTGGAGACGCTGATGGATGCCGCGCACGCCGACGACCCGATCGAGGCCCTCGTCGAGCACGACCTGGCCTTCCACCTGGCCATCGTGGAGGGCACCGGCAACGAATACCTCAGTCGGCTCGTAGAGGCCATGCAGTCGGGCACGCACCGCGCACGGGTCTGGCGCGGACTCACCCAGCATCATGCCGCGCAACGCACGATCGCCGAGCACCGGGCGATCCTCGACGCCCTGCAGCTGCGCGACGCCGAACTGGCCTCGGCGCTGACGCTGGCACACATCGCCGGCATCGAGCACTGGCTGCGCACGGCATCCGAGCAGGCCGCGCGTTGATGGTCCTGGACACGCACGTGCACGTGTGGGACACGTCGGTCCTCGACTATCCCTGGCTCGCCGGCGCCCCCACCCTGCCCGCGCGGGCCCTGCCCGGCGACGTCGACCGGGCCGTCGGTCGAAGCACCCGGATGGTGTTCGTCGAGGCCGACCGCCTGCCGCACCAGGGCCTCGCCGAGGCACGGTGGGTGGATGCGCTGGACTGGCCGGAGCTGGCCGGCATCGTGGCATATGCCGACCTCACGGCGTCCGTCGCTGCGGCGCTCGACGACCTGATGTCGATCGACCGGGTGGTCGGCATCCGGCACTCGCTGCAAGGTGCGCCGGCAGAGATCTGGAACCTCGCGGCGCTCGCCGACGGGCTGCGCGAGCTCGCCGGCCGCGGGCTCACGTTCGACGCGTGTGTGCGGCACGCGCAGCTGCCCACGCTCGCGACGCTGCTCGAGCAGGTGCCCGAGGCGGCCGTGGTCGTCGATCACCTCGGCAAGCCACCCGTCGACGCCGGCCTGGACAGCGACGCCGGACGTGCCTGGCACGACGCCCTGCGCCGGATCGCGGCGCTGCCGCGCGCGCACCTGAAGTTGTCGGGATTGGCGGCCGAGACGACGGATGCCGCGGCCTACCGCGAGCATGTCGACGCGTTTCTCGCCGCCGGCGTTGCCGCGTTCGGCGCCGCGCGATGCATGATCGGCGGCGACTGGCCCGTGTCGGCCCACATCGGCGTCGGCACGACGTTGGCCGGCTGGATCGACCGCGTCCGGCGGGCGACGTCGGCGTCGGGCGACGACTGGGAGCGGCTGTGCGACCGCACCGGCGCGGCCTTCTACGGACTCGCCCCCTCCCCCGGTGCGCAGGGCGACAAGGCACCGGACGACAGCGCACGGAGCGACAGCACGCCGGGCGACAAGGCACCGGACGACAAGGCACCGGACGACGGGAGCACACGACCATGAGACGCACCTCGACCGTCATCAATCCCGCGCTGTCGCGCGTGATCGACGAGGCCGGCCACACCGACCGGATCGTCGTCGCCGACGCGGGTCTGCCGATCCCGTTGGACGCAGAGCGCATCGACCTCGCCTACCGTGCGGGTGCGCCGGGGTTCCTCGACGTGCTGGACACCATGCTCGCCGACCTGGTGGTCGAGCGCGCGACGATCGCGGCCGAGGCCGACGCCGTCAGCCCGGCGCTCCTGGCGGCGATGCGCGAGCGGTTCGGCCGGCTGGGCGTGGAGATCGAGCTCGTGCCGCACGAGGAGTTCAAGCAGCGCACCCACGGTGCCCGCGCGTTCGTGCGCACCGGGGAGTTCACCCCGTACGCGAACGTCATCCTGCACTGCGGCGTCGCGTTCTGAGGCTCACCCTCGCCGACCCTCTCAACCGAGCTCGGCCAGGCGCTCCCACAGCCCGGCCGGCACCTCCGCACCCATCCGCGCGAGGTTCTCGCCCACCGCCTCGGCGCGTGAGGTTCCCACCACCACCGACACCACCTGCGGCAGCCGCAGCGGGAAGTGCAGCGCGGCGGTGGGCAGGTCGACGCCAAACGAGTCGCAGACCTCGGCCATCCGCTCCACTCGCCCAAGGAGCTCGGCGGGCGCCGGCTGGTAGTCGTACAGCGCTCCCGGGGCAGGATGCGGCGATGCCAGCAAGCCGGAGTTGAACGGCGACGCCGCGACGATGCGGGTGCCCTTCTGCGCGCAGACCGGGATCAGCTCGTCGAAGCCGCGCGGGCGCAGCAGCGAGCAGCGCCCCGCCACCATGACGACGTCGAGGTCGGCCTCGCGCACCGCACGCGCGGCCACCGTCGCGTCGTTGACGCCCACACCGATCTCGGCGATGAGCCCCTCGCCGCGCAGCTGCTCCAGCGCGGGCAGGCCCTCGCCCAGCCCGCGTTCGAGGTCGTAGGCATCGGGGTCATGCAGATAGGCGATGTCGATGCGATCCATGCCGAGGCGCTCAAGCGACTCCTCGATGCTGCGTCGCACGCCGGCGAGCGAGGGGTCGTAGCGGCGGATCATGTCGTCGGGCACGTCGAAGTCGTGCGCGAGATCGCGGCCGCCGATGAAGTCGGGGTTGTGCACGAGCAGCCGGCCGACCTTGGTCGACAGCACGAACTGGTCGCGAGGGAGCTCCCGGAGGAACTCTCCCAGACGCCTCTCGGACAGTCCGAGGCCGTAGTGCGGCGCCGTGTCGTAGTAGCGGATGCCACCCTCCCAGGCGGCTTCGAGCGCCTGCCGGGCCTGCGCGTCGGAGACGACGCGGTGCAGGTTCCCGATCGACGCCGCACCGAAGCCCAGCGGCTGTTGCCCTGCCTCCCCCGGCGTCATGCCGCCGCTGCCCGCCACGCATACCCGGCCATCGAGGCGGAGAGCATTTCGGCGCCCGTACCGGGCGCCTCGGGCGCCCGGTAGCGACCGCGCTCGACGACCGTGGGGGTCACGAAGTGCTCGTGCAGATGGTCGACGTATTCGATACAGCGGTCGTCGATGGTCGCCGACACCGACACGAAGTCGAACATGGCCAGGTGCTGCACGGTCTCGCACAGACCCACGCCGCCGGCATGCGGGCACACCCGCACACCGAACTTCGCCGCCAGCAGCAGGTTCGCGACGTTCTCGTTCACGCCCCCGACCCGCGTCGCGTCGATCTGCATGACGCTGATCGCCTCGGCCTGCAGCAGCTGCTTGAAGATGACGCGGTTCTGCGCGTGCTCTCCGGTCGCGACCGGCACCGGCGCGACCCCGCGGGCGATCGCGGCATGCCCGAGCACATCGTCGGGGCTGGTCGGCTCCTCGACCCAGGCGAGATCGAACTCGGCGAGCGCGGCGACCCAGGCGATCGCGTCGGGAACGTCCCAGCGCTGATTGGCGTCGATCGCGATCCCGATCTGCCCGCCCACGCTCTCGCGGGCGATGCGCAACCGCCGGATGTCGTCATCCAGGTTCGCGCCCACCTTGAGCTTGATCTGCCCGAAGCCGTCGTCGACGGCCTCACGGCACAGGCGCGCGAGCTTCTCGTCGGAGTAGCCGAGCCAACCGGGCGTCGTCGTGTATGCGGGATAGCCCTCGTCGCGCAGCCGGGCGATGCGCTCGGCCCGGCCGGGCTCGGCCGCGCGCAGGATCTGCAGCGCCTCGTCGGGGGTCAGCGCGTCGGTGAGATACCGGAAGTCGACGAGCGAGACGATCTCCTCCGGCGACAGGGTCGCCAGGTGCAGCCACAGCGGCTGACCGGCGCGCTTGGCACGCAGATCCCACAGCGCATTCAGCCCGGCGCCGATGGCCATGTGCATGACGCCCTTCTCCGGACCCAGCCACCTCAGCTGCGAGTCACCGACGAGTCGCTGCGAGGTGGCACCCATGTCGGCCAGCAGCGTGTCGACGTCTTCGCCGATGAGGTATGGCGCCAACGCCTGCAGCGCCGCCGTCTGCACGTCGTTGCCCCGGCCGATCGTGAAGACGAAGCCGTGCCCCTCGAGTCCGTCGCCGGCATCGGTGCGCATGACCAGGTAGGCCGCCGAGTAGTCCGGGTCGGGATTCATCGCGTCGGAGCCGTCGAGGCTCACCGAGGTCGGGAACCGGATGTCGACGGTGTCGACGGCGGTGATGACGGCCATGTGGTCCTTTCCGAACGAGGTGACTCCGAGAATAAAGGTCGGATGTCTGGCTCGTCAAGATCACGGCGATATGCAAGAATCGTGAACACGGGCCACCTTCCTGACCCCAGAGTTCCGACCTTCAGAGAGTTTTCCATGCGTTTTGCTCGCCTCGGCCCCGTCGGCCGCGAGATCCCCGTCGTCGTGGACGGCGATCGGATCCTCGACCTGTCCCCTATCACTGCCGACATCGAAGGTGCCTTCCTGTCCGGCGACGGCATCGACCGGGTCCGCGCGGCTGTGGCATCCGGATCGCTGAACGCGGTGACCGACGCAGCCGCACTGCGTGTGGGCGCCCCGGTCGCGCGCCCGTCGGCCGTGTACTGCATCGGCATGAACTACGCGGCGCACGCGGCCGAGTCGGGCTCGGCGCCGCCGGAGCACATGGTCGTGTTCATGAAGTCGCCGAACACCGTGGCCGGCCCCGACGACGACGTCGAGATCCCCGCCGGCAGCACGAAGACCGACTGGGAGGTAGAGCTGGCGATCGTCATCGGACGACGTGCGCAGCGCCTGCGCTCCCCCGAGGAAGCGGCCGCGCACATCGCGGGCTACGCCGTGGGCAACGACCTGTCCGAGCGCGACTGGCAGCTGGCGGTCTCGGGCGGGCAGTGGTCCAAGGGCAAGTCAGCACCCGGGTTCCTGCCGCTCGGACCGTGGCTGGTCACCCCCGATGAGCTCGACGCGTCCAACCTGCGCCTGCGCTCGTGGGTGAACGGACAGCCGCGCCAGGACTCACGCACGTCCGATCTGATCTTCGGCATCGATCACATCGTGTGGGAGCTCAGCCAGTATCTGACGCTCGAGCCCGGCGACGTCGTGCTCACCGGCACGCCGGAGGGCGTGGCGCTGTCGGGCCGGTTCCCGTATCTCGCGGTCGGAGACGTCGTGGAGCTCGAGATCGAGGGGCTCGGCCGCCAGCGACAGCAGTACATCGCCGTGCGCGAGGAGGACTGAGATGGCATCCGAGCTGACCTCGCTGGTCGCGATCGTCACGGGCGGCGCATCCGGCCTGGGAGCCGCCATCGCCGCCCGGCTCCGCGCCGACGGCGCACGCGTCGCGGTGTTCGACGTGAACCCGGATGCCGCGACCGGCGTGGACCTCGCCGTGGCCGTGGATGTCACCGACGACGCATCCGTCATCGCGGGTGTGCAGCGCGTGGTCGATGAGTGGGGTGGCATCGACATCCTCGTCAACAACGCCGGGATCGGCGCGCAGGGTGACGTCACCGGCAACAGCGACGACGAGTGGCACCGGGTCTGGGATATCAACGTGGTGGGCATGGCGCGGGTGATGCGAGCGGCGCTGCCGCATCTGCGCCGCTCGCACGCCGCCGCCGTGTGCAACACGTCGTCGATCGCCGCCACCGCGGGCCTTCCGCAGCGCGTGCTGTACAGCGCGACCAAGGGCGCGGTGCTGTCGATGACCAAGGCGATGGCCGCCGATCACCTGCACGAGGGCATCCGCGTGAACGCCGTCAACCCGGGCACCGCCGACACGCCGTGGATCGGTCGTCTGCTCAGCACCGCCGACGACCCGGCCGCCGAGCGTGCGGCGCTGGAGGCGCGGCAACCGCACGGCCGGCTCGTCTCGGCGGACGAGGTGGCCGGGGCGGTCGCGTACCTGGTGAGTCCGTCGTCGGGGTCGACCACCGGCGTGGGCCTGGCCGTCGACGGGGGCATGCAGAACCTGCGGCTGCGGCCGCGGGGCTGACCGCCGCGGCGGGTGCGGCGGGGTGGCGGCGTCGTTTCGTCTCGCTGCGCTCGCGAGGCGACCAGGGGTGCGGGGCCGCGGGCGTCGTTTCGTCTCGCTGCGCTCGCGAGGCGACCAGGGGCGACGGGCGTCAGCCGTTCTTGACGGCGAGCGCGGCCTGATACAGCTCACGCCGGGAGTGACCGGTGGCATCGGCCACCTCTGCTGCGGCATCCTTCATCCGCGCACCGGTGCGAGTGAGCTCGAGCACCTCGGTGACGGCGTCGGAGAGCGGGATGCGGCGCGCCGGCGCTCCCCCGACGACGATCACGATCTCGCCGCGCACGCCGGCGGCAGCCCACGCGGCCAGGTCGCCCAGCGGGGCACGCACGACCTCCTCGTGCAGCTTCGTCAGCTCGCGGCAGACCGCCGCCGGCCGCGACGTGCCGAACGCCCCCGCCATGTCGTGCAGCGTCTGCGCGATGCGCGAGGGCGCCTCGAAGAACACCATGGTGCGCGGCTCGGCGGAAAGCTCCCGCAGCGTCCGCTCTCGTTCGGCGGGCTTGCGCGGCACGAACCCCTCGAACGTGAACCGGTCGGTGGGAAGCCCCGCGATCGCCAGCGCGGTGACGACCGCGCTGGGCCCCGGGATCGCGGTCACCTCGACGCCCTGCGCGGCTGCTTCGGCGACGACGCCATACCCGGGATCGCTGACCGTCGGCATCCCGGCGTCGCTGAGCAGCAGCACGTCGAGGTCGCGGGCGAGGGCGACGATCTCCGCCGCGCGCTCCTTCTCGTTGTGGTCGTGCAGCGCCACCAGGCGCGGCCGGTTCTCGACGCCCAGGGCCATGAGCAGCTTCTGCGCGGTGCGGGTGTCCTCCGCTGCGATCACCGTCACGGAGCTCAGCGCCTCCACCAGCCGCCGCGAGGCATCCCCCAGGTTGCCGATGGGCGTGGCCGCGAGGATGATCACCGCCCCAGCATAGGCTGGGACGGTGACAGCGTCGGTTGAGGCCCTCGTCCCGGACGTGCCCCCGTCGCGCCTGGACCGCTGGCAGGCGCGCGTGCGCGCGTCGGCGGCGGTGCGCCGGCGCATCGACCTGATCGCCCCCGCCGTCGTGACCCTGCTGGCGGCCGTGCTGCGGCTGTGGGACCTCGGACACCCGCACGCGCTGGTGTTCGATGAGACGTACTACGTGAAGGATGCCTGGAGCCAGTGGAACCTCGGCTACTCGTCGAACTGGCCTGACAACGCCGACACGCTGTTCGTCGGCGGGCACACGCACACATTCCTGGACAGCGGCAGCTTCGTCGTGCACCCGCCGCTGGGCAAGTGGATCATCGGCGTGGGCATGTGGGCCTTCGGCCCGGACTCGTCGTTCGGGTGGCGGATCGGCGCGGCGCTGTTCGGCACCGCCACCGTGCTGCTGGTCTACCTGCTGGCCAAGCGCCTGACCGGATCGACCGTGTTCGCCGCCGTCGCCGGGTTTCTGCTCGCCATCGACGGCGTGGCGATCGTGCTCAGCCGGGTGTCGCTGCTGGACATCTTCCTCACGTTCTTCATCGTGCTGGCGATGCTGTTCGCCGTCATCGACCGGCAACGACACCTCGAGCGGCTTGCCCAGCGGCTGGCAGACACCGATCCCGGCGCCGGCTGGGGCCCGATGCTGTGGGGCCGGCCCTGGCTGTTCGCCGCGGGCGCGACGGCGGGCGCCGCATGCGCCGTGAAGTGGTCGGGGCTGTACGTGCTGGTGGCCATCGGCGTCTACGCCGTGGTCAGCGACGCCCTCGCACGGCGGCGCGCCGGGGTGCGGTTCTGGCCGCAGGACGCGCTGCGCCAGGGCGTGGCATCCTTCGTGCTGCTGGTTCCGGTGGCCTTCGTCGTCTACCTCGCCTCGTGGACGGGGTGGCTGGTCACCGACGGCGGCTACGACCGGGAGGCCTCGCCGAACCCGCTCGTCGCGCTGTGGATCTATCACCAGGCGATCTACGCGTTCCATGTCGGTCTGACCACACCGCACAGCTACGCGAGCCCGGCCTGGCAGTGGCCGCTGCTGATCCGCCCCACCTCCATGTACTGGCACCAGGACCAGGTCGGTCAGGCCGGCTGCGCGGGTCCTGGCACCTGCGTGCAGGCGATCTCGTCGATTCCCAACCCCATCATCTGGTGGGCGGGGGTGGCGGCGATCGTGTTCCTCATCGTCGCGTTCGTACGACACCGCGACTGGCGGCACGCTGTCGTGCTGACCGGCACGGCGGCGACGTATCTGCCCTGGCTGATGTTCCCCGAGCGGACGATCTTCCAGTTCTACACCGTCGCGATCGTGCCGTTCCTCGTGCTCGCGCTCACGTTCGCGCTGCGCGAGATCGCCGGGCACCGCGCACGCGCGAACCGTCGCAGGCTGGTCGGGCAGCGCACGGTCTGGGTGTTCCTCATCGTGGTGAGCGTGCTCTCGGCGTTCTGGTACCCGGTGTGGATCGGGATGAAGGTGCCGTACGTGTTCTGGCTCATGCACAACTGGATCCCCACCTGGATCTGACCGGCTAGTCTCGTGGGGTGACTGTCCACATCGAGAAGGTCGACCTGCCGGGCATCGGCGTGCGTCATGACCTGCTGACCGAGAGCGGCCGGCGGCTTGCCGTCGTGCGCTATCGCGACGGTGACCGCGAGCTGGGCGTCTACGACGCCGACGATCCCGACAACTGTCGCGAGTCGCTGCGCATCACCGAGGAAGAGGCCGAGGCCCTCGCCGACCTGTTCAGCGCCTCGCTGGCCGTGAGCCGGCTCACCAAGCTCACCGAGGAGACCGACGGCCTCTACACCGAGAAGATCACGCTGCCGTCCGACTCGCCGTTCGTCGACCGCCCGCTGGGCGACACGAAGACGCGCACGCGCACGCACGTGTCGATCGTCGCGATCATCCGCGATCGGCGCGTCATCGCCTCCCCTACGCCCGGTGAGATCCTCCGCGAAGGAGATGTCATCGTCACCGTCGGCACACGCGCCGGATTGGATGCCGCGGCTCGGCTGTTCGCCAACGGCCCCGAGTGATCTCGGGGGCGCCGTCCGTGAACGACACCACGATCGTCATCATCGAGGTCGGCGCCCTGCTGCTCGGCATGAGCCTGCTCGGCCGGATCGCGAACCGGCTCGGCCTCTCGCCGATCCCGCTGTATCTGGTGGCCGGACTCGCGTTCGGCACCGGCGGCATCCTGCCGATGGACACGAGCCAGGGGTTCTTCGAGGTCGGCGCCGAGATCGGCGTGATCCTGCTGCTGGCACTGCTGGGACTGGAGTACTCCGCGGACGAGCTGCTGCACGGACTTCGCAGATCGAAGGCCGCGGGGCTGCTGGACGCGGTGCTGAACGCCCTGCCCGGCGCGGCGTTCGCCCTGATCCTCGGGTGGGGACCGGCGGCGGCGGTGGCCGTGGCCGGCATCTGCTGGGTGACCTCGTCGGGCGTGGCGGCCAAGCTGCTGCGCGACCTCGGCCGCATCAGCAACCGGGAGACCCCGGTCATCCTCTCAATCCTCGTGATCGAGGATCTCGCGATGGCGTTCTACCTGCCCACCGTGTCGGCCCTGGTCATCGGGGTGAGCCTGCTGCAGGGCGCGTTCCGCGTGGCCATCGCCGTCGCCGTGGTGCTGGTGATCCTGTTCATCGCGCTGAGGTTCGGCCCGGTCATCTCGCGCCTGTTCACCCCCGACCTCGCCGAGCCGCTGCTGCTGGGCGTGCTCGGGCTGACGATGCTCGTGGCGGGACTCGCCGAGGAGGTGAGCGTCTCGGCGGCCGTCGGCGCGTTCCTCGTGGGCATCGCCCTGTCGGGCCGGGTGGCCCAGTCGGCCCGCGAGGTGCTCACGCCCCTGCGCGACCTGTTCGCCGCCGTGTTCTTCGTCTTCTTCGGGCTGGCCACCGACGCCTCACAGCTGCCGCAGGTGATCGTGCCGGGGCTCGCCCTGGCCACCATCACGATGGGCACGAAGGTGCTCACCGGCTACCTGGCCGCCCGCCGCGCCGGCATCGGCCGCCCCGGCCGCTGGCGCGCCGGGATCGGGCTCACCCCACGCGGTGAGTTCTCCATCGTCATCGCCGGGATCGCCGCCGGCACCGCACCGATGCTCGCGCCGCTGGCGGCCGTCTACGTGCTCATCACCGTGATCGGCGCGACGCTGCTGGCCCGGCTGAGCGACACGGCCTGGTTCCGGCGCGTCACCGCGAGGAAGAAGCCGATCCCGGCCCCCGGCGTCTGAGCGAGCGCCCCGCCCCAGTCGTTGAGCGAGCGCCCCACCCCGGTCGTTGAGCGAGCGCAGCGCCCGGTCGTTGAGCGAGCGCCCCACCCCGGTCGTTGAGCGAGCGCAGCGAGTCGAAACGACCACCGCGCGTTTCGACTCGGGCGCTGCGCGCCTCACTCCACGACCGAACGTCCTGCGCGCCACCGCTCAACGGCCGAGGGCCGCCACATCGGTCACCGGGAGCCGGCAGGCGAAGTCGCGACAGTCGTAGACCGTGGGCACTGCGCCGACCTTGCCCTCGAACAGGGCGAAGCCGGCCTCGGCGAAGGCGCGTGCCTGATCGGCCGTGACCTGCGCGAACACGTCGGCGGGCAGCCGCCGGGCGCGGGCGGTGAGCTCGTCGCGTCCACCGCCGACCGCCACCACCTGATGCGGCGGCACGGCAAGCTGTGCGGCCACCCGCAGCAGGGCTCCGTGCGAGGTCGGCTCGGCGACCGCCTGCGCCGCGCGGGCCTCGACGACGGATGCCGCGGCCTGCCGGTACCGCTCCCCCGCACCCAGCAGCCACAGCGCGAAGGCGGCGTCGGCCAGCGCGGACGGTCCGGACGGATGGTCACCGTCGCTCTCGGAGGCAGCGCCCGGCAACGCGTGGGCGGTCAGCACCGGATCGGAGCCGCCCGGGACGGCGGGGTCCGCCGGATCGTCGAGGCACGCGTCGACGAGCTCGCGAGCCCGGCGCGCATACGCCGGCTCACCGGTCGCCGCCGCCAGCGAGGCCAGCCCCGCCGCCAGCAGGCCGTAGTCCTCCAGTGTCGCCTGTGCAGGTGAGACGATCTCATCGAACCAGGCACGACGCAGCCGGCCATCGGGGCCGACCCCGGTCTCGAGCACGGCGTCGGCGGCCCACCGCGCCGCCTCCACCAGCCGTTCGTCGTCCAGCCGCGACCCGGCACGGGCGAGGGCACCGATCGCCATCCCGTTCCAGCCGGTGACGATCTTGCCGTCGATCGCGGGCGGCTCGAGAGCAGCGCGGTCATCCGCACCCCGAGCGTAGTAGCCCCCTTCGCTGCGCTGCCCGTCGATCCAGGACTCGGAGTCCTGCGCGGCGGCGAAACCGCCCGAAGGCCGTTGCAGCACGTCGATGAGGAACCGTGCGACGCCGCGTGCGGTGTCGAGCTCGCCCGCGTCCAGCGCGACGTCGAGAAGCCCTGCGTTGTCAGTGAGCATGCGCTCGTAATGCGGCACGGTCCAGTCCCGCCGGGTGGCGTAGCGGAAGAACCCGCCGTCCACCACGTCGCGCAACGGCGAGGACGCCATCGCGCGCAGCGCCCGGTGCACCGCGGCCGGCGCGTCCGGCAGCGGCTCGGCCAACGCCGGCGCCTGCAGGAAACGCAGCAGCGGCACCGTCGGAAACTTCGGCGTCGTCATGCTCGCGTCGGCCGGCGCGAATCCGCCGTACTCGCGGTCCTCGCGGCCGAGCGCCGCACGGGCGGCGCCGGCGAGCTCGTCGACGCTCGGCAGCGCCCCCGCGGTGGGGACGGCATCCTCAGCGGCGCGCAGCGCCTCCACGACCGCATCCGCCGTCTGCTGCACCTCGCCGCGGCGCTGCGTCCACGCCTCGCGCACGGCGGCGAGCACCTGCCCGAACGCCGGCATCCCCGCGCGTGGCTCCGGCGGGAAGTAGGTGCCGGCGAAGAACGCACGTCCCTCCGGCGTCGTGAACACCGACAGTGGCCAACCAAGGTTACGGGTGAAGGCGGATGCCGCGGCCAGATACGTCTCGTCGACCTCGGGATGCTCCTCCCGGTCGACCTTGATCGCGACGAACCCGTCGTTCAGCCGCCGAGCGGTCTCGGCGTCCTGGAACGATTCGCGTGCCATCACGTGGCACCAGTGGCAGGTCGAGTAACCGATCGAGATGAAGACGGGGACGTCCCGCCGCGCGGCCTCGGCGAACGCCTCGGCGCCCCACGGATACCAGGCGACGGGATTGCCGGCATGCGCACGCAGGTAGGGGCTTGCCGCGGCGGCGAGGCGGGACGTCATGACTCAGTTGAACTCTTCGGGGTGGCTGCCGACGCGGCCCGACCCGTCCGACGGGTCGAGCGCATCGATCGCGGCGACCTCGGCATCGGTCAGCTCGAAGCCGAACACGTCGAGGTTCTGCGCAAGGCGCTCACGGTGCACCGACTTCGGGAACACGATGAACCCGTGCTGCAGGTGCCAGCGCAGCACGACCTGCGCGGGAGCCACGCCGTGCGCGGCGGCCGCCTCGGCCACTGCCGCGGCGCCGAACAGGTCGTACTTGCCCTGCCCGAGCGGACCCCACGACTCGATGCGGACATCGTGCGCGCCCGCCCAGTCGGTGACGTCCCGCTGCTGGTACGCCGGATGCAGCTCGATCTGGTCGACGACCGGGGCGACGCCGGTCGCGGTGACGATCTTCTCCAGGTGCGGCACGAGGAAGTTCGAGACGCCGATGCTGCGGGCAAGGCCCGCCTCGCGCAGCTTGATCAGCTGGGTCCAGGCGTGCAGGTAGTTGTCCTTGGCCGGGGTCGGCCAGTGCACGAGGTACAGGTCCACCTGGTCGAGACCGAGCTTGGCCAGGCTCTCCTGGAGCGCCTTGCGCGGCTCGTCGCCGTCATGCCGGTCGTTCCAGAGCTTGGTGGTCACGAACAGCTCGTCGCGCGAGACGCCGCTGTCGGCGATCGCCTGACCGACGCCTTCCTCGTTGCCGTAGATGGCGGCGGTGTCGATGTGCCGGTAGCCGAGCTCGAGCGCTTCGCTCACGGCGCGCCGGGTGTCTGCCGGTGGCACCTTGAACGTGCCGTAGCCCAGCTGCGGGATGGTGCTGCCGTCGTTGAGGGTGATCTGTGGAACGGTCATGCCCCCAGCCTAGGAGCCGCTCGGCGGTTCCGGCGCGGCGCGATACGATCGAAGGCTGTGTCCGCACCCGAACCCGTCATCACGTTCCCGCCGGAGCTGCCCGTCAGCGCCGCACGGGACGAGATCGCGCGCGCCATCGCCGGCCACCAGGTCGTCATCGTCGCCGGGGCGACCGGCTCGGGCAAGACCACCCAGCTGCCGAAGATCTGTCTTCAGCTCGGCCGCACGCGCATCGCGCACACGCAGCCGCGTCGCATCGCCGCCCGCAGCATCGCCGAGCACGTGGCCGAAGAGCTCCAGGTGCCGCTGGGGACCACGGTGGGGTACAAGGTGCGCTTCACCGACAAGGTGAGCGACGACACGCGCATCGCGCTGATGACCGATGGCATCCTGCTGGCCGAGACCCACCGCGACCGGCGGCTGACCCGCTACGACACGATCATCATCGACGAGGCGCACGAGCGCTCGTTGAACGTCGACTTCCTCATCGGGTACCTGCGCCGCATCCTTCCCCGCCGTGCCGATCTGAAGGTCATCATCACCTCGGCGACCATCGATCCGCAGAGCTTCGCGAAGCACTTCGCCGAGCCGGACGGAACGCCGGCGCCGATCATCGAAGTGTCCGGTCGCACGTACCCGGTCGAGATCCGCTACCGCCCGCCGGTCGAGTCCGACGACGACCTCGACCCGCTGCTGGGCGCCCTGCAGGAGCTCGACCGCGAGCCCCCCGGCGATGTTCTCGTGTTCCTGCCCGGTGAGGCGGAGATCCGTGACGCGATGGATGCCGTGCACGGCATCTACGCGAAGGATGCCGCTCCCACCGAGGTGCTGCCGCTGTTCGGCCGCCTCTCCGCCGCCGACCAGCACCGGGTGTTCGAGCGCTCCACGCTCCCGGGCGTGCGGCGCCGGGTCATCCTGTCCACGAACGTCGCCGAGACGAGTCTGACGGTACCCGGGATCCGTTATGTGGTCGATGCCGGCACCGCCCGCATCTCGCGTTACAGCAATCGCAGCAAGATCCAGCGGCTGCCGATCGAAGCGATCTCGCAGGCCTCCGCGCAGCAGCGCTCCGGTCGCGCCGGGCGCACCGCGCCGGGCGTGGCGGTGCGGCTGTACTCCGAGGAGGACTTCGCCACCCGGCCCGAGTTCACCGAACCGGAGATCCTGCGCACGAGCCTGGCGGCGGTGGTGCTGCAGATGCTGTCGCTGGGCTTCGGCGACATCGCCGACTTCCCGTTCCTGACCCCGCCCGACTCGCGCGGGGTGAAGGCGGCGTTCGACCTGCTGGTCGAGCTGGGCGCCGTGCGGGGCCGCGCCCTGACCGATCTCGGCCGCGAGCTCGCGCGGCTTCCCATGGACCCGCGGCTGGCCCGCATGCTCATCGAGGCGCGACGCACGGGCGTCCTGGTCGAGGTGCGGGCGATCGTGGCGGGCCTGTCCATCCCCGACGTGCGCGAACGGCCCGAGGAGCGGCGCGACGAGGCGGACCGCCTGCACGCACGGTTCGCCGATCCGACCAGCGACTTCCTCAGCCTGCTGAACCTGTGGAACCACCTGCAGGAACAGCAGCACGACCTGGGTTCGAGCGCGTTCCGGCGGCTGTGCCGCGCCGAGTTCCTCAATTACGTGCGCGTCCGCGAATGGTTCGACGTCCATCGTCAGCTCTCCCAGCTGGTGTCCGCGAAGACGGGAAAGGACGGGACGCGACGGCGCACGGCGGAGGAGCACGGGGGCGGCGCCGATCCCGACACGATCCACAAGGCGATCCTCTCCGGTCTCCTCTCCCACATCGGCTTGCGCGACGAGCGCGTGAAGGCAGGCGACCCGCGGCGTCCCTCCGACTACCTCGGCGCCCGCGGTGCACGGTTCTCGATCTTCCCCGGCTCGGTGCTGCGCAAGAAGCGGCCTCCCGCGGTCATGGCCGCCGAGCTCGTGGAGACGTCCCGCCT
>ERZ778017.2080-NODE-2080-length-17290-cov-60.973542_pt1 | contig 17290 bp, 26 predicted proteins | sample MGYA00375747_ERZ778017 | MGnify/ENA primary metagenome ERZ778017 (study PRJEB29350, sample SAMN05509838) | bioreactor metagenome | biome: bioreactor; material: wastewater | place: South Africa: University of Cape Town | collected 2014-03-17 ...
GCTCATGCTCTGGAGCCGAGATCGCGCCGGCACCATCCAGGCCGCCGTTTCCCACTAGACAGCCTTGCAGGCCTACGGACTGAGCGACGTCATGCCCGCCGAGATCCACCTGAGCGTCCCCAATGGCTTCCGCAAGCAACCGCCCGCCGGCGTCCGACTGCACCGCCACGACCTGTCGACGTCCGACGTGACCGAACGCGACGGCTACCGCATCACCACGCCTCTGCGCACGCTGCTCGACGCCGCCGCTTCCAGCCTCGGCGCCGAGCACCTGGCGACCGCGGTGCACGATGCCTTGGACCAGGGCCTGGTCCGCAAGCGGCGACTGGAAGAAGCGATCAAGAACGCCCCCAATAACGTCAAGTCGCGGTTCGTACACCTCGGGCTGCCATGATCTACCGCACCGCCAGCGACTTCCGCCGAGCGCTCAAAGACCGCCCAACACCCAAGCGCGAACTAAGCAACGGATTTAACCCCCCTATCTAGAGGCTTGGCATCAGCACAACTCTTCTTAGGCTATGGTCGGCGCTGCCCCCTCTATCGGATAAAGGCACGGTATGAGTTATGCTGATGGAACCTAACAACCTTCTACGACTTTTTGGTGGCCTATTACGAACAAAGAATCCCGTTGACTTCATTCGTTAACCCATCACGCTGCGCAGCCAAAGTGGTGTGAGGAATGTCAACGGGACAGAATTGACCTGGCGGCTTCTGGATGTACGTGGAAGAGTACAGCCTTCCTGATGACAAGGGGCTCATGGAAAGGGGATCCATGCAGATTCGGCAACTCAAGATCTCGAACTTCAGGGGGATACATTCGCTGGACTGGAAGCCAGATTCTTCGTTCTGTTGCCTTATAGGTTCCGGCGACACTGGAAAGTCAACATTATTAGATGCCGTCGAAGCTACCCTCTCATCACGTTGGCTCTACTTCACCGAGTCGGACTTCATCCGTGGGGATACCTCCGAACCTATAGTCATAGAAGCTTCGGTCGGCGAACTATCCAAAGCGCTTACATCGGACGAACGTCTTGGCCTCTACATTCGAGGGTGGAGTGATGATGGCCAACTGCGAGATGAACCTGAAGATAACGACGAACCAATATTAACAGTTCGCCTGACAATCGATGCCACCATGGAGCCTGCCTGGGAACTAGTGTGCAATCGGTATGAGGAACCTCGAACGTTATCCAATCGAGATCGCGCCCTGTTCGGCCTCGTCCGGCTGGCCGGCGAAGACGCTCGGCATTTGACTTGGGGCCAAGGATCAGTCCTCGCCAAGCTAACCGGCGATGAAAGCGAAGCCGCAACCCGCTTGGCAGACGCTTATCGAGCCGCCCGCGACAGTGCCAAGTTAAGTGAAATTCAAGCACTTGCTGAGGCAGCGCAGCTAGCTGAAGGTTATGCAAAAGGGTTAGGCGCATACGTCGGAGGTGCCTATGAGCCCGGCTTGGAACTCGGACGATCCGGATTGTCTTCCGGATCAATTGCGATTCATGACAGCGGGGTACCGCTTCGACTTGCTGGTCTTGGCACCAGACGGCTAGCAACCTTGGCCATCCAGAAGTCCGCAATTAAGGAAGGCGCCGTCGTTCTAATCGATGAAATTGAGCACGGCCTTGAGCCACATCGAATCCTTGGTGCTATTGCACAGCTCAAAGGCGAACAATTTAGAGCCAAACGGTCCGGCAATCCCGTAGGGCAAGTCTTGATGACCACTCACTCAGACGTTGCAGTTGGCGAGGTTGGCGCAAACCATCTCAACGTAATTCGAGCTTCCCGGGCGGGTCGGATAACGACGGTAGCTAGCCCGCAAATGCCCGAGCCAATCCATGCTTTGCTTCGTCATACGCCCAGAGCAATGTTTGCGCGCCGCATCTTAGTGGCCGAAGGGCGTACAGAACTCGGTCTTCTTCTCGGGTTGCGTGAAAACTGGCCCGCACGTCACGACAATCGACCTATTGAACAGCTCGGCGCGGCCCTGGCAGACGGAAACGGCAGCGAAGCGCCATCATTGGCTGCTGCTCTCGCTGGCCTTGGGTACTCGACTGCGTTGTACCGCGATTCGGACACGCCGCTAACTCCCGGAGATTCGGCCCGACTGGAGTCAACTGGGGTTCAAGTATTTGAGTACGGCGGAAGCCTTAACACCGAGCACGCCATACTCTCGATAGCTAGTGATTCGCGTGTTCAAGAGATTTTGGATTACGCCCGTGCGGAACGGGGTGACGGCGCCATTGACGATAACATTCGCATCAAGATTCCCGATTTGGACTTGCCGACGGTACAGGGCAACTTTTCCGCTTGGGCCGGCCTGACCAAACTCGATGGGCCCTCACTTCGCACAGCAATAGCCGAAGTGGCTGACAGAAAAAGGTGGTTCAAGGACGAACGAATCGCTCGTGGCTTAGCACCAATAGTTTGGCAAATCTTTCTCGAGAATCCGGCATCGCCCTTTGCATTGACGTTGCACAAAATAGAAACTTGGCTCTATGCCTGAAGCAGCTGAGCTTATCGCCCTAGATAATGCGGCGGTAGTTGCACCCGCCGGCCATGGTAAGACGGAGCTTATCGTCAAACTTGCGGCTTTAGAGAGTCGCGCCCTCATTCTGACCCACACGCATGCGGGCGTACATGCAATACGGGCACGGTTGAAACGTTTAGGCGTTCCTAGGTCTCGGGCTTCTGTCGACACCATTGCTGGTTGGTGCATGCGTTACACTCATGCCTTCCCTGGTATCGCGAATCCACCCAGTGGAGTGCCGCAGAATAGCGCTGAATGGGATCAGCTCTATAATGGAACTATACATGCACTCAGTGTTAGGGCGATTCGCGAAGTGGTTTCCGCCTCATACAGTCGTATACTCATCGATGAATACCAAGACTGTGTCAGCCTGCAGCATCAGCTTGCCGTAGAACTCTCAGGTATTGTGCCGACGCTCGTCTTCGGCGACCCGATGCAAGGAATCTTCGAATTCGCTGGCGCAACACTGAACTGGGAAGACGACGTGTTTCCAAGGTTTCCGTTGTCCCGGACACTTGATACGCCCCACCGTTGGGCACGCACAAATCCGGAACTGGGACAGTGGATTGCCGAAACACGGTCGAAGCTCATGCGCGGCGAAACAATCGATCTATCTGACACTCGGATTAATTTTCGGGAGTCGGATGATGCCTTTGATATGGGAACGCTGTTCGATAAGATCCATGGTCAGGATGGCTGCGTCGCTGCTATCCATTGCCGCAAGGGAGTCTGCTACCGGCTCGCAAAGGCGGCGAACGGCGGATACCAGGCAATCGAAGAAATTGCCGCAAACCGGCTCCGTAAATTTGCATCAGAGTGGGATGACGCTATCGACGGCAGTGGCCGACTTCGCGCGTTTTCCAATCTTATCGATGACTGCTTTAACAAGAAGACAACTGAGACAGGCATGCCAAGTGATTCTGCAGACATCGCCATCCAGGTGCAGATGCGAGCGCTAGTTGCTAGCCTACAGGTGGGCAACGGAGCGCAGGGAGTGGTACGGCTGTTTGCGCTTGCACGTAAACGACCACAGTGGAAGCTTTATCGTTATGAACTTTGGCGTGACGCCGAACGAGTGGCGAACGAAGTTGCGGCTGATCGTGCCGAGACGATGATGGATGCGACTCTCCGTATTCGCCACCGAGTAAGCAACTCAGGCCGGAGGCTCCCCTCGCGCACGGTCTCAACTCCGTTGCTACTGAAAGGGCTTGAATTCGATCATGTGGTGATCCCAGACGCTAGCCACTTCACCAGAGAGAGTCTTGCCCAGGCAAAGCTGTTCTACGTGGCCATCTCGCGGGCTACTCAATCGCTGACGATTTCGGCCCCAAAACGTTCAATTCAGTTTCCTGCGCAAACCCTCTGAGGCAGAGCACTGCCTAGACCGTGGGCCGCAATGACTTACTCTCTATTCGCTTCGCACGAGGGAGCCTAGCATTCATTAGTTTCGATTCCTCCGCAGCATCTGTATAAGTGACCCCTACCTTGTGCTAGCAAGCCGACCTTCAAGATGAGAAAATTAACTATTCCAGTAGGACCCAACCGGTTCATTCCACTACATATGGCAAGCGCAACCGATGGAGCCAGCGTCCGTTAGGGGAACGCTCAACGGACACTCCGGAACACCAGCCACGAAGACGGGAAACGCGGGGCGGGGCGTGTCTCATATAGGTAGTCCGATAACATTCTCAATGACGGGGCGCCATGCATTACAGTTGCAGACATGGTGCCCACTCTCATCGGCTACGCCCGCTGCTCCACCGACAAGCAGGACCTCGCCGCGCAGAAGCAGGCGCTCCTCAACCTCGGCGTGGCGGCCGAGCGCATCTACACCGACCACGGCTTCACCGGCACCAACCGCGCCCGCCCCGGCCTCGACCAGGCGCTCGCCGCCGTCAGGAAGGGCGACACGCTCGTAGTGCCCAAGCTCGACCGGCTGGCCAGGTCAGTACCCGACGCCCGCGCCATCGGCGACGACCTGGCCGAACGCGGCGTGAGGCTCCAGATCGGCGCCAGCGTGCACGACCCCAACGATCCCATGGGCAAACTGTTCTTCAACATCCTCGCCACCTTCGCCGAGTTCGAAGCCGACCTGATAAGGATGCGCACCCGCGAAGGCATGGCCATCGCGCGCGCCAAGGGCAAGTTGAAGGGACGGAGGCCCAAGCTGTCGACCCGTCAGCAGCAGGAGCTCAGCCGCATGCATGCCACCGGCGACTACTCGATCAGCGACCTGGCCGAGCTGTTCTCCATCTCACGGCCGACGGTGTACCGCACGCTCGAGCGGCGACCCGACGCGGTCGCGGAGACAGGCAGTAAAGCCAGTGACGGGAACCCTCCGCTAGCGCCGTCGTGAACCGCGCTCAAGCCATAGCCTTTCCGGCGGAAGCCGGTCGCTCCTAGCGCGCGAGCACAGTCGCCTATCCTTGTCCAGTGGTAATCGAGCTGCTCTACTTCGAAGGTTGCCCCGGCTGGCGCAAGGCGTGGCACGAGCTGGGGGACGCCCTCGCCGCGTCGGGCCTCGACGCCGAGGTCAGGCTCCGGGACGTGGCGCGCCTGACCGAGGGCGAGCTGGTGGGTTTCGCGGGCTCCCCGAGCATCCGCATCGACGGGCGGGACTTGGAGGGCTACGCCGGGCCCGGGGTCATGGCCTGCCGCGTCTATCCCGCCAACGGGGGCCGCGCCTGGCCGAACCGGGACCGGCTGCGCGATGGCTTGGAGCTGGCCGCTAAGGCGGCTCCGTGACGAGCGCGCGCCGTGACCGCATCACCGCCAACCTGCCCAGCCGCGACTTCGGGGCCACCGCGACCTTCTACGAGCGGCTCGGTTTCGGCGTCGCGTTCAGGGACGACGGCTGGATGATCCTGACCCGGGGCGCGCTCGAGCTCGAGTTCTTCCCCTCGCGCCACCGGCCGCGGCGCAGCACCTTCAGCGCCTGCATCCGCGTCGACGACCCCGCCGGGCTGCACGCGGACTTCGCCGCGGCGGGCCTGCCCACGGGCTGCCGCGCCATCCCGCGCCTCTCGCCGCCGACGGCGCAGCACGGCCTGCGGCAGTTCGCCCTCGTCGACCCCGACGGCAGCCTCCTGCGCTGCCTCGAGAACTCGCGGCCGTGACGGGCGAGCGTGCGGCCTCCAGGCCGCCAAGCTTGTCCTGCGGGTAGAGCAGGCGCATGGCGCGGTCGGGCCCCAGGAGCGCCACGGGGTCGGAGTGCGCCACGAGCCCGTCGCCCAAGGCGTTGACGCCGACGTAGAAGCGCAGGGCGGCCTCGGCGATCTCCTGGTTGCTGCCGCTTAGGCCCAGGAAGTCCGGGTGGAAGCCCACCACGTACGCCTGCAGGCGCTCGGGCGTGCCGGTGGCGGGGTCGACGGTGACCATCACCACCTGCACCCGCTCCGGCTCACCCACGCCGCGGTAGGCGCGCGTCAGGCGCGCCGTGGTCAGGGGGCAGACGTCGGGGCAGCTCGTGTAACCGAAGAACACCAGCAGGTAAGGCGCCGCGAGGTCGGACAGGACGGCGCGCGCCCCGCTCGTGGTGCTCAGCACGACGTCGCCCATGGGCGGAGGGTTGTCGAGCAGCACGCCGCGCCACTGCGGCGCGGCGTGCGCGCGCAGGCCGTAGAGGGTGGCGCCGGCGAGGGCGAGGAGCACCGTGAGGCCGATGGCGATGAAGACGGTGCCCTTGTTGGTCATGGCTACCTCCCGCCGGCGAGTTCGCGCTCGATGGCGCTCGCCAGCGTCGCGTAGCCGGGCGCCTCGAAGCCCTGCGTGCCGATCACAATCGAGGGGGTTCCGCGCACGCCGACCCGGTCGCCCAGCTCCAGGTCGCGCTGCACCTCGCTCACGTAGCGCTGCTCGTTGATGCAGGCGCGCAGCTCCTCGGCGTCGAGGGCGGGCACGCTTCGCGCGATGGCCACGAGGTTGCCGGTCGTGGCCTACTCTCCGTCGTGATCGTCCTGCGCCGCGAAGAGGGCGCGCTTGTACTCCCAGAACGCTAGCTAGTTCTGGCGGTAGGCGCACTCGCCGGCCAAGCCGGCAGTGGTGGCGCCCTCGGCGCCCCAGGCGAGGTTGACGTAGTACGCCTGCACCTGACCCGTGTCGATGTAGTCGCTCTGGATGCGCGGGAACACGCTCTCCTCGAACGCCTTGCAGTGTTCGCACAGGAAGTTCTCGAACAGGATCAGCTTCACGGGCGCGTCTTCTCGCCCCAGGGTGGGCTGGCCGGCGTCGCCGCTGGCGGGGGCGCTGACGGTGGCGGCAGGGGCGAATAACTGGCGGTAGGCGAAGAATCGAACGGCGGCTAGGGCGAAGACGGCGAGGGTGACTTGGGTGAGGCGGCGGGAGGTCACGGGCGGGGCTCCAATCGTGGCGCGATTTCAGATCCTAGAGGAGGCGGGAAGGCTGGCCGCTCAGCGCACATCGGCCCTGGCGGCGTCATCGTGCGGCGGCTCGGAAGCGCCGCCCTTGCGCAGCACCGCCACGGTGATGCCCAATCCGGCCAGCAGCGGGATGCCGACCACGAACACCAGCCAGGTCGCCAGGCTGTCGGGCCCGGTGGCGATGGGCGGGAAGACGAAGTAGAGCGGTTCGGACGTCGCGCCCTCACCCACCAGCAGGGTGACGCCGGCGCGCGCCTCCTCCTGGCGGTAGGTCTGGTCACGGAACACCAGCCGCCACTTGCCCTCGTGCGGCAGCGTGAACTCCGTCTGGTACATGGCCGGCGCCACCTCGCGGAAGCGCTCGGTGCTCACCACCGGCTCCGGGATGATCAGGCCCTCCTCGCCTTCGGCGGGCGCGGCCGCGGGGTCGGGTTGCGGGGCCGCTTCCAGGAAGACGATGGCGTCCTCGACCGGCGTGCTTATGGGGTCGTGCATCTTCAAGTTGAGCGTGATGAGCTCGCCGGCGCGCGGCGACGCCGGCTGGGTGGTGACCTCCCCGAACACTAGGGTGGCATGCGCCAGGGCGCCGCTGCCGAGCGCCAGCGCGGGGGCGGCGCGGCGGTACCGTGAGGGCGCCCGCGCGGGCGCGAGGCACCGACGTACTCTACACCTGCTCATGTATACAGATGATAGAGTCCTCGCACTATGAGCGAGCGGCCCGCCACCCCAGCAGCGAACCTCGAGTACTTCGTCTCCGACATGGACTGCGCCGAGTGCGCCCGCACCGTCAGGGGCGCCATCGGCACCCTCGCCGGCGCCAGCGACGTGAGCGTCAACTTCACCACCCAGACCTTGCGCCTGACCCTCGACGAGGCGCGCACCCCGCGCGCGGCCCTGGAGCGCGACCTGACGCGCCTCGGCTACCCGCCGCGCCTCAAGGGCGGCGAGGTAGTGGCGGACGCGCCCGGTGGCGCCGTGGCGGGCGGAGCGTACGGCGGTCCTGAGACGCCCCCCGCCTGGTACCGGACCGCCAAGGGCCGCTTCGTCATCGTCACCGGCGCGCTGCTGGCGGTGAGCGCGCTCCTGGCGCTCACCTTCCCGAGCCTGGCGACCTGGGGGTTCACCGCCGCCACCCTCATCGGCGTGGCGCCACTGGCCAGGAAGGCGTGGGCGAGCGCGCGGCTGGGACGGCCCTTCACCATCAACACCCTCATCTCCCTTGCGGCCTTGGGCGCGGTGGCGATCGGCGAGGCGCCCGAGGGCGCCATCGTGGTGTTCCTCTTCGCCATCGGCGAGCTGCTCGAGACCGTCGCCGCCGGCCGCGCCCGCGCCAGCATCCACGCGCTGGCGGCGCTGGCGCCCAAGGTGGCGCTGCTGCTCGAAGGCGGGAGGGCGCGCGAGGTGCCGGTGGCGGCGCTGGCCGTGGGCGACCTGGTGCGCGTGCAGCCGGGCGGGCGCGTGCCCGCCGACGGCACCATCGTCGAGGGCTCAGCCGGCATCGACGAGGCGCCCGTCACGGGCGAGAGCATGCCCGTCGCCAAGGAACCCGGCGACCCGCTGTTCGCGGGCAGCATCGCCACCGACGCCGTGCTGACCGTGCGCGTCGACAGGCCCGCTTCGGACAGCACCATCGCCAGGATCATCCACTTAGTCGAGGAGGCCGAGGCCAGCAAGGCGCCCGTGGCGCGCTTCATCGACCGCTTCAGCAGCGTCTACACCCCCGCCGCCATGCTGATGGCCGCACTCGTGGCCGTTGTCCCGCCCCTCTTCTTCGGAGCCTCCTGGGAGGAGTGGGTCTACCGCGCGCTGGCGCTTTTGCTCATCGCCTGCCCGTGCGCGCTGGTGCTCTCCGTGCCGGCGGCCGTCACCTCGGGCATCAGCGCCGGCGCCCGCAGAGGGCTGCTCATCAAGGGCGGTGCCGTGCTCGAGAGCATCGGAGACGTCAAGATCGTGGCGTTCGACAAGACCGGCACCCTCACCGAGAACCGGCCGCGCGTCACCGACGTCGTGCCCATAGGAGCGAGCGAGGAGGAGGTGCTGCGCCTCGCCGCGGCGGTGGAGGCGGGCTCGGCGCACCCGCTCGCCAAGGCCATCCTCGAGCGCGCGCAGGGACTCACCGTGCCCCCCTCCGAGAACGCTCGCGCGATTGCCGGCAAGGCCGTGACCGCCACCGTCGAGGGTCGCCAGCACGCGGTCGGGTCGCCCCGCTACGCCGCCGAGCACGCGACGCTCTCCCCACACGTCCAACAGCAAGCCGCGCAACTCGAAAGCCAGGGCAAGACAGTGGTGGCGCTCCTTCAAGAGGCCACGCCCCTGGGCCTCATCGCCATCCGCGACGAGCCCCGCGCCGACGCCGCCGCGGCCGTCAAGCGCCTCGTACGCCTGGGCGTGAGGAGCGTGATGCTGACGGGCGACAACGCCCGCACCGGCCGAGCCATAGCCGACCATCTAGGCCTCGAGGCCAGGAGCGAACTCATGCCGGCCGACAAGCTCGAAGCCATCGACGAGCTGAAGCGACACGGCAAGGTGGCGATGGTGGGCGACGGCATCAACGACGCCCCCGCCCTGGCGCAAGCGGACGTGGGCGTCGCCATGGGCGGCGGCGCCGACGTGGCGCTCGAGACCGCCGGCGCGGCGCTGCTGCGGGGGAACGCCACCGGCGTCAGCGACCTCATCGAGCTCTCGCGCGCCACCATGCGCAACATCCGCCAGAACGTGGCGTTCTCCCTCGGCCTCAAGGCCGTCTTCCTCGTCACCACCTTGCTGGGCATCACCGGCCTGTGGCCCGCCATCCTCTCCGACACCGGCGCCACCGTCGTCGTGACCGCCAACGCCCTGCGGCTGCTGCGCTTCCAGCCGAGCACCACGAAGGAGCGAGCATGACCACCGGCACGCTTCCCAACCCCGCCCTCGACGTAAGTGGCGAGTGCGAGGTGCGCCTGATGCACCCCGACGCCGTCGCGCGCGTCGAGGCCGCCCTGCCCAGCCCCAAGCAGGTGGAGGGCGCCACCGAGCGTCTCAAGCTCCTCGCCGACCCCACCCGCTACCGCGTCCTCAGCGCCCTCGCGCGAGAGGAGCTGTGCGTCTGCGACCTGGCGGCCATCGCCAACGTCAACGAGAGCACCATGAGCCACCAGCTAAGGCTCCTGCGCGCCCACGGCCTCGTGGCCTTCCGCAAGGAGGGCCGCATGGCGTACTACCGCTTGGCGGACGCCACTGTTGAACCACTACTTTCGCTGGCGCTTACCTAGCCGGCGCAGTGGCGCTGGCCGGCTCGCCCGCGACGGGCCGGACGCGCGGGCCGAAGGTCGCCTCGAACACCCGCCCCACGTTGGAGGCGGGTCACGGCCGTGGCGCAGGCCTGCGACGTCCTGCCGACGCCGCCCTTGTCGGTGATGAACACGAACCTGCTCGACCCGCGAACATGATCCATCCCTGCTAGTCCCTGGTTGCACGGCTCAGCAGCAGCCGCACCCCTCGCAGTCGCACCTGCAGCAGTCGTCGGCGGCCTGGCCCCCCGTCGCCCCGCCGGGAACGGCCCCCAGCCCCCAGCCGAACGTCACGTTTGCTTGCGCTACGCCGCCCTGCGCGCTTGCGGCGTCGGGGTCGCAAGCACAAAAGCGCCCACTCGAGTCATTACCTGCCAGGTTCTCCATACGCGCTCCTTTACCTTCCCGGCCGCTATCGGGTCGTTGCCGCGGCCGGGCGGGTGGTGCGATTCGCTCCACACATAGATGGCAATCGAACACTTAGGCGTCTGTCTATGTATGATCGTCCCATGGAGACCTCCCCGCTACCACTCAGGCTGCTGGGCGACCCGACGCGCTGGCGCATCGTGGAGTTCCTCGCCCGCCCCATCCAGAGCTGCTGCAGCCGCGACGACGGCGTGTGCGGCTGCGACCTCGAAGCGTTCTTAGGCCTCACCCAGGCCACCGTCAGCCACCACATGAAGCAGCTCGTCGACGCCGGCCTGGTCAGCGCCGAGCGGCGCGGCCGCTGGGTGTACTACGAGCTCCGGCCGCAGGCGTTCCGCGCCCTGGCGGCGCGGCTCGAGGACCTCGCGAGCGCCACCGAGGCCGCCATCGCGGGCGCGCCCGACGCTACCGGCCCGGCGCGGGAGCCGGCGGGGGCGGTGGGGGCGTGACGAAGCGCCTCTCCCTCCTCGACCGCTACCTGACGGTGTGGATCTTCGCCGCCATGGCCCTGGGCGTGGCGCTGGGCGCGCTCGCGCCCGGCTTCGGGCGCCTCCTCGACGGCATGTCGGTGGGCGCCACCAACATCCCCATCGCCATCGGCCTCATCGTGATGATGTACCCACCGTTAGCCAAGGTGCGCTACGGCAAGCTGCCGCAGGTGTTCCGCAACGGGCGCCTGCTGGGCCTGTCGCTGCTGCAGAACTGGCTCATCGGCCCCGTGCTGATGTTCGCGCTGGCGGTGATCTTCCTGCGCGGCCACCCCGAGTACATGACGGGCCTCATCCTCATCGGCCTGGCGCGCTGCATCGCCATGGTGCTGGTGTGGAACGAGCTCGCCGAGGGCGACAACGACTACGCCGCCGGCCTGGTGGCCTTCAACAGCGTCTTCCAGATCCTCTTCTTCGGCGCCTACGCCTGGCTCTTCATCACCGTGCTGCCGGGCCTCCTCGGCCTGCAGGGCAGCGTGGTCGACATCTCCATGGGCGAGATCGCCAGCGCCGTGCTCATCTACCTGGGCGTCCCCTTCGCCGCCGGGCTCCTCACCCGCGCGCTGCTCATCCCCCGCAAGGGCCAGGCGTGGTTCGACGACGTCTTCCTCCCCCGCATCAGCCCCCTCACGCTCATCGCGCTGCTCTTCACCATCGTGATGATGTTCGGCCTCCAGGGCGGCACGCTACTTGACCGTCCCCTCGACGTGCTCGTCATCGCCGTGCCCCTGGTGCTCTACTTCGTCATCATGTTCCTGGTGTCGTTCCTCATGGGCAAGGCGGTAGGCGCCGACTACTCGAAGACGGCCACCCTGTCGTTCACCGCCGCCAGCAACAACTTCGAGCTCGCCCTCGCCGTGGCCATCAGCGTCTTCGGCCTCGGCTCCGGCGTCGCCTTCGCTGCCGTCATCGGCCCGCTGGTGGAGGTGCCGCTGCTCATCGGCCTGGTGGGCGTGGCGCTGTGGCTGCGCGGCCGCCTCTTCCCGCCGCCCACCCCCGCGCCCGCCGGCGTGCTGGCCGCCGCGGAGGACGCGTGCGCGCCCACCGCCGCGTTAGCCGAACGCCTCGAAGGGGCGGCGCCATGAGAGTCCTGGTCCTCTGCACCCACAACAGCGCCCGCAGCCAGATGGCCGAGGGCTGGCTCAGGCACCACGCAGCCGAAGCCGGGCTCACCGCCGAAGTGCACTCCGCCGGCACCGAGGCCACGCGCGTCAAGCCCGAAGCCATCCAGGTCATGCACGAGGTCGGCGTCGACATCAGCGGCCACGCCTCCAAGACACTCCACGACCTGCCCGACCCCTGGGAGTTCGACCTGGTGCTCACGGTGTGCGACGCCGCCAACGAGGCCTGCCCCGCCTACCCGGCGAGGACCACGCGCCTGCACGTCTCCTTCCCCGACCCCAGCGGCCAGGACCCCGAGCGCTGGCGCGAGGTACGCGACGCCATCGGCAACGCCAGCCGGAAGCTCATCCACGCCCTGAGCGAGGGGCGGCAACCGACCGAAGCCGATCTCAAGGCCGCATCTCATGGGGCGAGCGTGTGAGCACCAGGCCCAGCGTGCTGTTCCTGTGCAGCCAGAACAGCGCCCGCAGCCAGATGGCCGAAGCCATCCTGCGGCGCCGCGCCGGCGAGCGCTTCGACGCCTACAGCGCCAGCCTCGAGCCGCGCGCCATCCACCCCCTCACCAGCCAGGTGATGGCAGAGGCGGGCTACGACCTCTCTACCCACGCCTGCAACGGCGTCAAGGCCTACCTACCTGGGCCTCAAGAACTTCGCCTACGCCATCAGCGTCTGCGCCCACGCCGCCGAGGCCTGCCCCCGCGTGTTCCCCAACGCCCGCACCATCCTGAACTGGCCCTTCGACGACCCCGCCGCGCCCGACCGTCCCGAAGAGCAAGCCCTGGAACGCTTCCGCCGCGTACGCGACGAGATCGAGGCCACTATCACCTAGTGGCTGACGGAACTCGACCAGAGCAGCGCCGGCGCGCTAGAGCAGATCAGCCTGGTGGGCTAATTAGTTCGCGTCCGCCGCCCGCCCAACTGTATGTCCTCCGACACGCGCCGCAATCTCCTCACAGTCCGCAGCGGCTGGCGAGGCGCTGACCTAAGAAGCCAGCACGTGTACGAGCAGGCGATCGCCTGCCGCAAAGCGCTTGAGGAGCTACAGCAGCAGTCCGAGAACAGCGCTGACAAGACGATGCTGACATTAAGCGGCAGAGCACTCGCCCTCTCCCTTACCTCCATTGGCATCAGTTCCACCGGGAGCTAACGCGCGAAGCGCAGGAACAAGACTACAGTTACTAGCCCCGGCCAATTCACCCCTGCGGCGCGCTCGCCGCGCTCACTTGCTATCATCACCTGGAGTCCTGGGGCCACTCCTCTCACGGCATAGCCCGTGATGAATCCCGGGTTTGAGCACCACCTGCGGAACGCCCGGGCGTTCCGCAGTTCTCTCTCCCACCGACGCGCCGATAGGCCGACGAGCACACCGGGAGGAACCCATGAACGACTTTCCCGACCCGCAGGACGAAGCCGACCAACCCGGCCAAGAGCCCGCCGGCACAGCCGAGCCCGAGGCCTACACCCACGAACGCATCCAGGAGTTCCTGAGCGAAGACGCCCTGCCGCCCGTACATCCAGGCGAAATACTCCAGGAGGAATTCCTGGACCCCCTCGAGCTCACTCCCGCGGACCTGGGCGAGCGCCTACGCCTGCCGGCCGAGAGCGTCGAAGCACTGGCTCGCAGCGAGCGGCCCATCGACGCCGACGACGCACTGCGCCTCGCGCGCTACTTCGACACCACCCCCGAGTTCTGGCTGAACCTGCAGGCGCAACACGACCTCGAGGTAGAGCGCGAACGAATCCGCCACGAGCTGGCAGCCATCACGCCCCACGCAGGAAACAGCGACACCTAAGTCCTCACCAGCGCCACCTGCTATCCTTCACGTGGAGTCCCGGGGCATATCCGCTCCCGGCCCTAGGCCGGTGATGAACCTCGGGTATGAATCTCGCAAGAGATAGTGGCCCGCTAGGCTTCGGTCGGCGGGCCACGACCATTCCACGCGGACCCGAACCGGATCCGCCGCGGTCGCGCCACCACCCCATGACCGCCTAGAGTGACGAGGATGCCGCAGCGGAAACCAAATGAAGGAGCCACTACCTGGCGTGACGTGCGCGCCAAGGCCGTCAGGGAAGGCCGCCTGAACGAGGAGGCACTGGCAGCGCACAAGCGCCGCCTGATCGCCGCCAACATCGGCCACGCCCTCGCCGAGCGCCGGCAGGCCGCCGGCCTCACCCGAGCCGAACTAGCAACGCGCCTAGGCGTACCCGAGACGCACGTCGCCCACCTCGAGGACGGCCACCCGGACGAGATACGGTTCGCGACGCTGCGCGCCTACCTGCGCGCGCTCCGCGGTGACCGCGGCTCCCAGGATCCGAGATGAACGACCCGCGGCCTGACACCCCTCACCGGCGCGGCACTCTGCTGGCGGACCACTTCTACCGCGTCGTCCGCCGCGGCCCAGGCGCCCAACAGATCATTCGTAAGGCCACTAGCCTGGACGAACTGCGTAACGCGGTGCGTGCCCTGCTGGAAGGCCTCGAACCGGGCGCCTTCCGCCTGCAACCCAACGCCGTCACCATCACCGGCACCCACAACGGTGAGGAAATGAGGGTCACCGTCCGGTACTTCGTGGCGCAACCCACCGACGTCTGGGCAGCCGCCTCAGGCGGACCCACCACCGACTGGAGCGCCTGGCGCGACACCATCGCCCAGGAAGCCCACCGGCGCGGCTGGTACGTCCGCGGCCTTCACCAGGAGACCAGCGACGCCTAGCCGCCGCCCTCCACCACCGCCAAGAGCCGCGCCAACCGCTCCACACTGAAACCCTTGAGCCTGCCGACCTGAAGCAGTGAAACCTCCACCTCGCTCAACGAGAACGCCTCAGCCACCCGCCCGAGAGTCCAACCACGCGCCTCCACCCCGTCAAGAATTCGGCTCGCCAAGCGCGCCTTGATCAAACGCTCCTCGGGCTCGGGCAGGCCCAGGTCAGCGAAGACGTTGCCGCTGCCTGGGGTGATAACGCCCTCGTCCTCGCTTCGCCTCATGACCCCTCCCGCACCCCCGCTACCGGCCCTAACCCGTCAGTAACGCTCGTCCTCGTGCATCTTGGCTATGAACTCGCCTGCGCCATCGCGCATGGGGGGCACGCCGGCGCGCAGCGGGGCGCGGTCCAAGAAACGCGCCGCGCCCCTGGGCGGCGCCAGGTGCGCCACCGGCTTGCCGTAACGCGTGATGATGACCGACTCGCCCGCCTCCACCGCCGACAGCAGCTTCGACCACTCCCTACGAGCCTCCGTGACACTCACCCGCCGCACCAGCAACCCCCTCCGGGAACCAGCCTACCGGCCACGCCCGCAGCCGGCCGCCTTGACGGAGAACGGCCCGCCGATTCCCACGGCGGGCCGTCACCCTAGAGTATCAGCGAATCCAGCTGCCTTACGGCGGGGCATTCTTCGCCGAACTCCGCCGCCACCAGGCGCCTGAACTCCGCCAGCGGCACGATGCAACCCCCCGGCGCTGGCAACGGCAGGCGCTCCAGCAGGTCCGCGAGCGCCGCGAGCTCGTCCGGCAGCAAGCAGGACACGACACTGTGAGCGATGAGAAGGTCCTCTAGCGACATGTCGCGGCCAATCCAGTACCTGCGGCCTGGTCGACAACTTATATCGAGCCTAGGGAGGCCAGGCAGCGAGTCGGGCGTGTCTGCCAGCTTGTGCCGCACCAGTGCGAGTACGAACTCTCCTTCGTCAGGGTCGAGCAACTTTGGCGGCATGGCGCCGAACCCGGCTTGACTAACCGGAGAGCCCAAGGTCATCCGCTGCCAATCGGCGCGGCCCCCTACGTCAGCCTTAAGGGACCATATGCGTTGCTTACGAGGTAATCGCCCGGCGCAAAGCAGCTTCCTTTTAACAACAAATCGAATCATAACGGAGCGTGCGTTCTAATCCAATACGATGTTAAGGTCGGGTTCCGGACTCGCTGACGCTGTCGTAGCCTACCTCCAGGAGGTGACAGGCCTACCGGTGCGCCGCGACCACTTCCGCGAGTACCCAGGCCGCTACGTGCTCATCGGGGGCACCGCGAGCCACCTGGCCCTGCGGGAACAAGGCTTCGACTTCCGCGCCACCAAGGACCTCGACATCATCCTCTGCATCGAAGCCCTAAACGAGCGCTTCCTAGCCGCCTTCTGATCGTTCGTGCAAGCCGGCGGCTGCGCGCGCCTAGAGCGCGCCGCGAACCCGCGCACCTACTACCGCTTCCAGAAGCCGAGCGACCCCGCCTACCCCTACATGCTCGAGCTGTTCTTCCGTCAACCTGACGGGATCAACGTGCCGCCCGGAACACACCTGGCGCCGATCTCCAGCGACTCGGATCTCTCTAGCCTCTCCGCTATCCTGCTCGACGACACCTATTACCGCTGGGTCATGGCGGGCCGCCGCCAAACAGATGGCTTGGCAACCGTCGGCCCGGAGCACCTCATCCCGCTCAAAGCGCGCACCTACCTCGACCTGCGTGCTCGACCCGAGCGCAACGAACTGGTCAAGGGGACCCATCTCAGGAAGCACCGCAACGACGTCGTGCGCCTAGCGCAGCTGCTTGGCCCAACGCCCATCATGGAGGTCCCCGCGGTCGCGCGCCGACCTCCGCGCCTACTTAGCCGTCCTCAACCTCGACACTGAACGCCTACGAAGCCTCGGGGTCGCGTTCGACACCCCGGAAGCGATCACCCGCCTCCTCGAAACCGCCTACGCACTAAACGGCTGACGCCCTAGCGCTGCGCCCAAGCGCGCGCCAGCCCCTGCGGCGCGTCGCCGTCCAGCAGTGGGTGCGGCGTGACTAACCACAGTCTGACACTCACCTCACCGCCACCCGAGAGCTGCCGTAAACCTCCCTGGTTCTCCTCCATCACGACCACCTCGCCTCTGGCCACGACGGCTGCAAATACACTGGCCTTGTAGACCCCGGATCCTTCCTCTCCGGCCCAAGCGGCCGCGAAGAAGCCCGGGGCTTTCTGATGCAACTCGATACCGGCCGTGACCATCTCTGAGATGATTCTCTTTCGACAATCAACAACCAAGGCACCGCAGCTATCCACAGAAAATGCCCATTAGCGAGCGATGTAGTCAGTGCCTACTGGAGCTGGC
>ERZ778017.2081-NODE-2081-length-17266-cov-6.921213_pt1 | contig 17266 bp, 8 predicted proteins | sample MGYA00375747_ERZ778017 | MGnify/ENA primary metagenome ERZ778017 (study PRJEB29350, sample SAMN05509838) | bioreactor metagenome | biome: bioreactor; material: wastewater | place: South Africa: University of Cape Town | collected 2014-03-17 ...
GTTATTGTTAGTGGTGAAATGCACCGGCGGAAACACACAAAGCAGCAGAGCCGGCTCAACTACAACGCCCCCCCCCGTTCGTCTCCCCCCACCAGTAGTCCTCCCCCCCCATCCTCCCCCACCGTCCTCGTCACCTGGTCGAAAGTGTCGCAAAATGCGACACGCCGTGTCATCAATCACGACACATTCGCGACGTCCCCAAATGTCCTGTTTCCACCCCACCAATTTAATCACCACCACCTCATGCCGTTAACACTACAAATCCATGAGGAAATGGACGGAACCCACTACGCTGACTTGTCGGAGTTGAGAGTAGCACTCATCGGCAACAAAGACTTGAAGTTCAGGTTGGTTGGTGACGTCAACTTCATCTCCCATTTGGTCACCCAGTTCAACCACGAAATACACGATTTGATACAAGGCAAGTCCTCCGCCTTCTACACCCTCAACGACCATGCCGTGATAATCAACATCCTCGTTGTGTTTATTTCCGAGGTTAATACCAATAAATTCGATAGTGTTTCCAAAAGTTTGAAGTCGCTAGAACAAACGTTCAATCCCATCATCGACCTCCTCAACTATTTTGTCAGAAACGTCCATTTATTCGCCGAAACCGCGGCCGTGGAGCTGTTGATCAACTGCTGCTTGGACATCTTGCTAGGATTTGCCAATATCAGGAACCATGCCATCGATGTGGCTGCGCTTTTGCGGTTCATTACTACGTCGTTGATAGTGACCCACAGCGAACGGTTGCAGTCTACTTTGTTCAAGCTGCTCAAGTTGATTCCGTTGTTGCTTCTGTCGCCGCTCGACTTGACGCCGTTGTCGATTGCGTTGTTTTCCCGAGTGAACAGAATATGTAGTATTATCGTCCAGACCCACTTGCCGAGCTTGGACGAAGACGACTTGAAAGCAGTTGCGTTTGGTGACACGTTGCCAAACTTGAACTTGAACGATTACATACTTTCCACCAACGTCAATACCCAGTTGTTGATGCAGTTGATTATAGCTTCGGGGCAGTTGCTTCTGCAACAGTGCTCGGGGTCATTTGCTCGTGATCACGTAGCTCGTGGTGAGTGTTTTACCGAAGACTCCAAGGACCTTTCCATCAAGACGTTTATTGCGTTGCTTTTGTTGGTCAAATATGACGATAGTGTCATGAGCATTACGTCGTTGAACTTGATCTGTTTCTATCTAGCTAGCCGTCATGCGTCGGACCAGTTTGTGTTCCAAAACTATAAAAAGCTTCTTCCGAGAATAGTGGACTTGCTCGGCCTAGACGCGGAAAGTGGTAAATCTGGAGTTATGCCAGAAGAAACCGAGCCAGAATTGCCGTTATATTTGCTTTCTCCTATAAGAATAGCGTCTGATTTCTGTTTGCACTACCCCGTGTTTAGCGACGAGTTTAGACGAGCAAATATCGACTTGAAGCTTGTTGCGAAATTGGAAGTCAACTACAAATCGAACCAGTTGTTCAAGCTCTTGAGCCAGTTGAAAACTCACAGTAATCACGGGACTAAGTTGTCTGATTTTACTAGCTTGATCCATTTGCATCGTCAAGACAATTGCCTTTTGGGCGACATGTTGCTTCTTTTAAGTGTCTACACAAGCAAGAACGAATCGCATCGTCAAAGGCTTGTTAAAAGCGAATCTGACAGTAATATCGTGCCACAGATCATATTTGAGCTCATGGATATTTATCACTTCTTGTTGAATCAGCTCCATTTGATCTATAGAATTGTCATGAAACATAAATCTGGAAGAAAATTGATTCCGGAAGCAGATTTGAGTTGGATTGGTAAAAACTTGGGCATCATTATCAACTTGCTCGATAACAATACCTTCACCACATGTTTATATTTAATTCGGTCCTTATCGAGATCGATCTCGACATCAAGGACGTTTTTCGTGGAATGTAACGCATTCAAAAGCTTTATAACTCCACCTGGAACCAAAGACCTTGCGGGAGGGTTAATTACCAATCTTTTAAGAATCATCAAATCTTACGAAAAATCGATTCAGATCATGGAATATTTCTATCAAACGACTCCGGCAGTTAACAATTATGAAATTCAAATATTGAATGAATCGATTACGTTGGGTATTATCTCCAATTTCATTAGAGAAGGCAGTTCATTTACGTACAATATTGTCAATTACGACAACTTTTTTCAAAGTCTTTCGGTTATATACGCTACAAATGGCAAGTTTGAATGTACTGAGCTACAAGAATACCAGTACAATACCATCCAGTTGAACGTTTTGCAAATTCTTAGGAATTATATGGGTATTGAAACGAACGAAAACAAAAAGAACCTGTTTGAGTATATACCATTAACTGCGATTTTAGAAAAGGCCAGTTTTGGGTTGATTGAAGAAGATGTTTCTCTGGAAATAAAGCCACTTAGGATCCAACAAAAATTGGTTGCCATGGATATATTACGTAACTGTACTGCTGGATCAGAAACTTTGTGTGACGAAATCATGGAGACGTACGATAAGAAGTTTGTTAATTATTATCCGTCAGCACCACGCAAATGGTTTGATTTCGTCATTGCGAATGTCACCAATTTCGAATTATTTGACGAAACGGGATCGATCGACGATGACGAATTTGTACTCAAAATGTTGGGAAATGATGATTACGTCAAGTTGGTTACTTCGATCAATTTCATCGAAAATCACAAGTACACAAAAAGTAGGATTACGCAAAAGGAATTTCCTCCAGATGCATTATTGAGTATTTGGTTGAGATTTTTGAATCTAGAAATTCCAGAAATCACTGGGGATTCTGGGTCAATCAATGCCAGGGTGACGGTGACGAACAACTTGAATGAGGTCAAGTTGTCGATCATCTGGATCATTATTAACTTGACTATGTATACTTCACGGTATGGGTTAACTATGAGTAGTGAGACGAGCTACAAGTTATTCGATACAGTACAGCTGCGGCCCGATAACCATGAGTCGACACATAAAATCGACATAGATGAAGGTGACATTGAGCCAATTGCGGTAGCTGGCACAACTGATGCGACTAGTGAGGAAGAAATGACGGTCAAAGATCGTGCTAAGGCATTGCAGACGCATGGTTTCTTGCAAACAATAGACTCGTTAATTGACAGCTATAGCCACGAAGTCGGCAACGAAACTACACATGAGTACGGTTTTATACCGAAATGTTTCAGTATACAGAGCAGCTACGATTTGCTTGAACGATTAAGAAATGCACGAGACCAGATAGTTGGGGTTCTACGCATTGACCATCACAGCACTCGGGAGGAAATCCCCCGTCGAGGCAATGACGATAACGGAAGCAGTGGGTCTGAAGCGAACAATCACAGCGATCGTTCTGACCACAGCCGTGATAGAACCACACGGCGTCGTCCTGACGTGAACAGAGGCGGTGAAGGGTTTGGCTATGATGAAGACGATGATATCGACGAAAATACTGCATACGACGAGGATGCAATCATTGACAATATCGTTGACGAGCTTGAGGAGACCCGGGACATATGGATCTAGGGGCAGTTTCACCCAGTGTTTCGGGCGAGGGGCTATATTGGTGCAAACAATGGGATCCAGAGAAAAGGCATGGTGATATAAGGGGAGGTTTCAGTGGAGGTGTTTGGCATACAAAACCCTTGTATATGCCCCATTCACACCCCAACTAGGAAACCAATTACGTCACACCACTAGTGCAGCGACCAAATCCAGTATTTAGTATGGATGTCTAAAATTTTCTAATGCAATGATTGATTGTAACCAGCCAGTATTTTTTTATGTATAGGCAGGTAATAATAACCGTTGCATAGGATCACAGGAGCAAAAAATTTCACGGTGACAAAACCACCTCCACGGGAATACCACCTAATCAGCAGCACCGGCAAAATTTCCACTGGCAGAACCACGTCTTTGCCGCGATTTACTTGACTGTGGACAGACCCGCAATTTCTCTCGCAAGCATGATTTACGTCACCAGGTCTTGCAGCACCAATACAAATATTTTCGTGAGAGATTTAATTGTAGACCCGAACCAGGGAAAATTTTTAGAGATGCGTTTAGTGACAGAAACAATACAACCCCTGAACCAATGACAGGAGATGTAGTCAGTGGCAGTACCACCATGGACAGAAGCTCACAGGTGTCGACGAGGACGCCACCGACACCACCGTCGTCCTAGGGTTGCCCATGGTAGCACCACTGGACGGTGTCAATCTTCCCGGCCAGTGGTCCCGCGGTGCTACCATGTGACACCTCGACCTCGAGCACGGTGTAGAACCAGCCAGCCCAGACGTTCATCGACATTGTGCCCACGAAATGCCACTCCCATATCGTCGTGGTCGTCTTGTGTTCGTTCCGTGTCCCACCACCCCGACGTGGACACACCCACCGCCGTGGTATTTGCTGCGAAATGGAAATGTAGTTGCCCAAACCGGGTGCCAGGTTGTGTGCACACCGGCGCTGGTATACTTCACCGGTAAAAAAATTTATGATTACGCTCCACCTTTTATTAGGCCAACCGTTTGCAAACAACACAGCTGCGTAGGTGTAGTGACATAGTCTTGCTTTAGAGGTTGTATTAGTTTGTGAGGATCGAAGAAATCCCGGTTTTTGTGTGTGCTCACTAGTTTGTTGTACTGGTGAAGTTAGTTAGCACGGCCAAACCAGAGATATTTGGCGGCATTCGGCACGAATTTGTTGAGAAACCACGGTGGTTTGCGACTGTTTCTGGTGCTGTTTCCAGGGGTAGCTTGTGGTAACTTCGAGAAACCGCGGGATTTGCCTTGTTTTATTGTATTTTAGTGGACCCAAGATTTTGCCAAAACACCATAGATAAATGACTTCGATGAATAATGAGATAAGTGTTCAGACACTCAACGACATCGACCTAGATCGTCTAGCGCAGAAGCAGAACTCGACGTATCCGTCGCAGCATCCTCCCACCTCGCCCAAGCCGTCGAAACATTTGGGCAAGGACACCACCACCAAGGGCAAATATACCCTAAACGACTTTCAAATCTTGAGAACTCTCGGCACAGGGTCGTTTGGCCGGGTGCATTTGACGAGGTCGATCCACAATGGCCGGTTTTATGCCATGAAAACATTGAAAAAAGAACGGGTGGTCAACATGAAACAAGTGGAGCATACGAACGACGAACGAAGAATGCTCCGGTTAGCTCAGCATCCGTTCATCATAAGAATGTGGGGGACGTTTCAGGACTGTCATAATTTGTTCATGATTATGGACTATATAGAGGGAGGTGAGCTCTTTTCGTTATTGAGAAAGTCACAAAGATTTCCAACTCCCGTAGCAAAATTCTACGCCGCCGAAGTGTTTTTGGCAATCGAATATTTACACGATCTAGATATCATTTACCGAGATTTGAAGCCGGAAAACATTTTGTTGGACAAAAATGGCCATATTAAATTGACCGATTTTGGGTTTGCAAAAGAAGTCACGGACGTAACGTATACTTTATGTGGAACTCCCGATTATATTGCTCCCGAGGTGGTGGCAACAAAACCATACAATAAGTCGGTGGATTGGTGGTCTTTTGGTATATTAATATTTGAGATGTTAACTGGTTATACGCCTTTTTACGATCCTACTCCCATGAAGACTTATGAGAACATTTTAAATGGAACCATCACGTACCCAGACTATTTACCGCCAGACATCCTTGATTTATTGCAAAAGTTGATTGTGAAGGACTTGTCGCAAAGACTAGGCAATTTACAGGGAGGATCTGACGACGTGAAAAACCATCCCTGGTTCAAGGAAGTTATTTGGGAACGGTTATTATCGAGAGACATTGAGACGCCATACGAGCCTCCCATCACCAGTGGGGTGGGGGATACCTCTCAGTTCGATAGGTATCCAGAAGATAAAGAGTTGGATTACGGGATTACTGGAGTTGATGATCCGTTTGGCAACTTGTTTGCCGACTTTTAGTGGTAAATGGCCGATTTTTCGAAAATATAGACGTTTAATATGTAAAAATACGTCATTCTTCCCAGCAGCGTGATTTGCAATTCATATTGGTGATATTTTGAGAATATTATCAGAGACAGATGCTCACATCAATAATCAAGTTTGGAGTATGGTTGAGGCACTAATCGTATTGTGTTGGTTTATTCATGGCGAAATTGTCATTGAAGAAAAAACACTAGAATGGTACTTTCATGGTTGAGGTACGGACCACAATATCCAAGTCATAAAAATCGGTGTTAAGAAATTCCACGTTTTCTGGGGATATTCACGTCCAAGTTGACTATGTGGACATTATTGCATATTTATTAGTAGTACAATAGTCTATATAATTAATTGCTACCGAACGTTTTCGTTATCTAAGTACAAGAGTCGACGGCCGTCATCCAGTCACTCTTGAGCAACTGAAGAGTTGTCATCCGTGACTGGGGATTGAGATCGAGCAACTTGTAGATAATCATTCTTCTCAACTCGCTCAAGTCGTCGATTTCGTCCTTTGGTTGAATGTCATTATTATCGTCATCATCATCGTCATTACAATCGTTCTCGACAAACAACCTTTCCACGAGTCTGTATGACCCTTGTCGTTTGACCAACCACTCTTTTGTTTTGTCGTTGTAGTCGGCAAGCATGCAAGATTTTGTGAATTCAAAAAACAGTTTGTCCTTGTATCTCTTGTGAGACGAATGGACCTTAAATGCTGTGGTGTACCACGGATAGCCTGCATCTTCGCAGTATGATGTGCTGAACCGGCCTTCAGAATCACAACTTTTCTCTGTTCCAGAATAGTAGTGCTTTCTTATCATGAACAATAGCAAAATAACAATCCCAAGAGACCAATTGTCCTTTTTATTTAATGAATACGAATACTCAGGGTCGATCGTATGTTCTTCTGGCGCCATGTATGGCTCTGAACCTATAGGTCCAAGGTTTGATGGTAAATACAGTTCGTTGGCTTCCCATTTTGTTCTCAAAACGTTGGCTTTTCCGAAATCACCAATCTTCAAAATCGTCGACGCATGGCCACTTCTATTACTATCGTTTCCAAACTTGTAGTTGACCAAAATGTTCTCCAATTTCAAATCACAATGAGCCACTCCATGCTGGTGCATATAATACAATCCTTTTGCTATTTGTTTGACAAAACAGTCGATTTCGTCTACTGACATGTAGGTGATGGGCTCGTTCTTTTTGTTGATACATGTCGTCATGTAAGTGAAAAGATCACCTCCTGTAGTGCATTCCATCACTTGACAGAATTTTGCGTCCGATTCCACGTTTTCGGGAACTGTGAGCATCAAATCAACGGTTTTCACGATATGTTTGTTATTCAAAGTCGATGCAATTATGAATTCCGAGATTACTCGGTCGATAAACGTCTTGTCACCTTCATCTTTCCGCTTCAAAATCTCCTTTACCGCGTAAAACTTGCGGTTTTTGAGATGCTCAGCATCTACATCGAGAGCCAGCTCTGGTTTGATGATCTTAATCATCCCATACGACCCCCGGCCGATAACGTTGGTGATAACCCCGTATCTGTCATACAAGGTCTTGCCCTGCATGAGATCATACTGGTGGTTAATGACAATTTTGTTCAATTTTACCGTCAAATTATCCATCAACTTCACTTGATTGTCCATGATGACAGAGTCATAATTGTTGAAATGGCACGATAATTGATGGATTTTGTTTTCTGCGTCTAGCAAGGAAAATGTCGCTTTCAGCTCTTCGTTAGCCTGCTGTTTCAACTGGTGGCTATTTGCTAGCGAGAACCCTACATTCCACTTCAGAAACCTCGAATGCAGTTCTGACGTCTGAAGCGGAAAAACTACCTTTCTGATTTCATGAATATGCTCATCCAGATCATCGTCTGAAGAATCGTCGTCATCACTACTGGAATCGCTACACGAAGACGTCGTGTCGCTATCGTCGTCGCTGCCACTTACAGAGTCAGTATCGTCTGAATACTCCCCCACATTCTCCGCTATGGTGGAAATTCTTCGTTCGCGATTTATCGGCGATGGAACCGGCAGAATTTCGTCGGACGAATTGCTATCTACAATTGCGATTTCTGATGATTTTTCGTTATGTTTCTTAAACATGGACTTGAGTTTGTGGGAGGGAGCCGGTGATGCTGTGGTGGTGTCGGTCGACCGCACGGAACTTGTCCGAGACGGTGGACTGACGCTGTCTTTTCGTCGGGACCAGAATGGCATGTCTGTGTGGGATTTGCGAAGTAAGGAGCGGGTTGGTGGTGTTTGGTGGCGTCTTTTGAAAACTGGTGATGGGGCAATTGCTATTTATAACCGAGACCGGTGGGAGAGCGTCACGTTGATGGTCACGTGGTGGCTTGCGTCATTCGCGTCATATGATGAACATTTGCGATTTTTTTGAAATTGTCACGTGTTTAGTGATCACGTGATTGTAGACCTTATCGACGGTGGCTCGAAGCTGGCACTGTGGGGCCAGCCGTGTCGCCGGCCGGCTAAACATGCGTCGCCATGCTGCTCATAACGGCCAACGTGGGCACCGGGACGACGACCCACCGTGACGACGTCTGCGATTGCCTGTCGAAAGACGTGCAGCCCAACCCCAATGTTGCACCACGGTACTACGTCACCACCACGTTCATGTGACGATGGCCAGGCGCACCACTGCCCAGTATACCAGGGACGTACTGTATTTGTCGAGTGTGTCGTCCATCCTGGCACAAATACTGATTTCCACTGTCAGTTTCCGTGACAGCACTCGTCCACTCCAACGGTTCCAGCTGATGGCTGTTTCGTTCCGTTTCTGGTGAAGTGACACAAAACCCCCACAGACAATGTATAGGGGCGGCTTGCAGTGTATGCAGTCGGCAGTATTGGGTGTTTTCATTTCGCCAGAAACGGTTGTGTACACAATTGGCTCGGGTTATGTGCAGGATGCAACCAGGGAATTTTTTTTCGACCTTTTGGTGTTGTGCAGGACATAGGCCGCCGTTACACAAAACGCGACAGAGTTTTCCTGTTTTCCTGCCATTCACCACAAGTTTGTACAAATCTGTTTTCCACCACTTTCTTTGCGAACTGCCAGCTGACAACGCCATTGGACCATTGTGTAGTAGTGCGTGTACAGACAGCGTATTGAAGTCGAGGTGGCAGAACAGAACTTGCACGCGGGATTTTTGCGACATAGTTTATATTTGTTGTTATAGACGTTCGTTAGTTAGGGACAGTTGTGATCGTGTCAGGTTTTTCTCGGAGTGGCCATGACGAGTATTTTTGCTTCCGACATCAAGCACCATAGACGGGCGCCTCCGCCGCCGCCGCCACCGTTGGCCAACGCCAACGCGGTGCTGGCGGTGAACACTAACGGGTCCAAATCCGATTTGGCATTACCATCAAAGCGTCACCAAGGATGGGTTCATTTGAAAGACGACGGGATTTTCACCAGTTTCCGGTGGAATAAACGGTTTATGGTGATTTCCGACAAAACGTTGAATTTCTATAAATCCGAGCCTACAAACTCAGAAATGCCCGATTTCTCGTTCCCATTAAACTTGATCTCCATCATCAATTTGAAGCAATCGACGGGACACAGTAAGACGTCGCAGTCATTGGAGATCATCCCGAAAAATAACGGGAGACCAATGCTCATTTCCATCAAAAATAACCACGAGTACATGGATTGGTTGGACATTTTCACGGCAAAGTGTCCATTGGCGCAGATTAATAATGGTACGCAGATAAACTCCAGTGGGGTTTCAAATCCGATAAATTTCACCCATAAAGTGCACGTTGGGTTTGACCCAGCCAGTGGGAATTTCACTGGGCTTCCCGAAACGTGGAAATCGTTATTGCAACACTCTAAGATTACAAATGAGGACTGGAAAAAGGATCCAGTCGCAGTCATTGAGGTGTTGGAGTTTTACTCCGATATCAATGGGGGAAATACTCCGGTAGGTTCACCAAATCCACATTCGAAAGCCAACCAGAACTTGCAAGAATGGACTAAACATCCGGTTAGTAAATCGAGCAACTTCCACAGTAATGATAATCTTGACATGAGCAACCCGGCATCGTTTAAACCATCGCGTTCGGCGCCAAAACCCCCCACTCCATATCATCTCACTAAACAAGAAAATATTAGTCCATTAAATGCATTGGTTCAATCGGAAGAATCAAAATTGATTCCTGTCAGAAAAGCACCATCACCTCCCACCAATAGCAGCAGTACTAGTGTGTTAAATACTCTTGATCCAACGAAAAATACTAGCTACAATAATAACAACAAGTCATTCAACTTACCTACTGGTTTAGGTAGTGTTCCCAAACAACAACCACCAATTTTACCCAAGAACAAGATTCATCCAGATTTGAAAATTCAAATTGGCTCAAATGTCAGTAGCGATGGGCACCTGTCATCGAGTTCGTCATCAAGTAACCAAAAGCCGTTTGGCGTATCATCCAAACAAAGTCCATATTCTCCAGCTTTATCTCCAGCTTCAAACAAACCAGTACAAAAGGCTGGTTTTAATATGAAACCATTACAATTGAAAACAAGTTCTCCTACAAGTGTATCCTTGCGCAAAGAAGAATCCAAAGATAAACCTGAGGACAAACCAGTGAAAAAGGGTGTACAGCAATTACCAAGTGGACCGGCACCAACTAAGACACCAAAACAACTAAAGAAAGAACGTGAAAAGTTGAATGATTTACAAGTGCTCGCAAAACTCAAAACTGTTGTCAACAATAAAGACCCAGCTCCTTTATTCAAGATAATTGAAAAGGCTGGACAAGGTGCTTCTGGTGCAGTATATCTTGCATTGTCCATCCAAGATAATTGCAAAGTTGCCATTAAACAAATGCAATTGGATGCTCAACCTAGAAAAGAATTAATTATAAACGAAATTTTAGTGATGAAGGATTCGCAACACAAAAACATTGTTAATTTCTTGGATGCGTATCTTAGAGGAAATTCAAATCTCTGGGTTATTATGGAGTATATGGAAGGCGGTTCATTGACTGAAGTAATTGAAAATAACGGATACAAATTGAACGAACGCCAAATAGCAACAATTTGTTTCGAAACATTAAAAGGATTGCAACACTTACACAAGAAACATATTATTCATCGGGATATTAAATCGGATAATGTTTTACTTGATGCCAAGGGTAATGTTAAGATCACTGATTTTGGATTCTGTGCCAAATTAACTGATCAAAGAAACAAAAGGGCAACTATGGTTGGAACTCCATATTGGATGGCACCAGAAGTTGTTAAGCAAAAGGAATATGATGAAAAAGTTGATGTTTGGTCATTAGGTATTATGACAATCGAAATGATCGAGGGTGAACCTCCATATTTGAATGAGGAACCTTTGAAAGCGTTGTATTTGATTGCAACGAACGGTACACCTAAATTGAAAAAACCAGAATTACTTTCCAATTCAATTAAAAAGTTCTTGTCTATTTGTCTTTGTGTTGATGTTAGATACAGAGCTACAACAGATGAATTACTTGATCATTCGTTTATTCAACACAAGTCAGGAAACATTGAAGAGCTCTCATCATTGTTGGAGTGGAAAATGAATAGTAATGAAGACCATACCAATGATGACGATGATGAATAGATCTGGTAATGCACTATAAATTAAAGTTCTCGTTTTCCTATGGATGTATAGTAGAAGACATTAATTTATTATTTACACAATTGAAATACAAATAACCAAACTGATCTTTCATGTATTAAGTTATAAACAATTTACGAAAACATAGGAATACACAAATTTTAAATATGGAATCGTAAATACGAATTGTCCTAAATTCACCATGCTCCCGTAGCGTGGAATTGCAGCATTTTTAAGTAATCAAACTTTAATATCAGCCCCCAATGTTTACAAAAAATATATGTGGCTGCAAAAGTGGGTACCAACAGGCACTAGTAAACATATTAAAAGGTCCCAACTCACAGATACTCCTTCGGTAAACCAAAATAGGAATTTTCTGAGGCTAATAACAGACTAGAAAAAAATTTGTTTCTAAAAATGTCACATCCCAAGTTCCTGTAAGAACTCTTAAAAGCAGCATGTCGATTAAAATTGACCGTAACAATAGACTATGGTGATTCGAGGAAATCGCGCCTGACAATAAAGTTAAGGTTCGGTTTTACAAGGATTTTGACGTTTCATTTAGTTACTAAAATAACTAAATGAAACTTTAGATTGTAGTCAATTTTCACCAACTTGCGGTGCTTGATAGATACCCATAACTTGTAGAAGTTTCTCAATTAAATGTAAAAGCGAAATGTGAATGCTATTTTATTGTAAAGTTTCTACACAGTCAAATATTTTTTAAAACCATGAATCGGCCCATTCTATTAAGAACTCCGGAGGCTCTTTTGCAATCACTAGTAGGTTTACGAAACACTAGGTACATTTGTCGTATAGTGTGAATTTTTCTCTATATATTCATACTCTTCAAGTTGGTTTCGTTTATTTGGGGTAGTTTTATTATTGGCTATACCTTGGTGTCATATGGAAACTGAGATGCCAAACAATTTGTATTTCAACATTGATAAATGCTTAAACTGAAGTACCAAACTGTCCAATTCTCTCCCCAAACAGGGATATTTCATTGATTGTTGAAATTTGCTGGATGCAACCCAAGTCGTTAAATGTTGGTTCCGAAGGAAACAAAAGATTTTGCTATTCGATATGTAACTGAACTTAGTGTTTCATAATAATGATCTATGGCTGGTTCAAGTTGGAGCCGTACGACAACTGATCACTGTGGTTGTTTTGAGTGTCAGTTCCAGGGAACCAGCCACCGATGGCATTTTTCTTACTCTGGCCCATTTCGCCATTGAGTGTATTCTGTGTAGCAGTGTTGGTTGTGTTCAAACGACTTGTATTGAACCCTGTACCACTTTCAGGGAACATTGAGTTATTTGAGGAGAGAGATACAATTGAGCTGTCGTTCATTAAACCGTTTGTACTAAAATACATGGGATTATTGTTGTCTAACGATGTACCGCTTGAAACATGAGGAGTTTGAGGATAAACAGGTTGCTGAAGATGAATATATGGCGGTACATAACTATTCTTCGACGTCACAGTGCTATTTGTATAGGTATGTTCATAAACGTATTGATGAGGTTGAACAAGATAGTTGTTGTACAATGGATAGGATGACAGTTTATTGTAGTTGTGACTGTCGTACTGACTGTTGGGTATGACCTCTTGGCATTTCATAGGTATGAATGTGTTGTTGTCAATTGAAAATTGTGCTATTTGACTTTGGGAAGGGGATGCAAGCATGTATTGTTGTGGTTGAGGATGATGTGATGACTGTGGAATAGCTTTATTTCTAGAATAAGTATCGGCGTGTGGGTCATATTGAAACTGGTAATTTTTCCCTGGTGTTTGATGTAATTGGGTTCTATAGGGGTCAGGCAAAGGATTTTGTTGTGGCACCATTAATGGATGTTGTTGTTTCAGCATTGACGATTGAAATTGAAAAGTGGCATCAGGAAAATCGTTGGGATCTTCAACGGGAATCTTTCCCCCTAAGCTTGTCGAGTTAACTGCTTTCCATAACGCGGCAGAAATTGATAAATTCTTCAACCCGTGCTCGGAGGGCCTTTTCAACCTTCCATTTAGTACATCTTCAGCATTGTAGTAACTGATTAGATGAATTGTTTGGATTGAATCCAAAGGATTTGGTGGATCCTCATTTGTTATGGTTAGACTCAAAGTCTTTTTAATTAATCCTTTTTCTTTGAAGACGTAACGGGAACGCAGTTTTCCCGAAATTGAAGAGGTTTCGCTGTGCAAAAGCTCAGGCAGCCTTATCTTCTTTCGTTTCTTCTCGCGAGCTACATAAGAGTTTTTTTCTAGTTCTCGATACACCAAGAACCTTCCCAATATTCTTGATGGGGACCACGCGATGCCGTCTGTCCAACGTTTGATACCTGAAAGTTGTTCAATAAAAACAAAGATATTTCCTGATCTAATCAACAAGGAACGCTCGTTGATTTTAGGTCTATGTTTGACTAAACGGCACTGGCCATCAATGGTGCTTTGTATAATTAATAACGCATCTTTTGTTGACCCAACATAACCACAGTAAGAAGGACATAGTTTTGAATCAGGCATTACCCACAAGGCCCGATGTAGTTGATTTCAAAGACAATTGCAGTTTTTCCTTATTTCTAGAAGCTGGAACAACACACTGAATCGTTTCTAATCATATATATAGGTTTATATCTAGACGAATATGGGTCCAATAGAAAAACCAAAATATTCTCAAAGATTATGTCGCAGAAGCAGAAAATACTTCTGGAAACGTAAAAAATAAATGATAAAAAATATCATGTTGAATTTAAGTTTCTACAATGATGGGTGTTTGTTTACTGTTGAAAAAGGTGATAAACAACCGCTGTTAAGCCATATTGGCACCCTGTCTAAGTAGACACTGATATGTATGGTAATTTATTGGAGGTGGTGACGGTTTAACGACTTGATAGAGGTGGGTCATCAGGTGGTGGAGATTATTTTTAGCCCAAGGTAAAGAAAATATTAGCCAATATTTTTTGCTGAGCATAATTTAAGAACAGATATTTACAGTAGCCACACGTCAATCGACATGATGAAATGACTGTAATGGGGTGAAACCCGCGGATTTGTTCAAGCGGTGCTAGATTCCAAAGCTGGGACGATCGGTTGTAATGGCGATTATGAGTAAAACTTGTTATGCATGGTTTCACCTTCATCTAGCCAGTCGCTTATTTCCTATCACTGCCTTCCAGCCTGACCAATAAGGCGGCAACTTCCTATTGTTTGTCATATTGATCACTATTCCATCAGGCTTGTCGAACCCTACAGGTTCCTCGCATCATGCAATACACGACGTTGGAATTTCTCTATCCGGGGTATGACAAAGCCGTGGGATGAGCTCACTTTGAGTGGTCCGGGGGACAAACACAAATAATACCTACTGATACGACACGTTGTGGGTGCAGACCAACAGCCAACAGTATAAACCGTGGCATAATCAACATTGACGTAGCTCACGTACACTTGCCTCTGTCGTGGAATGTGACCCAGTTCCAAAATAGTTAATTTCTCGATTCTGTAGTTGAAGCATGAGCTGGGTGCCCAAAAAAATAACCCGCGAAATGAAATTCACCACGACAATGAATATTCCAAGACAACCCCAAAACTAGGTTTCGAATTTCAAATTCGATCTCACCTTCAACAATGGTTCCTCTATCAAGCGCAAACCTTGTTGTGCTGCACGTTGTATCTGGGACTACTGTACGCCGTTATCTCCAGTAGGCGATACCGTGCAAGCCGTGCCCGATAGGGTCCAGGAACGTGGACCGCGGTGTCATGTATCATGCGTGCCAAGCGGGTTTCGGTATTTTCTCGCTAGGACTCCGTAGCGGTGGCTCGAGTGGTAATATGGTTTGCCGACGGGCTGCGTGCAAGTGACCGCGATGGGAGAAATGGGAGAAATGGCAAATGGCAAAGGGCAAATGGCAGCAATGGCCGAAATGGCAGAAATGGCAGATATACCTGAAATGGGCTCAGCGCCACACCCCAACGCTGTCGACTGAGTGACACTCGAGTACTCGACTGAGTGACACTCGACTGGGGCTGGGAAACCCTCGGTGCCACCTCCCCCGGTACTACCCTCGGCCCCACCCCCGGGGGTTTTCCAGTAGTTACCCGGACACAGCGATAACCTACCTGCACTCCACCATCGCCCCTATATCCCACACGATTCTACAATCGAAACCAAACCAACCATTGCTCGGTCGATGCTTGCAGACTTAGACTACCACAACCACCTTCCGTCGTACCGGTCGCTTCTCAATCCCACGGTGCGCTATGACTACAAAACCCACTCGGTGATCCCCCTCAGCCAGAATGACTACAACTCATGGTTCACAAACCTACGTGATAAGGATAACAGGAACTTGTCGTTCAAGACATTGAACCGGAAGGATTCCAACACCGTCATCAAGATGAAGTACAAGTCGTTGTTGGGTGACGTTTCGCGGTCGATACTGAAGTGTATCAATGCCACCGGGGGCCAGGCTGCCCCCGGTCCCAAGCTGGTGGTCCACATCACGCAATTGCCAGCCGAGATTGTCGACTATGTGTTTTTTCTCGTGGACAGTCGCCCTGCGTACCGGGCGTGTCTCACGACGAGCCGGTTTTTCTACTACTTTGCCAAACCGTACTTCTACCGCGAAGTGTCGTTTACGTCGACGTACCGTATGGCGCAGTTTGTGGCGTACTTGCGGTTGAACCGCGACGTGGGCCAGTACGTGGTGTCGGTGGACTTGTCGGGGATCCGGCCGGGGTACGACGACGCTGGGTCGCGCGACGACCACCCGCACGACGACGACGACGACTCCCGCCACGAAGACCGGTTTCGCGGCGACGAAACGGTGTTGGCGGGGTGGAGGGACTGGAAGTTCAAGAACAACCCGCTATACTCGACCCACCCGCTTCCGTCGACCCACTTGACCAACGTGTCGTCGCACTCGCAGGTGTCGACGTACTCGTCCAATTCGCACACGTCGACGTCGTCGATCAACAAGTTGCGAATGTCGTTCAGGTACTTGAAGCGAAAAAAACCGAGCTGCGGCGACGGCGCGGCGGTAGCACCGCTGCTGCCACCACCGCCGGACAAAAACTCGACCCATCCGACGATGAACAAGTTCTTGATGAACTATTCCACGTCCAAAGACGTACCCGTAGGCTACATTTTGCACTTGATCAACCTTTGTCCCAACGTAGCGTGGTTGAATCTCGGAAGCTTGTCGATGTCGACCGATTACCAGATCGCCCCAAACATGGTGTACAAGTACCAGACGTTTGACCTCATGTACAATTACCGTAAGGACTTGGTGACCAAGATCGACCGTATCATGAGCGACGACCAGAACACCACGTCGTCGGCGTCGTCAGTGTACTCGGTGGGGGCATTTTCACCGCCGATCCGCAAGTACAACAGCCTCTTACCACCATTACCGCCGGCCGTGACCGATGTTTCGTACATCAAGAAGGGCGACGGCAAGGTGTACTTGTGCGACTTGAACTTGAAGGCGATCAACAGCGATTATTTGCGTAGGGTCGACGAGACCGAGGTTTTGACGACGATGTTGTCTGTGCACACGAGGCATGGGGTCCACACCAACAACCGGCTCCGGTTCAATTTCCACTCCAGCGTCGACAACTTGAAGTATATCAAGATCGGAAGAGCGTCGTGTAGGGAAAGA
>ERZ778017.2082-NODE-2082-length-17265-cov-7.373271_pt1 | contig 17265 bp, 23 predicted proteins | sample MGYA00375747_ERZ778017 | MGnify/ENA primary metagenome ERZ778017 (study PRJEB29350, sample SAMN05509838) | bioreactor metagenome | biome: bioreactor; material: wastewater | place: South Africa: University of Cape Town | collected 2014-03-17 ...
CGGCGTGCATGTCGGCCGAAGGAACGTACGTAGCGCACACGCGGCCGCCTGGATTGACCGGACCCCGTTCTCTGGTCCACTACTGGTGAGGGGTTCCTGTCTTGACTCTATCAGTCAGGGCTTCTAGCGCTTCGGCTGGGGTGCCGTACCGCAGCGCGCCGTGTGGCCGTTCGTGGTTGTAGTACTTCCTCCAGTTCTCGATCAGGACTTCCGCTTCGTGTAGGGTCGCGAAGAGCTCCAGGTTCAACAGCTCGTCTCGCAGGCGGGCGTTGAAGCTCTCGTTGAAGCCGTTCTGCCACGGCGAGCCCGGCTCGATGAACAAGGTCTGTACTCCACTGGCCGCCAGGAAGGTTCTGGCGGCGTCGGCGATGAACTCCGGGCCGTTATCGCTACGGATGAACGCAGGCGGCCCATGGATGGTCATGAGGCGCTCCAGCTCCCGCATCACGCCCTGCGCCGTGAGGCTGCGGGTCACATGCACCGACAGGGCGTACCGGCTCGCCTCGTCGATCACGGTCAGGATCTTCAAACGCCGGCCGTCAGCGGTGGCGTCCATCACGAAATCAAGCGCCCACACCTCGTGCGCGGCCGTCGCCACGCGCCGCTGGCAGCCGTTCTCCGCCTCACCCAACCGCCGGCGCTTGATAACCCGCTGCGGCACCTTCAGGCCCTCAGCGCGCCACAGGCGCTGCACGCGCTTACGGTTCACGCGCCACCCCTCCCGGTCCAAGAGCGCCGCGATCCGCCTATACCCGAAGCGCGGGTGTTCAGCCGACAACTCGTGCAAGCGCCTGACCAGGTCCAGATCCTGAGCCGGTCGTATCGCCTCGTAACGCTGGCTGGAGCGCGGCTGGCCCAGCACCTTACAGGCGCGCCGCTCGCTGACCTTGAGTTCCTCCATCACGTGCTTCACTGCCGCCCGCTTACGTTGCGGGCTCAGTAGTTTCCCTCGAGCGCCTCCTTGAGGATGCTGTTATCCAGCTCCTTCTCCGCCAAGAGCTTCTTGAGGCGCGCGTTCTCGCGCTCCAGCTCCTTAAGGCGCTTCGCGTCGGGCTTGCTCATGCCCTGGTACTGCTTGCGCCAGCGGTAATACGTCCACTCACCGATCCCCGCCTCCTTGCAGAGCTGCGCCACCGGCTTACCCGCCGCCTTGCCCGCCTCGATCTGCCTGAGGATCTCTATGATCTGCTCCGGGTTTCGTCTCGCTTTCTTCATGGGTGTCCCTCTCCGGATCACCCTCACTCTACGTGGACCAGGACGCGGGGGTCAGACCACACCCTAGTAGCAGCTCGCAGATAGAAAACGCGCTCCGCGCGCAGGCGAAGGGCATGAAGGGAGGTAGCACATGGCTACCAGGCTCTACCCGCTCTTCGACCCCCAGGACCACGACCAGGTGCAGGCGCTCGAGCGCCTCGCCGGCGTGCCTGCGGGCACGTACGCCCAGGCGCAGCAATACCGCGCCCAGGCGCAAGCCCTCGGGGATGATCCTGAGGCTGGGTACCTGCACTGGCGGTCCGTGCAGGACACCCCCGTCGGGCGCATGGACGCCTTCCTCACCTTCGGGTGGGGGCGGCTCGCGCCCCGCGCCGAGGACCTCGTCGAGGCCCTCGGGCACGACCCGCACTGCGGGTCGATCGAGGACGCCCCCACCGCCGGGGACGTCCTCGACGCGCAGGGCCTCCCCTGCGCCGACGCCGAGACGGTGGCCCTCCACCGCCTCGGCGTCACCTGGAACTAACCGTTCCAGGCCGCAAGGCCGGCGGCCCAACCCAGCTTGGGCCGCCAGAACCAACCCCGCCGGAGGACGCATGTTCACGCCCGACATCCGCACCATCACCGACACCGCCATCCGCCACGCCCGCGCCAGCGACCAGTACGCCAAAGCCGTCACCACCGCCGCCATCGCCGGCTTCACCCTCGACGCCACCCCCAGGCGCAGCGACGACCGCGCCACCCTCACCCTCCCCCGCGACCGCACCCTCCCCGACCAACTCCTCGAACAACTCGTCGCGCTCGCCGCCCACCTCCGCGGCCGCGCCATGGACGGAACCTGCACCCCCATCACCATCCACGTCCACCCCAAGGCGCACGCCGCACCCAACTAGGCAGGGGTAGAAAACGCGCTCCGCGCGCACAACGAAGGCAACAAGGAGGCAGGCATGAGCGAAGCCCACCCCATCCGGCTCGACCCCAACTACCCCTACCGCCTCACGCGCGAGCAGACCGAGAACCTTCCCGCCAGCGAGACCGACCGGGTGGAGGACTGGTACCGCCTACGCGAGGAAACCGGGGCCATCCACCCCAGCAACGCGCGCCTCGCCGACACCCTCGACGAAGCCATCCGCGCCACTATCGCCGGGGCGAACACGCACCACCTCACCAACCTCCAGCCCAGCGACTACTTCGAGACCAGCCCCTTCGCCACGGCAGGAGAGAAGGCCCAGCACCTCTACCAAGGCCACCTCGAGGAACTCGAAGGGATCCTCGCAGCCGCCCTCACGCGCGTGCGCGCGCAACGCACCCACCAGCACCAGTGGAAGCCCAACGGCTTCTGCGCCACCTGCGGGCTCGACGGCAACGCCTAGAGCCCGCAGCCCTAGAGAAAGGAGCCTCATGCCAGGACGCGGCACCACCGCAAGGCACAACGGACAGATCCTCACCGTCCTCGACCCCGCCCCCAACCCCAACGGGAAGCGGCTCGAGCCCACCCGCGCCTACCGCGTCATCAGCAGCAGCGGCATGACCGGCACCATCGACGCCACCGTCCTCGAGCAGCACCGCATCGACCCCACGACACTCGAGCCGTACCCGACCGACGCGATTCGCGGGGTGCCGCGCCGGTTCCCGCAGGTCATCGCCGTACCGCACCGCGTCAGCGGCAGCAGCCTCATCTGCACCGTCATCCACAGCACCCACCCCAGCTACCCCGTCGGCGGGTACGACATCGCCGTCCCCACGAGCGAGGTCCTCGCCGCCCCCGCGCTACGCGCACCCAGCGCCTGAGCAGCAGCCCAAGCCGGATTGGGCCGAAAGGCCAGGCACCCCGGCATCACAAACGACAGACCAGCGGGAAGCTCACGACCAGCAGGCAAGGAAGCCCTACCGGGCATCCAGAAGATCAGCAAGACACTCAAGAGCGCCATCGAGCGCAGAAAGGCAGAACACGATGATCACGATCCAAGGAGTCGCCGTCAACACCAAGAATGCCGAAGGCCCCATCACCACCAAGGGCGATCCGTTCCTCCCCGTCGCCGTGAACGTCAGCGGCAAGAAGGACAAGGCCGAGTGGCAGACCCTGCGCATCTACGCGCGCGAAGCCAGCGAGCTCGAGGCCCTGCGCGCGCACCTCGTGGACAAGAAGAGCCTCATCGTCCGCTCCATCTCCAGCCTCTTCGCTCGCACCTACGAGAAGGACGGCGAGGTGCGGGCCACCACCAGCTTCAGCGCCAACCTGCGCCAGGTTGAGGGATTCGACAATGACGCGAAGAGCTGGGCGAAGCTCACCAGCCTCCTCGGCCTCGCCTCCAAGAGCGAGCCCACGGACGCGGTCGAGGGTCAGGACCTGCCCTTCTAACGAGAGCAGCACCCCAGAGGGGGCGCCGCCGGCGATGCCGGCCGGCGCCCCCTTTTTCTCGTAACCACCCCCAGCCGGCGCCGCGCGGGGAGAACGGCAGAAGGAAGCGCTACGCGCACCAGAAGGGCATCAAGGACCAGCCCAACCCGGATTGGGCCGACCCCCCGCTCTCGCCCCGCCTGGAGGTTCCCGTGGAGTTCAAGACCGCCCGCCAGCGCCGCCGCTACCACACCACCCGCAAGACCCTCGCGCGCCACAAGCGCCAGGTGAACGGGGAAGACCGCAAGAGCATGTGGGCCGCCTTCGATGCCGACAACGAGCACTATCCCCTCGAGGGGTTCGACGACCGCGCCTGGTACCGCGCCATGCGCGCGGACGGCACCGCCGGCAAGCTGCGCGGCAACCACCAAGGCAAGTACAGCGACCCCTACGGCGAGCGCTGGATGCAGACCCTCAACCGCACCCGCCGTAACCGCGTCGCCATGCGCAACGCGATGGTCAGCTATGAGCAGGAGCGCGAGCCGTTGCGTCCCGGCACGCGACCCCACCGCAAGAGCCAGCGCGCGCCTAACGCCACGCAGTTGCGAGACAAGATGCTCGCGCTCGAGGAGGAACTCCGCACGCTCCGCGCGCGCCGCTACCGCACCGGCGTGCTCGGCGAGTACCTCAGCGACTACAACGACCGGCGCGCCCGCACCCTCGAGCTGCGCCTCCTCGCCCTCGACGAGCAGCGGGCCCGCCTCCACACCGATCGCGCCGCCCGCGAGGCCCGGCCCCGACCCGGCACGTTCGCCGCCTGGGCCGCCAGGCAGGCCGCCCGCGACGCCCGCGGCGAACAGCTCTACCTCACGCTCGACCACCCCAGCGACACGAGCGGGCTCGAGCCCCACGACCAAGCGTTGCTCGAGGGGTTCCTCAAGGAGGCGCTGCACAGCACGGGCGCGCACGAGGAACTGCGCGACACGCACGCCCGGCCCCGCCTCGGGGACACCCACCACGACCACATGATGGCCGCCCTCGCCGAGTGCGAGGCGGCCGAGCGGCCGCCCACCCCAGCGTGGGCCGCCGCGCAGGAGGAACGCACCATGCCGAACGAGAACTGCCTTGCCGGAATCGCCTGCCCCACGTGCGGGCAGGAGGAACACTTCGAGATCCACGCCAGCGCCACCTTCGACGTCACCGACGAAGGCACCGGCGACTACCAGGCCGTCGAGTGGAACGGCGAGAGCGCCATCCACTGCTCCAAGTGCGGCGAGTTCGGCCGCGTCAAGGACTTCCACCCCCGCGAGTCGTTCGTGCTGGTCAGCGACGAGATGGGCATCTACCTCGGGGAAGCGTTCGGGCTCGGCTTCTGGAGTCGCCTCGACCCCGCCGGGCAGACGCACGCCGTCAGCCTCACCCGCGAGGACGCCGAAGCCCTCCAAGTCACCCACGCCGGCCAAGACGTGCGGCTCGAGCGCGTCCCCACCTACCCCCGGTCCATCAGCGCCCGCGAGCTCGACGCCTTCGGACTCCGGGCGTACACCGCGCCACTGCGCCAGAACGCGCGCGAGCAGCAGGCCGCGTAGGGGAGAGGGCAGAAGGAAGCCCTGCGGGCAGACGAGGGGCATGAGCAACGACCTGGTAGCCCGCACGGAGAAGCGCATCCTCGACCTCTACGGCGCGTACCACGACAACCCCAACGGTAGCGAAGCCGACCAGCTCCTCGAGGAGATGAGCGAGGAGGTCGGCAACCTCGCGGACCTCGCCGGGCTCGAACTGCACGAGATGGCCGCGTCCATCGACCGGCGCTACAGCATCGACCTGCCCGTATGACCCCAGAGGGCGGCCCAATCCAGGTTGGGCCGCCCCCACCTCGCGTGGCTATGAAGCGCGCTGCGCGCGCAGGAGGAACGGCATGAACGACACGCTCACCACTCCCAGAGCGCGCCTCAACACCGAGTACCGGGCGCTCTACGCAGCCGTGCGGCGCTGGAAGGCCCGGCTCGCCCAAGCGCAGCGGCTCGAGCAGCGCGCCATCCGCCACGCGGACGTGCAGGCTCTCTCAGAGGCCAGAGCAGCCAGAGCCCAAGCGGAGAAGAAGCATGCACAGGCGTTGCGCGTCGCCATCGGTGGAATCCGGCGGATCGCGCGTAGGCCCCCAACCCGCCCACGGGTAGAGCCTGTGCCGTTGCTGGAGCCCGTCGCGGAAGAGTCCCGCCAGGCCGCCTAACCCGCACAGCGACCAATCAGATACCGAGAAAGAATGACCAGGAAGGTGCGAAACGGTTCCCGCGCCTTCTCTGTTTTGCATGTAGCGTCGCATCAGAGGTTATCGGATGCCGCCCACGCCCCCACCCATCCAACCCCAGAAAGAAAGCGGGGTTCCCCCGCAGACCAGGGGCAACACCACAGGCGAACACGCCAGGAGGCACCCATGACCACCCTCACCGCCCTCACGCTGCTCGTTCTCCTCGCCGCCATCTACGGCCTCATCCGCCAACGCCGCACTGCACGCCAGAACGCCCGCGCCCAGGCTCTGCGCGCGCGCCTCAAGGCCCAAGCGCTCGTCCTGCCCGAAATCGAACGGCAGTACGGGCCCGACAGCCACAGCGCCAGGTACCTGCGCGCCGCCACCTACCTCACCACCCGCCGCCTCCGCACGCGCGGCTGAAAGACACCCCCATGACGCACCGCCCCCACATCCTCACGCTCACCCTCGCGCTCCTCACCCTCGCGCTCCTCGGCGCCGCCAGCGCCCAAGTCGGCATCGCCTACGCCCACGTCAGCCTCAGCATCCGCTTCGGCGACGGCAACCCCGCCAGCTTCGAGGTGAGCGGCAGCATCTACCCCAGCCTCGCCACCGACACGTTCTGCATCCCCGGTGCGCGCTGCGCAACCGGCATGGCAACCCCCCTCGGGTACGTCTACGACCCCAACGTCTTCGACCACAAGCCCGAGTACCACGGTGAAGAGATCCACCACATTAAGCAGTGGGAGGCGCTCGGCCCCGGCTTCCTCATCGCCTACCTCATGACCGGCGGCGAACCGTTCGAGCCGTACCCCACCCGCGGCGTCATCCCCGCCGCAGCCAGCGCCAGCGAGCGATGGGACTTCGGCCGCATGTGGGTGCCCGAACCCGAAATGGAAGGCACCTTCCCGCAGTTCCGCATCGCGTGGGGTGGCGGCGACAAGCCCAGCACCCGCATCTACCCCGGATACACCGACCTCGCCCGCGACGTCATCGCCAGCATCCGCGGCAACCCCACCCCCAGCTTGCCCAACGAACCCGTCCTCGCGACCCTCGAGCTCACGCCCTACCTGGCCATCGCCAACCTCGCCACCCCCGCACCCGACGGCACCCCCAGCGCCAGCGCCAGCGACCCCAACGAGGACGGCTAAACCCCACGACCACACCCATCACCGGCCCGCCACCAGGCGGGCCGTTTCAGCAGGGGAGAGGAGACCCCGTGCGCCTCTACCGCGTAGAGCCACCCCGTAAAGACTTCGGACACGTCGACGCCATCCTCATCCACGCCCCCGACGAAGAAACCGCCCGGCGGCTCGCGCTCGAGCACGTCGAACACGACGAGCACCTCGAGTGGTGCTCACGCAGCATCCGCGACCACGAGCTCCGCGTCACCGAGGAGGACGCGGAGGCCGAGGTGATCCGCGTCGACATGTGCACCCCGTGGTGGAGCGACCAGAACGAGGAGGACGGCGAATAGGCGGCCCCGGCCCCCTGCGGTAGCAGGACAGAAGGAAGCCCGCCCAGGGGCGGGCACGGGAATCCAGCCGCGCGAGAGAGCGCGAGATGGAGGAGAACCGTGCCCGAACAACAGACCCCGTACGAGGAACTCGCCAGTGTCGTTCACGACTACCGCGAAGCCCAGTACGACAAGCACCGCGGCCACGCCTTCGCCCACTACCAGGAGCACGAGGACGGCACGCGTACCGTCACACTGCCCAGTGGCGACATCTTCCACCGCAGCCAGCGCGGCATCCTGCGCCTCGACCTCGTGCAGGCCCGCGACCGCATCGTCCCCACCACCTACCCCATGTTCGTCCGCGCCCACTCGCGCTGGTGGCACTCGCTCCTCACCGCCTACCACCGTGACGTCGTAGACGACGTCCTCGGCCTCGCACGCGCCCACTACGGCCGTGAAATCGACCAACTCAGCGACGCCGAGGCGAAAGCCGCGTTCCGGCACGCCCACCGCATTCACGGCGGCATCGTCCAACCCGGCCCCTACCAGCAGCGCGCGCGTCACCTCGCCAAGAACCTCTACCGCCTCACCGACCCGGTCGTGTTCAGCCTCTTCACGCGCTGCACCAGCCCCTACAACCGCAGCAGCCACCAGTACAACCTCATCGCCGCCCTCGAACACCCCGAAGAGGTCAACCCCGCCGTCCTCGCCGCCTACGTCGCGCTCTACGAGCCCACCACCCGGCACCAGCACGACCCCGAGGACTACCCGAGGCACGACCCCATCCAAGTCACCCAAGTCGTCCGCGCCGCCCTCGAACGGCAGACCGGCACCCTGCCCAGGCGCACGTGGCGGTACCTCACGCGCATGAAGCCCCGCGACGCCGCCTACGTGCTCCTCGCCACCCGCGAGCACGCCACCCGCTACTTAGGCGCGCTCGCCGACTCGGGCGAAACGCCCAGGCACACCACCCTCGGTCACCTCACGAGCGTCTGGACGCGACTCCAGCAGATGAACACCGCTGCGGACATGCCGGTCGAGCGCTTCAGTCAGTACGCCCGCATGCTCGCGCGCGCCACGCACAAGAGCCGCCGCATCAAGGCCCTCATCCGTGACCTCGATCGCGCCCAAGTCATGACCGATTGGCTCGCCAGCAACCCGCCCCTCACGAGCGCCCAAGCCGCACTCCCGCTCGAGTGGTGGCAGCAGCAGGCAAGAGCGTGGCACGACGACCCAGGCGGCCCCATCCAGCAGGCGCAACGCAGGCGCGAGCAGGAGTCCAAGCACTACCGCGAGCGCAACGCATGGCTCCAGCCCCTGCGTGAGCAGCACGCCCTCGAGCGGCGCGCGCTCACCGCCAGCCTCGAAGGGTTCGAGGTCGCCCTGCCGGAGTTCACGCTCGGGCGCGTCACCGCCCGCGCCCTCACCACCCCCGCCGCCCTCAAGCAGGAGGGCGAGGAGATGCAGCACTGCGTCGGCGGGTACGGCCACATCTGCGCGCGCGGCAGCAGCCGCATCTACGCCCTCGACGGCAACGACGCACGCAGCACCCTCGAACTCGCGTTCGACGAGTTCCGCGGCGCATGGTGCATCCAGCAGCACTACGCCGAGCGCAACCGTGACCCCATCCCCAGCCACCAGAAGACCGCCCGCGCCCTCGCCCAGGCGTACAGCGAGCAGCAGGCGACCCCGCACACCGACCCGTACCAGGCGCTCGAGAAACGCCACGCCCGCGAGATGCGCGAACGCGAACGCGCCTTCCGCCCCGGTCTCGAACCCGCCGCGACGCCGCTGCCGCAACCCACCAACCCCATGCCCATGCCCGCCATCGACCTTGACCTCGAGTACCCCGCAGAAGAGGAGTTCCCCTTCTGATGATTCGCGGGCGGCCCCGGACGGTCGCCCGCACCCGCCTTCGCGCGGCCAGGGACAGAAGGAAGCGCTACGCGCACAAGAAGAGACAGCAAGCCCCGGAGAGGAACCTGCGGGGCGCGCGAGCACCGCGTCAGCGCGGTCAGGGCGGGACCCAGTTGGGCCGAGGTGCCCCCCGCCCTCAGAACACCGCTGCGCGCGCAGCAGAAGGAAGCGCTGCGCGCAGAACACCAGCATCAGGCACAGAAGGAGGAGCCGACCCTGAAACGCGTCCATCCGTAAGGCAGAGCAGAGCAGCTGCGAACTGTGCGGCACGCTCGCCCACCACCGGTTGTACCTCAAATGGTGCCGTTGTGGATGTGGAGGCGCGTCGCGCGCCATGTGTAATTAGGCGCGGTTTACTCACGGCTCTCTCGACTTCCTGGATTTTGGCTCCAAAGGTGCGACGTTGGAGTGTAAGGAACCATCGATGACAGTGCAGCACTACCTCCTCGGGCTCTTGATGATCGAGCTCGCTCGGTGATCCATTTCGGGTCTCCGGCAGGACAGTGGGGCGCGTAAGAGTTCCGTGAGGGTCGGCCTGGAAGATGTGTGTTGGACCTGCCGGAACGGGGGTCTGTGCTTCGGAGGCGACGAAGCCCACTCCTGTATTTGGGCGCTTGGGATGGGTGGAGCCAGTAGCGCAACCGGCCGAAGGTGAAGAAAGCGATCTCTCCAACACTTTCCTGATTCACCTTCGTCAAGACCGAGCACTTCGAGTTGGGACGGCACTCATCTGCCGTCCTGACCGGATCCTTGACGAAGGGAGGGCGAAGACCGGGCGCGACCATCGAGGCAGGCTCATCAAGCCATCTCGGACTCGACGCCCATCCAACGAGCAGCACCGTAGTCGGCCCCTTTCAGGGGCACACCACTGGCCGAACCCCGGCTTTCAATCCACTCACGGTGTGGGTTCCATCGTCAGGCTATCTGACGTCTTGAACTGGTTGAGGACTTCGAGTGGGGTCGCGTCGTTCAACGCGCCGTGGGGTCGCTCCGCGTTGTAGTACCGTCGCCAGCCGTCGATGACGACCTGTGCTTCGAGCACCGTTGCGAACAACTCCTGGTCGAGGAGTTCGTCGCGAAGGCGGGCGTGGAAGGTTTCCGCGAACGGGTTCTGCCACGGCGCGCCCGGCTCGATGAACATCGTCGCGACACCCGTCGCGGCAAGGAACCGCGCGAGGCCACTCGCGATGAACTCGGGCCCGTTGTCGCTCCGCAGGTGCTTCGGAGGGCCGTAGCGCGTCATGAGGCGCTCGAGCACCTCGATCGCGTCCGTCGCCTTGACGCTCCTCGCGGTGAACGTCGCCAGGCACGCCTTTGAGTACTCGTCCGTCACCGTCAGGATCTTCAAGCGACGACCGTCGACGGTGGCGTCGAAGAGGAAGTCGACAGCCCACACGTCGTGCGGCACTTGGGCGCGATAGCGTTCGCTCCCATCGACCTGCGGACCGAGCCGCCGGCGCTTCACCGTCTTGCGCGGCACGCCGAGACCGTGCAGCCGCCACAACCGAGCGACGCGCTTCTTGTTGACGCGCCAGCCCTCCTTGCGGAGCTTCACGGTGATCTTGCGGTACCCGAGCCGCGGATGCTTCTCCGAGAGCTCATGGAGGCGCTCCACGAGCTTCCGATCCGCATGCGGGCGTCTCGGCTCGTAACGAACCAGGCTCCGGGAGATGCCGAGCGCTTTGCAGGCCCGCCGTTCGCTCACGCCGAGCTCCTGGACCACGTGCTTCACGGCCGATCGTTTCCGCTCGGCCGTCAGTACTTTCCCTCGACGGCCTCCTTCAGGATGCTGTTGTCCAGCTCCTTCTCCGCCAGCAGCTTCTTCAGCCGGGCGTTCTCCTTCTCCAGGTCCTTCAGACGCTTCGCGTCGTCCTTGCTCATGCCCGCGTACTGCTTTCTCCAGCGGTAGTACGACCACTCCGCGATCCCGAGACGCTTCGTCGCCGCAGCGATCGAGAGGCCCTCCTCGGCCTGGAGCTTCTCGAGGTCGCGCAGCATCCCGACGATCTGCTCCGGCGAATACGCTTTGCCCTTCATGGGACTCCCTCCTGGACTCCCACAGCGTAGCTGGATCAAAAGACGGGGGTTGGATCAGATGGCGCGGGCCCCAACCCGCTGCTCCAGAATCACTGGATGATGGCGGTCCACCCCGTGCTGATGTACCTCGGCATCGTGGGCTTGACCGTGCCGTTCGCGTACGCGATGGCGGCCCTGATCACCGGCCGCAGCGGCACCGATTGGATGCGGGAGACGCGCGCCTGGACGCTCATAGGGTGTGCATTTCTCAGTGCCGCGATCGTCGCTGGAGGCTGGTGGAGCTACGAGGTGCTCGGTTGGGGTGGTTACTGGGCGTGGGACCCGGTCGAGAACCTGATCTTCTTGCCGTGGTTGACGGCGACGGCGTTCGTGCACAGCGTTCAGGTGCAGGAACGTAGGCGCATGCTGAAGGCCTGGAACGTGTTCCTGATCGTGCTGACGTTCAACCTCTCGATCCTCTCGACGTTCCTCATCCGCTCGGGGGTGCTTTCCTCCGTGCACGCGTTCGGGGACGGCCCGATCGGACCGGTGTTCCTGGGGTTCTTCCTGCTCGTCACCGTCGTCGCGTTCGGTCTCGCCGCCTGGCGCCGGGATCAGTTGCGCGATCACGCCGAGCTCGACGGCGTGGTGAGTCGCGAGGGCGGGTTCCTGGTCAACAACGTGCTCTTCACGGCGATGGCCTTCGCAGTGCTGCTCGGCACGCTGTTCCCGCTCGTCGTCGAGGCCGTGAGCGGGGGGAAGGTCACGGTCGGCGCGCCCTTCTTCGATCGCATCAGCATCCCGCTCTGGTTGGCGGTGCTCGCGCTCATGGGCATCGGACCGCTCCTGCCCTGGCGCAAGGCGGCGACGCAGCGCGTTCGAACGAACCTCGCCTGGCTGATCGCCGGCGGACTCGTCACGGGCGTCGCTGCGTACCTGTTGGGCATGCGGCGTCCGTACCCGCTCGCCACGATCGCGCTGGCCGGCTACAATCTCGTGAGTCTGGCCCTGCTCGTGGGGGGACCGATCCGGGCCCGCTCGCGCGCCACAGGTCGACGCATCGTGGGCGTCGCCGCCGACTACGCCCGGGAACACCGGCGCCGCGTCGGGAGCACGATCGTGCACTTCGGCGTGGTGATCATCGCGGTCGCGGTCGCGGCGAGCGGAGGCTACCGCGTGGACACGCAACTCCGGCTCGCATTCGATGCGCCCGTGGCCTTCGAGGGCTACACGCTGATCGCCCGGCGGACCTACACCGAGAACCTGCCTCAGCGCACGAGCGAGGGGGCCGTCATCGACGTCGAGCGGAACGGGCGTGCACTCGCCACGCTCCGGCCGCGCATCAATAGGTTTCGAAACGCGCAGCAGGCCGTCACGACGCCCGGTGTGCTGTACCGGCCGTTCGAGGACGTCTACCTCAGCCTCTCGCAAATCGATCCCGACGGGCGGTGGGTCATCGTGCGCGCCGTTCGCAGCCCCCTCGTCACATGGATTTGGTGGGGAGGCGCGATCCTGGTCCTCGGCACGGTGTACGCGCTCATACCGGGACTCGCGCGTGAGCGGCGCCTAGCCGACTCGGTCGAGGGGGCCGCCACGTGAATCGTGGGCTCCTCCTAGCCGCCGTCGTGGTGATCGCGGCCAGCCTCGGCGTCCTGTTCCGCTGGGGACTCGAGCCGCGCGACGCACGTGACGTCGCCTCGCCTCTAGTGGACCGCACGCTCGACGACTGGGAGGCCCCGGTCCTACCGCGCTACCGCGACGCGTGGGGCGAGAGCCTCCGCTACTCCGATCTGACCGGGCAGCCGCTGGTCGTGAACGTGTGGGCGTCGTGGTGTCGACCCGCCTGCTACAACGAAGCGCCCCGCTGGAAAGCCGCGTGGGAGCGGTACGGCGACCGGGTCCTCATCGTGGGCGTCAACTTTCAGGATACGCCCGGCGATGCCGCCGTCTTCCTCGACCGGTTCGACAAGCAGTTCCCCAGCGTGTCCGATCCCAAGGGCAGAATCGGGATCGCGTGGGGTGTGTTCGGCGTTCCGGAGACGTACTTCGTGCGGCCGGATGGGACGCTGTCGCACAAGCACAACGGCGAGATCGACACGGACACGATCGAGCGGCAGATCGAAGCGCTGCTGGTGGACGGCGCGTGATGAGGGCGGCCCGCGCCGTCGTGGTCGCGCTCCTCTTCGCTGCGGCTGGCATGGCTCAGGTGGAGTTGGCACCGGAGGTGTTCGACATCGCGTCGCGCCTGCGGTGCCCGGTGTGCGTTTCGGAGACGGTTGCGCAATCCGCGAGTTCCACGGCGGTCGAGATGCGCGAGATGATCGGCCGCCGCCTCGAGGCCGGCGAGAGCGAGGACGAGATTCTCGCCTACTTCCAGCAACGCTACGGAGACTGGATCCTCCTCGATCCGCCTCGGCGCGGCATCTTCCTGGTCGTCTGGTTGCTGCCGGTGGTCGTATCGGCTGCGATCGCCGCGGTCGCGGTCGTTCTGGCGGTGCGCTGGACGCGCCGAGGTCGGGAGCCGATCGACGTCGACCCGGCAGCGCTCGAGGCGTTTCGGCGCGACGCGTACGGTGGAGACGGGCCGTGACGGTCGCGCTTCTCGTGGGCTTCGGTGTCCTGATCGTCGCCATCGTGGTGCTGCCCTACCTGTCCGGTTGGTCGGTCGCGCCGGTGCCGGAGGCCGGAGACCCCGAAGCCCGTGATCTGGAGGAGGAGCGTGACGCGCTGGTCCGAGCGATCCGGGAGCTCGAACACCGCGACGACCTCACGGCGGAACGGCGTCAGCAGCTGCGCGATCGCTACGAACGCAAGGCCGCGATCGTCACGGCACGCCTCGCCGAGCACCTCGCCGGTCCACCGCGCCACCCTCGGCGCCGCGCCCCCGTCCCGCTCGCCACCGGCCTGCTGCTGCTGCTCGTCGTTCCGAGCATCGCCCTCGTCGGTGGCTACGTGCTGCCCCGCGTCAGCGCGGACGGGACGGTGACGACGAACCGGCGTGCCGACATCGACGCGGGCCGCGACCTTCGGCGCCTGAGGCGGGCCGTTCGCGACAACCCCACGGTGGAGACGTTGTCAGCCTTGGGGGACGCGTATTGGCGCCTGTTCGAGGCTAGCCTCCCGCAAGGGGGTTCTTCGACCCCGCCGGCTCCACGGTTCCTCGAAGAAACCCGTGAAACGTACCAGCGACTCGTGGAGGTCGCTTCGCAGCGTGGTCAGGAGCCCGTCCTCGCGACGGGGCTCCGTCGGCTCGCCTACGTGGACTTGGTGGAAGGAAACGCGCCGGACGCGTTGACGCGCCTCGAACGTGCCGTGGACGCCGTCCCGAATGACGCTGAGGCGCTCTACACGCTCGGTCAGGTGCGGTACGCGCTGGGCCAGGTCGGCGCCGCTGCCGAGGCGTGGCGTGCGTACCTCGCGACGCCCGTGGGCGAGGGCGACGACGCGACGGCCCAGCTCGCTGCCGCGGCGGAGGTCCTGGCTCCGCTCATCGACGCGGCCGAGGAGGAGCGGAGCGCCGACAACCTCCTGGCGCTGGCCGACGCGTTGTGGGAGTCCGGCGATCGCGATCGGGCGGCCGACTTCTACACCGAGATCGTGACCGAGCTCGGGGTCGAGCACCCGCGTGCCGTGCGCCGCCTCGGCATGGCGTTGTTCTTCGCCGGCAACAACGAGCAGGCCGTATTGGCCCTGGAGCGGGCACGCGCCCTCGACCCGCGCGCGTCAGAGACGTTGCTGTTCCTCGGCAACGCCTACCGCTCCCTCGATCGCCCCGCGCGCGCCGTGGAAGCGTGGAGCGCCTACGTCGACGCCGTCGGCGGCGAAGCGAACGCGGGTCGGGTGCCCGAGCTCATCGCCGCCGCCCAGGCAGGCGCCACGGTGTCAGCGGACGTGGCCGACGCCGACCCCGATGGAGCGGAGCTGTTCGCGGCGAACTGCGCCACGTGTCACGGGCCGAGCGGCGGCGGCGGGGTCGGACCGCGACTCGCTGGCAATCCCCGCGTTCGCGACGCCTCCATGGTCGAGAGCACCGTTCGCTTCGGGCGCGGCATGATGCCGGGCTTCGGATCGTTGCTCGACAAGGACGACGTCGACCGCCTCGTCGCCTTTGTGGGAACGCTCGCAGGTCCATGAGCGGCGCGGACGAGGGTCGGCGACGCGCCCTGAAGTGGCTGTGGCGCCTCCCGGTCTTGGTGACGGTGGCTGGTGGCGGTTTCGGCATCTGGCGTGCCCTCCGCGTCCATCTCGGAAAGGTCGTGCCCGTGGCGGTGTCCTCGTTTCGTGCCGTTCGGCCTGTGCCGATCGCAACCGTGGAGGAGCTCGAGACGCTCTGGAGCGCAGCGACGTTCACGGTCCACGACACGCCAGCGATCGCGGTGCATGTGCCGGAGGGGGTCGCCGGTGGCGTCCCCGTCGGCTCGACCTGGATCGCGGGCTTCAGTCGAGTGTGCACCCACCAAGGGTGCCTCGTGAACCTGAACACGTCGCCGGCAGCGATCGCACTGGCGACCAACTACCGTGCCGATGGGCCGGCGCTCGTGTGCCCATGTCACCTCAGCGTCTTCCTTCCCACACGCCAAGGTGAGGCTGTGGCCGGACCGGCCGTCCGGCCACTTCCCCGACTGCGACTCGATGTGGTGGACGGAGCGGTCATAGCCACCGGAATCGAAGGGAGTCAGGAGGGGTGAGCTCGTTCGCGGATGCCCGAAGTCGATGGCCTCCGCACAGGCATCGTCCTCCACGATTCGCGCGTGCCTGATCGCGGGACCGCGCGACCGTGACTGGTCGGAAGGGGCGATCACGCGGTAGGTTCGTCGAACGGCCCGTACCCGCACGTGTGGAGTGGCGCCCTCCCGCCCCGCGCGGCCAGGAATGGCAACCACCCTGACGGACGACTCCCGGTCGCGGAGCCGCTCTTTGACAGCGGTTCTCATTTGAGTGGGTCCGGCTTGTTTCGGTAGCCGGCATGGTCGAACCACCCCCGGCAGTCGTCGGGGGTGACGTTGTCGAGGACGCGGGCGATGACGCTGGTGAGGGTGGCGTGGGTGCGGTGGGCGAGGCTGCGGACGAGGGTCTTGAGCTTGCTGAACAGCATCTCGATCGGGTTCAGGTCGGGGCTGTAGGGCGGCAGGAAGAGCACGCTGCAGCCTGCTGCCTCGATCCTCTCGCGCACGCCGTGCGCGTGGTGGGCACCGAGGTTGTCCATGATCACGATCTGGAACGGCTTCAGGCTGGGAATGAGGACGCCGTCGAGGTAGGCGAGGAACACCTCGCGGTCGGTGCCGCCCTCGATGAGCATGGGGGCGAACGTTCCCTCCAGGGTGAGGCCGGCGAGGAGGGTGAGGGTCCGGCCGCGGTTGCGCAGCACCCGCCCGTGGGCCCGCTGACCGCGTGTCGAGCGGGCGTGGGTGCGGGTCATGCCGACCTGGAAGCCGGACTCGTCGACGAACACGAACCTCGTGAGGAGCTCGATGGCGAGGGCCTGCTGGTACGCGTCGCGTTCGGCTTGGACGCTCAGGCGGTCCTGCTCGGTGGGCCGGAGCGTCTTTTTTTTCGGGTGATGCCCATGCGCCTCAGCGCCCGGTCGACGCTCGAGAGGCTGGCGTGGATGCCGTAGCGGTCCCGCAGCAGGCTCGTGAGCTCGATCAGGATGCGGTCGTTGCGTTCCTCGAGGAGCTCCAGCAGGGCCGCTTCGCCCTGCTCGTCGATGGCGCGGGGGTTGCCTCCGCCGTGGGGTCGGGGCTGGAGGCTGCCGGTCTGGCGGTGGTGGCGGAGAAGCTTCTTCACGAAGCCTGGGGAGACCTTGAAGCGCACGGCGATGGCCTCGATCGAGCCTTCCCCCGCCTCGTAGGCGTCGAAGACGCGCTGGCGGAGTTCGATCGGGTAGGCACGCATGCACCAACATGAACGAGCGGCCCGCAGGGCGGGCCGCAAGGATCACGCACAACTAGGAACCGCTGTGAGGCTGTTGGCATCGACGATGGAGGTGGCGAGCGAGTCCGTGGACGCGACGATGCGGAAGGGGCCGTGGCGCGGGAGGAACCGGGCGAGGCCGTCACGGAACAGCGTCTC
>ERZ778017.2086-NODE-2086-length-17200-cov-5.300496_pt1 | contig 17200 bp, 16 predicted proteins | sample MGYA00375747_ERZ778017 | MGnify/ENA primary metagenome ERZ778017 (study PRJEB29350, sample SAMN05509838) | bioreactor metagenome | biome: bioreactor; material: wastewater | place: South Africa: University of Cape Town | collected 2014-03-17 ...
TGAACATGTCGGCATTGTATTCATGTTGCGTTATTTACGTGTTGCTGTACTAGTCCGGCAGCCGCGCTCCGCTCGCTGCGTCGAACACGTGCAGCGCGAGAGGGCTCGCGGCCAGATTGATCCGGTCGCCCGGGCGGAACCGATGCCGCTCGCGAAAGCTGGCGACGAGCTGGCCTGCCGCACAGCGCGCGATCACCTGCGTATCGGCGCCGGTGGGCTCGACGACGGCGATCTCGCAGGGCAGCCCCTCGCCGTTCAGCTCGAGATGCTCGGGGCGCACGCCCACGCGCACTTCGGTGCCCGGCGACGCCGAGGTGCGCTGCGCGAGCGCCAGGCGCGCGCCGCCGGCGAGCTGCACCGTTTCGGCGTCCTCGCCGATGCGACCGGCGAGCAGGTTCATGGACGGCGATCCGATGAAGGTGGCGACGAACACGTTCGCCGGACGGTCGTAGATCTCCAGCGGCGTACCCGTCTGTTCGACGACGCCGTCGTGCATCACGACGATGCGGTCGGCCATCGTCATCGCCTCGATCTGGTCGTGCGTGACGTAGATCGACGTGGTCTGCAGTCGCTGGTGCAGCTCGCGGATCTCGCTGCGCATCTGCACGCGCAGCTTCGCGTCGAGGTTCGACAGCGGCTCGTCGAACAGGAACACCTGCGGCTTGCGCACGATGGCGCGGCCCATCGCGACGCGCTGGCGCTGCCCGCCGGAGAGCTCCCGCGGATAGCGGTCGAGATACGGAGTCAGGCCGAGGATCTCCGCCGCCTCGGCCACGCGTCGGCCGATCTCGGCCTTCGGTCGGCGCGCGAGCAGCAGCGAGAATGCCATGTTCTCGCGCACGCGCATGTGCGGGTACAGCGCGTAGTTCTGGAACACCATCGCGATGTCGCGGTCGCGCGCCTGCACGTCGTTGACGACGCGATCGCCGATCCGGATGTGGCCCGAGGTGATTTCCTCGAGGCCGGCAATCATTCTCAGCAGCGTCGACTTGCCGCAGCCCGAGGGCCCGACGAGCACGCAGAACTGCGCGTCGGCGATCTCGATGTCGATGCCGTGCACGACCTCCGTCGACGCGTACGACTTGCGCACTTGTACGATCGAGACCGATGCCAAACGCCTCTCCGCGGTGAAGGTGCGGGCAATGGTACCGAAGAAGCGGCGCGATTGACCCGGGTCAAATCCGTCATGGGCCTGCTTCGGCACGATTGCTTCGATGAAGCCCGGGTCCGACCGCGTCGTTTCCTTGCGCGAGCTGCTCGTCTCCACGCTCGCGTTGCGGCGCGAGGCTTCGATGCGCTATCGCCGCCTGGCGGCCTCCGCGGAACTGCTCGAGGATTCCGCGTTGCGCCGCCTGTTCTCGCGCCTGGCGGTTGCCGAATCGGAATTCGCCGCGCGGATCGAGCGCGACTTGCCCGATCTCGACGTTGGCACGATACTGGCCGAACGAGTGACGTGGACGGAAGCGATGTGCCAGTCGAGGCTCGACGAACCGCTGACCCCCGGGAGCGCCCTCGAGGCTGCGCGCCGCAACGAGCGGCGCATGCGCGCCGTATTCGAACATCTGGCGGCCACGTCGCCGCACGCATCGGTGCGCATGCGCTCGCTCGAGTCGGCGCTTGCCGAAACCCGGCACCTGTCCTTCATCGAGCAGCTGGTGGCACCGCTTCCCGCGTCCGTTTGCGCAGGGCGCGACCCCGACCCAGGAGAGCTGGCCGACGACGAGCGAACGAGAACCGGCGAGGACTGAACGACCGAAGCTCGCCCGCGGCGTGCGGGCATCGATGACGAGAAGGAGTCCCATGCGTACGCAGTTGCAGATCCATTTCCATGGAATCGACGCTTCGCCCGCCCTGGAGGCCTCGATCCGCGAGAAGTCGAACAAGCTCGAGCAGTTCCATCCGAATGTCACCAGTTGCCGCGTCGTCGTGCAACGTCCCCACAACCACAAGCAGCAGGGCGAGGAGTTCCTCGTCTCGATCGACGTCAGCGTGCCCGGCGGCAACATCGTCGCCAACCAGGCGCGTCGCCAGGACGTGCACGTAGCGCTGCGCGATGCGTTCTTCGCGGCGCGCCGGCAGCTCGACGAACACGCGCGACGCCTGCGCATCGATGCCAAGCGGCGCTTCGAGCCGCGCACGATCGACGCGTCTCCGGATGTCGCGGTCGCAGACCACGCCTCCGACGCCTTGCCTTTCGCTTCGGCCTGAGCGCGAGCGTTCGGAACTCTCGCGCCAGCGCTCGGAACTCCCCGTGACGAACGAATCCCGCCCGGCGATCGTTCTCGTCACGGGTGCAAGCAGGGGAATCGGACTCGCCTGCGCCCGCTGCTTCCTGCGCGCCGGTCGACGCGTGGTCGGCGTCGGGCGCGATCCGGCGCATCTGGCCGCGGCGCGCGAGTCCTTCACCGATCCGCTCGTCGCGGGCGCGGCGCCCGCCGCGATCGATCCGTCGGCTTTCGTTGCCGAAGCGGTGGACCTCGTCGATGCGCAGGCCGCGTCGCAACTGGTCGAACGCGTGGAGTCCGCGCACGGGCCGATCGACGTGCTGGTGAACGCGGCCGGGGCGGCGCGCCGCTACGCGCCCGAAGAGCTGGACGCCGACGCCTATCGGCAGGCGATGGACGCCAAGTACTTCACCTACATGCACGTGACGCAGCCCGTGATCGAGCGCATGGCGGCGCGCGGGCGCGGCAGCATCGTCAACATCGTCGGACAGGGCGGGCGCCAGGCGGGACGGTTCCACATCGCCGGCGGCGCGGCGAACTCGGCGCTGATGCTCGCCACCGTCGGCCTCGCGCAGGCGTGGGCGAGTCGCGGCGTGCGGGTGAACGCGATCAATCCGGGGCTCACGCGAACGACGCGCGTCGACGAAGGGCTGGAGGCTGCCGCGCGCGCGAGCGGACGCAGCAAGGCCGAGCTGCTCGAAGAGGCGATCGCGCGCATCCCGATGGGTCGCATGGCCGAGCCGGACGAGATCGCGCAGGTCGCGTTCTTCCTCGCCTCCGATGCCGCCTCCTACGTCTCCGGCGCGATCATTCCGATGGACGGCTGCGTGTCCTCCGTGATCTGAAATCCGCGGGCCGCCGTTGGAAGAAGTCGAATCGATTCCGCATCTGCGCGAGACGCTGCTCTTTCTCGCGCTCGCCGGAATCCTCGTCCCTTTCCTGCAGCGCCTGCGAGTGGGCTCCATTCCCGGCTATCTGGCCGTCGGGATGCTGCTCGGCCCCTTCGGCCTGGGCCGTCTCGCCACGCCGGCGACGGGCTTCGGGCGGCTGATGAGCTGGCTCGCCTTCCCGCAGTTCGAGGCGGTGTCGGTGCTGGCGGGCGTCGGCGTCGTCTTCCTGATGTTCATGATCGGGCTCGACCTGTCGGTGCGGCGCCTGTGGTCGATGCGCGGCTGGGTGTTCGGCGCCGGCGCCGCGCAGGTGGTCGTCACCGCCGCGATCCTCTTCGCAGCCGCGGTTGCGCTCGGCGCCGACCGGGGGACGTCGCTCGTCGTCGGCCTGGCGCTGTCGTTCTCGTCGACCGCCGTCGTGATGCAGCTGCTCGCCGCGCGGCACGAACTGTCCACGCCGCTCGGGCAGGCGTCGTTCGCCGTGCTGCTGTTCCAGGACCTCGCCGTGGTGCCGGTGCTGATCCTCGTGTCGCTGCTGGCGCAACCCGGCGAGAGCCACGTCTTCGCCGTGCTGTCGCTAGCGCTGGGCCGGGCGGCGATCGCGATCGCGCTCATCTTCGTGCTCGGGCGCGTCGTGCTCGGGCCGCTGTTCCGCCAGTTCACGGCGAACCGCCAGGCCGACACCTTCATGGCGCTGACGCTGCTCGCTTCGCTGAGCATCGCCTCGCTCACCTGGCTGGCGGGCCTGTCGATGGCACTGGGCGCGATGCTCGCCGGGCTGCTGCTGGCCGAAACCGAATACCGGCACCAGGTCGTCGTGATGATCGACCCGTTTCGCGGCCTGCTGATGGGCGTGTTCTTCCTGTCGGTGGGAATGTCGATCGATCCGCTGGCGATCGTGCACGAGCCGCTTCGGCTGCTGATGGCGGTGGCGGGGCTGTTCGCCGTGAAGACGCTGGTGACCGCGATCGTGTTGCGGGCGGGCGGGCTGTCGAACCGCGGCGCGATCCACGGCGGGCTGCTGCTGGGGCAGGCCGGCGAGTTCGCCTTCGTCGTCTTCGGCGTGGCGACCACGCTCGGCCTGCTCGACGCCGAGGCGGGCCGCTTCCTGTTGCTCGTGGTCGGCGTATCGATGTTCGTAGCGCCGGTGGCGGCCGCGCTGGGGCGGCACATCGAAGCGAGGGGACCGGCGATGCAGCCGGGCTCCGAAGCCGAACGCACGCCGGTTGCGCCGCAAGGGGGCGGGCACGTGGTGATCGCCGGCTTCGGCCGCGTCGGGCAATCGCTGGCGCGGCTGTTCGACTCGCAGGCGATCCCTTACGTGGCGGTCGATCCCGATCCGAACGTCGTCTCGTCCTTCCACGCGAAGGGCTGGCCGGTCTACGTCGGCGACGCCAGCCGCGGCGATCTGTTGCGACTGCTCGGGCTCGCGCAGGCGAGCGCGGTGGTGCTGACGATGGATCAGCCGACTTCGGCGGTGCGTGCCGTGCATGCGATCCGCGCCGATTCGCCCGACGTGGCGATCTTCGCCCGCGCGCGCGACGAGCGGCACGCCGCCGTGCTGCAGACGGCGGGCGCCGACGAGGTGATTCCCGAGACGCTCGAGTCGGCGCTGCAGCTGGGCGCGCTCGCGCTCGGCCGCACCGGCATGTCCGAGTCGGAACTGCGCGCGGTGCTGGCGGCCGAGCGGCTCGAACGGATCGCGACCTACCGTGATCAGTCCTCGAACGGCAGTCCGACGTAGTTCTCGGCGAGCGAGGTAGACGCCGCTTTCGAGCCGGTGAGGTAGTGCAGCTCGGTTTCCTGGATCTTCTGGCCGAACTCGCCGGTGTCGGGGAAGCGGTGCATCAGCGACGTCATCCACCACGAGAAGCGCTCGGCCTTCCAGACGCGGCGCAGGCATTTGTCGGAGTAGGCGTCGATCTCCTTCATCGAGCCGCTGCGGTAGTGGTCGACGAGCGCGCGCGACAGATAGCGCACGTCGCTGGCGGCGAGGTTGAGTCCTTTCGCGCCGGTGGGCGGGACGATGTGCGCGGCGTCGCCGGCCAGCAGCAGCCGGCCGAAGCGCATCGGCTCGGCGACGAAGCTGCGCAGCGGCGCGATGCTCTTCTCGATCGACGGTCCGGTGATCATCGTGCGCGCGGCCTCGACGTCGACGCGGCGCTTCAGCTCCTCCCAGAAACGCTCGTCGGACCAGTCCTCGACCTTCTCTTCGAGCGGCACCTGCAGGTAGTAGCGGCTGCGCGTGCGCGAGCGCATGCTGCACAGCGCGAAGCCGCGCGGGTGGTTCACGTAGATCAGCTCGTCGGAAACCGGCGGCACGTCGGCGAGGATGCCGAGCCAGCCGAAGGGGAACACGCGCTCGTACTCCTTGACCGCGCTGTGCGGGATCGTCTCGCGGCACACGCCATGGAAGCCGTCGCAGCCGGCGATGAAGTCGCACTCGATCTCGTGCACGGCGCCGTCCTTGCGATAGCGCACGCGCGGACGCTCGGTGTCGAAGTCGTGGATCGAGACGTCCTCGGCCTCGTAGACCGTGCGGCCGCCTTCGGCGGCGCGCGCGTCCATCAGGTCGCGCGTGACCTCGGTCTGGCCGTAGACGGTGACGTGCTTGCCGCCGGTGAGATCGGCAAGGGGGATGCGGTGGCGCACGCCGTCGAAGCACAGCTCGATGCCGCCGTGCACGAGCCCTTCTTCGTGCAGGCGCCTGCCGACGCCCGCCTCGTCGAGCAGATCGACGGCCACCTGCTCGAGCACGCCGGCGCGGATGCGTCCGAGCACGTATTCGCCGCTGCGCCGCTCGAGGATGATCGAGTCGATTCCGGCGCGGTACAGCAGCTGGCCCAGCAGCAGACCCGCCGGGCCCGCTCCGATGATCGCGACCTGCACTCGCATGATGCGTTCCCTCCCCTGTTGGATCCGGCTGCCCGCGTACGAAACAGTCGTAGCCGAGGCCGACTAGCGCAATGGTAAAGGTCGTCGGGTGCCCGCGGCGCGAACGGCGATAATGGCGGCCCTTCCGCAGCCCTCCGCTTCCTTCGATGTCGATCGTCTTCCTGGTACGGCATGCGCAGGCGTCGTTCGGCGCCGAGAACTACGACGCACTCTCCGCGCTCGGCGTGCGCCAGTCGCGCTGGCTGGGCGAATACTTCGCCGCGCGCGGCCTTCGCTTCGCGCGCGCGATGTCGGGGACGATGCTGCGCCAGCAGGACACCGCGCGCGGCATCCTTGCCGGGATGGGCGAGGGCGCGCCGGCGCTCATGATGCACGAGGGGCTGAACGAGTATCCCGGCGAGGCGCTCTACACGGCGCACACCGGCCTGCAGCCGCGCGCGCACCAGCTGTCGGACGCTCGCGACTACTGGCGCACTTTCCGCGCGGCGATGCAGGCGTGGTCCGAGGATCGGCTCGCCGACGTTCCCGAGAGCTGGCTCGACTTCGGCGCGCGCGTGCGCGCCGCGCTCGCCGAGGCGGTGCGCGATACCGCGCGCGACGACGCCGTTCTCGTCGTCAGTTCGGGCGGGGCGATCGGGCGCCTGCTCGCCGATCTGGTCGATGCGCCGGCGAGCACGGCGATCGAGCTGAACCTGCAGTGCCGCAACACCGGCTTCACCGAGCTGATCGCCGGCCGCGAGGCATTGCGCCTGCTCAGCTTCAACAACGTGCCGCACCTCGATTGCGCCGAGCGGCGCGCGTCGATCACCTTCGCGTAGAGGCTTGCTTCGCTCGGGGCCCGCTTCGCCCAGGGCCCGCTTCGCCCGGGGCCCGCTTCGCCCAGGGCCCGCTTCGCCCGAGGCCCGCTTCGCTCAGCCCTTCGGTTCGCTCGCGCCCTTGCCGCCGGCGGCCGGCGGCGCACCGACCGCGTCCTTCGTGCACTTGCGCACGAAGCTCGTCTGCGCGGCGCCGCTCAGTTTGCGGTCCTTCGCCTGCAGCTGGCATGCCGCATTCGCGTCGGTTTCGCATTTCTTCAGGAAGCTGGTTCGGGCGGCGCCCGCGAGCTTCTTCTCGTTCGCGCGATCGGTGCAGCTCGGATCGGCGGCCAGGGCGGACACGGCGAACAGCGAAAGTGCAGCGGCGAGGATCGTCTTGTGCATGGCGGACTCCGAAGTCGGAAGGCGCGCGGCGTCGCCGCGCGCGGCCAATATACGACGGCGCGGAGCGCGGCGTCGCTACGTTTCGTCGTCCAGCGGCAGCGAGCCGGCCGCGCACAGGCCGCCGAGCCGGTCGGAGCGACGGTAGTCGATCCTTCCGCGGTACTGTTCGACGATGTCGGCGACGATCGTCAGGCCGAGCCCGTGGCCGGGCTTGCGCTCGTCGGTGCGCAGCGTGCCGCGGCCCAGGCGCGCGAGCAGCGTGCCGTCCACTCCGGGGCCGTCGTCGTCGATGCGAAAGTGCAGCGCGCCGTCGCGCTCGGCCAGTTCGACGCGCACCGTCGTCCTCGCCCATTTGCACGCGTTGTCGAGAAGGTTTCCGAACAGCTCGAGCATGTCCTCGCGATCGAGCGCGAAGCGCTGCGCGGGCGCGTCTACGTCGATCCGCAGCGCGCGATCGGCGTGCAGGCGCCCGAGCGCCTCGGCGAGCGCCTGCAGCTGCTCGCGCGCGTCGAAGCCGGCCGAGCGTGCGCCGCTGCCGGCCAGCCGCGCGCGCCGCATCTCGCGCTCGATCGTCGCGCGCATCGATTCGACCTGGTCGCGGATCGCCGCGGCGGCGGGCGAATCGCCGGCGGTGTCGCGCTCGTCGGCGATCTGCGCGAGCACCGCGAGCGGCGTCTTCAGCGCATGCGACAGGTTGCCGGCGGCATGGCGCACGCGCGACAGCCGTTGCGCCTGGTGATGCGCGAGGCGGTCGACCGCCTCGAGCATCGGACGCACCTCGTCGGGCGCGGCGCTGGGCACCGAGGCGCTCTCGCCGCGCTCCAGCCGGCGGCATGCTTCGACCGCGCGTGCGAGCGGCGCCAGTCCGCGAACGACGATCGCGCGCTGCAGCCAGGCGAGCGCGAGCAGCGTCGCCAGCAGCGACGTCAGCAGCACGCGACGGAAGCGGGCGATAGCCGCGTCCAGTCCGGAGATGTCCTCGGCGATGGTGATCGTCCACTCGGCGCTCGCGCCGGCGAAGCGGCGCGTATAGACGAGCAGCGTCTGGCCGGCCGGCCCCGGACGGCGGGCGATGCGTTGCGCGGCGCCCGAAAGCGGGGCGACGACGAACTCCTCGTCCCACAACGAGCGCGAGAGGATCGTTTCGTCGGCCGGCGGGGCGCCGGCGGCGGCGCGTGCCTTGCGCTGCGCGACGAAGTAATGACCCGACAGCGGCAGCCGGTACTCCGCCCCCAGCGCCTCGCCTGCAGCCGCAGACGCATCGGCGGCTTCGTCGAGGCGAACGTACAGCATCTCGGCGTCGTGCTCGAGGCGCGAGGCGACGTAACGCTCGACCAGTTCGCGCGGGAAGTGCTGCAGGCCGATCGCGAGCAGCGCGGCCACCGCCGCGAGCACCAGCGTGAGCGCCAGCGTGAGCCGGTTGCGCAGCGAGCTCATCCGTCGCCGTGAAACACGTATCCCTGGCCGCGGCGCGTCTCGATGCATCCGGCGCCGAGCAGCGCGCGCAGGCGGCGCACGTAGACTTCGATCACGTTGCTGTCGCGCTCGGCGTCGTATTCGTAGACGTGCTCGGTCAGGCGCGTCTTCGACAGCACCTGCCCGGGATGCCGCATGAAGTAGCGCAGCAGCCGGAACTCGGTGGCGGTGAGCGGCTGCTCCTGTCCGTCGTCGTGCACCAGGCACTGGCGCGCTTCGTCCAGCCGCCAGGGCCCGGCGCGCAGCGCGACGTCGGCGACCGGCGCGGCGCGTCGCAGCAGCGCGTGGATGCGCGCCACCAGCTCTTCGGTGTGGAAGGGCTTGCCCAGATAGTCGTCGGCGCCGGCGCGCAGTCCGTCGACGCGGTCGCTCCATCCGTCGCGCGCGGTGAGGATGAGCACCGGCACGCGGCTGCCGGCGGCGCGCCAGTCGGCCAGCAGCTCGAGACCGGTGCGACCGGGCAGCCCGAGGTCGAGAACGATCGCGTCGTAGGGCTCGGTGGCGCCGAGATGGCCGGCGTCGACGCCGTCGTGCGCGACGTCGACCGCGTAGCCTTCCCGCACGAGCCGCTCGCGCAGGCGCGCGGCGAGCGGCTCGTCGTCCTCGGCGATCAGCAGGCGCACTTCATTTCCGCGAACGCCGGATCACCTCGCCGGTGGCCGCGTCCAGCTGGAGCTTGTGGATCGCGTCGGCGTCGTCGATCAGCTTCACCTCGTAGACGAGGCGGCCGTTCTCGCGATCCAGCTCGATTTCGACGACCTGCCCTGGCTGGGCGGTACGCGCGCGAGCGAGAATGTCTTCCATCGGCAGGATCTTGCCCGCTTCGCGCAGCTCGCGCACCTCGGATCGGCGTATGCGGTCGTCGGCGTGAGCGAAGTCGGCGCCGATGGCGGTGGCGGCGACGATCGAAGCGGCAGCCAGCGCGAAGGACAATGTTACGGTTCTCGACATGTGGCTTCTCCTGCATGACGATGTGCGACGCCGTGCAGTATCGATGCGTTCGGCTGAAGCGAAGCTGAATCCGGGCAGCGGTTCCGTTTCCACAGGAGGTATTCGAATGTTCCGCGATCGCAACGAGGCGGCCGATCGGCTCGCCAGCGCGCTCGAGTCGTTGCGGGGCAAGGCTCCGCTGGTGCTGGCGATACCGCGCGGAGCGGTGCCGATGGGGCGGCGCATCGCCGATGCGCTGGGCGGCGACCTCGACGTCGTGCTCGTGCGCAAGATCGGCGCGCCGTACCAGCCGGAGCTGGCGCTGGGCGCGATCGACGAGGACGGCGGCATGCACTGGGCCTCGCCGGAGGCGGCGCGGGGCGTGGACCCGATGTGGCTCGAGCACGAGAAGCATACGCAGCTCGAGCTGCTGCGCGAGCGGCGCGATCGCTATCGGAAGGGCAGGCCGGCGATCGATCCGGCGGGACGCGTGGTCATCGTGGTGGACGACGGACTGGCCACCGGTTCGACGATGATCGCCGCGCTGCATGCCGTGCGCGCGCGTTCGCCGTCGCGGCTGATCTGCGCGGTGCCGGTGGCCGCGCCGGACAGCCTCGTGCGCGTGGGTCCTCATGCCGACGAGGTCGTCTGCCTGGAGGCGCCCGAGGATTTCCGCGCGGTGTCGCTGCATTACGGGCATTTCGAGCAGGTCGACGATGCCGACGTCGAGCGGCTGCTCGCGGAGCGTTGAGATGGCGATGGCGACGAACGAACGGGATGGGCCGCTGCACGAGAGGCTGCGCGAGCATGCGCGCCGGCGTCCCGAACACCCGGCGTATGTCTGGTACGGCACCGTACTCACCTATCGCGAGCTGGACCGCGCGAGCGACGCCTTCGCCGCCCGTCTCGCGCAACTCGGCGTCGCGCACGGCGAGCCCGTCGCGCTCTACCTGCAGAACTGCCCGCAATACGTGATCGCGCATTACGCGATCCAGAAGATCGGTGCCGTCGTCTGCCCGTGCGGCCCGCTCAGCCGCGAGCACGAGCTGCAGTACCAGCTCGACGACCTGCAGGCGCGCGTGCTCGTCGCCGCCGCCCCGCTGCTCGACGTGGTCGCGAAGGTGCGCGCGCGCACGGCCCTCGAGCACGTCTTCGTCGTGCATTACGACGACCTGCTGCCGCAGGCGCCGTCCTTCGACGTTCCCGAGGAGCTGCGCACGATGCGCCGGCTGCGACGCGAAGGCGCGGCGCCGATCGCCGATGCCGGCGAGGTGGAGGACTTCCTCGCCGCGACGCGCACCGGCGCCGTGCCGCCGCAGGTCGACGTCGCGCTCGACGACATCGCTTTGATCACCTACACGTCGGGCACCACGGGCCTGCCGAAGGGCGCGATGCTCACGCACGGCAATGCGCGCTACAAGACCGCGGTGTCGTGCGACGGCTATCGCGTGTCGGGCGACGACGTGCTGCTCGCGGTGGCGCCGCTCTATCACATCGCCGGCATGCTCACCGGCGTCGACATCCCGGTGTACGCGGGCGCGACGACGGTGCTGCTGTACCGCTTCGATGCGCACGCCGCGATGGAGGCGATCGAGACGCATCGCGTCAGCTGGTGGTACAGCATCGCGCCGATGAACGTGGCCGCGATGCAGTTGCCCGACGCGCAGCAGTTCGACCTGTCGAGCCTGCGCATCAACCCGGTGACCAGCTTCGGCATCACCTTCACCGAGACGATCGCACGGCGCTGGCGCGAGTACGCGCCGAACTGCACGTCCTTCGAAGCGGCCTACGGACTGTCCGAGACGCACACGATGGACACGTACATGCCGGCGGACGCGATCTGCTGGGGCACGCACGGCAGGCCGGTGCCGGGCAACGAGATCCGCATCGCCGATGCGGCGACGGGCGAGCCGCGGCGCACCGGCGAGTCGGGCGAGATCCTGGTCCGCGGACCGGGCGTCTTCCGCGGGTACTGGAACCGGCCCGACGCCACCGCCCACGCGCTGCGCGGCGGCTGGCTGCACACCGGGGACATCGGTCATCTCGACGACGACGGCTACCTCACCTTCGAGGGGCGCTTCAAGGAGATGATCAAGGTCTCCGGCTACAGCGTCTTTCCCGAGGAGGTCGAATCGATTCTCGTGCGGCATCCGGCGATCGCGCAGGCCGGCGTCATCGGCATGCCCGATCCGGAGAAGGGCGAGATCCCGAAGGCCTTCGTCGTGCTGAAGGCGGGCGTCGCGGGCACCGTCACCGAGAGCGAGATCGTGCAGTGGGCGCGCGCGAACATGGCGGTGTACAAGGCGCCGCGCGAAGTCGTGTTCTGCGAGTCACTGCCGGCCACCGGCTCCGGGAAGATGCTGCGCCGGCTGCTGAAGGATCTGTGAAGACGATGGCCGGAGCGTCGCTGGTCGCGTTGCGCGCGCCGATGGCGGCGCGCGTGGTCGAACTGGCCGCGCGCGAAGGCGAGCGCGTGCGCGAGGCGCAGGCGCTCGTCGTCGTCGACGCGATGAAGATGGAGCACGTGATCGCGGCGCCGTGCGCCGGCCGGGTGCGCGGGCTGCGTGTGGCCGAGGGAGACCAGGTCGCCGAGGGCCAGCCGCTGCTGTGGATCGAGCCGGGCGAAGCCGCGACCTCGACCGATGCGACGGCGGGTACGCCGAAGCCGGTCGGGGTCCGTCCCGACCTGCAGCGCGTGCTCGACCGGCACGCTCGACTGCTCGACGAGGTGCGCCCCGAGGCGGTGGCGCGGCGCCGCGCGCGCGGGCAGCGCACCGCGCGCGAGAACGTCGCCGACCTGTGCGACGCGGGCAGCTTCGTCGAATATGGCGCGCTCGCCGTCGCTGCGCAGCGCAGCCGCCGCTCGCTCGACGACCTGATCGCCAACACGCCGGCCGACGGAATGATCACCGGCATCGGCTCGGTGAACGGCGCGTTCTTCGACGCGCAGCGCGCGCGCACCGTCGTGCTCGCCTACGACGCCACCGTGCTCGCCGGCACGCAGGGCATGCGCAACCACGCGAAGACCGACCGGCTGCTCGAGATCGCCTTCGCCGAGCGCCTGCCGCTGGTGCTCTTCGCCGAGGGCGGAGGCGGGCGGCCGGGCGACGTCGACGTTCCGGTCGTCGCCGGACTGCACCTGCGCACCTTCGCTTCGTTCGCCCGCCTGAGCGGGCGCGCGCCGGTGATCGGCATCGTTTCCGGACGCTGCTTCGCCGGCAATGCGGCGCTGCTCGGCTGCTGCGACGTGATCATCGCGACGCGCGACGCGAACATCGGCATGGGCGGACCGGCGATGATCGAAGGCGGCGGGCTCGGCGTGTTCCGGCCCGAGGAGATCGGCCCGAGCGTGATGCAGAGCGCCAACGGTGTCGTCGACGTGCTGGTCGACGACGAGGCGGCGGCGGTCGCGGTCGCGAAGCGCTATCTGTCGATGTTCCAGGGGCGCGTCGCGCAGTGGCGCTCGCCGGATGCGCTCGCGCTGCGCGACGTCGTTCCGGAGAACCGCCTGCGCGCCTACGACACGCGCGAGGCGATGCGCGGGCTGGTCGACGACGACAGCGTGATCGAACTGCGCGCGGACTTCGGCGCGGGCATCCACACGGCGCTCGCGCGCGTCGAGGGGCAGCCGATCGGCCTGGTCGCGAACAATCCGTTGCACCTGGCCGGCGCGATCGACGCCGACGCCGCCGACAAGCTCGCCCGCTTCCTGCAGCTGTGCGACGCGCACGGCCTGCCGATCGTGTCGCTGATCGACACGCCGGGCTTCATGGTCGGACCCGACATCGAGGCGCGCGCGCAGGTGCGGCACGCGAGCCGGCTCTTCGTCGTCGGTGCGGCGCTGCGCGTGCCGTTCTTCGCCGTCGTGCTGCGCAAGGGCTACGGGCTCGGCGCGATGGCGATGGCGGCGGGCGGCTTTCATTCGCCGAACTTCACGGTGGCCTGGCCCACCGGCGAGTTCGGCGCGATGGGTCTCGAAGGCGCCGTGCGGCTGGGCTATCGCAAGGAGCTGGAAGCCGTGCCCGAGGGCGCCGAGCGCGAAGCGCTGTTCGAGCGCCTCGTCGCGCGTCACTACGAGCGCGGCGAGGCGATGAACATGGCCGAGGCGCTCGAGATCGACGCGGTGATCGATCCGGCGCAGACGCGCGACTGGGTCGCGAAGGGGCTGGCGAGTGCGCGGCCCGGAGGGGGTCGCCTTGCTGGGGAGCAGGTGCGCTTTATCGATCCGTGGTGATTGGGGGCGCGTGGGAGCGCCGGGCAGCCGGGCCGCCGGGCGCCGGGCGCCGGGCGCCGGGTGCCGGGTGCCGGCACGCAGTGAAATGCTGTGGAACGCTGCGTTTTCTGCTGCGAAAGCGCTTTCCGGCTGGGAAACGCTGCACTTCGCAGCATGCGACGCAAGCGCGGGCGCGGCACCACGTATCTTGCAAGGCAAGTGCGGGCGTTCCGCACGAAGGCCGCGGCGCGGCTGGCGCCGTTCAGCTACATCGAGGGTTGGTACAACCCGCGCCGGCGCCATAGCGCGCTGGGCTATCACTCGCCGGCGAACTTCGAAAGGGCCACCAGGATGACAGCCGCGCGTATCCCCAAAGCGCGTCATGCACGACTTGTCCACCGGCGGCGTCTGCGTGGCGTGCGCCACGCCGCCGGTGGACAAGTCTGCCGCTCAGGACCATGGGCCTGCTTCACTTCGAGGACGTAAACGCCACCCTGTCCACGAAAACGGGTCAAGCCCACGCGCCGCAAACTGCAGCGTTTTTCCTCGCGTTATGCATTACGCGTGCGAAAACGCTGTAAGACGCAGCGTGAGAGGGAAGGAAGAATCGAGGGTTTCTTCGGACTCCTTGCGGGCAAGACCCGGAAGATCGCGACGATCGACGAGATCAACGAAGCGGCCGCGCGCGGTTGGTCGGACGGGAATGAAGGGCGCTCCGAAAGCGTCGAATCGACCCGATCGAGTCCCAACCGCGCTCGCCCGACCCGCGCAACGTTCAGGCGCAATCCGAAATGCGCGTCTTCCGCCGCATTACGCACGCTTGACCGAGCGGCGCCGGCGATTTCGCTCGCTCCTCGCGCAGTTTCCGCCGCGATGCAGGTCTCGCGTTCCAGAATGCGCGGAATACGTGCGTTCGGCCTCGATCCACTTGCGGGAACGGTTTGCGTCTTCGTCCTGGGCCGATCCGCGGTTCTGCGCGGCATGCCCGTCGACCGGTGAACTGCAGCCGCGCGATGCGTCAGGTTCCGCACACAACAGTTTGTTGCGCTCCGGCTCATGGAACGCGTTCCACGACGAGGAACGCTACTTTCGGTAGCGAACGGGGCCACGGCCTCGAACCGCGGCCCCGAAACAGCAGCCTCGAACGGCCTCAGCGCTGCGCTTCCAGGCCGGGCATCATCGGATCGCAGCGCGGAGCCGGCGCGCCGCGCAGCGCCGGATCGACCCACTCCTCGCAGCCGCTGCCGCCGTCCGTGCGCGCGCCCCACCAGGCCGGCCCCAGGTGCACGAGGACGAGCGTCCAGGCCGCCACCCACGCGAGCGACGACAGCGCGATCAGCGCATCGGCCGGCGCCCCGGCGATGCCGGCTGCGGCGCGCATCGCTGCGGCCGCGACGAGCAGCGCCACCCCGGCCGGCGTCCATCGCCGCTCGTCGAGCGGTCGTCCGGCGTGCATGCGTCCCGCGATGTTCAGCACCGCATAGATCGACAGGCCCATGCCGCCGATCGTGAGCAGGTGCGTGCCGCCGCTCGGCGCGATCGGCAGGCCGAGCAGCGCGGCGCCGATCCACGCGTAGCCGAGCGCCATCGTCCAGTAGACGGCGTACAGCATCGACGCCCAGCGCCCGAACAGCGCGCGTCCGACGTGCCAGTCGTTCATCAGGTTCAGCAGGGCGGCGCCGGCGGCGAGCGCGACCCACCCGGTCACCGGCGATCCGGGCGCGACGAAGGCGGCCATCGCGTGCAGCGCGATGACGACGATCGCGAGGTTGCGGCGCGGCGGCCGCGCGCGGTACTCGGGTAGCTCGTCGTCGTCGCCGTCGGCGGCGCGCGCGCGGCGCGCATCGAGCGCGTCGTTGACGATGCGCATCGAGATGCGGCTCATCGCGACGACGACGAGGATCATCATCGCGTCGAGCGCGGCATGCACCCAGCGCATCGGCCAGTCGCCGCGCAGCACGTCGAACCAGAAGCCGGCGGTGACGACGGCGAAGGCCGACAGCCCCCAGAAGAAGCCGCGATGGCGGCGCTGCGGGTCGCGCAGCAGGCGCGCGCCGAGCAACGCGGGCAGCGCCGCGGCGAAGCCCACTTCAGCCGCCGCGGCCGGCCACGGGCCGATGACGGGAGCGAGCCAGAAAGCGACGCGCGCCGCGAGCCACGCGAGCGCGATCGCGAGCGAGACGCGCGTGCTCAACGGCGGGGTATCGGTGAACTCGGGCACCGCCGTGAGCACGAAGCCGGCGATCGCCGCCAGGCCGACGCCGAACATCAGTTCGTGCGCATGCCAGACGAGCGCGCCGCCGACCGGTGCCGACAACGTGAATCCGAGCGAGAAGGCCGCGCCCGACAGCGCGATGCCGACCGCGGCCCATAGTGCCGTCGCCAGGAACATCGAGCGGAACGGACACGAGAAGAGCGGCAGCCGCTCGATGCGCGCCAGCGTCAGCATCGCGGCGCCCGGCGTTCGAAGGGGATGACCGGCGCGCTTTCGACGATGATCGCCGGCGTCGGTGCGCAAGCGGCGGGCGCGGCCGGCAACGGGACGCTTGCGCCGACCGCCGGCGGCAGCCCGAAGCTCGCGCGCACCTCCGGCCGCGCAAGCAGCCGCGCCGTGCTCGCGTGGATCCACGCATCGTCGCGCTGCGCGGCCGGTTCGTCGAAGGCCAGGCGCGAGACGATCCGCCCGGGCTTCGAGGCCATGACGAGAACGCGATCGGACAGCCGTACCGCCTCGCCGAGATCGTGCGTGATCATCAGCACGCCCACGCGGCGCTCGGCCAGATGCCCGAGCAGCAGCCGGTACATCTCTTCGCGCAGGCCGATGTCGAGCGCCGAGAACGGCTCGTCGAGCAGCAGTAGTTCGGGATCGATCACCAGCGCGCGGGCGAGCGCGACGCGACTCTGCATGCCGCCCGAGAGCTGATGCGGGAACTTGGCGAAGTCCCCGTGCGCGAGCCCCAGCCGCAGTCCGATCTCGCGCGCGCGATGCTCGCTCTCGCCGCGCGCGACGCCGCGCGCCGCGAGCACGAGCGCCACGTTGTCGAGCGCGGACTTCCACGGCAGCAGCCGCGGCTGCTGGAACATGCAGGCGCGCGTGGCGAAGCCGTCGTCGATCGTGCCCGCGTCCGGGTGCAGCAGCTTCGCGCACAGGTTGAGCAGCGTCGTCTTGCCGCAGCCCGACGGGCCGACGAGCGCGACGATCTCGCCCGCGCGCAGTTCGAAGTCGATTGCGTCGAGCACGGTCTCGCGCGCGAAGGAATGATGCAGCGCGCGTACGCGCAGCGCCGGCAGTGCGATGCTGGCCGTGGCCGTGGCCGCGCTGCGCGCGCGCATCGCGTTCTCGGCGGACTCGCTGCGATCGGGCGCCCGGTT
>ERZ778017.2091-NODE-2091-length-17167-cov-29.839294_pt1 | contig 17167 bp, 15 predicted proteins | sample MGYA00375747_ERZ778017 | MGnify/ENA primary metagenome ERZ778017 (study PRJEB29350, sample SAMN05509838) | bioreactor metagenome | biome: bioreactor; material: wastewater | place: South Africa: University of Cape Town | collected 2014-03-17 ...
CCAGCCCGGCAGCCGTGGCTGGTTACCCGCATGTGACGGTGCCGGCGGGGTTCGTGCACGGCTTGCCGTGGGGCATGTCGATCTTCGGCACCGCCTGGCGCGACGCCGCCGTGCTGCGTTACGCCTACGCCTTCGAGCAGGCGACCAAGGCGCGGCGCGCGCCGCGGCTGTTGGAAACGGCGCTGGGCTGAAGGAACGGCGAGTCGTCGACGTTCATCGAGAACGTGTCCAGCTGGTGCACCCGTCGTGCGCACGTGTCGAAGAACCGCGCGCCTCTCGACTCGAGCCTGCGCTGCGCGATACTGAATACATGGCACCGCGCTCTTCAGCAGAACAACCCGCTACGCACGCTTTGATCACGCATGCACTCAAGCCCGAGCTGTGGCTCCTCGATCCTGAGGTCGTGCACCTGAACCACGGTTCGTACGGCGCCGTGCCAACGCCGGTGCTAGCAGCGCAGCGCCGAGCGGCGGAGGCGGTTGAACGCAGCCCCGAGCGCTTCTACCGCACGGAGTTAGCGGCCGCGATGGACGCCGTCAGGCTGCGTGTCGCCGAGTGGCTTAACACGGACGCCGACGGCCTCGCGCTCGTGCAGAACGCCACCGAGGCCGCGCAGGTAGTCCTCGAGAGCGTGCGGCTGGAGGCGGGGGCCGAGATCGTCTACACGGACCACGCCTACCCGTGGGTGAAGGCCGCGATCGCTCGAGCGTGCGCGGAGCGCGGCGCCGTGGCGCGCAGCGTTCCGCTGACCGACCCGCATGGAAGGACGGAAGCCGAGTTCGAGGAAGCGCTCGTCGCGGACCTGACTGCCGCGGTGAACGAGCGAACGGCGTTGCTGGTTCTCGACCAGATCACCTCGGCCTCGGCGCTGCGGTTGCCGGTCGAGGCCGTGTGCGCCGCGCTCGGCAGTCAAGTCCCCATCCTCATCGACGGTGCGCACGCCCCCGGCCTCATCGACTCACCCGTGCCCGCCGGCGCGGCGTTCTGGTTCGGGAACCTGCACAAATGGGCGTTCTCTGCGCGGACGGCCGCAGCGCTCGTGGTGGCGCCGCAGTGGCGCGAGCGGGTTCAACCACTAGTCGCCAGTGCGGGCGCGTGGCGCGGGTACCCAGGCTCGTTCACCTACCTGGGCACCCAGGACGCCACGGCCTACCTCGCGCTGCCTGCCGCCCTCGACTTCCCGCTCGAGCACCTCGGAATGACCTTCCGTGAACTCCGCGAGCGCAACGTTTCGGTGCTCAACCAGGGAGTCCAGCGCCTTACCGCCGCACTAGGTACTCCGCACCAAGCGGCCGCTCGCCTGCCGATGCAGGCGGTGCCACTCGGGGTCGACGGGGGCGACGTTCAGGCGGCCGAGCTCGGTGACCGGCTACGCGAACGAGGCGTGGAAGTGGCGATCACATCGGTGGGTGGGCAACTCTACGCGCGCGTGTCGGTGCAAGCGTACGTTGGCGTTGCGGCGTTCGAGCGGCTGGCGGAGGCGGTGGACGAGGTTGGGTAAGGGGCCCGCTCCTCTTACCGCGAGGCTGCGGCCGCCAGACTTGGCGCGAACCTACGGTCTTGAAGTTGTAGTCGCCGAGCCGTATTGAGCTTGTGTTCGCGTGCGGCAAGCTCGAGTTGCAGCGGATCGGTTTCCGAGTTCGCGAGCATGTCCATGATGGCGTGATGCTCGTTGATCGATCCTTGGGCCCGGTCCGGCATCAAGTAGAAGGCTGCAGCGCTTAGGTAGGAGTCAAGCTGACCCCACAACGACTGGATTGAGTTGGTCAATATGTCGTTATCGCAGACACCGTAGATGGTGAAGTGGAACTTGCGGTTACCGGCGCTGAACGCTTCCCAGTCCTCGGCCTCAAGAGCCGCCGCCATTATGGCGTCATCGTGCTTCAAGGCGTCTAGGATCTCGCTTGCGCGCGGGAGTGCGAGGCGTGTGGCGTACCCCTCTAGGACGGCCATTGACTCAAGCGTTCGCTTAATCGTCTCGCCTGTGATGAGCGAGACGACGGCCCCGATGTGGGGCGTAAGGGTGACTAGGCCTTCGGCTTCTAGCCGGAGCAGTGCCTCCCGCACGGGAATGGCGCTTGTGCCGATCTCGTGCCCTAACCGGTTAACCACTATGCGTTGACCAGGTAGAAGGTCGCCTGCAGTAATGCGGCCCTTGATCACTTGATAGGCGTAGTCTTGCTTCGTCCGCATCATGCTCAATAGCCTCCCGAGTCCCCGGCCTTGCATTCTAGCGCATGTTAGATTATATAAAATAGAGACAAGCCACACTCACCCGCCGGCTCGGGCACAAGGCGGAGGACCATACGAAAAGGAGGAAGCGTTGGCGGCACGTGGACCCAGTGAATCCGTTTTTCGCTGCGGCCCGAAACTACTCCCGCTTGATTTGGGAGCTATCCCACGACCACTAGGCCTAAACACCTCACGCACGCGCTTCATCGTAGAACACCCGTCCAAACGGAGGTTACTTGCAGATGAGTCAGTCTCGACAGCACTCGCGTTCATTCCGCATCGTTCGGCTCTTAACCCTGGTAGGCCTACTTACGCTGGGCTTGGCCGTCGGGGGTGCAGCTTTCGCCCAAGCTAGCGCAAATCGCCTTGTGTTCGCGGGCAATCAAGAACCGTCTAGCCTAGATCCAACTCTCGGTAGTCGCAACGTCAACGAGCGCGAGGTGACCGCACAGATATTCGAGACGCTTGTATACCTCGCACAGGACTACACCATCTATCCTGGTCTCGCAACGGCCTGGTCGGCTAATGACGAGAAGACGGAGTGGACGTTCACGATCCGCAGTGGTGTCACCTTCCATAACGGCGACGCGCTCACTGCGCAGGGTGTGGCCGATCAGTTCGACTTCGCCCGCACGAACACGGAACTGCTTGGCGGTAGTTGGAGCCAGCTCTCTGAACCACTTGCTGGTGTGAGTGTCGATGGCAATGACGTCACCGTGACCTTCAAGGCGCCACGCCCTGATCTCCTCATCGAGCTAGCCGACCCTGGTTTCGGCGTTTCCGACATCGCCTACATCACTGAGGTCGGCCAAGAGGGCGGCTACAACCCTATCGGCACTGGACCTTTCATGTTCAAGGAATGGGTCAGCGGCAGCCACATCACGCTGGTACGCAACCCCAACTGGACTTGGGGCTCCCCGATGTTCGGCACGTCCGGCCCCGCCCTTCTTGACGAGCTAGTGTTCCAGTTCATTCCAGAGGCCCAAACGCGGCTAGCAACACTGGAAGCGGGCGAGACGCAGTTCCTCGACATGTTGCCATTCGCCGATATCGCACGAATTCGCGACTCTGAAGCGTTCGCCGTAAGCGGCTTCCAGCTGCCAGGAATGCCACAGATGAACTACCTGAACACGAACATGTCCCCGACCAACGAGCTCGCCGTGCGCCAGGCAATCAACTACGCGGTCGACAAGCAGGGAATAGTCGACACCGTCTACTTCGGCATGACAGTTCCAGCGTACGGCCCCCTGTCGAATAACTTCCCTGAGTATGACCCGTCACTCGAAACCATGTACCCATACGATCCAGAGAAGGCCGAGCAGCTCCTGACCGACGCTGGCTGGGTCGACACTAACAACGACGGCGTGCGCGAGAAGGACGGCGTGACCCTTAAGGTCGTGCTCGTCGAGAACAAGAGCTGGAACGACTGGGTTTACCTCATGCAAGCGTACTTGCAGGATGTCGGTTTCGACGCTAGCGTCCTAACCACTCAGGGCCCGTCCAACACGGCGGCCGTCGCGTCAGGTCAGTACGCAGCCCCGGCGATGGGCGACGTGTTCGCCACTGCTACCTTGATGACGCGCGACTGGAGCTCGGAAGGCTACGGCACCTTCCCAAGCGGCCACTTCTGGCAAGGTCCGGAACTGGACGAGATGCTCGCGGCCGCAGGGGTAGAGACCGACGACGCTGCCCGCACCGCCAAGTACCACGAGATCCAGCACTTCATTATGGACAACGCCATGATGGTTCCCATCTTCGAGCTGTACTTCTACGCGGCTCACGACAAGAACCTGACCGGCTTCGTGGTGGACGGCACTGGCTACTACAAGTACTTCGCCGGAGCGTCGTTCGCCGACTGAACGAGTTTCGCAGGTTGGGGAGCCCTGCTTCTGGGACTCCCCAACCCCTCAAATGGATTGTGCGGTCGACAGGACAGCAATGTTGCGCTCGTGATCGGTTATCTCGGAAGACGACTTCTCTTGACGGTGCCCGTGCTACTCGGCATCGCCATCGTCGTGTTCTTCGTCATCGCCCTTATTCCAGGCGACGCAGTATCCGCCATGATGACCCAAGTGAAACTAGCGCCCGACCAGATGGCGCTACTACGCCGCCAACTTGGGCTAGATGACCCGCTCTTCGTACGTCTCGGGAATTATCTTGCTGGACTGCTCAAAGGCGACCTCGGCGTGTCGTTCTTCGGGTATCACCCAGTGTTGCGGCTCATCCGGGAGAACTTCCCGGCCACGCTAGAGCTCACTGTCGCTGCAATGGGAGTCGCCGTCATCCTCGGCCTGCCACTCGGCATGATAGCGGCCCTGCGCCACAACACTTGGCTCGACTTAAGCGGAATGACCGTAGCGCTTATCGGCATCTCGATTCCGGGTTTCTGGCTTGGATTGATGATGATTCAGTTCTTCTCGGTGCAGTTCGGTTGGCTGCCGATTACCGGGCATGGGTTACGGCCCTTGATCATGCCTGCCATCGCGCTTGGGGTCGCGGAATCCGCGGTCCTCGCGCGTTTGACGCGGGCGAGTCTACTAGAGGTACTCAGGGAAGACTTCGTCCGGACCGCCAAAGCCAAAGGGCTGGGGATGCGCCCCGTCGTGCTGCGACACGCCTTCCGTGCCGCGCTCATTCCCGTGTTGACGATGTTCGGAATGCAGTTCGGGACCCTGATTGGAGGCGCGGTCGTGATCGAGAACGTGTTCGCACGGCAGGGCCTCGGGACGCTTGTTACGAAGGCCGTAATCAACCGCGACGCGCCCGTGGTGCAAGGTGTCGTTCTCGTAGCCGCCGTGCTGTACGTGCTCGTAAACCTCACGGTTGATGCCCTTTACGCGTTCATCGATCCCAGGATTAGGTACGAATGACGACTGCCGCTCCTCGCAATAGAACCCCGCTTGCGCAAACGCTGAGCAGGCTACGCCGCACGCCTAGCTTCGTTGCCGGAGCTTCGCTGATGACGATCCTCGTTGTAATAGTGCTGCTGGCGCCAGTACTGACTCCATACAATCCGACGAAAGTGAGTCCACGCGACCGGCTGCAACCACCTAGTACCGAGCACCTGTTCGGCACCGACCACTTCGGTCGCGACGTGTTTGCCCGCGTCCTATACGGCGGGAGCCTCTCGCTGCCGATGGGCGTGGTGCCGATCTCGCTGGCCGCCATCGCTGGCATCTTGCTCGGCCTGGCCGCCGGGTTCTATGGCGGCTGGCTTGACCTACTCCTTATGCGCTTCGTGGACGTGTGGATCGCGTTCCCACCGATCTTGCTTGCCCTAGCGGTGGTGACGATATTGGGGACTGGACTGACGAACATCATGATCGCCCTTGGCATGGCCTGGGTTCCGTACTACACGAGAATGGTGCGGAGTTCCGTCCTTGAGGCGCGCGGACGCGTATATGTCGACGCCGCAGGCGCCCTCGGAAGCGGAAACGCCCGAATAATGCTGCGGCACGTACTTCCTAACATCCTCACGCCCGTGATGGTGATGGCGTCCATGGGTATCGCCAACGCCATCCTTGCCGGAGCAGCGCTGAACTTCCTCGGCCTAGGTGCTCAGGCTCCGGCGCCTGAATGGGGCGCGATCCTCTCCGATGGGCGCCAGTTCATTCGACAGGCGTGGTGGCTCGGGGTGTTCCCTGGAACAGCCATTGCGCTCACCGTATTAGCTGCGAACTTACTGGGAGATGGGCTGCGCGACGCGCTCGACCCCAAACTCAAGGTGTGACATCGCGACGCCGGAAGTTCAGGCAAGTAGGTGTTCCAGAAGGAGGCGGAGGGTAATGAGGTTCATCGCCGCAAGTGCAAACACGTGAACGGCGCCGCCGGACTATCGCAGGTAGACGATGGACTGCACCGCATCGACACGGTCGTGACCGGCACCAGCATGCCACTTGCGCTCTACTTGGTTGAGGGCGTTGGTCCTGTTGAAGCCGTCGACCAGCCAGTGCGGCCGGAGCAGCCCGGCACGCAGGCGGGGTGGTTGGTTACTGATACGGGTTGCGTCGGCAATATCGACGCCCTGGTCCTGCCAGCGCTCCAACAGTTGCAGCCCGGCGCAGTAATCGACACGGGCGTTATTTGCCACGCCCACGCCGACCACTTCGGCGGTAATGCGGAGCTGCTAGCGGCTAACCCGGCTTGCCGCCTTTACGCGCATGAGAACGACGTGGCCTGGGCGAGTGACCCTGACTTGCACCTGAGCGAATACTACGACTGGCTGGAGCTCGAGTACCCCACGCCAGCGGCAGCCAAGACGTGGGTGGCCAGCTTGCTTGGGTCGCCGACGCCGGTCACGGCTCTGGTATCTGGCGACCGTTTCCCACTTGCTAATGGTGGGCAGTTGAGCGTGGTGCCTTTACCAGGGCACTCCGCCGGACACATTGGTCTGTGGAACGCTGAGCGCGGCGTGTTGTTGGCGTCGGACGCGATCCTAGGTGATGGGCAGTGGGCGGGTGGGAAACTGGACGCGATTCCGTCTTACCTCGATGTGGCCGCTTACCTTGGCACCATCAGCACAATCCGCCACCTTGGAGTCAAGGTGCTATGCACGGCCCACTTCCCGGTCATGCGCGGTTCACGGGTGACGGCGTTTTGCGATCTCAGCGAGGCGTTCGTGCGGCGCCTTGACGGTGCAGTTCGGGCCGCCCTCCGAGGTGACATGACTTTGAGGGAACTAACCGGAGAGGTAGTGCCTGTGGCGGCGCCCGGCGTGGAGCCGTCTGTAACCGCTGCCTTCAGCGTGCACGCGCACCTTGAGGCGCTGGTAGCGAGAGGCTTCGCGCGTATGGGCATGCGCGGGCGCGAGCGCGTGTGGAGCAGGGCATGAAGTATTTTCCCGCGCCGAATGGCGCGAAGGGAGAATTACGTGGGTGAGCATGACGGCAAGACGAGCCAGATGACCGGCAATAGGCCCTTTGCAGACATGGTCACGATCGTGACCGGCGGTGGCTCAGGCATTGGCCAAGGCGTCGCACGGCGCTTCGCCGCGCTGGGTGCCACTGTCGTGATTGCCGACATCGACATGTCCGCGGCCGAAGCCGCCGCTGCAGAGGTGAGAGGTAGCGGCGTGCGGGCGACCGCATTCCACGTTGACGTAGCCAATGCTGCGTCCGTCGACGAACTAATCGCGGCCGTCGTCACTGATCATGGTCGCATCGATCATCTCGTGAACTCTGCAGGGGTGTCTGGCGGCACGTCACTCGCCGAGCTAACCGAGGCAGAATATGCGCGCGTGATGGATATCGATCTAGGTGGGGTATACCGCGTGTCGCGCGCTGCTGCACCGCACCTCGTCGCCACGGGCCAGGGTGCGATCGTCAATATCTCGTCGGTCATGGCATGGTTCTCGGCGAAGGGCTACGTCGCATACAGCGGGGCGAAGGCTGGCGTGCTTGGCATGACTCGCGCCCTAGCCCTGGACCTTGGGCCGAATGTGCGTGTCAACGCAATCTCCCCTGGTTACATCGACACGGCCATTTGGCAGGCTCAGCTCGACGCTATGGAGCCGGCAGCAGCAGCTGCGCGCGCAGAGGAAGTTAGGGCGCGTCATCCAGTCGGCCGCCGCGGCGTGCCGGACGACGTATCCGCCACCGCCGCGTTCCTGTGCTCGCACGATGCCTCATTTATCACTGGAATCGAGATCGTGGTCGATGGCGGAATGTCCGCCAACGCCCTGGCTCTGGCTGGAGGGTACTGATGATCGTGCCTGACGGTGAGACAGCCGCGTACGCCCGAAGTCATGGGTCTCCGGGTTCGGGGCCGCTAGTAGGCAAGCGCACCTTGGTGACGGGAGCGAGCCGCCCTTCGGCACTGCCATGGCCGTGGCACATGCCGCCCAGGGAGCCAGCGTTTGCATGGCCGGTCGCAGCGCGAGCGCACTTGAGGCGGTCGCCACCGACATCCGCCTTGTCGGTGGCGTCACCCACTCAGTTGTCGCGGACCTCTACACGTCAATTGGCGTAGACCACCACCGTGTACCTCAACCTCACGGTTCTTATGCTCCTCTCGAACCCTTACCTTCGCTGTGGCCATCCTCGTTGAGGCCGCCCTGAGCTTCAATTTTGTCGGCGACGCCGTTCGTGATGCCTTCGACCCACACCAGATGACCTGAGGAGCTGCACATTGGAGTCTCTGTCTTACCTTGAAGAGTTGTTCGGTCTCACTGGCAAGTCCGCAATCGTGACGGGAGCGAGCCGCGGGCTTGGTGCTTCTATGGCCGTAGCCTTGGCGCGTGCAGGCGCGAAACTCGTGCTGGTCGGTAGGCAGGCCAACCTTGATGCCACCCACGAACGCGTTCGAGCTGTGGGTGGCGAGGCGGTGCAGGTGGTCTGCGACCAAACCACTCCAGCCGGGGTGGAGGAAGTTGTTGCGACGTGCCTGAGCAGTTGGGGCAGCGTCGACGTGCTCGTTAATAACGCCGGCACCTTCGTGCGCAAGCCAGCGCTCGAGTGGACGGCAGCAGAGTGGGACGAAGTGGTGGAGTTGAGCATGGGCACCGTGTTCGCGCTATGCCTACGGGCCGGGCGCGAGATGCTGGCGCAGGGGTCAGGCAAGATCATCAACATCGCATCTGTACTGGCGTTCCAGGGCGGCTACACGGTGCCTGCTTACGCTGCCAGCCGCCATGGGTTGGTGGGCCTCACGCAAGCGCTTGCCAACGAGTGGGCCAGCCGCGGCGTTAACGTAAACGCAATTGCCCCCGGGTACATGGACACCGACCTACTGGCCGACCTCAAGGCCGACCCAGTCAGGGAGCGCGAGTTGCTGGTGCGCGTGCCAGCCGGACGCTGGGGCAGGGCGGACGAGATCGACGGCGCATGTCTGTTCTTAGCATCGCCAGCATCGGACTTCATGCACGGCACGACGGTGGTAGTTGATGGAGGGTGGTTGAGCAGATGAGTGCAGAGCGTGACGACGACAGCGCGCAGAAATTCGCGGACGCGTTCTCGACCCCGATAGGCGCTCCGTTGGTTCCACGGTTCCCGATTCGCTTCCGCGACACTACGGTTCTTACGGTCGCGTACAGGTCGGCGCCAAGCGCGATCGCGCGGTTCTTGCCACCACCCTTGGAGGCGGTCAGCGATATCGTGTTGCTGCACTTCTACCGCATGAGCGACCCGGACTGGTTCGGACCGCACCAGGAGTTCGCCGTACAACTCGATGCCCGGTTGAGGGCGGACGATGGGGAAGAGGTCCGCGGCGCCTACTCGTCGCTCTTAATGCTGAGCACGGACGGCGGCCTGGCTACCGGCCGCGAGGTGTACGGTCAGCCCAAGAAACTCGGCGAACCCAAGATAGAGGTAAGGGGCGACCTGGTGGTAGGCGTGGCGGCGCGCAACGGGCTAGACGTGGCGACGGTCACGACGCCGTTCAAGCAACAGCCGGGCGACATCGCCGAGCTGCAGGCCGTAGTGCCTTTCGCGACGAACCTCAACTACAAGGTGATTCCACACATCACTGGTGAGTCGGCCGTTCGTCAGGTCACCGCACGCATCTTGACTGATGTCGTGGTTCACGAGTGTTGGAAGGGGCCCGCCACGGTGGAGCTGAGGCCGAACGCTCAGTTCCCGCTACATCTGTTGCCCGTGAAGTCCGTTGAGGTCGGCTATCTGTGGCGCGCGGACTTCAGCCTTCCGTTCGGGAGGGTGGTCCACGACGCGCTGGCGCAAGAGCCGGAATAGCGTTGAAGTCGCTACCGCACCTTGTACCGGGACCGTCACTTGAAGACGCTGTACCCACCATCGACGTAGAGCGTCTGCCCCGTGATGTAATCCGCGGCGTCTGACGCGAGGAAAATCGCGGCGTCGGCGATGCTACGCGACTGGGCAAGGCGACCAATCGGGATCTTGGCGACGATGGCATCCCGGTCGATGTGGCCCTGCTCGAAGGCGTATCGGACTAAGTCGGTCTCGACGTAACCAGGCCCGATTGCGTTGACCCGTACACCACGATCTGCCCATTCGGTCGCTAGGCCGCGCGTAAGCGCTGTTACCCCTGCTTTGCTCACCACGTATGGCAAGCGGCGCGGCATTCCAAAGCGAGCAGCTATGGAGGCGATGTTGATGATGGTGCCGCGGCCTTGTGCCAGCATCACGGTGCCAGCTTCGCGGCTGCAGTAAAAGGCACCTGTAAGGTCGATCGCCAGAACGCGTTGCCAGTCGGCGTCGCTCAGGTCTTCTGCCGCGCAGTTGAACTGCACACCTGCGTTGTTCACGAGGATGTCGATGCTGCCCCAGCGCTCTCCTACCTGCTCGACCCAAGTACGAACCTGAGTACTATCGCTAACGTCGACGCTGGCCGCGTGGAGTTCCGCTTGCGTTAGGCCTGGCTGATCAGCCAACTCCGTTACTGCGGCGCTAGCCGCCGCGCCGTCCACGTCGGCAAGGGAGACTTTGGCGCCAGCATGAGCCATGGCCGTTGCGATCGCCAGGCCTATGCCGCGCGCGGCGCCTGTAATGAGCGCTACTCGTCCTCTTAGGCCGTCAGGGCCCTGGTTGCCTCTGGGTTGCGTACCGCCGCTCACGCCACCACCGCCTTCTCGATGGCGTCCAGGTCCCACTCGATCGCGAGCCCTGGCCCGTCCGGCACGTCGGCGTAACCCCCGCGTTGAGAAACGGGGTTGTGGAGTAGTTCATGGAAGTTCATGATGCCTGCTTCCGGCGCAATCAACTCGACGCCTTTGCATTCTGGGAATGTCGCTGCCAGGTGGATGTGTACCTCGGGGAACCAGTGGGGGAACAGGTCAACGCGGTGTGCAAGCCCCAGCCCGGCCACCTTCAGCCATTCGGAGACGCCACCGACGAGCGTGGCGTCATGGCGCAGAACGTCGAGGGTGCGAGGCTGCATGAGTTCGGCGAAAGCCCAGCGACCCGACTCGTCTTCGCCCAGAGCTACGGGCAAGTCACAACGTTCATAGAACTCGCGGAGTGACGGGAGGTCGTCCATAAGGAACGGCTCTTCGAGGAAGGCTGGCCTGAACGGAGCGAGGGCTTCCGCCCACCGCAACCCTTCTTTAGCGTCGTGGAGGGAGCCGTTGAAGTCCACCATGAGCGCTGTGACCTCACCAAGGGCGGTTCGTGCGGCAGCAACGCGCTCTATGTCGGCTGCCAGGCTGAGCCCGCCGACGTTGAGCTTTGCGCCCTGGAAGCCAGCGTCAGCGTATTGAGCGAACTCCTCAACGACGGCGCTTGGTTCAGTACCTGGACCGTAGTAACCGCCTGCGACGAACGCTGGCACCGGAGTACTCGAGCCCCCGAGCATGCTCCATAAGGGAGCCCCGATGGCTTTGCCCTTGAGATCCCACAGGGCAAGGTCAACGGCGCTGATGGCCCGCATCAGCAGTCCCTTCCTGCCCAGGTAGCGCGTGCCGAGGTACATGTCACGCCAACGCGTGTGAATCTCGCCCGACTCGCGCCCCTCGAGCAGTGGGCGAAGCGTTCGGTTGATTGTCTCTGCAACAAGACCGCCGCGCGTGAAGCCGAAACCGTACCCGCAGAGGCCAGGAGCTTTGCGGGCCCGCACCTCAACGAACACGAACTCGCGCTCCTTTATGACGAGGTTGCTGGTGCGCACGGGGCGCTCGAGCTGTAGCCGAAGCGTATGTGCGACGACGCTCTCGATAGTCAACGTCTGCCTCCCGTGGCGCGCGCCGGGTATCGGAGCGCGCGCCGATAGCTGGCACCCCTGCGTGCGATATAGGATAAATTATACGATGTGATTCACCGTAAGGCCGCCGGTTGACCGGACGGATTTGACTCCAAGCGCGCTAGGCGAGTCAGCGAGCTCGAGTCGGGCCATGTGAGAAAAGGCGCGGAAGTAGCAGCCCGCGACGCGGAGGCGATGATGCAGAAGACGCAGAGTACCCACGCTTCGAACCCCAACTCTCCGGGTGCTTCCCTTGCGGCCGCCACCCAGCGGATTTGGGAACGCAACCAGCGTTACATCCCCGGAGGGCTCTTCTCGCTGAATCGCCACATCGAACCCGTTCGAGTATTCGAGCGGGGTAAGGGCGCATACCTCTGGGACATCGAAGGCAACCGCTTCATCGACTATCACGCCGCCTTCGCTCCGTACTTCCTCGGCCACGGCGACCCTGAGGTGGACGGTGCCGTCATTGACGTGATTAAGAGCGGCGCCTCGCTATTCGGGGCGGGCACGACTGCCTGGGAGGGAGAGCTCGCCGAACTGATCGTCGAAAGCGTTCCGACGCTCGACCAGGTCCAGGTGACTAACACGGGCTCGGAGGCGACGTCCTATGCCATTCGCCTGGCGCGCGCCCACACCGGCCGCGACGGCGTGCTACTCGTCCAAGGCGGCTACAACGGCTGGGAGGATGACGTTGCGTTCAACCTCATGGACCCAGCCGAAGCCCAGACCACGCGGGACGACGGCCGCGGTCTGAACCTGCGGCCACTAAGCACAGGTATTCCGGCGACAGTCAAAGCGAATACTTACGTCATTCAGTTCAACGACCTTGCAGCTGCCGAGCAGGTCCTGCGCGACGGCGATATCGCCGTTCTCATCCTCGAGCCGATCTTGCAGAACGTTGGAATCGTCAAACCAGAACCTGGTTACCTCGAGGGCCTGCGCGAACTGTGCGACCGCTACGGCACGGTGCTTGTCTTCGACGAGGTCAAGACCGGCTTCCGGCACGCTCTAGGTGGCTACCAGAGCCTGTGCGGCGTGCGCCCGGACCTATCGACGTTCGGCAAGGCCATCGCCAATGGCTATCCGCTAGGCGTCATTGGGGGCAAGCGTGAGGTCATGGCGCACGCTGCCGACCCTGACCCAAAGAAGCGCGTCCTGATCGCAGGTACTTACAACGGACACCCCGTCCCCGTGGCTGCGGCCATAGCTACCCTCCGAAAGCTGCGTGGCCGCACGGACGAGATTTACGGCCACACCGACGCCTTGGGTGCCCAGATGGAGGAGGGCCTGCAGCGCATCTTTGCCGGAGCCTCTTACCCTGTCACGATTGTGAGGCAGCGCTCTGCTTTCGTCGTCTATTTCATGGACCATGCGCCAAAGGACTGGCTCGACATCGCCCGCCACCACGACATGGAGCGCGACAAGGCGTACCGCAACCGTCTCATCGAGAACGGCGTCTTCCACTTCCCCACGCCTACCAAGCAAGGCAGCATCTCTTTCGCCCACACCGCAGCCGACATCAGCAAGACGCTCGAGGTAACCGAGCGCATCGTTGGGGAGATGGGATGAGCGCGCGACTCGCAAGGGGCGCTGAATGAAGATCACGGCCATTGAGACGTTCGTGTGCAACGCGCGCATGCGTAACTGGGTGTTCGTCAAGGTAATCACGGACCAGGACGGCCTTTACGGTTGGGGCGAGGCCACTCTCGAGTGGCACACGCGCTCGGTCGTTGGCGCAGTCGAAGACCTCTCGCAACTACTTATCGGCGAGGACCCGACCCGCGTCGAGTACCTGTGGCAGATGATGTACCGCCAACATTTCTGGCACGGCAACGGCATCGTACGCTCGACCGCCATCGCCGGAATCGACTTGGCGCTCTGGGACATAGCAGGCAAAGTTGCTGGCGTGCCATGCTCGCAGCTCTGGGGAGGGCCAGTACGCGACTACATCCGCACCTACTCGCACCTGGGCGGCGGCCGCATGGAAGACTTCTACGGGACTCGCCCTGACGACGCCGAACGCTTCGCTGATTTGGCCCGCGCGGCGGTTGCCGACGGTTTCACTGCCTTCAAGGCCATGGCCGTACCCGAGACTATGCCGCTTGAAGGCCTAAAGCCCATCCGCTACGCCGAGGCCAACGTTTCGGCTATGCGCGAGGCGGTTGGTGACGACATCGACATTATGGTCGATTGCCACGCACGCCCATCCCCTGCCATGGGCATGAAGTTCGGTCAAGCGCTCGAGCCTTATGGCCTCTACTTCTTCGAGGAGCCGTGCTGGCCGGAGGCCTTGCAGGGCTTGGCCGACATTCGGGCATCGCTCACGACGCCGGTAGCCACGGGCGAACGTCTAACTTACTTAGCCGCCTTTCGCGACTTGTTCGCTGCACAAGGGTGCGACGTTGTTCAGTTCGACATCACGCACTGTGGTGGGTTCAGCGAGGCGCGACGCATCGCCGCCCTAGCCGAGGCCTACCGGATTGCCCTTGCGCCGCACAATCCGCAGGGGCCCGTCAGCACGGCCGCGTCCCTCGAGTTCGGGTTCTCGCAACCCAGTTACGTCATCTGTGAAACCGTCCATGGCGACGTCCCTTGGCGTGCAGACGTTGTCCAGGAAGGGTTCACGGTTGAGAAGGAGGGTCGCATCGTGCGACCCAACCGCAAGCCTGGGCTCGGCGTAGAGCTGAACGAGGCCGAGATCGCGAAGCACCCGTTCGAGCAGGAGATCCTGCAGCGGTCGTTCAACGCCGACGGCAGCGTCGGGGATTGGTGAGGCAGTCAACACATGAGTGACCAAGTCAGTTCGGCGGTACGCTTGCAACCAACGCCCACCCCGAAGTCGCGGCTCTTCACGCGCGTGCATGTGCAGGCTGGCGTAGCGCGGCGCGACATCACGCCGCCCGTAGATATCTATTTTCGGAGCTGGGGCGCAGCGCTTAAAGACAACGCGGACGGCGTCCACCGCCCGTTTAGCGTCACGGCTTTGGTGCTGCGCGAGAACGCAAACGCACGACCCGTGGTGTTGGTTGCCGTAGACGCTGGGTGGTGGCAGGACGGGGCCGATGAGAAGTTCGTTCGTGGAAGCGTACTTGAGGCGCTCGACCTCGATCCGGCCGCCGTAATGATCAGCTTGTCCCACACGCACGCCGGACCGTCCATAGCGATCGGGAACGCAGGCAAGCCTGGTGGTCATCTAATTGCCCCGTATCTCGAGCTGGTGCGTTCGCAGATCGTGGACGCCAGCCGCCAGGCACTCGCGGCCATTGCGGATTGCGAACTAGTGTGGGCCACTGGGCGTAGCGACCTCGCCACCCAACGCAGCCTGCCCGACCCAGCTGGCGGCCGTTACCTAACGGGATACCACCCGCACGGACCCGCTGACGACACACTGATGGTCGGTCGGTTGACCGATCGCGACGGCAAGCAGTTGGCCACCGTCGTCAACTACGCGTGCCATCCGACGACTCTGGCGTGGGACAACACGAAACTCTCTCCTGATTACATCGGCGCAATGCGTGAGACCGTCGAGGCGGCGACGGACGGCGCCCCGTGCATGTTCCTTCTAGGGGCTGCTGGCGAGATGGCGCCAGCCTGGCAGTACGAAGGCGACGTCGCGGTGGCCGACAAGCACGGCAGGCGCCTGGGCTTGGCGGTTTGCTCCACCTTGGAGGGGATGCTCGAGCCGGGAAGAGACCTGGTATATGAGGGCGTCGTCGAGTCGGGCGCGCCGCTTGGCGTGTGGCGTTCGCGGCCAGCTTCTGAAGCGTCACGTGGCGTTACTGCACGCAGGGTCGAGCTCTCACTGCCTGTCAAGAGCGATTATCCGACCCTAGAAGTGATCAATCGGGAACTGGCTGCCGCCGTGGAACCTTACCTCATAGAGCGCTGGTCCCGAAAGGCCCGGTTACGGCGCACCTTGGGGGACGCCGACACCTACCGTTTCTCGGTGTGGGTGTGGAAGGTGGGCGACTCTTTCATTGTCGGGTACCCCGGCGAAGCGTTCACCGCGCTGCAAAGGGATCTGAGGTCAGCGTTTCCTGATTACCGCATTATCGTGATGAACGTAACCAACGGTTCAATCGGCTATTTGCCGCCTAGCGAGTTGTACGACTACGACATGTACGAAGTGTGGCAAACGCCGCTGGATCGCGGTTGCCATGAAGCCATCCGAGATGCATGTTTAGCGACAATTGGTGAGCTTGCGCGCAATAGTTGACGCGCAGAAGGAGTTTTGATGCAGATTATTCGAGGCCTGACTTCGGACGGTTCCATCGTGCACGCCGCCCTTCAGGCGGACGGAAGCACCCTTGCTATTGACGGCGCCTTGACCTCCGCGTTCGAGGTGACGGGCCAGCGTGTCGAGATTGTTCGACGCCTGGCCCCCTTGGTGCCGACAGCCATACTGGCAATTGGGCTCAACTACCGCCAACATGCCATCGAATCTGGAATGGAACTACCCAAGTACCCGATTCTGTTCCACAAGACGGTTTCTTGCGTTCAAGGTCCAGACGCGCCAATATTGCTGCCAGCTGGCCAACCTTGCACCAAAGTCGATTACGAAGTTGAACTCGCAGTAGTGATCGGCCGCACCTGCAAGGACGTTTCACGAGCTGGCGCTCTGGACTACGTTCTTGGCTATACCGTTGCAAACGACGTAAGTGCGCGGGACTGGCAGCTCGAAAAGGGCGGCGGACAATGGTCGTACGGCAAGTCATTCGATACCTTCTGTCCGCTCGGGCCAGTGCTGGTTACGGCGGATGAGATCCCGGATCCGAGCCAACTTCATGTTCGCACCACCATCAACGGCGAGGTAATGCAAGACTCTCCGACGAGCGATCTGATCTTCGACGTCCCCGACCTGATTGCGTTTCTCAGCGCAGGTACGACCTTGCAGGCAGGAACTGTGATCCTCACCGGAACGCCGCAAGGGGTAGGGATGGGCCGCAAGCCGCAGCGCTGGTTGGTCGATGGTGACGTTGTGACGGTTTCCATCTCTAGGATTGGCGACCTGACCAACACGGTCGTAGCGGAGGCCGCCGACTGAGCAACAGACTCGGGTGGAGCAGCCCTTGACAGGCAACCACTTCCTGTAGTCGCGAGCCATAAGGCATCCTGACACAGCCATAGCACCTAACAACTGAATCGCCTTCATGAAGGCAAACAGCCCCGATATGTTATAGCTTTTCATAAGCCATGACAGAAGTAGGGCGTACTTTTTAGCGCCAACGTCCGGCTTCGGAAGGAGGGACAGCAGGTGCCGAGAGAACGTCCGGGGGGCGGTCTC
>ERZ778017.2092-NODE-2092-length-17166-cov-4.837941_pt1 | contig 17166 bp, 9 predicted proteins | sample MGYA00375747_ERZ778017 | MGnify/ENA primary metagenome ERZ778017 (study PRJEB29350, sample SAMN05509838) | bioreactor metagenome | biome: bioreactor; material: wastewater | place: South Africa: University of Cape Town | collected 2014-03-17 ...
ATACGAGATATTGGCGTGACTGGAGTTCAGACGTGTGCTCTTCCGATCTAATATTATCTATCAACTAACACTACATCCACGCTCCGTATGTACCTACCATGACAATATCATCTTCATTGGGACGACTCATCGCTAGTGATATGCAAATGTGGTGATGTGATTGTCGGACAAAAGTATATACAGTGCCCTCGTGACTAAAGCCCAGGATTTGACCCATTTCCGAGGAGATGCCCGGTGGTCGGGTGAAAATTTTTCAGATTCCATCACCATAATAGAAGAATATAAAAGTATTGATAATTGCCCTGGGGTGAAATGATGATTTGTCTTCCTTTTTCTTTCTTTTATTCTCTCTCTCTCTCTCTCTTTCTCTACAATTAACAATTCCCCACAATTGCTAGTATGTATGAGAGAGAAATGTATCGTAGCATTTCGTAATCGTACCCATGTCTGTGTTTGGCATGAGTTTTTCACTTGGTCTTGACTTGTGTTCTCACGACGTTTATCACAGTATCGTGTCTAGGACTTTACAGCAGTAATCGTTCGCTATCTACCCAGCAATGAGTACTTTCGCACACCGATACCGCGCGATGCCGTGGGCCCGATCTGGCGATGCCCCGAGTCGCGTTTGATGAGTTCTTGTACTCGGACTCATTTTGCATCTGGGCATCTCATCTCATCTCAAGATAAATTATTTTCGATTTTCTTTGTTACTAACAAATAAGTTAATTCTATTGATTCATTACTCTTCCCCCGTGTAAGTGGATCAGCAGTTTATTAGTCTCATTTGTCTCCCCCTCATTTTGCATTTTAAACCTTACAATGTCGGTTAGCTTATCTAAACCTATCTCTCCACCAATGGAATCAACCGGTGATTCCTTGATGGCATTGGAGACCCATGATGGTATCGTGTTGCAAGGTTACTCTTTCGGGGCCAAAAAGTCAATTGCCGGTGAAGTTGTTTTCCAAACCGGGATGGTTGGTTACCCAGAGTCCCTTACTGATCCTTCTTACGAAGGACAAATTTTGGTTATCACTTACCCATTAGTCGGTAACTACGGTGTCCCAGACAAAGATCTTTTGGACCCTGATTACACTCCTAGCTTGCCAAAGTACTTTGAATCCAACAGAATCCACATTGCTGGTTTGGTTGTTGCTCATTACACTGAAGAATATTCTCACTACTTGGCCAAGTCTTCCTTGGGCCAATGGTTGCAAAGAGAAGGTATCCCTGCTATTTACGGTGTTGATACCAGAGCTTTGACCAAGAGATTGAGAGAACGTGGTTCTACTTTAGGTAGATTGTCGTTGCAAAAGCCAGATTTCTCTGCTGAAAAAATCTTGGCCAACAACGACTGGGAACAATACTTTGACATCCCAGAATGGGACGATCCAAACGTCAAGAACTTGGTTGCCAAAGTTTCCACTACCAAACCAGTTCTTTACCAACCAAAAGAAAATGTCAAACTCGACAAAAACGGTAAACCAATTAGAATCGTTGCTGTCGATGTTGGTATGAAATACAACCAAATCAGATGTTTCGTCAGACGTGGTGTTGAATTGTTAGTCGTTCCATGGGATTACGATTACACCAAGGAAGAATACCACGGGTTGTTTATTTCTAACGGTCCTGGTGATCCATCTGTTATGTCCCAAACCGTCGAAAGATTACAAAACGTCATTGCTGAAGGTAAGACTCCAGTTTTCGGTATTTGTTTAGGTCACCAATTGATGGCTAGAGCTTCTGGTGCTTCTACTTTGAAATTGAAGTTTGGTAACCGTGGTCACAACATCCCATGTACCTCTACTATTTCTGGAAGATGTTACATCACTTCCCAAAACCACGGTTTCGCTGTTGACAGTGCTACTTTGTCCAACGGCTGGAAAGAATTGTTTGTTAACTCTAACGATGGATCCAATGAAGGTATTTACCACGAATCCAAACCATTCTTCTCCGTTCAATTCCACCCTGAATCTACTCCAGGTCCAAGAGATACCGAATTCTTATTCGACGTCTTCATCAATGCCGTTGTTGACTTCAACAAAACCGGTGTTCAGAAGCCAATTGCCTTCCCAGGTGGTAACCTTGTCGAAAACCGTGCTGCTCACCCAAGAGTTGATGTTAAGAAAGTCTTGGTTTTGGGTTCTGGTGGTTTGTCTATTGGTCAAGCTGGTGAATTCGATTACTCTGGTTCCCAAGCTATTAAGGCTTTGAAGGAAGAAGGTATCTACACCATCTTAATTAACCCAAACATTGCTACTATTCAAACTTCTAAAGGTTTGGCTGATAAGGTCTATTTCTTACCTGTTACTCCAGATTTCGTTAGAAAAGTTATCGAACACGAACGTCCAGATGGTATTTACTGTACCTTTGGTGGTCAAACTGCGTTATCTGTTGGTATTGCTTTGAAGGATGAATTCGAAGGTTTAGGTGTTAAAGTCTTAGGTACTCAAATCGATACTGTTATTACTACCGAAGACAGAGAATTGTTCGCTAATGCCATGGCTGAAATTGGTGAAAAATGTGCTAGATCTGAAGCTGTTAACACCACCGAAGAAGCCATTGCTGCTGCCAACGCTATTGGTTACCCATTGATTATCAGAGCTGCTTACGCTTTAGGTGGTTTGGGTTCTGGTTTCGCTGATAATGAAAAAGAATTGGTTGATTTGTGTAACAAAGCTTTTGCTGTTTCTCCACAAGTCTTGGTTGAAAAATCTATGAAGGGTTGGAAAGAAGTTGAATATGAAGTTGTTCGTGATGCCTACGACAACTGTATCACTGTCTGTAACATGGAAAACTTTGATCCATTGGGTATCCACACTGGTGATTCCATTGTTGTTGCTCCATCCCAAACCTTATCTGATGAAGATTACAACATGTTGAGAACCACTGCTGTCAATGTTATCAGACACTTGGGTGTTGTTGGTGAATGTAACATTCAATATGCCTTGAACCCATTCTCCCAAGAATACTGTATTATTGAAGTTAATGCTAGATTGTCTCGTTCTTCTGCTTTGGCTTCTAAAGCTACTGGTTACCCATTGGCTTACACTGCCGCCAAATTAGGTTTGAACATTCCATTGAACGAAATCAAGAACACTGTCACTAAATCTACTTGTGCTTGTTTCGAACCATCGTTAGATTACGTTGTTGTCAAGATTCCAAGATGGGATTTAAAGAAATTCACCAGAGTTTCCTCATTATTGTCCTCCTCCATGAAGTCTGTTGGTGAAGTCATGGCCATTGGTAGAACATTTGAAGAAGCTATTCAAAAGGCTATCAGATCCACCGACTACCACAATTTGGGTTTCAACAAAACTCCAGCTTTGATGTCCATTGATATCGATAACGAATTACAAACTCCATCAGACCAACGTTTATTCGCTATTGCCAATGCTTTGTCTGAAGGTTACTCCGTTGAAAAAGTCTGGAAATTAACCAACATTGACAAATGGTTCTTGAACAAATTGAACGGTTTGATCAGATTCGGTGAAAAGATCAGTTCTTTCAGTGTTTTGGAAAAACTTCCAATCTCTCTCTTAAGACAAGCAAAACAATTAGGTTTCGAAGATAGACAAATCGCTAAATTCTTGGACTCTAACGAAGTTGCTGTTAGAAGAGTTAGAAAAGAAAACGGGGTCATTCCATTTGTCAAGCAAATCGATACTGTTGCTGCTGAATTCCCAGCCTTTACCAACTACTTGTACATCACTTACAATGCTGATTCTTCCGATGTTAAATTCGATGACCATGGTGTTATCGTCTTGGGTTCAGGTGTATACAGAATTGGTTCATCTGTTGAATTCGATTGGTGTGCTGTTAGAGCTATTAGAACTTTACGTGAAAATGGTACCAAGACCATTATGATCAACTACAACCCAGAAACTGTTTCTACCGATTATGATGAAGCTGACAGATTATATTTCGAAACCATCAACTTGGAAAGAGTTTTGGATATTTACGATCTTGAAGAATCTTCTGGTGTTATCATTTCTATGGGTGGTCAAACCTCCAATAACATTGCTTTGACATTACACCGTCAAAATGTTAAGATCTTGGGTACTTCTCCAGAAATGATTGATTCTGCTGAAAACAGATACAAGTTCTCCAGAATGTTGGATAACATCGGTGTTGATCAACCAGCATGGAAAGAATTAACTTCTATTGAAGAAGCTGAAGAATTTGCTAACGATGTTGGTTACCCAGTCTTAGTTCGTCCATCTTATGTCTTGTCTGGTGCTGCCATGAACACTGTTTACTCCAGGAACGATTTAGCTTCTTACTTGGGCCAAGCTGTTGACGTTTCCCCAGACTACCCAGTTGTTATCACCAAGTATATTGAAAACGCCAAAGAAATTGAAATGGATGCTGTCGCTAGAGATGGTAAGATGATCATGCACGTTGTTTCTGAACACGTTGAAAACGCTGGTGTTCACTCTGGTGATGCCACTTTGATTGTTCCACCACAAGACTTGGACCCAGAAACTGTTAGAAGAATCGTTGAAGCTACCGCTAAAATTGGTAAGGCTTTGGATATCACTGGTCCTTACAACATTCAATTTATTGCTAAGGACAATGACATCAAAGTTATTGAATGTAACGTTCGTGCTTCTCGTTCTTTCCCATTCATTTCCAAGGTCGTTGGTACCGATTTAATTGAAATGGCTACTAAAGCTATCATGGGTATGCCAGTCACCCCATACCCTGGTGAAAAATTACCAGAAGATTACTGTGCTGTTAAGGTTCCACAATTCTCTTTCTCACGTTTAGCAGGTGCTGATCCAGTCTTGGGTGTTGAAATGGCTTCCACTGGTGAAGTTGCTTGTTTCGGTAGAAACAAATATGAAGCCTACTTGAAATCATTGATTTCTACTGGTTTCAAATTACCAAAGAAAAACATTTTATTCTCTATTGGTTCTTATAAAGAAAAACAAGAATTGTTACCATCAATTGCTAAATTGCATGAATTAGGTTTCAAGATCTTTGCAACTGCTGGTACTGCTGATTTCATTAGAGAACACAAAATTCCTGTTCAATTCTTAGAAGTCTTAACTAAAGATGATGTCCAAAACTCCGAATACTCTTTGAGTCAACATTTGGCAAACAACTTGATTGACTTGTATGTTAACTTGCCATCTGCTAACAGATTCAGACGTCCAGCTTCTTACATGTCTAAAGGTTACGAAACTCGTCGTATGGCCATTGACTATTCTGTTCCATTAGTCACCAATGTTAAGAATGCTAAATTGTTAGTTGAAGCTATTGCGAGAAACATCTCCTTGGAAGTCTCCAACATTGATGCTCAATCTTCCAACACCAATGCTACTATCCCAGGTTTGGTCAACATCACTTCATTTGTTCCATCATTTGATGACCTTGAAGCTACCACTAGAGCTGCTTTATCTGCTGGTTTTAGCTTCAATGCTTTCTTACCACAAACTTTAGATGGTACTTCCGTTACCGACTACTCAACCTTGGCTGGTGCCATTGACTCCGCCAGTGATTCGTCTTACACCGACTTCTCTGTGTCTGTTGCTGCTAACGAAAACAATGCTAGCGATATTGCCGAAGCTTCTGCTAAAGCTGGTGCTTTATACTTGCCATTCAACGACTCAGCCAACTCAAAGGTTTCTTCTGTTTCTGCTCATTTCGCTTCTTGGCCAGCAAACAAGGCTATTATCAGTGACGCTAAGTCTACTGATTTAGCCTCCGTCTTATTGTTAGCTTCTTTACACAACAGATCAATTCACATCACTGGTGTTTCATCTAGAGAAGATTTAGACTTGATTAAGATGGCTAAAGATAGAAACTTGCAAGTTACTTGTGATGTTGCTGTTTTCTCCTTGTTCTTATCTAAGAAGGACTTAGATGTTCCATTCTTGCCAACTCCAGAAGATCAACAAGCTTTGTGGGATGGCTTACAAGAAGTTGACTGTTTCTCTGTTGGTATCTTACCACACTTAGTTGCTGAAGCTACCCATGCTCCAGTTATTCCTGGTGTTGGTTTCAACGAAGCTCTTCCATTATTGTTGAGTGCCGTTCAAGATGGTCGTCTCACTGTTGCTGATATCACCAAACGTTTCCACGACAACCCAGTTAAGATCTTCAACATTCCAAAACAAGATGCTTCGATTGAAGTCGACTTGGATAGATTAGTCTCCTCTACCAACAAATCATTATTGCCAATCTTTGCTAATCAAAACTTGACTGGTTCTATTGATAGAGTTACTGTTCACGGTACTACTGTTTGCTTAGATGGTGCTGTTTTAATTGAATCTGCTAACGGTAAACATGAACTCCAACCAAGAGACAGATTCAGCTCAGTTACCACTATGCCATCATCTCCAGCATTAGGTAAGAGAGTTAGAGAATCTTTCAACGAAGTTCGTCGCCCATCTTTGAGAGAACATAAACCAGCTCCAACTGAACTTGAAGCCTTAGGTTCTGAATTGGTTTCTCAACCACCAACCTCTTTGAGTGAAGGTAACTCTTTGGCTGAATACATCAGAAAGAACAACACTTTCTTGAGAAACTCAGTCTTGTCAGTTAAAAACTTCACTAGAAGCGACTTGCACTCATTATTCACTGTTGCTCAAGAAATGAGATTATCTGTTGAAAGACAAGGTGTCTTGGATATCTTGAAGGGTAGAGTCTTAACTACTATGTTCTATGAACCATCTACTAGAACCTCTTCTTCCTTCGATGCTGCTATGCAAAGATTAGGTGGTAGAGTTGTTTCTGTTGACTCTCACACTTCATCTGTTAAGAAGGGTGAAACCTTACAAGACACTATCAGATCATTAGCTTGTTACGCTGATGCCATTGTTTTAAGACATCCATCTGAAGAATCTGCTGATATTGCTGCCAAATACTCTCCAGTTCCAATCATCAACGGTGGTAACGGTTCCAAAGAACATCCAACTCAAGCGTTATTGGACTTGTTCACCATCAGAGAAGAATTAGGTTCTGTTAACGGTATCACTGTTACCTTCATGGGTGACTTGAAATACGGCAGACCAGTTCATTCATTATGTCACTTGTTAAGACTCTACCAAGTTAGAGTTCAATTGGTTGCACCAAAAGAATTGTCATTACCAGAAAGTATCAAGAAGATGTTGGTTGAAAACGGAATGTTAGTTGAAGAATCTGAAGTCTTGACTCCAGAAATCATTGCTAGATCCGATGTGTTGTACTGTACCAGAGTCCAAGAAGAAAGATTTGAAGACAAAGAACAATACAACAAATTGAAGGATACCTACATCGTCAACAACAAGATCTTGGCCCATGCTAAACAACACATGTGTTTGATGCATCCATTACCAAGAACAAACGAAATCAGTGAAGAAGTTGACTTTGACCAAAGAGCTGCTTACTTCAGACAAATGAGATATGGTTTGTTCGTTAGAATGGCTTTGTTGGCTATGGTCATTGGTGTTGACTTTTAAGATAAGTGAACGATGGGGGAATTGTTTCACTGTTTTAGAGACGCAAAAGAGTTTGCTTTTTGACTTTTAAACACATTATAGAATTATTTTTCATACATTTATTGATTTAACTACCAAAAACGATGGTGATGTTATGTCAGACTATTTAATCATTCGGGGGAATTTTATTATTTAGTTTTATATCATTACTTATCTGTGTATATTCTAACTTGTTCATTACTTTAACAGTTTAGTATTTCAGTTAATAGATTTATTGCATTATAGATACATTAATTTCACTAGTAAAGTGCATGTAGTATACATTGACGGAGTTAGTTACCTCATCTAGTCGTTTGTTGAATTGATGAACATGTTGCCTTCGTCGTCTTGAGATTGCTCGTGCAGCCCTCCTTCATCATAGTTTTGATCCAATGAGTCAAGTCGATCATTCCCCTGAGAGTTGGTATTTCCATGATCATCATGGGCTTGCATCAATGCTTGTGCTATTTCTATTTCATTCCCACTAGGGTTAACTGAATGTGAATAATTCTCCACTTCAGGATCCACTGGTATACCATCTCGATGTTTCCTGTTTGAGTTATTGGACACTTGGTATGGGTAATGAGACCTGAATTGTTGATAATTGTTGGACGAATTCGACGTTGATTGATAATTGGAATTGGCACTTGGAGAGTAGTTACTCGCACCATTCGATGAATAAGACGAAATTCCATGTTGCTGTTCTGAGGTTTGAGGTTGACTATGTTGGTTTTGGTGGGTTTGTTTCTGTCTTTGAGCTTCTTCAACTACAGCAATAAGGTTATCATCCAACCCTGCCAATTCATGAGTTAGAAGAGAGTCATTGTCGTTTCTAGGAATATTATGCAATTGCACCGCAGCAACCATTGCTTCGACGTCATCGTTATTTCTTGTACTAGTAGATTGTTCGTTCCCATATTTGCTGTTTCTTATCTCGTTATTGGAGTGGCCAGAAGACATACCCTTAGGTACCAAATTCCGTTTTGAGATTGGAACATCTTTCGAAGTGTCCCTACATTCAGGACAGTTTTTGATTGCATTTGCTACTGTGTCCTTGATACGAGTCCAATGATACTTTTCGGTAATTGCAGTGGTAGTTTTGTTAATCCCACCATGGTTTTGCAAATGAATTTCCTGACAGATTTGCAATTGTCGAACAGGATCGCTAATCACCTCTCTTCCCTTAAGCATCAATTTCCCATTTTGCAACGTGTAGTGCGACGCACTTGATCTCAATCTCGATTTCTCTTGACGATCTGCCATTGCCGGATACCGACCAGTCTCCAAATAGTACTTGATTTTATCGAATCTGTAAGCACCCACAGCAGGATCACTATTGTTAATCAACTCTCGTCCATATATTAAAACATCAATCGCCTGATCATGACCCTTTAAAATCCCAGCAGACTTGATCCGGCCAACTCGCTTGAAGTTCAATGATTCCCAGATCCTTCGTGCTGGTAAGTTGGTTTCAAACACCAAGTCAAAAAGACAATATGTGTACCCCAAACGTGGTGCCCATGACAAAAAACAATCTGTCAACGTTCGTCCGATCCCCTTGCCCCGAATACCTGCGTTGACCAAAAAGTTACCCGTGCAAATGTGCGAGCATCGGCCTGGATGGTACGATCTGATAAAAAAACTCCCCAAACATTCTTTTTCCCATTGTCGCTCGTGATTTAAATTTGGCGCATCTCCCAACACCATTATTCCTACAAACGAATTGAACCAATAACTTTGAAACTGGTGAAGTAACAAATTGTCAAAAAACGCAAATGTGTCACCACGCTCTATCTCCATGTTGAACTCATCACAGAGAAATCCCACCAAACTCTGGGGTATTTGGTCTAGCGAGTTGATGGGATAGATGGTGGCGGTAGTTTGGCCATCCTTGAGTAGCACCGTATATCGCTGGATTATATTGGCAACGTTATATTCTAAATGAGGCCGCAGATAATGCGGCTGCAAAGATTCATCGAAATTTGACATAAAATTTCCTCGCTTATCACCAATATTTACTACGGTGGTAAAAGCACCAGTTATAGCGTATATTGTGGAATGTTGTTTACTTGGTGATTCTCAAATTTACGCTGGTCATCTTGAGTATGTGCAGGCTTTTGATTTATGCACGCTTTTGGCTGATTAGTTAGTGGGTAGTCGCTGGTGGATTGTGGGTTATTGGCTCTTGTAAGCAACGATTTAGGTCGGAATTGTTGTACTGGATCTACTTGTAATTATCAGTATGCTGCTGCCTGGTTTTGTGCGATTTTAAACGTTTTAGTTTTGTGTCACTTTGCCGAAATTGGGGTTGGTTGAGGTCCTTAGGGGGCTATTTGTAACTTTTTCTTTCAGTAGATTGGTTTGCAACCAAATGTCAGAAACGCAAGCAGAATAGCAGTGAGGTCTGTGTTTACAAAGTCCTCGATTGAATGCTGAAGGTATCTGATGCAGAAGTCCGTTAACGCTGAATCGTTTTGAGGTGGTGTGTATTAGGATATAAGGACCCAACATGGAAACGTGCTGGGTGATGTGTCGACATAAATGCTGCAACATTAACAGTCTACGGTACTTCAATCCTAGTGCATGTCATTGTTGTCGTACTCTTTTTATCTCAAGAAAGCAGTACCGTTTTCAGCCTGACTCACCAACACACGCCAGCGGTCTCCTACAGCATTGGAATTAAGTATGTATTAGTTCTATACCCTCTATCTTTTTTTTCTACTCAAACTAAATCTTTACCGTAAATGTGAGCACCAACAAGTCTATTGATACCCTTCAACACGGCCACGTTTTTAACGTAGCCGATTCTTTCGAAACCCAAACTGTCCCAAATTTTCACACTGGCGGTGTTTGTTTCAAATACAAGATTGAACACCGAGTACACATATCCCAATTGGGGTGCCCACTGCAAATAAATTTTCCCCAACTCGACTCCGAGACCTAATCCCCGTTTTTCGTGGTTTACAATAAATCCTCCGTTACACACATGGGAACTTCTTCCTACATAGTTTGGCTTGACGTAGAAGTTTCCCAAGAAAATCTGTTTATATCCTTCATAATCTAATTCAGGAAACTCCTTGTGTTCCCCTGCAATCATAATGGCTACAAAGTGCTTAAACCAGTAATCTATGAAATCCTGCCCATGGATTGGTTTGTCGTAAGGATATGTCAACCCCTCTTTTACAACGTGATTGAACTCATCTTCAATCACTTGGAGCAAACTCGAAGGGACTTTCTTGTGATCAAGCACAGGAAATACCGTAACCTTCATGTCTGGTTGTTTTGCTAATGCCTTGGTGATGGGCTCGGTGATTTTTCCTGTAGTTGCGAAGGTTCCATCGCTGAATGGAAGAATTTTTAAACGTTCAAATTGACTGTCGGACATGTCTGAGATTGCGTTCTATAGTAGAGTGCTTGGCTGCACTCGCCACTGGACCTTTTATGGTCGATATTCCAGAGTTGAGTCACCGGTGGGGCAAGTCGCCTGCACGGCAACGGAAAAACTGTCTCAAACCGCGAGCCTGGATATCTGCAGGAGCACACTCGATGCCATCCTGAACTCGTTTACCCGGAACAAAGGTGATAAACCAAGTTGTATGAAATCGGAAACGAAATTTCACGGTAAGTTTTCGTTGACGATGAACGATAAACGGAACGGTACAATCGACAGTATGTGACATCTACAGTTTTCCTGGCACGACATTTGCGGTTGCGGTGATCTTTTGAGCCGTGAACCACAAATTGATCATTGCCTTGGTGATGACGACACACGGGGAAGCAAGAACTGTACTAACGTTTAGGCATGAGCAAGCGCGACCGGAAGCGCCAGCAAATCAATGTGCGAGTAGCGAAACACGAGTCGAGTTTCGTTAGCGAAAGAGACCAGTACTACCGGTCTTCGGTGCACGAGATCCAGTCAGTATTGGTCAATCTTCACAGGGGAAGTAACGAAAAGTTGATGATGTTGCGGAATAATTTGGAGATTGAGCGTGACTACGAGCTCACGAGATTACGATTGTGGGAAGAGTACCAAGTTAAACAGGTGGAGCAGGAGTACCAGCAGGACTTGATCCGAGCCAAGGAGAACCAGGAAAAAATGATCAAGTTGATAAAGGAAAAGCTTTACGATAAACTACAATTACAGGTGAAACAGTTGAAAGAAGACAAATTGCTCCTAAATTTGGTGAATGCCAATTCGTGGAATTCCAACGATTCAACAAAAGCAGCATTGAATGCAGCAGCCATGAACCTAAGTGAGAAGCGGTCACTCCGAAAGCGGGAAATCAGCTCCCGTTTCACTACGGGAGAGGCCGATGATTTGTCCGACGGAGGGATAGGAAATGGGTCAGCTACCGGGACATCGGGAGCCAATATAAGTAACGGCTATATATCGGCCCTGAAACGAAGGAGGCATTATGCCACGAGGTACTCTTCAAACGATGAAATGTCGTCGGGAATCAACTCTTCTGTGACGAACAATCATTCGACGAGAATGTCGGGAGTAAGCAGTGGAAACGATTCGAATTTGAGTGACAAAGATTATGATGAGTTGAACAGCTTGATTATGCATAACGAAGATGGTGGGGCCAGTTTGATGTTTTCTACAGAAAACAAGTCTAATGGAAAACCACATACAAGAGGGTCACACCGACAATTTGTAGGGGTGCAAGGATTGAAGCCGGAGGAATTGCAGGAAGACCTAGACTTGCTTAAATCCGCCATAACAAAGAAATGAGAAAACCGAATTATGATTGATGATACTTGAAAAGTGTCAAAAAAAAGTAGTCCAACCACAGAAAACGTCGTCACTGTTGGATACAGTAACACGGAAGGCTGAGAATGACGGGATTGTGTGGATTGCAATTCTGTATTATAATGATGTATTTTAGAGGAATGCTTGTAACTATACGTAATATACGACAAGAACTACACAAAAGCAAGCCGGAACCAGCAGAACAGTCTCCTTTCCCTAAGGACAGGAAATGTGTCAATCTATGGAGGTGATCAGCGTGCAGTTGAGAATACTGTAGGTTAAGAGTAGTTTGAGTCAGAACGATCAATATTACACAAACAACGATCATTTTTTAAAACCAAGTATCTTGAGAATGAACGAAATCAACAGAAACCACAAACACACGATTCACACCAGTAAAATGTACTTCCAAGTAGAGATATTAAAATCTATCAAAACGCCTAAATATTACGAGTTGGCCAGTGCAGGAAATTTGTGCCTCACGAAAACCGTACCTTTCAAAACGTAAGCCAGGCTTTCTTGCAAACAATATATCGGTAGGCAGCGATGGTACGATTTAAACCTGAACAAAATTACTGCAGTTCGGGATCGGCTTTAGATCGAATTTTTTTCTGCTTGCTGCGGTTGGTACGGCCGATTATACGATTTTTCCGTTATTACTTCTGGCTTATCAAACGAGTTTCGTTGGTGTTTTTCACAATATTGTTTGTATCTATATGTGTTGTGAAATGGATCCGATCAGGAGAGTACGATCCTATTAATGTGGCACCATCAGAAGATTTGCATAAATTTGACATTAAATTGAAGACCGATATTGAACAGGAAATGTATAAACTTGATAAAGATTTTATGCAAGGAACTGAGTTGCCGATCAGCAAATTGGATATATCGAGTAAGAACGATTTTCCATTTCAAGAAGGATGTCGCGAAATTCCAGAAACGAGGCAGGAAAAAGCAAATGCTGGGTTTGTAGTTTTAGCCAGAAACAGTGATCTTCACGATGTAGTCAAGTCGATGATCTCATTGGAACGACATTTCAACCAGTGGTTCGATTATCCATGGATATTTTTGAATGAAGAACCATTTTCAGACAAGTTCAAGTCTACAGTTTCGAAGTACACCAATGGCCAAATTGAGTTTGGCCAGATTCCAAAAGAGGATTGGGAGTTTCCCAGTGATGTAGACCCCAAAGAGTTCAATGAATATATTAATGGACAAGGTGATCGAGGGATATTGTATGGGAATTCACCATCGTACCACAAAATGTGCCGATTCTACTCGGGAGCTTTCTTCAAGCATCCTTTAGTTCAAAAGCTAGACTGGTACTGGCGAGTTGAGCCTGATGTGGAGTTCTTTTGTGATATTACATACGATCCCTTTGTGGAAATGGAAAAATCAGGTAAAAAGTATGGATTCAACATCATGATCATGGAATTGTACTACACCATTCCTAACTTGTTCAAAGAAACAATCTCATATATTAATAAGAACCAAATTAAACCTGGTTCAGCGTGGGACCTCTTTTTGAAAGACCCTATCTACGTCGAGTCGAAGGAGTTCAAATACAATGCATTTGACTTCGACGAGCTTAAAACGAAGACTGAAATCCTTCAGAAGTTAGAGGAGATACATGTAAACAATCACTTGCTAGACTCGATCAAGTCCGATGAAGACGTCATAGCTTTTGATGAGAACAGATTAATCTCTAAATTGATTAAACAGTCTGTGGAAAAGCATAGATTATACGAAGACAGAATTAACCGGAAGGAATACAATCTAGCTCATTTCTGGTCAAATTTCGAAATTGCTCGAACTGATTTATTTAATTCTCCAACGTATCAGAAATATTACGAGCACCTAGAACAAAGTGGTGGTTTTTATAAAGAAAGATGGGGAGATGCACCAATACACTCATTAGCAGTTGGGATGATGTTGGATTTAAACGAAATCCATTACTTTAGAGACATTGGATACCGTCATTCTAACATTGTTCACTGTCCAGCAAACTCACAGAAAAATAGAAAAAAGTATGTTGCTGACAAGAACTTTCGGGGAAGTTCTAAGGACTTGACAAAATTGGAAAAGAAAATGTACGACGAGTCGTATTGGAGCAAACCTAACAAACCCAGAGCAAATGGTATTGGTTGTAGATGCCGGTGCCCTGATGGATATAACGAAAGTGAGGATTCACCAGGATCATTTATTCGAGATTATGCCCGGATCAGTGGTGATCACTACGACAAGTTCCTTACAATTGAGTTAGACGAGTGGGGGAAACTTGTAGAGAAACGGTTGCAAAACTATCTCGACACTGGGGGAACACTAGGAGCAGAGTCGGTGATAGGCGACCTTGTGAAGCTCAAATATTGGCAATGAAAATATCTGCACAAGATAAGTACTTAATAATAGAGTGTAATAGAAACTTCGTAGCCGTTCTTATTTCGTAAACCCAATTTTAGTCTTGAAGAGTTGACTAGCGTTGTCACAGCTGAAGTCTAGCCTGTGTCATCTACAAATGGTCGTTGTAGAGATAATCAAGCAAACTCACTCACAAAGTTACACAAAATCTAAGCTGCATAATTTTGCAGCCAGAGATCAGAATTGAAAGTAACACAAAGTTTACAAAAGCTTACATTTAAAAGTTTTTCACAACATATATTAGCTAATATACAAATATGGATCTGATCAACAGAATTTAACCACCAAAACCATATAAGGTTCTTCCTTGTCTCTTTAAAGCGTAAACAACATCGAGAGAAGTGACGGTTTTTCTCTTAGCGTGTTCGGTATAAGTGACAGCATCTCTGATGACGTTTTCTAAGAAGGATTTCAAGACAACTCTGACTTCTTCGTAGATTAAAGCGGAAATACGCTTAACACCACCTCTTCTGGCCAATCTTCTGATAGCTGGTTTAGTAATACCTTGAATGTTATCTCTCAAGATTTTTCTATGACGTTTAGCACCACCTTTTCCAAGACCTTTTCCACCTTTTCCTCTACCAGACATTATGTAATTGTTTGATTAATTGATATAACTAAAATTAAAACGTTCATAACTAAGAAATTGCATCGATATTTATAGTTCCGTCGTTTTTAGGCTGCAGCAAAAACAACAGGTTCATCGTTTCCCCCATGCTTAGCGTTTCACGCTTCAGCGTGACTCAAGCGCGAAAGTATCCACTCTTGCGACGCCAACTTTGTAGGTTACGCGAGTCGTGCATGTTTAATGAGCCTTCTATCGTCGCTAGAAGACCGTTTTTAGAAGGACTGTAAATTACTCACGTGAATGCGTAATTTCTATCACGTAAGTTTTACAGGTTAGGTGAATCGGTGTACTTTTGCAACCTACAAAAGTGCGAAAAGTTGAAGAAACCTTGCATTTGCAGGACACAAAAGCATCTGAGGACAATGTAAACAGACACGACGCGCGCATCAAGTACTGGTTAAGGTTGTTTACATTGAACGCACGGTATCAAAAGCAATACAGTTCAACTATATAAATATCGATGTTTCGGGTAGTTTGAATTCGATTTTTTTATCATTATTAGTTACAATGGCTAGAACTAAACAAACTGCAAGAAAATCCACTGGTGGTAAAGCCCCAAGAAAACAATTGGCTTCTAAGGCCGCTAGAAAATCTGCCCCATCTACCGGTGGTGTCAAGAAACCACACAGATATAAGCCAGGTACTGTTGCTTTAAGAGAAATTAGAAGATTCCAAAAGTCTACTGAATTATTGATCAGAAAATTACCTTTCCAAAGATTAGTGAGAGAAATTGCTCAAGATTTCAAGACTGATTTGAGATTCCAATCTTCTGCTATCGGTGCCTTACAAGAATCCGTCGAAGCTTACTTGGTCTCTTTATTCGAAGATACTAACTTGTGTGCTATCCACGCCAAGAGAGTTACTATCCAAAAGAAAGACATCCAATTAGCTAGAAGATTAAGAGGTGAAAGATCTTAAGTTTAACCCGGTATTATTGATCTTTTTTTATTTCTTTTTTGTATATTAGTGTTTAATATATGTATATTATTGTTATTGGTCTGTAACAAGTTGGAAACTTGTAGAATCAGGATAATTTTGAGGAAATTGTGAAAATGGAATGTGTAGACTGATCAAATTCTGCGCCGAAGCAGCTGCTGCACAAAATCTTCATGCTTGCAAATCTGTTTGATGTCTATAAGTTAGTTGGTTAGTGTTCCCTGTCCATGAAGGATAGCGTTTCATTAACTCTCAGCGAATGCTTATTGAAATTTTGACAAGGTCTAAACTACGCAATACTGGAAATTGGCAAATGAACGGAATAGACTTCAGACAAAAATGGATGTCATCCAGCTAGACAAATTGTCAATATTGAGCTCCGATATACACTCTTGCGTTGAAATGACTTTTGTTGTTGACCAAAGGAGCTAGAACAAGCCCAAATTAGTTTCTGCAAATAGTTAATTTCTTTTCGGCCCAATCATTTCAGTTATATACTCTATCATGAATTGGTTTCAATAATTGAAATTATATGAGATGATTCTATAATATAGACGTTGATCGTGTTTATCTGTGCGAGAAATATCAAATGCAAATCAAACGATGAAGATTGTTGAGTTTGTTAATTTTTTGGGAGAGTATGGTTAGACTTCGTTGTTGTTTAGCAAATGTGTAATAAGGCAATCCAGCTGCAAATCCAACAATAATGGAAGAAACAGACCGGAAGTTAACCGCGGCTGAGAAAAATATCAATCCTGACAATGCGATTGGCAACTTTTTTAATGCTCCTACCATTGAAACAGTAGTTGATGCTTTCACTCTGACACACCATGCTGAACAATACGAAATGCCAACCAAAGATGCTCCGGATAAGATCATAGCCGAGTTTGCTACAAACTTTTCGTTTTGAGGGAAATTCAATGATTGGAAGACTTTTAGAACTCCAATCTTCGATTATAAATGATGCAAT
>ERZ778017.2098-NODE-2098-length-17105-cov-24.486041_pt1 | contig 17105 bp, 15 predicted proteins | sample MGYA00375747_ERZ778017 | MGnify/ENA primary metagenome ERZ778017 (study PRJEB29350, sample SAMN05509838) | bioreactor metagenome | biome: bioreactor; material: wastewater | place: South Africa: University of Cape Town | collected 2014-03-17 ...
CCATGGTGTTCGACCATCACGGGACCGTCGAAATCACGGCGGACCTGCTGAACGGTAAGGGCCGTGCCACCGAGGTTGTTCGCTACGCCGATATCGTCACCTTCACCTGTCTCAAGGCCTTTGCTTTCGACCAGAGGTTCGAGAGGAAGGACGCGCACGACTTGATCTACTGCATCGAGAATCTGGAAGGTGGCGTCGGCGCGGCGCAGTCCGCATTCGCAGCAGCCCTGACCGGTCCGCATGCCGAGGCGATCCGCGAGGCGCTTACCCGCTTGGCGGCTCGCTTCCGCGACCCCAATCCCGACGAGAGCTATTTGCGCGACGGGCCCGTCGCCGTGGCAAGCTTCGAAGACGACGAAGCGGATGTCTCGGCCGACCCCGATCTGCTGAACGCCCGGATCTTGCGGCAGCGACATGCCGCGGAAATTATGGCCGACTTTCTTGGAGCATTTGAGATTTGAGGCCGAAACGCCGCTAGCCTATCGTTCCAAGCGAACTCGAAGGCGCCGTGCGCGCTCGCGAAACGCATGTTCCCCGCCCTCGAGAATGTCGCAGACCATCTTGCGGATCGGTGCATCTTCGAGGCCGCCGCTCGCATAGGCGATCTCGGGCAAGCCATCCCCCGGATGTGGGCCGGCTGATGCAACGATGACCTGATCGGCGTCGGTGTTGATCACGAGATTGGCGTTATGCGTGACGATGATGACCTGGCGTTTCGCCTTGGCCTTGAGGAACAGGCCGACGAGTTCATCATAGATCGACTTGGGATCGAGATTTTCCTCGGGCTGATCGATGATCAGCGGCCGCTCATCTGCGTTGTCGAGCGCGAGGTATAGTAGCAGGAGTACGATGCCGCGCGTGCCCGGCGAAAGTTTGCGGATGTCCACCCCATCATAATCGACGCTGTATCGGACTTCGATATGATCGGTGCCATAGAGCCAGCGCGCGAACAGCTTGAGCCAGCCGCGGAATGCGGCAGCATCACTGCGCTGTGCGAGAGCATGTTCGAAGAAGCTCTTCTGATATTTTTGGCGAAACTCCTTCAGCGCCTCGGTCACTTCTTCGGCGGTTCCGCTCTCCCAAACGCCGCGAAGCTCGTCATTCGCGGCCTCGAGCAATTTGCCCTCGCCGCGGAACGGACCCTGTCGGCGAAGGTCGAGCAGATCCTCGCCGCGCTTTGCCCACTCCGCCATGTCGGCCCGGCGGGTGACAGTGAATGCAAGCTTCCCCAGCGTCCCGCCCGCCTCGTCCATCCGCGCCCGGATGGGTGCGTAAAGGTCGTTGAGTACCTGCTGTTCCGAGAACACCGCTTCGAAAATTCGCCGGTAACTTGTCTGCCTTTCTGCTGGCAGGCCCTTGGCGCGCTCCTCTGCGCCCTCATAGTCCTTCAGCTTGTCCTGCAGGACCGAGAGCAATTCGGTCTCGGTCGTGATTTTCGTCGACAGGGAATTGAACCGTTCGCGCGTTTCCTTGTCGACGTTTATGATATCGCCGAGCCGACGGATTTCCGCATCGAGCCGGCCCAGGGGAAGTTTCGTCAGATCGGCATCGTCGGCGATGAGCGGGGTCGCTGGATCGGTGATTGCGATATCGATCCCGCGCCACCCGTCACGGTTCTTCCGGGTGGAGGACAAATTGTGGTTGATGATGCCGTCAACATTGCCGCTGTACTGCGTCAGAAACGGGTCCCACGCCTCGCCGGCTATGCCGGCATCCTTGTGGCGCTCTTGCGCATCGCGCAGATTTTCGGGCGCCTGATGGGTCCGGAAGTCCGAAACCTCGTCCTGGACGAGTAGCAACTTCTGCTCGCGATTGGTCAGGCGCCTAACCCGTGCGCGCACTTCGTTTGCCGCCTCGGTCAGGGCTTCGAGGCGCTTGATCCGGTCCTCGCTGCCTTTGCGGACAAGCTTGCCGCGGTCCTCGGTGAGCTGGGTGATCTTGAGCTTCTTCTCGTCGACCTGCTTCCGAATGGCCAAGATCTGAGATTGCTTCTCCAGCTCGATGTTGATCCGGTCGGACAATTCCTCAAGCTTCTGCTCCTCGCGGCGTCGCGCCTCGCGAAACCGGGCAGCCTTGAGGTCGCGAAGGTCCGCAAAATCGACGGCGCCCTCGCGCTCGGTCGGACTGTGCGCGTCAAAGACCACGCGTTCGACTTCCGACAGCAGGCCATCGGTCATTCCCTCCGGCGAGCAGAGCGATTCCACGAACTGCTGTGTCAGATATCGAGCGCGGGCGTAGCCGTCCCATGCCGCCGCGGCATTATCGAGGCCGCGTTCGGTGACAACGCCATTGCCCCAATCGAGCTTCACCGTCGCATCATCGAGATATTCGCTCGCCCGAACCAGGAACGACTGCATAGGGAGCTGGTCGGCATGGGCATCGCAGCCCGCTGCGATCATGTCCGCCAGCGCGGTCTTGCCGGACCCGCGCGCACCAATGATCGCGACGAGGCCCGGGTTGAGATCGATCACCGAATTGGGGGCCCACGGCGCATTCGTCAGGGTGACACGGCGGATCGTCTCGGACGGCGCGGCTGCGGGCGGCGCCTCGGTCCCGACGTAAGCGCGGCCCTCGGGATCGATGCAGGCCTGCTTCAGTCCGTCGAATGTCGCCGCACCTTTGATCCAGGTATAGCGGTCGCCATCGGGCGCGCCCGTTCGCTCGACAGAATGCCCGTCGCTGCCGTGCATGCAGGGCTTGAGCCCGCCGTAGGTCTCGCAGATATGCTCGCGACTGGTTTTTCGGCCGAGCCAAAATTCACGCTGCGCCGGGCTCGACGCGAACATGATGTGAGCGAAATGTTCAATCTGCTGGCGCAAAGCCTGGTCTGCGCCATCTTGAAGTCCCGATGTCCCATCGCCCTTCGCCCCGGCGACCGCGATCAGGATATTCTCCTGCGCCCAGCTCATCCCCTTATATTCTTCACGGAGTTGATCGAAGCTTACCTTGAATTGTTCGGAGCCGTGGCGAAGCGCTGAACGATCATCGGTCAGCTCGGAATTGAGCACCCGTCCCAAGCGGATCAGCTCCGAAGGATTGCAGGCGAAGGTGTCGGTCGTGGTCTTGAAGGTCAGGCGCTGGAGGAAGCGCGTGAGTTGCTCGACATGATCGGGATCGTCGGGGCAGACGAGCAGATGGGCGTTGATCCACGACCGCGCGGTTCCCACGCTGAACCGAAGCTCGATATTCGGAAAGATCAGGTCGCAGTCCTTGAGGCGACCTTGCTCCTTGCGCGCGCGAACCTCCTTGTAGAGTTCAAGCCCGTAATAGTCGGTAATACCGAGCGCACGGATCGCCGGCGTCGCACCCTCGATCGCGGCAAGATAGGCTTCCCAATCGCCCTTGAACTGGTCGTTGAAGATCGTGCCCGGGGCGTGGACGTGCGGATCCCATCGCAGCCACAACGATCCCGGTCCGATCGATTCCTCTTCCCCCACGGTCATGGCGCGGCACGCTATCGTCAACAGGGGCGAAACGGAAGTGCCGCCGCCAGATCAAACCATTTTGGATCTATTTTGTGCCGGGGCGTGCGGCTTGTCAGCGGGGCGGCTTTGCTTCGCCGGAACCGTGGGCGTTGCCGACCGTTCTTGAAAGGCCCGATTATAGGAGGTCTCATGGCAAGCGCGCCGCCCGATCCGCATCCGGACTCCCTGCTGACCGGCCCCGAGCAAGTTCCGGAGCAAGTTCCCCTCCCGGATGACGACGGCAGGGAGAGCGTCGAGGATGTGCCTGAAGCAGAGTGATTGTCGGGCCGCTTGGCTTCTCGCCCGCGGCTTCGTGCTGTGCTGATCTATCGAGCGTAAACGGTAAGCCCCGCTACATCGCTGCAGCGGGGCTTCCCTAGATTGCATCCGAAGATGCCATCAAATTCTGCCATTCTTTCGTCTGGACAGGTAAGTGAAACGTGCCGGGCGCGCGATGGTTCCGTGGGCTACTTCGAGGCCCGGAATGTTTCTAGCGCCGCAGCGTGACCGCGATCGGGCAGTGGTCCGAATAATGCTTCTCGCCGGGGGCATAGAGCGTCTCGCTGAACCCCGTCCGGTCGGCTGCCGCGCGCCGGTCGAGCACGATATGATCGATGAAACTGTCGTAACGCGGATCGCAGGCCGGCGGCTGGCCCGCGTCGGCGAGCGTCAGATCGGCGTTCGCCGGATCACCATCGTCGATTTCGGTCCAGATCGCGTCGCCGGGAAGCGCGAGCCGCCGGTTCCAGTCGCCCAGCACCGCGAAGCGCTCGGGCCCGGCGGCGGCCGCGTCGATCCAGGCTTCGAGCGCCGGAATCTGATCCTGGAATATGGGGCAGGCCTTCGCCTCGCTCCCGGAGAAGCAGCCTGACTTGAGGTGGACGCCGAGAAGGCGGATCGGTGTGCGGCCCTCGGGGCGGAGCGTGATGTCGACGCCCGAGCGAAGCTGTTCGTTGCCGCGCGTCAGCGACATCACATCGGAATGGCGATCGAAGGCCATGTCCTTACGGATCGCGAAACCGACCGCTTGGCGGATCACCGTCTGCGACGGGAACTTGCCGCCGCAGGTGCCGCCCGGCGCGCCCTTCCGGGCTTCCATGATCACGACATATTTGGCGGAATCGAAGACCCGCGCTGCGGCGGCCTCATTCTCGGCCTCCTGAAAGGCGATCACATCGGCGTCGAGGTCGTCGACGATGCGGCGCATCGCGGCATAATCGTTGTCATCCCTAGGGTTGCAGCCTTCGCCGTTCCTCGCGGCGAGAAATTCCAGATTCCAGCTCGCAAGCTTGAGCGGTTTCGATGGAACAGGCGGGTTTGCGGGTGCGGAGGTCGCGGGCGAGCAGGCAGCAGCCAGCAGGAGCAGGGCGGATGCGATGAGGCGGTGGGGAAGCATCCGCCGCTACTGCCGCACGCCGCCGCCGAGTGCAACTCGGCGTGCCGCGCCTTGGCGCGGCGCAGATGGCGCCGATCCCTCCGCGGCGCTATAGCGCCCGCCCGGCCGGGATCCTTCCGGCCGTTCAAGGAGATGATTTTATGAACCACGCCGAACTGTCGGACAGCGTCGCAACCGCACTTGGTCTGAGCAAGGCCGATGCGAAGAAGGCTGTCGATGCCGTTTTCGCCGCGATCACCGACGCCGCCGCCAAGGGCGACGAAGTCTCGGTGAACGGCTTCGGCAAGTTCAAGGTCAAGGAATCGGCCGCGCGTGAAGGCCGCAATCCCTCGACCGGCGAAACCATCCAGATTGCGGCTTCGAAGAAGCTGACCTTTGGCGCCGCGAAGGCCGTCAAGGATCGTCTGAACGGCTGAGCCGGTACGTCCCGCCGGCGTGCCCGGCGGGACGGCCGCGCGGCGGCATGTCGGGCGCGGCATCTGATGAGCGCGCTCTCGCCTCGCAGGCTCGGCCAGGGGTCGCACTTTTGTTTTGGCCGCGCGGCACGCTCGGCTCGCTATCCTTGCGGGGCGGCGGCTAGGCACGGGCGCGCATCGCACGCCGCCCCGCTGCGGGCTCGCCAAGAGTGCGGTTGTTCGGGCCCTGCGGGCCGGCGACATCATGATCTAGAGCGGAAGTTCCGCCTGTTTGCGCAAAGGCTCAACGAACAGCGTGTGACGCGGGGGTTCCTCGAACAGCACCTCGTTCGGCACGCTGCCGTCGAGCCAATGGTTCGCGTCGCGCCGCTGGATGATCACGCCGTGGCGCGACTGATAAGGGATGACATCGGCGCCCGCCGGGATGGTGAGGATGCGGTAGGACAGCGGCCAGTCGGCAAGTGGCGGGTCCCAGACTGCGGCGAGATAGAAGAAATTGCCGCTGTCGAGCGTCACCCGGTAGCGGTGATCGCCGGTTCCCATGCGGAACTCGGACGCCGGGATCAGGCAGCGGCGCGCCGGGAAGGCGCGGCCCTCGGCGCGCACGAAACGATAATTGATCCCGTCGTTGAACCGCGGGTCGGAACCCCAAACCGCTTTGACCATTTCGATCTCGGTCATATTGTCGGGATTGCGCCGGACGAGCGCTTGCACGCCTCCGCTCGGGGCGTCGGGATCGAAAGGGGTTGGCGCGATACCCATATGTGGAACATAATGGGAACGATGTTGAGTCGCAAGGGCGAGGGGACCGACGCGCATGTGCAATGATTATCGGCTCGAGGTAGACATCGCGTCGATCGCCGAGGACTTCGACAACCTCCAGATCAAGATCGATATGCCCGAGGGCGCACCGAACGTGCCGGCGCGCGAGGATGTCCGCATCACCGATACCGCGCCGATCGTGAGGAGCAGCGACGGCGCCGCCGCCGGATCGCTCGTCAACCGGCGCTGGAGCTGGCCCGGACAGGGCGGCAAACCGGTCTATAATGTGCGCTCGGAGCGCCGCGATCTCGGCATGCAGCGATGCCTCGTCCTCTGCAACGGTTTCTATGAGTTCACCGATCCCACCGACCCCGCGCAGAAGCGGCTCGACAAGTGGCTGTTCACGCTGAAGGACCATCGCTGGTTCTGCATGGCCGGTGTGTGGCGCGACAGCCATGTCGGCGAAGCCTTCAGCCTCCTGACCATGGACGCCGGTCCCGACATCGCACCCTATCACCATCGCCAGATCATTCCGCTCGCGCGCGATCAATGGGCCGCCTGGCTCGATCCGCGCGTTCCGGCCGAGGACATATTGAAATGGCTTCCCGAAGGCAGCCTCGAGGTGACGCAGGTATATGGCAAGCCCCCCGCGCAAGGCGCTCTTGCCTTATGACGAACGAAGAGGGGCTCGACCTGTTCGTGACGGCGCAGGAGCAAATCTATGCGCGCGCGCTCGGCGAGATTCGCCGCGGCAAGAAGTGCTCGCACTGGATGTGGTTCATATTCCCGCAGCTGGCAGGCCTTGGCCGAAGCGCGACGTCGAAGCTCTACGGTCTCGCGGGAGCCGATGAGGCGCGGGCCTATCTGGCCCATCCGCTTCTCGGCGCGCGCTATGCCGAATGCGTCGAGGCGATCCAGGACCTGCCCGCAAGCGACCCGGTGGCGGTCTTCGGCGAGGTCGACGCCGTCAAGCTGCGTTCATCGCTGACATTGTTCGAGGCCGTGAGCCGGCGGCCGCTCTTCTCCGCCGCGCTCATCCGCTGGTTCGGCGGCGAGCGCGATGAGCGCACCCTCGGCCTGCTCAGCCGCGACGACAGCATGCCGTGACGCCGACGCGTGTCAGCCGCGCGGATTGCGAAACAGCGGCAGCATCCGGTGGAGCACTTCGTCCTTGTCGAAAAAATGATGCTTGAGCGCGCCGAGAACATGCAGCGCGAGCACGACGTAAACGGCCTTCACCATCAGCTTGTGTATGTCGCCGAGCGCTTCGGCGAGATCCTCGTTCAGCGGTAGCGGAAGATTGGGCGCGGGCACGGCGCCGTAAAGCGGCACTTCGGGCGCGCCGCCCGCCGACGCTGCGGCCCAGCCGAGAAGCGGGGCGCCGATCATCAGCACATAGAAGAGGATATGGGTCGTGCGCGCGAGCAGCCGTTCCCATGACGGCATGCCGCCGGGGAAGGCCGGCCAGGGATGGCCGAAGCGCCAGCCGAGCCGGATAAGGCTGAGCGCGAGGATCGTGATCCCGACCGATTTGTGCAGCTGATAATAGCCAAGTTTTTCGCTGTCCGAGGCGTCCTCCATCCAGCCGCCAAAGGTGGCATTGGCGATGATCAGGATGGCGATCGTCCAGTGCAGGACGATCGAGACGGTGGAATAGCGGCTGTGATTCTCACGCATGATTCGCCTCGCAATAGGTCCGTCACCGGTCTTCCAATGCTTTGGCGGCTATCCTCGTTCCGTCAGCAGGACGCAGCCGTCACGATCATGAGCCCAATTTGTTTCGCTTTTACAGAGGCCGGGCGGAAGGCGCACACCGATTCCCGGCGGTTCGTCGCGGCCCGCTTGACGCGCCCTTTGACTCGGTGGAACATAAAGGGAACATTTGAGTCGATATTCCCATGAGCACGACGCCCCAATCTGCACCTCGGCCAAGTGCCCGAGATATCGACGTGCTTCGCGCGGCGGTGGCGCGTGCAGCCGCCTCGCGCGGGCCGGTCCTGCCGTTCGGCGTCGGGCCGGTCGATCATCTTCTCGCTGGCGGCGGGCTCGATGGCGCAGGCCTGCATGAGGTCGCGGGCGCCTCGGCAAGCTGGAGCGACGACGCTGCGGCAACGCTCTTCGCGGCTGGAATCGCGTCGCGCTTCGCGGCGGCGCCCGACGTGTCGGCGCTCTGGGCGCTGACGCGGTTCGATCTCTATGCCCCCGGTCTCGAACAGGCGGGGCTCGGTCCGGACCGCGTGCTCTATGCTCAAGGCAGGACCGACAAGGAACTGCTGGCGCTGTGCGAGGACGCGCTGCGCGATGGTTCGCTCGCCTGCGTCGTTGCCGAAGTGAAAGCGGCCGATCAGACCGCGACGCGCCGGCTGCAACTGGCCGCATCCGAGGGCCACACGCCGATGATCCTCTATCGCCGGTACCGGCGTTACGGCCAATGCCCGCTCGCCGATCCGTCGCTCGCGATGACCCGCTGGCGCATCGGCACCTTGTCGTCGGGCCGCCTCGCCTCGCCCGGCGTCGGGCGCGGGCGCTGGAATGTCGAGCTGGTCCGGCAGCGCGGCGGCCCGCCTTTTTCCCTCGAACTGGAGGCGTGCGATGACCAGGGTCGCCTCGCTCTTCCTGCCGCAACTGCCGATCGAGCGGTTGCGCCGGGCAGAACGGACACCGTCGCATTCGGGCACGCCGCCTGATCGGGCGCGGGCTGGTCCGCGCTTCCCCGAGCCTGTCGACGACAATCCCGGCACCTGCTCGGTACCGCGCGGCGGCGGCTGGCGTCCGGGCGCGCGCTGGGCGCAAGGCACGCACTCCGGCGGGCCGTCGCTCGACGCCCTCCCGGCGCACCAGCGACCGACGATGCGCGAGCTGGGACGGCGGAGCGAAGCTGCCGCACCGGTGTTCCGGGCGTTGCGCTCGGACGACGGAACGTCGGGCGGGATCGCTGCGCCGCTGCCGCCGCTCTGGGGCCTCCGCCCGACGATCGTCGTCGCGCGAACCGGCCAGCGTGACCTCGTGACGGCCGCCTGTCCGGCGGCGCTCGATCTCGGCCTCGTGCCCGGCATGGCGGCCGCCCATGCCCGCGCGCTGGTCTCCGATCTCGACCTACTCGACGCCGCACCCGACGCCGATCGCGCGTGGCTCGATCGCCTCGCGTTCCACGCCGCCCGCTGCTGGACGCCGACGGCGGCGGTGTCGGGCACCGACGGGCTGTGGCTCGACCTGTCGGGCACGACGCATCTCTTCGGCGGCGAAGAGCGTTTCGCGGCGCGATTGCTCGGTTTTCTGCGGCGCCTCGGTTTCACCGCGCGTGTCGCGATCGCCGGTACACCGGGCGCCGCGCACGCGCTCGCACGCTATGGCGGCGCGGGCGTGCGGATCTTGCCGGAAGGAGGCGAGAGCGAGGCGCTGGCGCCTTTGCCGCTGGCGGCGCTCCGGCTGGCGCCAGAGGCGCTCGCCGCGGCGGCACGCTTCGGGATCGAGCGGATCGCCGATCTCTACCCGATGCCGCGCGGGCCCCTGGCCCGGCGCCTCGGGCGCAGCGCGGTCGAGCGGCTCGACCAGGCGCGAGGGTTCGTACCTGAGCCGATCGTTCCGGTCGTGCCGTTCGACATGCCCGAGGCGCGCCGTTCCTTGCTCGAACCGATCGGGACCGCCGAGGCGATCGAGCAGGTCATCGCCGACCTGCTCGGCGATCTCGTGCTCGCGCTGCGCGAGCGCAGTCTCGGCGTGCGAAGCCTCGTCTTGCGCTGCGACCGGCTCGACATGGGCGCGCAGTTCGTCACCGTCGGCACGGCGCGCGCGACGCGCGATGCGAAACATCTGATGCGCCTGTTCAGGCTCCGGATCGACCGGATCGAGCCGGGGCTCGGGATCGAGACGATGGTTCTCGCGGCGCCGCAGGTCGAAGCGCTGGCGCCCGAGGCGATCGCCGCCGTGCTCGACACGGCACGCCAGGCGCCCGACCTCGCTCCGCTCGTCGATGCGCTGGCCGGCCGCGCCGGCGATGCCGCGCTGTTCCGCCTGTCCGCGATCGAAAGCGATGTCCCCGAGCGCGCGATCGCGCGCGCCGGGCCTTTGGCCAAGCCCGCCGGCTGGCCCGTCTGGCCGCGGCCGATCCGGATGCTCGCGCGGCCCGAGGCGCTGTCGGGCGTCGTCGCCTTGCTTCCCGACCACCCTCCGCGCCGCTTCGCGTGGCGCGGGCGGAGCTATGCGGTGGTCGCAGGCGATGGCCCCGAGCGGATCCATGGCGAATGGTGGCGTCGTCCCGGCGAGATGTGGGCGGTTCGCGACTATTTCCGGGTCGAGGCGACAAGCGGCGAGCGCTTCTGGCTCTTTCGCCGCGGCGACGCGATCATCGACAGGACCGGCGACCTCAGCTGGTACATGCACGGCGTGTTCGGATGACGGACCCCGGTACGACCTATGTCGAACTCTACGCCACGAGCCATTTTTCCTTTCTGCGTGGGGCCTCTTCGCCCGAGGAATTGTTCGCGGCCGCCGCTTCCCAAGGCCATTCGGCCCTCGGGCTTTGCGACCGGGGCAGCGTCGCCGGCATGGTGCGCGGTCTGTCGGGACAGGAAGCAACCGGCGTCCGGCTGATCGCGGGGACGCGCGTCGACCTCCGCGACGGTCGCTCGATCCTCCTCTATCCGACCGATCGCGCGGCCTGGTCGCGGCTGACCCGGCTGCTCTCCTTGGGCAAGGGGCGCGGCGGCAAGGGCAATTGCTGGCTCGACTGGCCCGATGTCGCCGCCGCGGCCGAGGGCCTCGTCGCGATCCTCCTGCCCGGTGAAGCCGACGAGCGGGCGCGGCTCGATCTCGCCGAGCTCAGCGGCGCCTTCGGCCCGCGCGCCTTTCTCGCGCTCGCGCTGCGCCGCCGGCCCGGCGATTTCGCGCGGCTTCGCGCGCTCGATGCGCTGGCGCAGGAGCTCGGGGTGCGGAGCGTCGCGCTCGGCGACATCCTCTACCATGCGCCCGAACGGCGCCCGCTGCAGGACGTGCTGACCGCGATCCGCGAAAAGACGACGGTCGATGCACTCGGGTTCAAGCGCGAACGCTTCATGGACCGGGCGTTGAAGAGCCCGGCCGAGATGGAAAGGCGCTTCGCGCTCTTCCCCGACGCGATCGCGGCGACCGCCGACATCGCGGCAGCCTGCCGCTTCGACCTTGGCGAGATCCGCTACCAATATCCCTATGAGCAGGTGATGGAGGGCCGCACCGCGCAAGAGGCGTTGGCGGCGTTGACCGAGGAAGGTGCGAACCGGATGTTTCCGGGCGGCGTGCCGCCTGCCTATCGGAAACAGATCGCGCATGAGCTGCGCCTGATCGGCGAGCTCGGCTACGCGCCCTATTTCCTCACCGTCAATTCGATCGTCGCCGAAAGCCGGCGCCGCGGCATATTGTGCCAGGGCCGCGGGTCGGCCGCGAACAGCTGCGTCTGCTTCCTGCTCGGCGTGACTTCGATCGACCCGATCAAGCATGAGCTGCTCTTCGAGCGCTTCGTGTCGGGCGAACGCAAGGAGCCGCCCGATATCGACGTCGACTTCGAACATGAGCGGCGCGAAGAAATCATCCAGTGGATCTATGAGACCTACGGCCGTCACCGCTCCGCGCTGACCGCCGTGGTCACGCGATACCGAACCCGCGGCGCGGTCGCCGAGGTGGGGAAGGCGCTTGGGCTGCCGCGCGACCTCACCAAGATGCTCACCGGCCTCGTCTGGGGCTGGTCGGTCGATGGCATCCCCGAGGAGCGCATTGCCGAGCTGAACCTCAACGCCGGTGATTACCGGCTGCGGCTGACGCTCGATCTCGCCCGGCAGCTGATCGGGACGCCGCGGCATCTCTCCCAGCACCCGGGCGGCTTCGTGCTGACCGAGGAGCGATTGGACGATCTCGTGCCGATCGAGCCGGCGCGGATGGAGGATCGCCAGATCATCGAATGGGACAAGGACGATATCGACGTTCTGAAATTCATGAAGGTCGACGTGCTGGGCCTGGGTATGCTCGGCTGCATGAACCGGGCGTTCAACCTGCTCGCCGAACATAAGGGGATTTCGGTCGGCATGGCCGACCTGCAGGAGGACGACCCGGCGGTCTATGGCATGATCCAGAAGGCCGATACGCTCGGCGTATTCCAGATCGAGAGCCGCGCGCAGATGTCGATGCTCCCGCGCATCAAGCCCAAATGCTTCTACGATCTCGTGATCGAGGTCGCGATCGTCCGCCCCGGTCCGATCCAGGGCGACATGGTCCATCCCTATTTGCGAAGGAGGGAGGGCAAGGAGAAGCCCGAATATCCGAAGCCCGAGCTTCGCGCCGTGCTCGAGAAGACGCTGGGCGTGCCGCTGTTTCAGGAGCAGGCGATGAAGGTCGCGATCGTCGGCGCCGGCTTCACGCCGGTCGAGGCCGACCAGCTTCGCCGCGCGATGGCGACCTTCAAGCTCACCGGCGGCGTGTCGCATTTCTACGACAAGCTCGTCGGCGGCATGGTCGAGCGGGGCTATCCCAAGGATTTCGCCGAGCGCACCTTCAAGCAGATCGAGGGCTTCGGCTCCTATGGCTTTCCCGAGAGCCACGCCGCGAGCTTTGCCAAGATCGCATACGCCTCCTGCTGGATGAAGCATCATCATCCGGACGTCTTTGGCGCGGCCTTGCTCAACGCCCAGCCGATGGGCTTCTACGCGCCCGCACAGATCGTGCGCGATGCGCAGAAGCATGGCGTCGAGGTACGCCCGGTCTCGATCAACGACAGCCATTGGGACTGCACGCTGGAAAGGAGCGACGGGCGCTATCTCGCGGTTCGCCTCGGTTTCCGCCAGGTTCGATCGCTCGCGAACATCCATGGTGCCGCGATCGTCGGCGCGCGGGGCGATCTGCCCTATGATTGCGTCGAGGATGTATGGCGGCGCGCCGGCGTGCCGCGCGCCGCGATCGAAAGGATCGCCGAGGCCGATGGATTTGCCTGCCTCGCCGAGGACCGGCGGCAGGGTCTGTGGAAGGTGCGCGGCCTCGGCGAGGCGCCGCTGCCGCTCTTCGCGGCCGCCGACGCGCGCGAGGCGAGCTTCTCGCCCGAAGGGCTCGAACCGCCGACCGCGCTTCGGCCGATGACCGAAGGACGCGAGGTGGTGGAGGATTATCGCACGCTTCAACTGAGTTTGCGCGCGCATCCCTTAAGTTTCCTGCGCGACGAACTGGACGCGATGGGGATCGTCCGCTGCGCGGATCTGTCGCAAATTCGTGATGGCCGAAATATCGAGGTGGCGGGGGTGATCCTCGTGCGCCAGCGGCCCGGCTCGGCGAAGGGCGTGCTGTTCGTCACGATCGAGGATGAAACCGGCATCGCCAACGGCATTCTCTGGCCGGATCGCTTCGACATCTATCGGCGCCAGGTCATGTCGGCCTCGATGATCGCGATGCGCGGCCGGCTCCAGAAGGAGGGCGAGGTCATTCACATCATCTGCGACCGGATCGTCGATCATGATGCGCTGCTGCGCCGCGTGGGGTGCAGCGCCCTCTCTATCGCGCCGGGACGCGGGGATGGAGCGCGGAACGGGGGCGGGCCGGACTCGCGCGATGCGCCGCTCCGCATCCGGAGCCATGATTTTCACTAGAGGATCGGGTAGCAGTGGCGGGAGAAGGGAGCGGGCAGTGTCGCATTTCGAGTTCGACTTCAATGAGGACGGCAGCATCAGCGCCATCCACAAGGATGGGAAGCCCTACCAGGGCGGCGTCAGCCTCGAGTCCCCCAACTCCGTCCCCCGGACCTATTTCGAGATCGCGATCCGCGAGTTGCAGGCCATGAAAACCGACGACGACCCGGACCATGATGGTGCGGAGAACCGCCGACACGGGCTGCAAGCCTTCCTCATGAGCCTCGTCGGGACCGAGGCCTTTCTCAATGTCTACTTTCACGTCGCCGGATTGCAGGTCGGCGCCGAGAAGGTTGTCGATCTCGCAACCAACGACAAGACGATCGAGCACAAGCTCGCACATCTCCCCAACCTTCTGTGGGGGGCGCCTATCAACGGATCGAAGAAGCTCTGCGGAAAGGTCCGCGAACTCTACAATCTCAGGTCCAACCTCGTTCACCCGAAATATGCCCCCTCATCGCTTTATATGCAGGGGATGATGATCGCGGGGGTCTTCGACAATCCGCAGAAGCTGTTCGAGGATCGAGAATATTGCCGCGAAGCGCTGCGCTGGTGCCTTCTCGTCGTTGCACGGATCGGGACGCGGGGAAGTCCGGCTGATACCCGCTTCGTCGAATTCTGGACCGGCATCTCCGACACGAATGCGACGCTCTCGTCTGCCCTGGACGTGCCCGAGGACGGGCTCTGATCTACCTGCGGGACCGCATTGCTTCGCGCACGCCGCCGCCGCGAGACTGAGCTGCGGGTGGCCAAGCTCTTGAACTGCTGGCACCCACCCCTCTTGTCGCTTCCTGCGGGTCTCGGCTCGCTTATTCCGTCAACCCCCTGCGGGGTTCGCCCTCGCGTACCGCTCGGTGACGGCAGCGGCCGGCCCCTCCTCCTGGCGCCATCGGGGATGGTCCCCGAGCATCCAAGGAGACTTCAAATGGCCACCATCGCAAATCTCACCGTCAAGGCCGACGGTAGCTTCGAAGGCACGCTGACGACCCTTCTGGTCACCGCGCCGATCGCGATCGTCCCGAACGGCCGCAAGGTGAAGGACAATGAGCCCGACTTCCGCGTGATCGCGCGCAAGAACGGCTACGAGGTCGGCGCGGGCTGGACCCGCACGTCGCAGTCGAACGGCACCGAATATGTCTCGGTCACCCTCTCGGCCCCCGAATTCGGCACGATCTACGCGAACATCGCGAACGCGCCCGGCGACGACCCGATGAAGAAGGTCCTGATCTGGAATCCGCCGAGCTGACCCCAGCGGCCCCGCCTTCGCGCGGGGCCGTCATTTTTCCTGTGACAGCTTCGCCAATCGGCGCGGAAGCTCCGAGGCCAGCTTGCGCTGCTGGAACGGCGAGGCCTTTTTCCAGCTCCGGCATTCGGGCTGGGTGCGGCCGCAGCCGCGGCACCAGCCGGTCCGACCGTCGAACGCGCATAGTTCAATACAGGGCGAGCGCATGATCAGTTGCACTCGATCGTGACGTGGCGCAGCTCATGGACCGGCGCGAGGCGCTCACGGATCGCCGTGCCGGTGAGACCGGCAGGCCCCGCGACACTGACGATCGCTGCATGCGCGTCGGGTCCGAGTCGCCATACATGAAGATCGACGATTCGGGCATCGCCGGGCGCCTCGACGAGCTCGCGGACTTCCTCAGCCACATGATCGTCGCTCCGGTCGAGCAGGACCGCGGCCGTGTCGCGCATCAGGCTCCACGACCAGCGCGCGATCACGATCGCGCCGACGATCCCCATTACGGGGTCCATCCACACCCATCCGAGATAGCGACCCGCGAGCAGGGCTCCGATGGCGAGGACCGAGGTCAGCGCGTCGGCGAGTACATGCACATAGGCCGAACGAAGATTATTGTCCCCGCTCTGCGCCATCGGGCCGTGGTTGTGATGATCATCGTGATCGTCATGGCCATGATGATGCCCATGCCCATGGCTATGCCCATGATGGTGGTGATGCCCGCCCGAGAGCAGGAAGGCACTGGCAATGTTCACCGCAAGACCGATCGCGGCGACCACCGTCGCCTCCAGAAATGCGACATTGGTCGGATTGAACAGCCGCGACACGGCCTCGACGCCGATTCCGAGCGAAACAAGGCCAAGCGCCATCGCCGACGCGAAGCCCGCCAGATCGCCCACTTTCCCCGTCCCGAAACTATAGGCGGCGTTATGCGCGTTGCGCTTGGCATAGCCATAAGCGAGCGCTGCGACGCCAAGTGCGCCGGCATGCGTCGCCATGTGGAAGCCGTCGGCGAGCAGCGCCATCGACCCCGTGATGTAGCCGGCGATGATCTCGCCGACCATCATCAGCGCGGTGAGAATGACGACAATCAAGGTGCGCCGGGCATTATCGTCATGCGAGGCACCGAGAAACATATGGTCGTGCGCGCGAGCCTCGGCGGCAGGGGTGGTAGCCATTATTGAATCCTATTTGCTGTAGCGGCGGATGACGGTGAGCAGTTCCTCGGCACCTGCCGCGCGCTCGGCATCGGTCAGCCCGGCGCGCGAAACATGCGCCTCGAGATGCTCGCACATCACTTCTTCGATGAGACCGGAAACCGCGCCGCGGACCGCTGCAACGAGATGCAATACTTCCGCACATGGTGCGTCGGACTGCAGCGCACGCTCGATCGCCCCGACCTGGCCGCTGATGCGGCGGACGCGTGCGATGAGATCGGAATTGGTGCCGGAGAGATGAGCCATAGGGATACCCCCTATCCCTATCAGCTGCAGAACGCAAGGCGGGTCGCTCGGAAAGCTTCGCCCGCGTCTCTTTGCTATTTAGGCGCCGTCGCCTGAGGGGGCGGCCTTGGCCTTTGCTGGGTCGGGTACGACCTCGCGGAAAGCGTCGTTCATCCAGCCTTCGCGCTCGCCGATATGCTTGTCCCAGAAGGCGCGCATCGCCTCGAGCCGCTTTTCGGCGAGAAACGGCTCGGTGAGATGTTCGAACATATTGTGCTGGGGAATGGGGACGGGCGAGGCGCGCCAGACGCCGAACAGCACCACCGACAGCGTCTGGAATACCGCGAACAGCAGATAATGCGCGCGGTCGAGATCGTGGATGGTGAGGCCTGACCGGAGCCCCTTCGCCTGCGCGCGGGAAAAAGCGTCGGCGGCATGCGCGATGCTCTTGTTGCGCAGCGCCTTGATCTCGGGAAGCGGCGGTCGCGCGAGCAGCTCGTCCAGTCGGTCGAAAAAGGCCTCGCCAATCAGGTCGCCGCGAGCGCGATTTTCGGGAGTGACCCCCGACAACAGGTCGAAAAGCTCATGTTCCGCCCGCGCCTGATCGAACCCTTCGGGTCCCGACAGGCTGAGGCTCAACCGCCGCGCCATGTTCGGATTGGCGGCCATTTCGGCGGACAGCCGCTTCAGCTCCGCCGCCTGCAAGGCTTCATAATCATAGGGCAGCGCGTCGCGGCACACG
>ERZ778017.2099-NODE-2099-length-17102-cov-5.872646_pt1 | contig 17102 bp, 8 predicted proteins | sample MGYA00375747_ERZ778017 | MGnify/ENA primary metagenome ERZ778017 (study PRJEB29350, sample SAMN05509838) | bioreactor metagenome | biome: bioreactor; material: wastewater | place: South Africa: University of Cape Town | collected 2014-03-17 ...
TAACTTTGCATAATCAAAAGTTGGAGCAGTCTTTACAAAAACTAAAAACTGAATTAGAATCTCAACGAGAAATTTCTTCAAAAGACGACATGCTCAACAATGAAATTAAATCACTCAAAGAAACTATTGAAGATCTTAAACAATCAATTTCTAGCAAAGAGAAGGAAATTTCCACTTTGAAAGGATCACTGAAAGCTCATGAGATGGAAATAACAAAAATTCAAAAGAAGTTAGATGATACTAATCAAGAGTTGAAGGAAACAAAATCTCACCTTAACAAGAAGACTCGGGAAGCTAATGAGGCAAATGAGAAACTAGAAAAAGTGGAACTAATGTTGCAAGAGGTGAAATCGAATTTGAAAAAAGTAGAAAATGAGAAGAATATAGTCGAAGCCCAGGTATCTAAGGAATCAGCTTTGCAAAAGGAGATTGAATCTTTGAAAAAATCTCTATCCGTTTCTGTTGAAGAAAACAAAGCAGTTACTGAATCACACACAAAGCTCCAAAGAGAGATGGAAAGCAATCACCAAGCCAAACTTGAATACACCAAGAAAATTGTTGACCTCAAAAATGAAATCTCCGAGTTGGAAAATTCCTTAAAAGCAAAGACAGTGGACAAAGAAAACCAACCTCCTGACAAATCATTTGTAGAAGAATTCTCGAGTATGAAAGCAAAATTGAACGAACATAAAGCAGCACTCCGTGTGGAGCGCTTGGAATCCAAGAAGTTGTCAGAGGAGTTGTCAATTTTGAAAGAACGCATTTCGTCTGGGTCTATTCAAGAGTTCTCTCCTCGAAAGTCTGGGGCCAGTATTGAATCTTTCTCTCTGGATAAAATACTCAATGATGAGATCAAATCATTAACTAATAGGTTACACCAGGAGGAAGCTAATGCCCAAAGAGCCGAAAATTATGCTATCGAACTCCAAAAGAAAATTAATAAAATGCAATCAAATAGAGGACTCTCTGGCTCCAATGACTTAGAACAAAAGTATAAAGAATCTCAGGCTAAAATTGCAGAACTTGAACATAGATTTTCTCAAGTGGCATCATCAGATGTCCTTTCAAATTCGTCAACACCACCGCAGGATCAAGTATCCAGAAATAGTAGTTTTGGAACGCCAATTGGACACGCCAGTCAAGATTTTGTTGCTGTATATCATGATCTTACAAAAACATTGAAAACAACTCGAGAAGAACTCGGACAATCGAAGGCTGAGATATTGAGATTGAAAAAACTTTTACGTGAATCCGAAGATGAACTACTTGAAACAAAGAAGGAAAGTTTTAAAACTTCAGTTTCAGAATATGAAAGTTATTTGGCTACATTGAAATCCAAACACGAATCAGTCAAGGGCGAAAACATTGAATTGACTAGATCTTTGGAAATTTACAAGGAAAGGGCTACAAACTACTATAAGGAATTGGTAAAGGCCGAAGCTGCCGTGAATTCAGCTACTAGAAGTAAGGAAATAGCCAAAAACGAGGCACAACAGGCAATCACTAATTTGAATTTGGCTCGTGAGGAATCCAGAAGTGCTCAAATTTTGATAAAAGAGCTTCGGAAACAAGCTGGGACGCTTCAAGATACAATTCAAGACAAGGAGTATGAAATTTCCAAGGCAAAGAATCAAATCAAAGAATTAAATGATAAAGTCTTGTACTCAACAAACATTGAAAATAAAGAATTAACAGATAACTATAAAGAAGAAATTCGTGAATTACACAAGGATTTGAACTTCAGAATGAAATCTGAAACAGAGTTGGTGAAGGCAAACAAAAAGCTTCAACTTGATTTTGAAGAAATAAGTAGAATCAAGAAGGGACTAGAGGAAGAATACGAACAAAAATTGCTTGTGGAAGAAAGATTAGAAAAGGAACTTTCCCAAATTTCAAGTAAATCTGCTATGCTTGAAAATGAAAAGGTCATGAATAACCGGAAGATTGACAATTTGACGAAACAAGTTGCATCATTGAAGGAGGTGATAGAGGAAGTTGGTTTACAGAGGGATAAACTTATCGAAACGAAACGTGAACTAGAAGAAAAGATTCATCACTTGACAACTGAATTGGATGATACAACAGATAAACTTAAACAAAAGGATACCGACAATATCATGTTAAGGCAACACTTGGAAAACAAACAGGCTGAATCAGATTCAATAAGAAACGAATTGAACCAATCTAAACTTGGATCTACAAATGATGTTGAAGATTATCAACATCTTGCTCGTGAGCATTTAGTAACTTCACAAGAGAACGAAGCATTGAAAAAAATAAATGCTGAATTGAACACGAAAGTCAACACTCTAGAAGATAAACTATACAGCAACGAACAATTGAAATTCTGGGAAATGAAAGTGAACGATTTGAAACAAGAATTAGATCAATCCCAACAGCAAAATTACGAAAGTTCGAAGTCGATAAAAGAGTTGGAGAGACAGATACAACAGCAGAATATTCGTATAGAAAACGAAACCCGTATTTCCAAGAGATACAATGATGAAAACTTTGACTTCCAGAACAAGATTTGTCAATATAAAAGTGCCATTGATATTCTTCATAATGAAAATTCTGAAAAGGACTTACTTTTGAAGTCAACTGAAATGGAAAACTCAGAATTAAAAGAAAGATTATTGCAAATGGAAAAAGAAGTTTTGCAACTTAAGGAACAACTTTATTAGCCCATCTGAAATATATACTAGACGCCCCATACAGAATTTAATAGACAATCGCAATTCATTATCTGTAACTTTTCTATGAATTTTCACTGCTTTAAATAGTTTTCTATTCACAGATCTATATATGCATATTTACAAAACCTAAAACCATTTTCCAAATCTCTTTGACTTGGGTTCTTCAGAAAAGTCCCTTGGTGCAGGGATTGGAGGGTCGGAATATTTACCTAAACCAAAATGACGTATAATGTACTCGACATCACCAAATGCCGCTCTATTTCCTTGCATTATAGTCGTAGGTTTTCCACTGCTAATGCCTTTTGTAACGACATTACCAGTTAGTATTTTTTCAGCCACGGATCTTATTTGTTCAACAGTAAGGTTTTCAATTTTTGTGACCATTTCATCAACAGTTGTTAATTTACCTTGACATTGAATTTGTCTTCCTAAATCTTCTAATTTCGCAAGTTTGCTTTCAATATTCATCAACAAACTACTCTTCAATTGATTCTTAGCTCTTTGAACTTCGCTAGCAGTAAGACCACCTTTTTCAGGGTCCTTCTCCAACAATTTGGATAATTCAAAACAAATGATTTGTGACATGACATGAGCTGCATTAGGGGAACATGAAATTGTAATACCAAACAACCCCGAGTCAACATATGCATGATTGAACGCCATACAATTTTCCACAAACGCATATTGGTTCAAAACCCTGGTGTATAATCTAGAGAACATACCTTTACCGGGACCACCGGCGGAGAACGAAGACCCTCCACCTAACAACTTTTGCAAAGTAGCCAAAGCATACAAGTCGTCATCCAATAATCCAGCAGTTTCAAATCCAATTTGCATGTGGTAGAGTTCAGGTAAATTGTCATACAATGGAGGCTGATAAGGTAGCGAGATCTCACCACCAGTATACTTTATGGTATCTACCGTAGGCTTAGACAAAGACCCTTTCCAGTCACCAAACTGCAGTTTAGCTAACGACAATGCATGTTCATGAGATACACCCACCATTGCCATGACTACGTTTTGAGGCTGGTAGAACTTGGAGTGAAAGTTCAAGACATCGTCCTTGGTGATATCCGGAATTCTTTCTTGTGGACAAAACAATGGCAAACCCAACGTGTTATTGTTATAGGCAGCTGCATGCAACACTTCTGGCAAAAGAACATCATGTTTATGTGCGATTTCACCCACCTCGTAATCGGCTGTTTGCAATGCCTCCAACAATTCCTGGTCAGTAGTCCGGGGCGATCTGATAGTTTGGGCTATTACATCGAACATTCTGTCTACATCATTGTTAAACACCGATGCTTGGTAAATCATCGACTCTCTTTGAGCAGAACACATATAGTTTCCTCCTAACTTTGACAAGTTTTCCATCATTTCTAGACCGGAGTACTTCTCGGTACTTTTCCATGCCAACCGGTCCCAAATATGAGCCAAACCGGGGTTCTGAGGATCTTCGTACTTCGACCCGGCATCAACATAACATCCAAGTGCACTGAAATGGCCGGGAGTACTATCAGTAACCACTCTGAGACCATTCGCCATCGTCGTCATTTCGATGTTTGGGTTGGCAAATTTAGTCTCAGCAGTCAGAACGAACCGTCTGCCTCCTCGAAGGACATTTAAAACGGCCTTCCTACTTGATAGCATTACTAGTGGTGCGATTATTCCTTGTTGAAGAATTTCTTTACACTTTTGTATTCTTTGAAAGTTGGCCATGGTAATTTTACACGACCGGCTGCAAAATTTCTAGCCGAAGCTAAATGGTCCACCAAAGAACCGCAGAATAACCGACATTGTTGCGGTGCACTTCAGAGATCTAACAAGTTGTCGTTCTCAGGAACGTTAGTACGTTGTTTCGGTGGGTTTGGCTTTGTTGGTGAGGTGAAAATGTCCAATAGTTCTGTCATATTGTTACTAGTGGTACTTGGTGTACTGGGCCGTAATGGAATAAACTTGTGGCCCGGTGCCGGGTGATTGTGGTTGACAGTTACCTCTAGATGTTTGGATGGTAAAGCCGATATGTCAAATAATGTGGTATTCATTGATGTGTCGACACTTCTTTGCGGACTCAATTGGGGTGCTGATGAAGTGAAGTCTTTGAATTCGTCCTCGTGATCGTCCAGTTTCTCACCTTCATTTTCAGCATTCTGTTCTGTAGTTAGCTCAGTATTATTATTTGTTTCACGCTCGTTGTTTATCTTTGGTTTATTATCGACTTTTGTGGGAGATGGTTTATTTTCATCTATGTTATCGCCATGAATCATATCTGCTGGGCCGGGAGACATTGAACCTGGAGTTGACACTGTAGAAGCTTTGTCGCGCTTAGGAGTGAGTGTTCCACTTGGCCGTTTTGAAACGTCCGTAGTGGACAGTTTCGCGAAAAGATTATTTCCTGGCAATAATGAAAACCTCTTTGATTTCAGACTACTGGTGGTGGCACCCCCAGACTCAGCCTGTGGTACGGCGTCTACAGACGTGGTAGAGTTATTTTGTTGCAGACCCAAATCAGGTTGTTGGCTCGACGAAAATGAAAAACCAAACAACGATCCCAAGAACCCTGATTGTTTCTGTTGGCTAGCCAAGCTGGCCTGTAGTTCTCGTTCGTATTCTTCTTCTTTCATTTTCAACCGTTTCAAATGTAGTTCGTGGTCGTGGCGTTTACGTTCATGAATCTGTTTCTTAATAGCCTCACTGTGGTGATGCTTGATTTTCTGGATTCTAGAATGGATGAACTTGTTGGACTCAGCTTCTACAGCACGGTTAAGGTTATTGATCACCGACTCCTTAGGTACAGTAATTTTTATAGCTCGTTTAGCCGGGGACTTTGATGGAGTTTCTATGCTCAATTTCTCCATATCGTCAACATTAGCGTGGACAGCACCCTTTCCTCTTTGTAGTTCCTGTTTTCTTGCTTCAATATACGCGTCCCCCGAGGACCACTTGAACAATTTGTTCGCCTTCCCGAGCGATTTCGACTGAGAATTACCACTTGCACCGCCAGGAGTGCCCAGATTCTTCTGTTTCGTGGTATCATCAGACCCAGACCACGCATTTATAATAGTTCGTTGAGTGGACTCAATTGTGGAGTTGGGCCATCGTACCATTCCCCGCGACTCATCAGGAATAAATTGTTTCGAATAGCTCTGAAATGACCCATAGTACTTGTTCCCATGAGCTGTCAATTGTAATATGGCTTCAGGATATTGTGACCGTTGCACCTCTACAGAGGGAAATTGTACACCATCAAATAGAACTGCAGCGACATCTTTGCTGGTTAAATCGTTCTGTTTGCAGTCAACAACAGTGCTGCCTACTGCCAGCGCAGGCCCTTGTTGTGCGTCCAGCATAATTTTGGCGGTATCGCACAATAAGAATCAATTTATATATTGTAGAAATTTAAGTATCGCGAAATACTAGTGAAATCTCATTTAACAAATAGAAACTTATCAAGCTTCTGTGAAAAACATAAAAAGCCACGAAAATTTCCCGGTTTGTCGTGCCGTATAGAATCAGATCGGTTCAATAATGTCGTTTGTTACGTTTAAAGTGCCTCAGTTCCCCCAATATACCGTTTTCTACAGCTATTTCACCGATGTTTCTCATGATAGTCTACACAAGGTCAAACAGCTGGTGATCTCTGGTGACAAAGACTACGATTTCTGTTTCTTAAATGTCCACAATCTTGTTTCATTGCAGTTATTGCGCTATAGTGTGTACCGTTCATTGCTGAACTTTGAAATTGGTGCCATGAAGGCTAAGACACTAAATGCTGAGATCATCTTGAACCTTTCTCCCATAAACAATATCGTTGATGCGTTGAAACGGTTTGGATTGGATGACACAAAGTCACTGGTTCTTGTTGTGTCCGTTGTGAAAGATTCTGACATCTCTGGTGATACTTTCACCAACATTAATAACACCTTGCTTAACATGTTAAATGTCTCTGCTGAACACAATGTCGAGTTAACAGACGATTATCTTTTCAAACAACTCGATTTGCCCAAGTTCAAGAAACTATTCAAGTTGAACGATGCGGTGTTGCCGTCAAAAGACTCTCAGTTACAAGCAAGGTTGGTTACTTTGGCCCTAGGTGCATGTACTATTAGAGGTGTATGAAACCGTAAGTGAACCCAGTCTTTGTCAAACCCATTTTTGCATAATCCATAACATCAACACATTATACTTAGAATTTCACGTCCGGTCAAATGGCATCTACAGCTTACTTTGGTTCTTTTGTTGCGTCAAAGCAAAACTTGTACTAATATACATATTTAAATGGTAAATAGAGGCATCATATTGCAAATAAACGAGCTAGATAAACGTCTGCTGTTTGGATACAATGTGGTATTACCTTCTGAATGCAAAATCAGCAAGCTTAGTACTCAGTGGAGACCCGTTTTTTTTATTCTCTGATTTCACTTTAGTACCGCTAGTATGTGCTGTAGGATATTTACTTGGCTTGTTGGAGTCAACCCTGGCTAGTGGTTTGCGTTTTGGGACGGTCTCTTCTGGGTTGAACAGAAAATTGCTTCGAAGTGTCTGGCAAAAATTGAACAACTTTGAATTGTTTATAGTAGAGGATGCATCATTAGACTTCTTAATAGGTGACTCTTCTATATCTTCTGCTTCATTTTCTGAAGTGTTGAGAAGGTCTGGTTGCGTTTTCTCACTGTTTGTCGAGTCTGTGTTCTCTAGAGATTTCAGTTCATCGGATTTAACAACAGATTGCAAGTCGTCATCACTTAAAATGCTGTCCTCGTCATTGTCCGTGAGTATTCCCAGAGTGTTGACACTTGGTTGTTTGAAAGTCTTGATTGGCGAGGAGCACTCATCCGTAAAATCTGATTCTTCGCCAAAGCTTAACTTACGTCTTGGTAATGGTGCTGGTAAACTAGTCTGTTTTAATTTTGAAGTCTTGTCGAAGTAGTTACTATGGGAAGCATTGCTCTTATCGTTTGATATCCGCTTCAATTTTCTCGACGTTGGTGAAAGTTTTGTCTGATTAGTTCTCTTTAATGACGATGATGAAGTTTGTGAGCCAATTGATGTGGTTGACGACACTGACAATGTTGATGAAGATGTGTAACTTTGCAAAGAAATGGAGTTGGACGATGCGAGTTCAGTGTGGCTGGGCGTTTGTATTTCTGTAGTTTTCGTAGATTTGGAACTTGAAAAGTAATCCAACACAGTCTTCAGTTTATTCTTTTGAACAGATGTAGAAGAGAAACTGGAATGAGACTTCTGAGCGGTAGTGGTGTTTGTATAACTGGATTGGGATTTCTGGCTGATGTAGACGGAATTGCTTCCAAGGGTTTGTAAACTCTGTTCACGAGAGACTAAAGTTTCGTGAGAATTTGGATCAATATGACCATTGCAAACCTGTTGCCAATGCTGGTTGGTGAACAAATTCCCGCAACAAAGCTCCAACATTTCGATATCTACATCAAAATCAGCAGGGTATTCGTTCAAGGGACAAACCAACTGGGTGGAAGGATTGAACACCTTTTGAAATTGAAAAGCAAGATTGGCTTTTGTGTATTCGTCATTAAACTCTTCTGGAATAGTTTTCCCTTCTGCTTCCAATGCCAACATAACTTTATCGTAAGTCATGTATTTACGAACAAGCTTGAATGCTGTTTGAATTCCAACACCATTGATTCCCTTAGTATAATCACAGCCAGAAAGCATCGCTACAAGACGAAGATGTTCTTCGTTGTACCACGATAAACTGGGGATTTTCTTTACTTTGCCGAAGTTATTACGGTTTATCTCAATACAAGTACCGTCATCCTTCAATTTGGTGATGAGTCTAGTACAACCAAACACCAACAAATCAGAGTCCTCAGACAAAATTCCATCACACAAGCCAATTTTTTCCAAATATACCATTTGTGGGTCTGCTTCATAGGGTGCAATAACATACTTAATACCATGGTTATCAAACTCGATAATCAATGATTTGACCATTTGTGATGTTACACAAGCCGCTTTCATAAACTCCTTCCATGCCAACTTGCGGTTTCCCAGCTTTATCAAAGCATCTGCCTTCGCCCTGGCTTCTTCTCTGTGCTTTCGTCTTTCAGCATTGGTGGCAGCCTTCGTAGGTAAAGATGAACCATCAAACACAAAATAGGGCTCTACTCCAAAATGTCTGAGCATTTGTACTTTGTTCATAATCGAAGTGATATACTTTCTAGTTGGCTGCCCCAAACATAGTTCCTGAGCACAACTGATAAGGCCACGGTGCAACCAACCAAACGTATCAATTGCCAATGTTTTCCCACGGTACCGTTCTAGAGTACCTTTTTCTTGTATTTCCACCAAACATGGCAATAATCCGGTGACACCCATTATGTGTTGGCCATGAAATGTGTTTGTTGGTGATTTTTAGAAGCGAATTTATTTGTTTATACGCGATGATGTATTACGCGGTTTTTATCTGTATGAACGTGTATAATTTGCAGCCATTTACTGGAACAACGAAATTGGCGCGAGTTAAGGTTTGAAGAGCCAGATGTGTTGTAGAGAGCATACTTAGTTGGTCTGTCAACTTTGGTGGAATTTGAACCACTGGTTGAAATAAAATGTTATTCTGAAATATCTCCAAAATACCGGGCCAGAAACCTAAACTAAGACAATACCAGAACAAGCAAGTTTGGTACATAGTCGATTCAAAGACCCTAAATTGTAGATCTAGATCGTCATATATAGTGTGTCCTCGTATACAAGGTTAATTGATACAATTTTTGTGGCACCAATTCTTGTACCTATCAATACTTGTCTACATCACGTTTTAATATCATGTATTCCTATTTTACAGGGTTCAATGCTGCTATGTCAAACGGTTGGTCCCACCAATGGACACAGAAAATTGTAAGCCGTCTTTTATACCAAAAATGTTGTTGTCGTCACCCAATCTCTTTGACACAAAGTACCCAACGTCAAAGTTGGCCCAGTGGTTGAAGTATCTAATACCAAATCCTACACTTGCAGGAATAGACAGTTCCTGTAACAAGTTGTTCGACACATTACCAATAGTACCTTGGGTATACAATCTCAATGGGTTAGCTTCGTAGGCCACATCGTTAATATGAGTTGGGGCCTGTGGTGCGTACAAGAATGAAGGCACCTTACTGTAGATAGTACCACTCAATTTGTAGAATTGCAATCCTCCATTTTCGTGGACACCATTCTTAGAGAATCCTCTGAAAGAGTTGATTCCTCCCAAGTAGAACTTGTCAGAAACATGTACGGAAGACTTTTCATTGGTGGTGTAGATTCCACCAAAATCAGCTGACAAATGGCTGGTGATGTAGTTGTTAAAAAACGATTTGAAGCTGTTCAACGAAACTGTCGATTTGAAGAAAACAGAAGAGTTGTCAATGTTGTCTTGTTCCTGGTTGGAAGCAATTTCACTGGAAATATTGACTCTGTTACCATCGGTAACAAAGTTCTTCGTCAAGTGGTTCAAGTACTTCACATCACGAGCATAAGACACTTGGTGGATAATGGACGATTTCAAGAAATCTCCAGCATAGAATCTCAATTGGTCATCTGCCGCGTCGTCGATGTTATGGATAGTTCTTTTTACAAGTGATAATCCAGTCAAAATGTTGAGATCCTTCGATTTATTATACTGGACTCCAATGATTCCTCCTGTAGAGCCCTCACTTGACTGTTGCCAAACTTCATTGTTTTGGTGACTATGGAAAACGTCAAATAAAAACTTGAACGAAGGATTGTTCAAACTGGCCAAAAACCTTCCGTTTGTGTACAAGTGGTCGTTTGGTTTGTAAGGATTGTAGTTGACACCAAAGTTGACCAATTCGGCATTATTGTTGAAGTTATTGTTCAAGTAGTTCAAGTCAATATTGACGGATTCTTCATTGTTGAAGTTCAAAAACCCTTCTCCAATGTTCAACTTGACGGATGACAAGTCAAAAATCACCTTAGTTGCAATACTGCGCTCCTTGTTGTAGTTCTTGATCGATGGAGGAATCACAGCAGTAAAGTCAGAGTGCAATCGGGCATTAACTTTGTTGAAAACGTTGGTTTTGGCCAAGTTCTCACGGGAACTCTCGACAGCAGCAATCAATTGGTTAAGTGTGTAGTCACCATTGTTAATTAACGGACGTAATAACTTCTTAAAGAATTCCGTGGAAAAGGTCTCACCACCATTCACCTCAATTGAAGATAAATAAATTGGTCTGGATCCAGATTTGGACAAAAGACCTTCAGTGGCCAACCTGGTTGTCAAATCGGGATTGGAATCGGCTTGCAAAACAACCATTTTGTCCTATTTAAGCGGGTACTCTGTGGTGATTATTTCGTCAATTCCGTTTCTGCTCATTTCGCATTTATTATTGGTGTTTTAAGTCTTTAGTTGTGCATAATAGTTATGTATTAAATAAGCGTTAGAAAGACGTCCATAAGACAAAACTTTTGTAGTATTAATGTATATATTACGGTCTAGGAATGTTTAGCGCCTCTAGTGTAGGATGTGTGCTTTTTCTCGGGAAATTTTCGTGAAAAATACCCACTTTGGCTAAGCTTGTAATTACAATATGGTGCTCTCAAATAGCACCAGTGGCTAGTGGCCTCAGAAATGCTTGTTTTCTAGTATTCCACTACAGCACCTTCTTCAGCTAATTCTAACAACTTCCAGTCACATTCAATTCCAGATTTGGAGAAGAACCCAATGACCTTTTCTGCAATGGCTTCGTACCCTTCAGTAGCCAAACACAAAATCGTAGGACCAGCTCCAGATAAGCAGATACCACACAATCCTGGGTCTGTCGATGGTGTTACCGTGGCCAACACGTCACAAAGACCAGGAATTAATGTAGACCGGTATGGCTGGTGGAGCTTATCTTTCATGGCATCGTAGATCAACTGGTTGTTAGGAGGGTCTCTAGTCAATGCCGTGGTCAAAACTGCCAACCTCTGCAAGTTGAAGATGATATCTGGTTTAGTGTAGGATTCAGGCAATACTGATCTAGATTCGTCAGTAGAAACCTCGAAATTTGGAATGATTGCAATGCACTTAATCTTGGTGTTCCAGTCGTACTTGATGTACTGGCCAATATCGGTAGGTGGTGGTGTCTTGACCCAGTTTTTCTCGTCAACATCTGGTTTAGGCAAGACGTATTCCAATGGGACGTTTTTGGCATCTGTTTCTTGTGGTGATAATTCAGTCAAGTATGATCCTAAAAACCCACCAAACATCGACGCAGCAAGGTTGTCGGGATGTCTTTCAATCAACAAACAGTAATCCATCAATCTTTGTTTCGAGAATTTGAACTGGCCAATTTCATTACCCAACATTATACCACCTACAATGGCAGAAGCACTGGATCCCAACCCTCTACTCAACGGAATAGGATTGACGACTTTGATCTGGGTTCCCGGAGGAAACGAGTCCATTCCATTACATCTCATGATGTACAAAGCACACTGAGTAACCAAGTTCTTATTGGACTGTAACGGGACTTTCTCAGCAAGATTACCCTCGTATGACAATTTGCAGTTATGTGGATCACTGGATGTGTCAACATTTGTGTCAATAGACACTTCTATAGTCAAGTATAAATTTAACCCAATACCCAAGACATCGAAACCTGGCCCAATATTGGCCGACGAGGCAGGAATCTTGATTTTAAAGCTGGTCATCGTGTTCAGCAACTGTTCAAGCTTAGCGAACGAACTCAAAACAACTCCTACGAAGCGGTGGTCGAAAATTACCGGGCTTTTTCACGGCTGTATCAAAATGATTCATTTTGAAAAATACCAGATTACAGACCGGAACCGGAAATTTTCGCTACCATACAAATTTATCAAAAGCGTGAAATTGCAAGAAATTACCAGCAACTACGGCACCTCCAAGCAATAGGCAATTATGAGCAATAGTATCTAATGCATGAAATTAAGATCTATAAAAGGCATATTCTCGTATGCAATGTGTTAAACAACGCAAGTGTCTCTTTTTTCCCAAACGATTTCGGCTGGTTCTTCTGGTAATGTCACCATCGAAGTGTAGTCGACTTTTGGCACGGACTTTTCTTTCAATGTCCATCTGACATTGTAGACGTAGGTAGCCAAGATGGTTCCCAATTGCACATAGGCAAATTGTTCCCCAATACATCTGTGTCTACCACCACCGAATGGTAAGTATGGCGAAGACACACCCTTGGTAATGGCACCAAACCCGTAATCAACGGACTCTTCTCCCTTTTCACCAGCAGCTGGTTGTTCATCCCATCTGTGTGGGTCGAACTGGTCGGCGTGAGGGAAGTATTTGTCACTAGTCATGGCATATCCGGGAGATACCAAAACGTGGTGTCCTCTAGGAACAACGTATTTTGTGTCAGGAACAATCAATGGGTTCATCACCTTTCTGAAAATAGAGTGCAATGGCATGTGCAATCTCAAGGTTTCCTTGATGGTATTGTTAACCAATGGCATCTTCTGTAAATCTTCGTAGGTTAAGTCTTGCAATTTACCACCCTTTTCGTTCAAGACAGAGGTGACTTCTTGGTATAATTCATCTTGCAATTCTGGTTTTTCTCCCAAATGTAACAAGAACCATGCGGAAGTGGAAGCAGAAGTGTGTTGTCCGCCCATCAACACTCCGATCAACAAGTTGGCGATCTCTGCATCAGTCATCTTAACACCGTCCTTGTAGGTAGAATGGGTCATTAACGAGTCAATCAAGTCTCTAGAAGGATCGATATCACCAGTTTTTCTTCTCTTCTCAATCAAACCCATGTATGTAGAAGCAATCTTTTGTTGAGCAGAATCTCTTTTCCAGTACTGTGGTAATGGCAAGTTTGGGAACACAAAATTGATAGGAGTGAATCCTTTATCCAAATCAGAATATAACTGAGCAAAAGTCTCGTCGAATCTAGCTCTCATTTCTTCACCCAAAAGCGATCTCGATGCAGTGAAGATGGTGATTTCTGGCTGGGTGTCCATGACATTAGTGACACCACCAGATTTCTTAGTCATTTCGTAGTTTGGAGACTTGGTGAAGTATTGTAAAACTTCCTTTTGAATAAGAGGAACGTATTTTCTGAACGAATCGGTGGTTAAAGCGTTCTTAGCGAACTTCTTTTGTTCCATCAATCTGTGGTTTGGGCAGTCATAAATCACACCCTTACCAAAAACAGGGGTAGTCAAGTGCTTATAAGCTTCTTCAGCAGAAACGTCGTTCAACTTCGAGTTCAAAACGAACTCATGACCTTTGGGACCCAAGTATACCGTCATGGTTCTTCCAAGCATAACAAAAGCAAAAACGTCACCGTACTTGGCACGACAGTCTTCAAAAAACCCGTATGGGTTCATACCGTAACCAACAGCAGATCCAAACCATGGAATCCAGTAGAAAACCAAAGGTACACGGTCCTTTCTTAAACTATACACAAGCTGCCAAATGATATTGTACAAGAACGGGAAAATAACCACTACTCCCACCCTTTGGGCAAGAGTGAGCAGCATGAAGTACTCATACAAAGTACTCACAGTATCAATAATAGCCATGGTTAAACTCTGAGAATCAAAATTTCCACTACGATAAAGACACGAGCAAAACTATTTGTACGATAGTTGATTATTTATATCAATCGTTAAATTTTTTTAGATGCCGTCGTATACGACGAAAACTTCTGTGGGATGATTTTGGGGAATTTTATGGCACGATAATTACCACGGATTACGTGTAGAAACGAGCCCAACAACAACTAGTGTAGTGGTATGTATTAGCTGAATGAGTATATACTCTCTTGTGGTACTCGTAGGTGTCCTTAGCACAGCCTGAACAAGCTTGTTTTGCACCCAAACGATGAGGTAGTATAAAGGTAAACAGTACGACGAATGGCACTCAGCGTGTTTTCTACGAGTTCTGACGAGAAAATGTCCTAAGTGGGCATCTAGCCTGTTGTAGAAACCGAAACACACAACAGTCACGCGTTGGTTGTTTAATACGATAAATACGATGATTATTCACTCGTATAGGGCCCCTCGTGTAGACGCAGGGACGATAAAGTAATTCGGTTGATTAGAGTGCGTGTTTCTGGATTAAGGGGCCCAGGTCTTGTAGTTGAACACTATAGACGTAGTTCGTGTTTACTTTACTAGAAAGCAGACCAGGTTTGAATGCCTGCAGTTCTGGCTTGTTCTGCTCTGAAATTCTGTATTGCTTTTGAAATGTGTCAAACGTTCGTAGTTCCGTTACACTGGCTACTTGTTTACTCTGTCGACGTGCTTTACATAGTATAAATCAGAAATGAGAACAGGATCTTGTCTACATATGCCTTTGTTGTGCCCACAATCTCATACAAATCCAAAAGTTTTCTAGCCAATGCTTGACATGGCTTTGGCAAGCACATTTGTATGGGCGCTACCATTTGATGAGTTTGTACAGCCCTAGGTAGTATTAGTAGTTAGTTGAACCACTGACCTGTGAACTGTAAACAACATGCATGCATCGCATATTCACTGATACACTCAACTAGTTTTCCGCTTTTAGTCTCCTACATCCCACCTATCTTGACTCCATGCGTCTCGCCTACTATTTCCGATTGTCTGCCATTAGAGTCCAATAGACTTCTTCTATTACTCGTAAACTTCTCTATTTTCTGGAGTGAATCCACTCCAAGCCCTATATACTATGTACTAGGTGCTACTCCATAGCACCTTTTCTAGCAATCTCAATTTTCTGTTGATCATGGTGGTGGCTGCAACACTACAGCTACGTAGTATTTGTGTATTACTTAAAACCGCTTATTTTTTCCCAAACTTGTACATCATTATGCGGACACATTAACCCTTTGAAACCACTGTGTCCTCGGTGTGGATTTGGCAGTCATTGGCTGCCACGATACTTTGATTCGTCGATTGACAACCCAAGCATCTGGGCTTTCATAATCAATTGATCTCGTTCAAGTTTCATCCGCTCGTTTTTCAACTCTAAGAATTTGATATACTCAATGGACTTGGTTAAAATCGTCCCTTTATTCAATTTTCTCGCCGGTTCCAACCCCTGCAAATCTTCTAGAAACGTATCTTCGTCCGAAACTTCATCCGATATATCAGAATCATTGTACTCACCGGACTTTGATTTCTTGGACTTTCTCCGGGCTGCTACTCGCAATGTCGGAACACTATTCTGCAATACTTGAAACTTATCATTGATTTTATTTCGATACCTCTGCTCAATGATATTATGTGCGGACTTTGGACGTTCATGCGTTTCGGGCTCCTTGGTATCCGAAATGGGACTAACAACATGGTTGAGGGAATTGCGTCCTTCTCGAGATGAAGGCTGTGTGTACAGATTATTCGTCAAATTCGCACCTTGTTCCGCGAGATACTCCGTATTGGGTTTGAACGGTTGATTGCTGTAGTCGGGCTCAAAGAAACCAAAATCGAAATCCACGGGAAACGGCCTAACCGAACTATTTCCGTACTGGTTATAAGTAAAGGATGCATCCTGGCGACCAGGGTTGCCCATTGAACGAACATTGGTATCGGAATTGAAACCACTGTTGCTTTGCGAAGACAAATTGTTCGCACTCTCGGAGTCTATTATGCCATCGATGGGGTCGATGGGATAATAGTTGAAATTGGTATTCATGATTCAAGTAGTGTTACAACACACAGCGAATGGTTTTATCAACGCTATCTACGACTGATCAACAATTCTTATATCAATTTTAGTATTGACGTATCGCCAAAAAAATCATTCGACAATAACAATATTTTTTGTCGGTTGACATATAGCTGACTTCTAGCTGTGTGTACTATGTATGGAACAACGATTGTTTCCACCTAAATAGCCTATTTTGGTCACATGAATTGCATCAAAAATAATCATACGATAAATACATACCGCGTTTTTTCGATTTCATCTGCTTCCGTTTTGTCCCTACCACCACCCGTTCACCTTCCCAACAGGAATCTGATCCTGTGGGCTGTGGCACGAAGTTCCGTTGTTGTTGGACATGCCATTAGTCAGTACCTGACATTCATAATAGAATGAATGGTTGTTGGTTGTTGTAGTTAAGCCCCTACCGGAGCAATTTCGCGGTGTTCCATGCAAGCCTTCCGTGGTATGCTTTCTCAGCATGACTAACGGTACTGTTGAGCAGTCGGTTGTGTTTATTGGGGTTTTGGCAATGACTCCGTCATTTGATTTATGTGTATGAACGCTACTTGCGCTTTTGATATGCATCTTGCTGTCAACTTTAATTTGCTCGGTGGGTTTCTTTCCTTTTGTAGGATCGCAAAACTAGTGCGTATATGTGGTTATTTCCGTATTATCTCGCTTCGGGATACTTTTCTAACTCACGGATTTATACCTATACCTCAGTACACACCAGAGACTTGCTGAAACCAACTCTTTTTGTC
>ERZ778017.2100-NODE-2100-length-17095-cov-11.143662_pt1 | contig 17095 bp, 13 predicted proteins | sample MGYA00375747_ERZ778017 | MGnify/ENA primary metagenome ERZ778017 (study PRJEB29350, sample SAMN05509838) | bioreactor metagenome | biome: bioreactor; material: wastewater | place: South Africa: University of Cape Town | collected 2014-03-17 ...
ATGGGGGTCACAGCCTGCCAGGACCCCCATGAGGAGCCCAGGACCTCCCTGCGCCTACCGAACGACCCCGCCCACCCTGATCGCCGTGATCTGGGGGTCCTCGCCGATTTCGACGGTGACGTTGGCGTTTTTGCGGCAGGCAACGAACTGGGTCGAGGGTGAGCCTTCGACGACGCGGACGCCTTGGAGGGGGATCGCCTGCATGCCTTCCGGGGCCAGGTACACCGGGTAGTTGTCGACGCCTATCGGGTCCTGGTCGGAGGAGAGGGCGCAGCGGACGTAGGTCCCGGTCGTCGTCGATTTGTTCGCCGCGACGACGTTGGCGTTCAGGACGAAGGTGCCGGGCCCGAGGGGCAGTTCGACCACCCTCGTGAAGGCGGGCGCGAGGGCGATGTCTTTCGGGCCGTCGGGGAGGGTGACGTTGAAGGCCTCGCTCGGGCCGACCGGTCCTTCGGGACCCGCGGGGCCCGCCGGGCCCGTCTGCCCCTGCGGGCCGCGCGGCCCGGCCGCGCCTTGCGGCCCCGGCGCTCCGGCCGGCAGCTGCCCGGCCCGGAAGTCGCGCGCCAGCAGGGAGCCGTCCTTCACCTGCGCGGAGCGCACCGCGTCCGCCTTGAGCTGGCGGGCGCCGACGCTGTGCCGCGGCAGCACCGTCCTCTCCGCCGCGTAGGCGCCGCCGCCGAGCAGGACGAAGAGGCAGAGCGTCGAGACGACGTTGGCGTAGGTGAGGCGGGGGCGGAAGTTGTGGCTATGTCGCGTGGATCTGGGCATGGCCGCAAACTCGCACCCGCCCAGGGTGGCGCTCAAGTAGCAAAACGCGACCGCTCAGTCGGAGCCGGCCTTCTCGATCTTGAGCTCGGCCGAGCGCAGGAGGCGCGCTTCGTACGCGTCGAGATGGGCGGCGAGCTGGCGCTGGGCAGCCGCCACCTCGCCGCGACGGGCCGCGTCGAAGATTTCGTTGTAGCGGCGGATCAGGTTGTGGGTGGTCGTCGGCCGGCGGTCCTCGCCGAGGAGGCTGAGGGCGAGGCGCAGGGTGCTGAGGATGCGGGCGAAGAACTGGTCGATCCGGGGGCTGCCGAGGTAGCCGACGATCGCCGCGTGGAAGGCGATCTCGGCTTCGACGAAGCTGCTGTAGTCGTCGTCGGCCGCCTCGGCGCATGTGGCGAGGGCCTGCCGGGCCTTCTTGGTCGCCTCGTCGGGGCCGTGCTGGGCCTCGGCCAGCGCGGGCAGCTCGAGCAGGCGCCGGATCCGGTAGACCTCGGTGATGTCGGCCCGGCTGAGCAGGGCGACCATCGCCCCCTTGTGGAACTCGTGGGTGACCAGGCCCTCGGCGGCGAGCGCCCGGATCGCGTCCCGGATCGTCGTCCTCGAGACCGAGAACGCCTCCGCCAGCGGCATCTCGCGCAGCCGCTCGCCCTGGGGCAGCCGGCCGTCGGCGATCATCGCCTTCAGCCGGTCGGCGACGTAATCGACCGTGCTGACCCGATGGACCGCGAGATCCTCGGCACTCAGCACGTCATCCAGGGTCCGGCTCATCAGAACCAGCCTAGCGACCGGCTCAGCGCAGCCCCGCGAGATCGGCCGCTCTCGATCCGGCCCTTGACAACGGGCTGCTCGGTCCTATAGATATTGCACATCGTTGGACAATCGACAATTGCCACCGAGTGGGGAGCGGATTCGGAGTACGGCCTTCTGCGGGACGTCCTCGTCTGCCCGCCCGACAACTTCCGCTGGCTGCCGACCAGCCCGATCACCGAGCAGACGCTCGCCGACGGGCACCGGTTCGACCCCGATCTGGCCCGCCGCCAGCACGCCGAGATGGTCAGCTGCTACGAGGAGCAGGGCGTCCGCTGCCACTACCTCGAGGCCGACCCGGCGCTCCCCTACCAGGTCTTCTCGCGCGATTCGAGCGCCGCCACGCCGAGCGGCGCCGTCTCCCTGCAGCCGCAGCAGCCGTGGCGCCGCGGCGAGCAGGTGCGGGCCGCCGCCTTCTACCGCGACGCCGGACTGCCGCTCCGCGCCGAGATCACCGCCGGCTCGATCGAGGGCGGCGACGTGATGATCGTCGAGCCGGGCTGCCTCCTGATCGGCACCTGCGAGGCCCGCACCACCGAGGCCGGCGCCAGGCAGCTCGGCGGCTGGTTCGAAGAAGAAGGCTGGGAGGTGCGGATCGAGCCCTTCCCTGCCCGTTACGTGCACATCGACGTCCTCACCGCGGTGCTCGCCGAGAAGACGGCCGCGCTCTGCACCGACGTCGTCTCCACCAGTCTGGTCACCTGGTTCCGGGAGAAGGGCTTCGAGATCCTCACCGTCCCCGAGCAGGAGGCCTTCACCCTCGGGGTCAACGCGATCTCGCTCGGCGGCGGACGGGTCCTCTCGGCAAGCGGCGCGACCTCGCTGAACGCGGCGATGCGGGCCGTCGGCCTGACCGTGTCCGAGGTCGACCTCTCGATGTTCACGCTCGGCGGCGGCGGTCCGCACTGCCTGGCGCAGGCCCTGCGACGAGAGCGAACAGCTCGGTGACGACGATGGCCGGCGTCGACCCAGGGCGAGTCCTGAACGACCTCCAGGAGTTGGCGCGGCGGACCGGCGGCGCCGGCGGCGCGAAGCGGCTCGCCTGGACCGACGGCTGGCGCCACGCGCGGCGCCTCCTCCGCGAACGCCTCGGCGAGATCGGCCTCGCCTGCGACGAGGATGAGGCGGGCAACCTCTGGGCCACCCTGCCGGGGGTCTCCTCCGAGCGGCTGGTGCTCGGCTCGCACCTCGATTCGGTCCCGGCCGGGGGCCCCTTGGACGGGGCGCTCGGCGTCTTCGCCGCGCTCGAGGTGCTGCGCGCCCTGGCCGAGGCGGACGAGTTTCCGGCGACGACCGTCGCCCTGGTCGACTGGGCCGACGAGGAGGGGGCGCGCTTCGGCCACAGCCTCTTCGGCTCAAGCGCCGTGACCCGGGCGCTCGACCCCGACGCCGTGCGCGAGCTCGTCGACGCCGACGGCAACGGCCTGGCGCCGGTCCTGGCCGACCACGGCGTCGACCTCGACCGGATCGGCACCGAGCTGGAGAGCGGGCTGGCCGAGGCGTTCGCCTACCTGGAGCTCCACATCGAGCAGGGCCCGGTCCTCGAGGCGGAGGGCGTGCCCGTCGCCGCGGTCAGCGGCACGGTCGGGGTCGAGCGCTTCACGCTCCGCTTCGAGGGCGCCGCCGCCCACGCCGGCTCGACCCCGATGGAGATGCGCGCCGACGCGCTGCTGGCCGCCGCCGCGACCGCGCTCGAGGTGGAGGCGATCGCCCGCCGGCACGGCGGCCGGGGGACGACCGGCACCTTGGAGGTGAGGCCGGGCGCGTTGACCGTCGTCCCCGCGAGCGCCGAGCTGGGCGTCGACCTGCGCCACGAGGCCGCCGAGGAGCTGGAGTCGATGCGGACCGAGGTCCTCGCCGCCGCCGCGGGGTTCGCCGCGGGCCGCGGCTGCCGGGTCGAGGAGACCGCGATCTGGAGCGCGGTCCCGACGGCCTTCGACCCCGACCTGGTGGAGCGGGTGCGGGTCGCCGCCGCGGCGGCGGGCGGGCGCGAGGCGCCGCTGCCGAGCGGCGCGCTGCACGACGCGACCATGGTCGCCCGGGTGCTGCCGACGGCGATGGTCTTCTGCCCCTCACGGGGCGGCATCAGCCACTCGCCGGAGGAGCACACCGACGAGGCCGACATCCGCGCGGCGGTGGCCGTCTTCGGCGAGGTCGCGTTGGAGCTTGCATCAGGAGGCGTTGGGTGCGCCTTGCCATCAAGGAGGAGGAGGACGAAGTGAAGTCGAGCAGATGCCTTGCTGCATTCTTGGCCCTGTCGCTGGTGGCGGCGGTCGCCTTCGCCGGGTGTGGCGGCGGCGGCACCGCGGAAACGACGTCGAGCAACGAACTGCGTCTGGCGCTGGCGGAAGCTCCCGCCCCGCTCGACCCGGACACCTTCTACGAAGCGAACGGGACGATCATCACCGGCGCGGTCTACGAACGGCTCCTGCAGTACAAGCCGAACTCGCCCAAGCTGGCGCCGATGCTGGCGACCTCCTGGAAGGTGTCGCCGGACGGCAAGAAGTACACCTTCGGGCTCCGCGAAGGGGTGAAGTTCAGCGACGGCACGCCGTTCGACGCGGCGGCGGCGAAGGCGAGCCTCGAACGGCGCACGGCGCTCGAAGGCGGCCCCTCCTACATGCTGGAAAACGTCGCCTCCTACGAGACGCCGGACGAAAGCACGCTCGTCGTCAACCTGAAGGAGCCGCAGGTCCCCTTCCTCGATTACCTCGCCTCCCCCTTCGGGCCGGCGATGACCAGTCCGACGACGATCAAGAAAGAGGAAAAGAACGGCGACCACGCCGCCGCCTGGCTTGGCTCCCACAGCGCCGGCACCGGCCCTTACGTGCTCAGCGAAGCCGACCAGGGAGTGCGCTACACGCTGACCCCGAACAAGTACTTCTGGGGCAAGAAGCCGGCCTTCGAAACGGTCAGCTTCACGGTCGTCCCCGATCCCGAGACGCAGCGCCTGCAGCTCGAAGGCGGCACGCTCGACGCGGTCCTCGGCGGGCTCACCACGAAGGACGACGAAGCGCTCGAAGCGAGCGGCAAGGTCGACGTGTACCACTTCCCGGCGCTGCTCAAGGCGGCGGTCTGGGTGAACCCGGAATCGCCGGTCTTCGGCTCGCCGGAGGTGCGCCAGGCGCTGCGCGAATCGCTCGACAACACCGAACTGACCAAGCAGGTGTACGGCAAGCGGGCGGAGCCTTCGACCGAAGCCTATCCGCCGGGAATGCTGCCGAAGGGCGCCGCCCCGGACGAACCGAAGCTCGATCCGGCCAAGCTCGAAGCGGCCCTCGCTCCATATAAGGGGGACGAAATCGTGATCGGCTGGTGGGCCGACTCGGCGACGCGCGACCTCGCCAACCTGCTCCAGGTCAAGCTCCACGAACTCGGGCTGAACGCCTCCGTCCACCAGTACTCGGGGGCGGAAACGTTCACGATGGCCGAAAAGCCCTCGCTGCGCCCCGACCTGTTCGCGATCACGCTCAACCCGGACGCCGTCGCCGCGGACACCTGGGCGCGGATCTACTGGCGCACCGGGGCGCCGGTCAACATGCTCGGCTGCAGCGTGCCGGCCGCCGACAAGCTGCTCGACGAAGCCTCGCGGCAGACCAGCAAGGCGCGCAGCGAAGAACTCGGGGTGGAAGCCGCCGAGCAGTACATGGCGTCGAATTGCTGGCTCAACATCGCCGACGTGTACGACACGATCGCGGTGCGCAAGGGCCTGACCGGCATCGTCCACCAGCTGCCTTGGCTGGGGGCGATCGAACTCGCGGCCGTGCGGCCGGAATAGCCGTGGACCAGATCCCGGTCATCAGCTCCCCGGCCCACGTGGGTCACGCCCCGGCGATGGAGATCATCGCCGGGGTGGCGATCCCCTCGATCGACATGGTCGAGCGCGTCGACGTGATCGAACGGGCGCTGGTCCGCGAGTCCGGCTATCGCTTCGAGCGGGGACGCGAACACGGCGAGGAGCCGATCCTCGCCGTGCACTCAGCGGCGATGGTCGAGTTCCTCCGCACCGCCTGGGAGCGCCACGGCCACCTCTGTCCCGAGGGCACCGACGCGATCGTGGCCGACACCTTCGTCCACGCGCGGCTGCGGGCCGGGCTCGAGCCGCTGGAGGATTGCCGGCAGGGCCCGCCGACGATCGGCGAGTTCACCTTCGACACGATCGCCGCGGTCGGCCCCGACACCTTCGCCGCCGCCCGCGCCGCCGTCGACGTCGCCCTCACCGGGGTCGACGAGGTGCTGGCCGGCGCGCCGCTGGCCCTCGCGCTCTGCCGCCCGCCGGGCCATCACGCCACCCGCGACCTCTTCGGCGGCGGCACCTACCTGAACAACGCCGCGATCGCCGCCGAAGCGCTCCGCCGCGCGGGCCTCGAGCGGGTCGCGATCCTCGACACCGACTACCACAGCGGCAACGGCACCCAGTCGATCTTCTACGATCGCGGCGACGTCCTCTTCGCCAGCATCCACGCCTCGCCGGCCCGGGCCTACCCCTTCCACGTCGGCTGGGAGGAGGAACGCGGGGTGGGCGAGGGGGCCGGCGCGACCCTCAACGTGCACCTGCCCCCGGACACCGGCGGCGCCGACTACCTCGGGCTGCTGGCGCCGGTGCTGGCGCGGATCGCCGACTTCGAGCCCCAGGTGCTGGTGGTCTCGCTCGGCTTCGACACCTACGTCGACGATCCCTTCGACGGCGGGCTGACGATCGGCGACTACGGCGAGATCGGCCGCGCGATCGGGGAGCTGCGGCTCCCGACCCTGGCGGTGCTCGAGGGCGGCTACAACCTCGAAGGCCTCGGCGCCGGGCTTGCCGCCTGGATGGAAGGCGCCGGCTCGGCGCGGGCGACGCCGGTCGCGGAGTCCTCATGAGCGCGCCGACCGAGGTCCTCGGACCCGGCGGCACCGCCGCCACGGCGACCGAGCGCCCGATCGTCGACGCCGCCGACCTGAACGTCTGGCTGACCCGCGACCACGTCGAGAGCCACGTGCTCCGCGGCGTCGACCTGCGGATCGCGCCGGGCGAGATCGTCGGCCTGGTCGGCGAGTCGGGCTCGGGCAAGACGGTGCTCGGGATGTCGCTCCTCCGCCTCCTCCCGGAAGCGGCGCGGCCGCGGGCCGAGGGGCGGATCGAGGTTGACGGGGTGGACGTGCTCGCGGGGTCCGAGGACACCCTGCGCGAGCTGCGCCGCCACCGCCTCGGCGCCGTCTTCCAGGATCCGATGACCTCGCTCGACCCGACGATGCGGATCGGCGGGCAGCTGCGCGAGGTCGCCGGGTCCGACGGCGACGCGATCGAGCTGCTCGAGGCGGTCGGCATCCCCGAGCCGCGGCGCCGGCTCCGCGCCTACCCCCACGAGCTCTCCGGCGGCCTGCGCCAGCGGGTGATGATCGCAATGGCGATCGCGGGCGAACCGCGGCTGATCGTCGCCGACGAGCCGACCACGGCGCTCGACGTGACCGTGCAGGCGCAGATCCTCGACCTGCTCTCGACCCTCTGCCGCGACCTCGGCTGCTCGCTGCTCCTGGTCACCCACGACCTCGCGGTGGCCGCCCAGATCGCCCAGCGGGTGGTCGTCCTCTACGGCGGCCGGATCGCCGAGGTGGCGCCGACCGAGGCGCTGCTCGAGCACCCGCGCCATCCCTACTCGGCGGCGCTGCTGCGCAGCCGGCTCGACGTCGAGATGGACGTGACCCGGCCGCTGCCGACCCTGCACGGCGACCCGCCGGACCCGCGCGACCTGCCGGCCGGGTGCCCGTTCGCGCCGCGTTGCGAGTTCGCCCGGCCGGAGTGTGAAATTCGCCTGCCGAGCCTCGACCCGGCCGGGCCGGGACGCTTCGACGCCTGCATCCGCAGCGAGGAGATCGACCTGCGGCCGAAGCGGGTCGAGCTCGAGCCCTGGGTCGCGCCGCCGGTCGACCCGGAGGCCGCGGACGCCCTGGTCGCCGAGGACGTCCAGGTCGAGGCGGGCACGGCCTCCTTCTGGCGCCGGGGCGCGCCGGTGAAGATCCTGAACGGCGTCGACCTGCGGATCGCGGGCGGCGAATGCGTGGCGCTGGTCGGCGAGAGCGGCTGCGGCAAGACGACGCTCGTCAAAGCCGTGGCGGGGCTGGTCGAGACCTCCGGCGGGCGCCTCGACGTCGGCGACAAGTCCCCCCAGATGGTCTTCCAGGACGCCGGCTCCTCGCTCACCCCCTGGCTCACGAGCCGCGAGCTGGTCGAGGAGCGCCTGCGCTCCTGCGGCGTGCCGCGGGCACAACGGGCGGAGCGGGTGCGGGCGGTGTTCGCCCAGGTCGGCCTGCCCGCCTGGGCCACCGATGCCCGGCCCGCGCAGCTCTCCGGCGGACAGCGCCAGCGGGTCGCGATCGCGCGGGCGATCGTGGCGCCGCCGAAGCTCCTGCTCTGCGACGAGCCGACCTCGGCGCTCGACGTCTCGGTCGCCGCCGGGGTGCTCAACCTGATCGGCCGGCTGCGTCGCGAACTCGGCATGGCGATCCTCTTCGTCACCCATGACATCGCGGTCGCGCGGCTGATCGCCGACCGGGTCGCGGTGATGTACCTGGGCCGCATCGTCGAGAGTGGCCCGGCGACGACGGTGATCGCCGATCCGGTCCACCCCTACACCAAGGCGCTGATCTCCTCGCTGCCGGGGACGGGCGGGCGGATCAAGCTGAAGGGCTCGCCGCCGAGCCTCTTCGATCCGCCGTCGGGGTGCGCGTTCCACCCCCGCTGCGCGCACGCCCGCGAGGAGTGCGCGACGCGCGCCCCGCACATCGTCGCGGTCGGCGACGCCCGCCACGAGGTCGACTGCGTGCTGGCCGAGGAGCGGGGCTGATGGCCGCGGTCGAACCGGTCCTGCGCTCCGGTGCCTCGCTGTCGCGGCCGCACCGCTGGCGCCTGGTCCGCCACGCCCCGCTGTCCGACAAGCTGGCGCTCGGGACCCTGGCGCTGATCACGCTGGTCGCGCTGCTCGGGCCGACGATCGCCCCGCACGATCCGCTCGCCGCGGTCGGTCCTGCCAGCCATGCGCCGACCTGGCAGTACCCGCTGGGCACCGACGAAGTCGGGCGCGACATGTTCAGCCGCGTCCTCTGCGGGCTGCAGAGCACCTGGCTCGCGGCGATCGCGGTGATCGTCGGCGGGGTCCTGATCGGCGGCGCCATCGGCCTCGTGGCCGGCGCGGCGGGCGGCTGGATCGACACGATCCTGATGCGGATCACCGACGTCTTCCTGGCGCTGCCAGCCTCGATCCTGGCGATCGCCGTGGTCGCCGCGATCGGGCCCTCGCTCTTCCACACCCTGCTTGCCGTCTCGATCCTCTGGTGGCCGTACTACGCCCGCCTGGTCCGGGCCGAGATCCGCAGCCTCGCCGCCCGGCCGCACCTCGAGGCGGCGCGCCTCGCCGGGGTCGGGTGGGGCGGGCGCCTCTGGCGCCACCTGCTGCCCGGGGCGATCCCGACCGCGGTGGTCGCCGCCAGCCTCGACGTCGCCAACCTGGTCGTCCTCCTCGCCGGCCTCTCCTTCCTCGGCCTCGGCGCCCAGCCGCCGGCCCCGGAGCTGGGCTCGATGACCGCCACCGGCCTCAGCAGCCTGCTGACCAGCTGGTGGATCCCGGTGATGCCGGCGATCGCGATCTTCCTGCTCAGCCTGGTCGCCAACACCGCCGGCGACTCGATCCGCGACCTGATGGACCGCTCATGATCGGCTTCCTCTGCCGCCGCCTCGGCTCGATGGCGATCGTGCTGCTCGTCCTGATCGCGGCGATCTTCGCCCTGCAGCAGATGTCGCCGGTGAACCCGGTGCGGATCAAGGTCGGCCAGAGCGCGCCCCAGCACGTGGTGGAAGCCGAAGAAGAACGCCTCGGCTACAACGACCCCGTGGTCCAGCGTTACTTCAACTATGTCGGCGACGCCCTCGACGGCAACCTGCAGACCTCGCTGCACACCGGCCAGCCGGTCGCCACCGACATCGGCAACTTCCTGCCCGCCTCGATCGAACTGGTCCTCGCCGCGATGGTCATCGCGGTGCCGCTCAGCATCCTGTTCGGGATCTCGAGCGCCTTGCGGACGCGCGGCTCGGGGGTCCTGCGCTCGTCCCTGTTCGTGCTCGCCGCGGCGCCGCCGTTCCTGCTCGGCATCGCCGGCATCCTGATCTTCTACCGCAACCTGCACTGGCTCCCGGCGAGCGGCCGCACCTCGATCATCGGCGCGCCGAGCGGCCCGACCGGGCTGCTGGTGATCGACGGGTTGCTGAACGGAGAACCGAACGTGACCCTCAACTCGATCGAACACCTGATCATGCCCGCCTTCGCCCTCGCGCTGGTGCCCGCGGTGGCGGTCGGGCGGGTCCTGCGCGGCAGCCTGATCGCCAACCTGCGGGCCGAACACGTCCGCGCCGCGAAGGCCCGCGGGCTGCCCCGCTGGAAGCTGGTCGTGCGCCACTGCCTGCGCAACTCGGCCGGGCCGACCCTGGCGATGTCGGGCCTGATGTTCGGCATCGTCTTCGCCGGCCTGACCCTGGTCGAGACGGTGTTCGCCTGGCCCGGCATCGGGCTCTACGTGGCCCAGAGCATCCCCAAAGGCGACTTTCCGGCGATCGCCGGCGTCACCCTCCTGCTCGGGGCCGCGTACGTGATCATCAACACCGGCGTCGACATCCTCCAGGGCATCGCCGATCCGCGGGTGCGCGGATGACGGCGGCGGCGGAGCGGGCGCGGCGCGCCCTGGTCACGGGCGTCTCGCGGGGGATCGGGCGGGCGATCGCCCGGCGCCTGCTCGACGACGGCTGGGAGGTGATCGGCACCTACCGGACGGAAGCCGACGCCGCCCGCGAGCTCGCGGCGGCTGACCGGCTGACCCTGCACCGGGTCGACCTCGGCGACGATGCGTCGGTGGCGGCGCTGCTCGAGGCGCTGGCCGGGGTCCCGCTCGACGGGCTCGTCAACAACGCGGGCATGATCCATTTCGAAGCCGACGGCGAGCTCGAGCTGGAGCCCTGGCGGCGCACGCTGGAGGTCAACCTGACCGCGCCGGTGCGGCTCGCCCGGGCGCTCGGCGGGCAGCTCGCCGAGGGCGGCTCGATCGTCAACATCGCCAGCGTCGACGGCACCGTCGGCTCCTACAACAGCATGGCCTACGCGGCCAGCAAGGCGGCGCTGCTGAGCGCCACCAAGAGCCTCGCCAACCTGCTCGGCGAGCGCGGCATCCGCGTCAACGCGGTGACCCCCGGGTGGATCGACACCGAGATGGCCAACGAGGAGGCGCTGGCGATCTCCCTCACCCCGCTGGCGCGACTCGGCCGGCCCGCCGAGGTGGGCGACGTGGTCGCCTGGCTGCTCGGCCCGGAGTCGAGCTTCGTCAGCGGCGCAAGCATCGTCATCGACGGCGGCCTCTCGAACGTCGACCCGGTGCTGAAGCGCGAGTGGGAAGAGGGATGAGCGGCGCCGCCGACGTCCCCGCGACGGTCCACCCGAGCCTCTGGTTCACCGCCCTCGGCGAGGTGCCGGCGCGGCCGCCGCTGGCGGGCGCGCGGCCGGCCGACGTCTGCATCGTCGGCGGCGGGATGTCGGGGCTCTGGACGGCGCTCGAGCTGTGCCGGGCCGACCCGGGGCTGGAGGTCGTGGTGTTGGAGCGCGAGCGGGTCGGCTTCGGCGCCTCCGGCCGCAACGGCGGTTGGGTGGTGGGTGAGCTGAGCGGCGGCTTCGGCGCCTGGGCCGCGCGCGCCGGCGCCGCCGCGGCGGCGGAGCAGGAGCGGCTGATCGCGGCGACGGTGGGGGAGATCGGCCGGGTCGTCGAGGAGGCCGGGATCGACTGCGACTTCCTCCACTGCGGGGCGCTCGACGTGGCGCAGACGCCGGTCGAGTGGGATCGGCTGCGGGCGGGCTTCGAGGCGGCCCGCGTGGCGCCGGGAGCGCGACCGGGGCCGCAGTTGCTCAGCGCCGCGGCGGCCCGCGAGCGGATCGAGGTGGCCGGCCTGCGGGGCGCGGTCTTCGCCCCGGACGTCGCCCGCGTGCAGCCCGCGAAGCTGGTCGTCGGGCTGGCGGCGGCCGCCGAGCGGGCCGGCGCGAGGATCTGCGAGGGCACCGCGGTGACCGCGATCGAGCCGGGCCGGGTCAGGACCGCGCACGGCGACGTGCGGGCCCGCTGGATCGTCCGCGCCACCGAGGCCTACGGCGCCGAGTTCGCCGACCGGCGCCGCGAGGTCGTCCCGATCAACAGCGCCTTGATCGCCACCGAGCCCCTTGCCGAGGACGACTGGCGCCGCCTCGGCTGGCACGGCCCGGCGCTGCTCGCCGACGCCGCCCACATGTACGTGTACCTGCAGCGGACGGCCGACGGCAGGATCGTGATCGGCGGCCGCGGCGTGCCCTACCGCTACGGGTCGCGGACGCGGCGCGAGGGCGCGGTCCCGCGGCGCACGATCGCCGAGCTGCGCGCGCGGCTGACCCGGCTCTTCCCGGCCGCGGCCGATCTGCGGATCGAGTGCGCGTGGCACGGCGTCCTCGGGGTCGCGCGCGACTGGATGCCCGCGGTCGGCGTCGACCGCCGCCGGGGCGAAGGGTGGGCGGTCGGTTACGCGGGCGAGGGCCTGGCGGCCGCCAACCTCGCCGGCCGGACGCTGCGCGACCTGATCCTCGAGCGCGACACCGAGTTGACCGCACTGCCCTGGGTCGGCCCTCCCGCCCGTCGCTGGGAGCCCGAGCCGCTGCGCTTCCTCGGCATCCGCGGCGTGTACTCGCTCCTGCGCGGCGCCGACGCGATCGAGCGCCGCAGCGGTCGGTCGTCGCGCCTCGCGAAGCTGGCCGACCGCCTCGCGGGGCGGCCGTGAGCGTCGCCCGGCCGCTGCCCCTCGGGCCGCTCGATCCGCGCGCCGACCAGGTGATGGTCGGCATGCGCGACGGCGTCCGGCTCGCCACCGACGTCTACCTGCCGGCCGGGCGCGGGCCGTTCCCGACCATCCTCACCCGGCTGCCCTACGACAAGACCGGCCGCGACTGCTTCATCCCCTGGGTCGCGGCGTACATGAACGAGCACGGCTACGCGTTCGTCGCCCAGGACACGCGCGGCAAGGGCCGCTCGGAGGGGGCGACACTCGCCTTCGTCAACGAGCTCGCCGACGGCTACGACTGCCTCGACTGGCTCGCCGGCGCCGCCTGGTGCGACGGGGCGATCGGCATGTGGGGGGAGTCGTACTTCGGCTTCACCCAGTGGGCCGCGGCGGCCGGCCGCCACCCGGCGCTGCGGGCGATCGTCCCGCGCAACACCACCGCCGACATCGCCGGCGACTGGCTCCACCGGCAGGGGGTGCCGCGGCTGGCCTTCCCGCTGGCCTGGGCGGCCGACACCTGGATCGACAACCACATGTACGGGATCGTCGCCGCCGACCTCGACTGGAGCGCCGGCGACCCCGCCGACGTGCTCGCCGGCGTCCACGGCGACCGGCGCTCGGCAAGCGTCGACCACTGGCGGGCGAACCCGCCCGACTCGCCGGTCTGGGGGCGGCCGCCCTTCTGCGCCGATCAGGTCGCCGCCGGGCTGAGGATCCCGGCGCTTCACCTCGGCGGCTGGTTCGACATCTTCCGCCGCGGGCAGATGCGGGCCTGGCGGAGCGCCCGCCGCGGCTCGCCCGCGCCGCAGCTGCTGATGATGGACGCGGTCGACCACGCCCACGTCGGCTGGAGCGAGGAGCCGCCGGGCCCGGTGGACCTCCACGCGATCCCGAGCGCCGAGATCGAGGCCTTCATGCCCGAGTACCTGGACCCGACGCTGGCCTTCTACGACGCCGTGCTGCGCGGGGCCGGCCCGGCGGTGCCGACGGTGCGCTGGCGGGCGGGCGGCGGCGAGTGGCAGAGCGACGAGAGCTGGCCGCCGACCGGCGCCGCGACGCTGCGCCTCGAGCTGGCCGATGCCGGCGCCGCGACGGCCGGTCCCGACGGCGGCGGGCTGTGCCCGCGGGCCGACGCGAGCCCCGCGACGGTGAGCTGGGCCCACGACCCGGGCAGCCCGGTCCCGAGCCTCTACGTCGACGAGCTCCAGGCGCTCGCCGCGCCGCCGGACGACCGCCTGTCGGCGGGCAGGTCGGACCTCCTCCGGTTCACCAGCGACGCCTTTCCGGCGGGCCTGCGGATCGCCGGGCCGGCGCGGGTCCGGGTGGCGACCACCGCCTCCACCTCGACCGCCGCGACGACGGCGAAGCTGATCGACGTCGGCCCCGACGGCGCCACCCGGCGCCTGCTCGACGGCGCCGCCGCGCACCCCGCCGACACCCGCGGGTGCCCGGTCACGATCGACCTCGGCGACCTCGCCCACGACCTCGCCCCCGGCCACCGCCTGCGGCTCGAGGTCGCCGCGTCGTCGTATCCTCAGTTCCTGCCGCAGCAGGCGGCCGAGCGCACCTTGCTGGCCGGGGGGCCGGACGGGTCGGCGCTCGAGCTGACCGTGCTGAATTCGAGGTCGGCGTCGACCGGAAGGATCGAGGAACCGCGGTGAGCGCACCGGAGCAGACCACCTTCGCGACCCTGCTCGCCTCGCCGAACCCGAGCTTCGACGAGGCGGAGGTGGTGGCGCTGATCGCCCGCGAGTGGGGGATGGAGGCCGCCGTCCGCGAGCTCGGCAGCACCCAGGACCAGAATTTCCGGGTGAGCGCCGGCGGGCGCGACCACGTGCTGAAGATCGCCAATCGGGCGACGGCCCGGGTGGACCTCGAGGTCGGCGACGAGGCGATGCGCGTCCTGGCCGAGGCGGAGCCGGGCTTCGAGGTGCCGGTCGTCGTCCCGACCCTCTCCGGCGCGGCGCTGACGACGATCGACGGGCACCTCGCCCGGCTGGTCAGCTGGGTGGACGGCGTGCCGCTCGCCGACGCCGGGCACCTGGACGCTCCCGCCCTGCGCCGGCTCGGCGAGCTGGCCGGTCGCTGCCAGGTGGGGCTGGCGGGGATGGCGCACCCGGGCCTCTCCCGCGCTCTGCAGTGGGAGCCGCGACAGGCGCCGGCGCTGGTCGACGAGCTGATCGGCTCGGTCGCCAGGAGCGAGCGCCAGGAGATGGTGAGGCGCGGGATCGCGCCGCTGCTGGAGCTGATCGCCGCCGGCGGCGCGGCGGAGCTGCCGCCGGCGCCGGTCCATTGCGACGTGACCGACTACAACGTCGTCGCCGAGGTCGGCGAGGAGGGCGAGATCGTCCCGGTCGGGCTGGTGGACTTCGGCGACGTGGTCGAGAGCTGGCGGGTGACCGAGGCCGCCCACGCCGCGATGTCGGCCGTCTTCCATGACCTCGGCGATCCGCTCGGCGGCGTCGCCGAGGTGCTGGCGGGCTTCGCCGCGACCGCGCCGCTGACGGCACCCGAGGCGGAGGCCGTCTGGCCGTTGATCCTCGCCCGCGGGGTCGTCTGCGCGCTCTCCAGCACACATCAGGCGGGCCTGGCCGGAGCGAATCCTCACCTCGCCCGGCTGATGGCCGAGGACTGGGCGGCGCTCGAGGCGGTGCTCGCGGTCCCGGTACCGCTCGCCGTCGCCACGGCACGCCGCAGCTTCGGCTTCGAGGCGCATCCCCGCGCGGCGTCCGCCCGTGCCGACGTCGCCGGCCTCGGGCCGGTGCTCGACCTCGACCGGCCGGCGGTCCCGCTCGACCTCTCGGTCGGCTCGGAGCTGCTCGCGTTCGGCGCCTGGGAGGCCCCCGACGGCATCGCCGCCGTCCTGCCCGCGGAGGGCACCGGCATCGGCCGCTGGGGCGAGCTGCGCCTCACGTCCGCGGGCCGCGCGGCGCCGCGGCCGCCGACCCCGCTCCACCTCGGCGTCGACGTCTTCGGGCCGGTCGGCACGCCGGTGCGGCCGCGCCTCGCGGGCACCGTGCTCGGCGTCGAGGGCCGCGCGATCGAGCTCGAGGTGACGGTCGGGTCGTCGCCGCTGGTGCTGCGGCTGGCCGGGCTCGACCCGGGCGTCGCCCGCGGCGATCGGGTCGAGCCGGGGGCGCTCCTCGGCGCGGTCGCCGCCGGGGCGGGGGCCCTGCCGTCCCACCTCCACCTCCAGCTCGCGCTCGATCCGGGGATGCCGGGGACGGTCCTGGCGCGCCACCGGGCGGTGGCGCTGGAGCTCTGCCCCGATCCCTCGGCGCTGATCGGAGTGGACGCCGCCGCGCCCTCCCCGGTCGAGGCGGCGACGACGCGCCGGCGCCGGGCGGTCGCGCTCGCCGCCGCCCAGCCGCTCTATTACGAGGAGCCGATGGAGATCGTGCGCGGCTGGGGGCACACCCTCTACGACACGGACGGCAGGCCGTACGTGGACGCGATCAACAACGTCGCCTTGATCGGGCACTCGCATCCGGCGGTCGCGGCGGCGGCCGCGCGGCAGCTGCGCCTGCTCAACACCAACTCCCGCTTCCTCTACGGGTCGATCGCCGAGTACGCCGAGCGCCTCCTCGCGCTGGTCCCCGACGAGCTCGAGCGCGTCTTCTTCGTCAACTCCGGAAGCGAGGCGGTCGACCTGGCGCTCCGCCTGGCGCGGGCCTACACCGGTCGCCGCGACCTCCTGGCCGTCGAGGGCGCCTACCACGGCTGGACCGCGGGGGCCTTCGAGGTCTGCACCAACCCGGCCGACCGGCCCGACTGGCGCGCCGAAGTCTCGCCGCACGTCCAGGTCGTCGAGCAGCCGAACCCCTACCGCGGCCGGCACGGGGCCGCGGCGGGGCCCTACGTCGACGCGGTCCGCGAGGCCTGCGCGGCGGCGGGCGCGGGGCGGGGCCCGGCCGCGTTCATCGTCGAGCCGCTGCTCGGGAACCAGGGCGGCGTCGAGCTGCCCGAGGGCTACCTGGCCGAGGCGTTTCGCGCCGTCCGCGATGCCGGCGGCGTCTGCATCGCCGACGAGATCCAGGTCGGATTGGGCCGGACCGGGCCCGGGATCTGGGCGTTCGAGCACGAGCGCGCGATCCCCGACATCCTCTGCATCGCCAAGGGGGCGGGCAACGGCTACCCGCTGGGCGCGGTGATCTGCCGTGCCGAGATCGCCGCCGCGCTCGCCGAGGGCACCTTCTTCTCCTCGCCCGCCGGCAGCCCGCTTTCCTGCGCGGTCGGCGTCGCCGTCCTCGATGCCCTCCGCGACGAGGACCTGCCCGCGAACGCGGCCCGCGTGGGAGGCATGCTCCGCGACGGGGTGGAGGACCTGGCCCGGCGCCACGACGCGATCGGCACGGTCCACGGGCGCGGCCTCTACCTCGGCGTCGACCTGGTCGAGGACCGCGAGACAAACTCCCCGGCGCCCGCCCTGGCCCGCCGCGTCTGCGAGCGGATGCGCCACTACGGCGTGATCATCCAGCCGACCGGCGACGCCGGCAACGTCCTCAAGCTCAAGCCCCCCCTCTGCCTAGACCGCCCCGCCGTCGACCTCCTGGTCGAGGCGCTGGGCCTGGCGCTGGACGAGTTGGAGGGTTGAGCGGCAGGCTCGGGGGCGGGCGGCCGTCCGGGCGGCGGTCCCGACCCTTGCGGCCGTCCGAGGTGGCGGGGCGGGTGTCCTGGGCTCCTCATGGGGGTCCTGGCAGGCTG
>ERZ778017.2107-NODE-2107-length-16984-cov-7.592711_pt1 | contig 16984 bp, 19 predicted proteins | sample MGYA00375747_ERZ778017 | MGnify/ENA primary metagenome ERZ778017 (study PRJEB29350, sample SAMN05509838) | bioreactor metagenome | biome: bioreactor; material: wastewater | place: South Africa: University of Cape Town | collected 2014-03-17 ...
GCGGATTCCGTCGCCGAGGAAGTGACCCAGGAGGTCATGATCGCGGTATGGCGAAAGGCGTCTTATTTCGATCCAGGTAAAGCGGGTGCCTCGACATGGGTGTTTACGATTGCTCGCAATCAAAGGATTGACCGGCTGCGCCGCATGCAGTCTCGGACAGCCGATCATCTTTTGGATCCGAGTGATGAACCCGACATGCCACCATCGGGTGAAGACATCACAATCACGGCAGAACGGGAAGAAGGGGTGCGAAAGGCATTGGCATCCCTACCGAGCGATCAGGCAACGATCGTGCGGCTCTCTTTCTTTGCTGAGAAGCCCCATGCGGAGATCGCTCGAGAGTTGGGCATCCCGCTCGGCACCGTAAAATCCCGTGTCCGGCTGGCACTCAATCGCCTTCGGACCCTGTTGGACAACAATATATGACCATCAATCATCATCCCAGCGACGAAACGCTGATGCGTAGGGCGAGCGGAACGTTGAGTGCCGGCCCCGCGCTTGTCGTATCCGTACACCTTGAAGGATGCACCGTCTGCCGCAACCGTATGGCGAATTTCGAGGCCATTGGCGGAGCGATCCTGGACGAGATGCCACCCGCTCCGCTTGCAGCGGATCTCTTCGGGCGCACCATGGAGCGGCTTGAAGTTGCTCAACCGTTACAGGCGAGAGACCGGCCTACGATCAAGCATCCGGAATTGGGATTGGAACTTCCGCGAGCGATGCAGGACTGCGAGGTCGGCCCGTGGAAATGGCTTGGACCTGGCTTCCAGTGGAGCAAGGTCAAGATCGCCGGCAGTCCGGACGCTAAGGTCATGCTGCTCAAAGGGAGAGCGGGGCTTCATTTGCCGGCTCATGGACATACTGGCCTCGAATTCATGCAAATCCTGTCCGGATCACTTTTGGATGAGCGAGGTCGGTATTTCCCGGGGGATCTCGACGAGGCGGGCGACGATGTCGATCATCGCCCGGTCGTGGGGCATGAATCGGATTGCGTCTGTCTTGCAGCTCTTGAAGGCGACACACGGCTTCATGGATTCCTGGGTCGTCTTTTGCGCCCGTTTGTGGGTTTCTGATCCTGACCGATGGATGGCTGCTAGCAGATGAAAGCGTTTACGTCGCCGCTCGATTTTCTTAATGCGATCGCCGCGATCGGAGCAACGCGACCGCGTAAGGGCATCCGCTATGGCCAGCGTCCGCGTCACCTTCTCGATGTCTATCAGCCCACTATACATGGACCTTCCCCTGTTATCGTCTTCTTCTATGGTGGAGGCTGGGAGGAAGGCGAGCGCGGCGACTATTTTTTTGTCGGGTCGGCGTTGGCGACGCGCGGCTTCACAGTCGTTATTCCCGATTATCGCGTCTTTCCGGAGGTCCGGTTCCCTGACTTTATTGATGACGCGGCTGAGGCGATGAGCTGGACCGTGGATCATATAATGGAATTCGGTGGCGATCCGCGTCGGCTTATCGTCATGGGTCATTCCGCCGGTGCCCACATCGCGGCGATGCTAGCATTTGACCGTAAAAGGCTTGCCAAAGTGGGACTTGTTGCAAGCCGCGATCTCAGCGCGATGATCGGCCTTGCCGGTCCCTACGACTTTCTTCCGTTGAATAGCACTACGCTGAAAGAAATTTTTGGACCGCAGCAAGGCTTGGCCGCTACGCAGCCAATAAACTACGTTGGAAGAGATGCGCCACCGACGTTTCTGGCAACGGGGCGGCGGGATAGACACGTCGATCCTGGCAATACGGTTCGGATGGCCGAAAGCATAAGACGTGTCGGAGGCGAAGCCGAGATCAAGCTGTACGATTATATCGATCACCGCATGCTGATCGGCGCCTTGGCGCGACCGTTGCGGTTCTTTGCGCCTGTTCTCGACGACGTCGTAGGCTTTGCTCTGAAAAACATCGATCCTCAATCGCTCCCCGATTCGACGGCGGTTCAGGGGAGTACCGCATGACGGCGACAATCATCTTTGTAGCGCTCGCGGCTTGCCTCCCGGCAACGATGACCGGAGCATGGCTTGTGGCGCTGCGGACTAGTCAGTCGGGCTGGATCGACGCGACCTGGTCCTTTGCAACCGGCTGTTTCGCCGCGGCAGCGGCTCTTGTTCCTCTTGCCGATAACCAAATCTCGGTCCGTCAAGTGCTCGTGGCGGCTCTCGCACTGGTCTGGTCACTGCGGCTTGGCATCCACATCGCTGTTCGCACCGCCCGCGGCGGCGACGACGACCCGCGCTACCGGCAGTTGCGCGAGGAATGGGGAGACGCATTCAAGGTTCGCCTGCTCTGGTTTCTGCAAATCCAGGCACTGGTGGGGCTGGCGCTGGCGCTGTCGATCGCGCTTGCAGCTCACAACCCCGCACCCGGGCTCAGATTCTCTGATTGGCTCGGTTTCGCCTTCTTGATCATGGCAGTTCTCGGCGAGACGATAGCCGACTGTCAGCTTTCCGCATTTCGTGCCGATCCGGTAAACAAAGGGAAGGTTTGCGACGTCGGGCTTTGGGGGGTGTCGCGTCATCCAAATTATTTTTTCGAATGGATAGGCTGGTTCGCCTACGCCATCATCGCAATCGATCTTTCAGGTGCCTACCCTTGGGGGTGGTTGTCTCTCGCCGGGCCATTTCTAATGTATTGGCTCCTCGTTCACGCCTCCGGTATTCCGCCCTTGGAAGCGCACATGCTGCGCTCGCGCGGCAAGGCATTTCGAGACTATCAACATCGCGTCAACGCATTCTGGCCAGGCCCGCAACACGCTGCCTATGCGAGTGACAATGGAGACATTCGATGAGCTTGATTGCCTCAGTTATCCGCGCCGCGGAACGCGTCCCGCTTCCCGACTCCCTGGCGCAGATGGGCATCGAACTCCTAGTCGGACGCACGCGACGAAAGCTTGCCACCGAGGGGCACGTGGCAGAGAGCGATTTCGTGCGCGCCATGGGCGAGTATCCGATAGCCGAATATGCCGACGCCGCCAACAAGCAGCATTATGAACTGCCGCCCGAGTTCTTCGCCCTCACGCTTGGTCCGCGTCGCAAATATTCGTGCTGCTTTTATCGGACGGGTGAGGAAACACTGGCTGACGCCGAGCGGATGTCGCTTGAAGAGACGGTCAGACACGCCGACCTTGCCGACGGGCAAACGATCTTGGAACTCGGTTGCGGCTGGGGATCGCTGACGCTTTTCATGGCCGAGCGTTTCCCTCGTTCAATCATCACCGCTGTCTCAAACTCAAGGCCACAGCGAGTTCATATCGAGGCTCAAGCGGCCGAACGCGGCCTCGCCAATGTGCGTATCGTAACGGCGGATATGAATGAATTCACGGCTGGCAGTCAGTACGACAGGATCGTCTCGGTTGAGATGTTCGAGCATATGTCCAACTGGAAGGGGCTGCTCGAACGTATCAGGATGTGGCTCGCTCCCGAGACGGGAAGGCTGTTCATTCACGTTTTCAGTCACAAGAACAGTCCCTATCGGTTCGATCACAGAAACGCAGCGGACTGGATCGCCCAGCACTTCCTCACGGGAGGAATTATGCCGAGCCACGGCCTGATCGGGCATTTCCCGGACTGCTTTGTGGTTGAACAGGACTGGCGCTGGAGCGGGATCCACTATCAGAAGACAGCGGTGGACTGGCTCGCGCGCTTCGATGAAAATCGCCGGGAGATAGATCGGATCCTCGGCGAGGTTTACGGTGCCGACGCCGCGCTCTGGCACCAGCGCTGGCGTCTCTTTTATCTGGCGACCGCCGGGCTGTTCGGACATGCCGGCGGCGAGGAATGGGGCGTAAGCCATTATCTCCTGCGTCCAGCCTGACGCCCAGTCCATCCATGAATCGTCTTCGACACATGTGGGATCGAATCGCGGCTTACGCCGCCCATGACGATCCCATGGTCGCCGCCTGCAACCTGATCGCGCTGGTGGTCGCATCCAATCAGCCGTTTTATCCGCTCTATGTCTATTGGACCGTCAGCGGCCATGTCTGGCCGGCTGTCTTCACCTTCCTGTCGACGCCGCTTTTCCTGGCCGTGCCAGCCGTTGCCCGGCGATATTCCAAGATTGGCCGAGCGCTGCTCCCTATTGTTGGGATGGCCAACACGATCTTGAGCGCGAAGGTATTCGGCCCGGCGTCGGGCGTGGAGATTTTCTTGATCCCATGCGCCCTAATTGCCGCAACGTTCTTCCGCCCTTCCGAGCGGCTACTCGCCTTCATCTTGATTGGCGGGGCTATACTCATCTATTTCGGATTCAACGGTGCGTATGGAACCCCCCCCGTACACATTTATACCAGTTCCGAATACCAAGCATTTGTCAGGTTGAACGCCATGAGTGCCGGCACACTTTCCGTCTTCGTCGGGCTTATCGCGTCAGGCCTGATAAGCCAGATCAAGGCGCGGGCGTGAAGGCGCGCGTGATCAGAAAACCTGCCGTTGCTGCAACAGCGGTCAGACACGTTCCCCAGCACAGGTCGGCGATGGTCACCGCTACCGGCCAATTTTTCAATGTCGCCTGGTTGGTCAGGTCATAGGTCGCATAGGCAAAAAGCCCGAGGAGCGCGCCGTAGGATATTGCTGTCGTCCACCTCCCGCTGGCCAAAGCAGGCGCGACGGCAAACAAGACGATTCCGGCGATGTAGATGAGATAGAACAGTGCTGCTGGCGCCAGTCTGAAGCCGTCGACCAACATATCACCCATTAGCGGTCGGTAAAGCCGTTGCGCGGCCACGGTCAGCCAGATCGCATCAATGGCAAGAAACACCAAACCGGTCGCGATGTAGGCAATGCCATAAGTTTTCAAAGGTTGGCCTTTCTTTGCCCGAGATTACTCCTGTTACGCCCTTGCGGGATCATCAGATCACACGGTGCTGCGCGTTACGATGGTCTCACGAAAGCGGCCCCCACACGGTATGTGATCCGAACAGGGAAGGCCTGCGTATAGCGAAGATAGAAGCGCAAACCTTCAGGAGTCTATGTCGTGATAATGCGCGCAGCAGCGTTCTCTATCCTTTATCTTATAGGGTGCACCGCATTGGCCGCCCAGGAACGCAGCCCTGACGGGGTGTGGTTGCGCGATGACGGGAATGCTCGCGTCAGGATCGCACCGTGCGGATCCAAGATTTGCGCAACCAATCTTTGGATCAAAGATGCGAGCAAGGGCGAGAAGGTCGGCGATCGATTGGTGATGTCGCTGGATCGCAAGTCCGAAACGAAGCTTGCAGGCACCGCCTACGACCCTAAACGCGATATAAGCTATGCATTAACGGTGATTGTCGGTCGCAATAGCTTGATCACGCACGGGTGCATATTGGGCGGACTGCTTTGCCGGAACGTAAATTGGGCACAGGTAAATTGAATTTAGCCGAATGGATTTTTCCATGCATTTCTGGCCAACGGGCGCAAAATAGCTGCTGTTTGACCCCAACTAACCTCTGAGGCGAGATGTTACTTTGTTTGGAGCACAATCGGAATGGCCCATGAACCGACCACGAGCTACGAGAAATTTCCAAATTTAGAGCAGAAGACAATACTCATTGTTGAGGATGAGGTTCTGCTCCGTATTCCTGTTGCGGAATTCCTGCGAGCAGGTGGATTTGAAGTGCTTGAAGCCGCGAACGCTGATGAAGCCATAATACTTTTAAATTCCGGGGTGAACTGCGATCTCGTTCTGAGCGATTTTCAAATGCCTGGGACAATGGATGGAGTGGCACTCGCTCGACGTCTAAAGATTGAACGACCGGGGTTGCCGGTGGTCCTCTCTTCAAGTGATACCACTATTGCACGTGCAGCCGAGGCGGTAGCATTCATTGCGAAACCTTACTCACTATCCGACTTGAATCGGCTCACCAACGAGCTCCTTGGATTGCATCATGGAAAGAGTTCGAATGAATGACAATACGAAGGTGCGTTCACCAAGCGCAGCTTATCAAACTTGATTTCATAGTTCTCTTTTCGACCAACCCAAGCCTTCCGAAGCACTCATCGGAACGTGCGCGTAAACGAGGGCTTAGGATTCCTGGGTCATTCAAAATATAGCCAAGATCACAATTAAGCGCCGACTTAGTGCTGCTCACCAACATGTCATTGCCTGACATTCAAAATTTGTGCGATCGGCACGTCGATCTCATAACGGTAGCGTTAAATTCAGTATTTGCTTTGCTCTGCTGGTCACGCGCCAAATTCGACAACTTTCGGCAATCGGGCCTACGTGCATAAAGATTTCAAGGCGATCATGGATTGCACTTCGGGCACTGACCAGGATCAGCGCTGGTACGCCCGTCGGGTCGAGGGCGCCTTTCGCTGAAATCGCAGGCAACGCAGCCGAATAGATGATGGCGAGCCATCAAGCTCGGTGCGCCGCACCATTCACAGGGCAAACCGGATTCAACATCAATCAGTCCGTAGCCTGGCATAGCACAACTCGGACAGCGCGTGGCCAGACGGTCGCAAAGAGAGATAGCCAGACGACGGAGCGTCACCATCCGCGTCGGATTCATATGTGCGCGCATGTCTGTCTGCACGAGCGCGCGTTTGTCGTCCGAGCGAGCTGCTGCCGACGCAATCGCGTTGGCCAACGCCTCGACGGTGCGCAATCCCTTGTGGATCATGACCTCGCTGCCATCAGTCTGATGAGGTCGCACGATCAGGGCATGATTTGGAAATCGTATTCGATTCAGAAACGAGTTGATATTGCCTATCTCAGCCGTAATTACGTGGTCGTAAGCCGGGGCATCGTCAATTAGGTGTTCGCACACGACAATTCCTAGGTCATCGTCGACGATAGCTATAAGTTCTATCCCACCAGCGATAAAGGGAATGTGCGGATGGGGGCCATAGCTTCCCTCGCTGGCGATGCCGATAGATATACCTACCGCCGCCATTCCAAGACGAGCTTTAGCGATTGCAGTCTCGCGGATGGTTCCGAATCGCGCAATTTCGCCTGTGAAAGTGCCAAGTGCGTCGGTGTCGAGCCCCATTGCCGTTTCGACTCGAAGGCCGAGCCGTTTTCGGAACGCTGGCGAGATGGCAGCCTCTTTGCCGTGCATCGTCGCAAGCACGCCGCGGCGGCCAGAATACGGACTAGACGTAAACTCGCTCGTTGGAGCCTGATGATTAGCTTTGCTCAAAGATAGCCTCCCTCATCTGCGTTTGAGCAACCCGCTATTGCTGATCAATTTTCGGCACGCTTAGGATTTGAGGTTACCTACTTTTGGAAAGACAGCGGTCCGCGAACCTGTGACAAGAAGGTACGACCCTTCCATCATTGGATGATTGCTTCTCCGAAGCGCAATTCCGTTCAGCTGTCAGCTTCCGATAGGCTTGAACGCGAAGGTAGCTAGATTCGACGACGAGTCTCGCCTTTTAGCCGATAACGCCGGCTCATACTGCCATGGGATGTCGTTCATCTTTGTTGGTGGCAATCGCCTGCCAGCGCAGACCGCCAATATACCGCCAAGCCATGAAGCCATTGTCATCGAGAGCTATCAAATGAAGCCATTTATTGTCGAATAGGGCTCTCACTTGATCATGACGCTTCAGGATCGCGCTCATCGCGTCCCGAGGTGCTTCAAGAAGTACGGTCAAGCGAACAGGATCGTGCACGTAATGCTTGCCGTCATGAACTGACTGCCAAGGAAGTCCCGCCCGCAAAAGTCCGCCATTCCCCTCCAAGACGCCGATCCCGCCGGTGACGTTGTGAAGAAGTTTATTGCCGCCACCAAACAGTTCTGGGGCAACCGTAGATCCATAATATTGAAGGCTGATCCAACTTGCTACCACGACCGGCGCTGTCATGATCAATTCGAGGATGCTGAATTCCTCGTCCAGCCGCCAATCATAGTCATGAAGAAAAACGCGGCCTTTGAGGTCTCGGCCGACAGTTTGACGGCGCGGTGCTGCGATAAACGCATCACAGCCGGCCAACCCCCACTCCGGACGAATTTCGGACCAGTCGCGAGAGCGACTCACGATCTCATTCGGCCCGGTAGCTCTTGGCAACCTTAAGGCGCGCTCAGTCCGCGCCTGCTGCCCCGCGACTTTAAGCCAAGCCTTTGCCGTTACGATTTTCTCTCTATGAGTCGAAGATGGATGATCCGCTTCATACACGGTCACTCTGTCCGTAGTCGTGTCATGCAACGCGCCGACAAACAGCGTGTCGTCCGGAATATTGATCCCACGCTCTACCAGACCTAGGCGTACCTCGGGATCGTTGAGCAGCCCGGCGAGCAACCGTGCGTTGACATCACCAGAGTAGCCGCCGCATGCACCGCAGTGGAGCGCGCTTGCATGTGGATTGTTGATGACATTAGCGCCGTGTCCAGCGACAAGAATGAGCGGTGCAAACCGCTCAATAAGGCACATCGCCTTGAGGACGCTCTCTGCTATGCTGATGCGCGCGTCGAGAGGTAGCGCCGGATCAAATCGCGGAGGCGGATCGTTTGGGACCTCGTTTTTGGACAAGCCGAGGCCGTCATGTATCAGTTTGCTTGCATAAATGGGTCCAGTCGCTTCGACGAACGCAAAAGAGGAAATTGCTGCAAGCTTGAATCTACCCCAAGCACGCTTCGCACGAGCAACAACTCTGGCGGTTTGGTCTCGGTTGCCGTTATCGTGTGAATGACCGCCAGAGCATGTGTGTATTTTGGGATACAGCAATACCGGCAGATGAGCTTCGGGCACATCGGAGGCAAAACGCTTATGCGAAATGCCGAGACCAAAAAAGCCAGCAAACCCGAGGGTTTCGATGCATGGATCAGTGCTTTCAAGCGCCCGGCGAAATACCTCTGAGCGCACGTCTATGCAAAAAGCCATCTGCATTGCCGGGCGTGACGATACATTTGTCAGTGCAGGGACTGCGAGGGTTTTGGCTAAGCGCCGTTGCAACGAGCGCTCAGTCGCCTCCTGCAGGATCATATTGATCGCGTCGTCCAGTGTGGGTTCGATTGACGATGCATAAGCGCAAAGCGCCTCTTCCCATTGGTCGGCGATCTTTGAACCATATTGTTCAAACAACGCGCTTTCCCACATCATACGGATAGCCAATAGTTCGGCTATTGTGTCGTCCGAGCTGCCCGAGAGTTCAGCCTTCCAAAGTCTGTAGCGGGCGTACTGTGCCCAGCCACCCAGGCTCAGAAGCAGCCGGTGGAAGTACATCTCTAGCGCGCCCTCACTCAACCCCAACCTTTTGACCACTTGGATCACAACGTCATTTTGGTGCTCGGGCGCCTGCGCGATATGAGCGGCAAATCCTGACAAACCAAGTATCTCCGGCGTTAGGTCATTCGTCGCGACCGCGCGCCAAGCAGCGTAGGCGCTTCGACTCTGCGGTGCAGCCCAGAGTGCGTGGCCGGCGTCGAAATAGCTGGCAGCCCAGTGACCAAAGCGCTCCGACAAAATTCCCGGCCAATCAATGCTTGAAGCTTTGGCTGCAAAATCCGCAATGGTTGGAAGCGGGGGCAAAGCCGGTGTTTGCTCCTCTGCTTTGGACTTAACGGAAGCGAGAGTTTCGGTTGGGGCTAGTTCCCTTGCCGCCCCAAGAGCCCCCTCTATATCTTCGTCGGAAATTTCACCAGTGTGAATACGGTCTGCGTACCATGCGCGCGACATTGTCAGAGCAATCCCAGCAGCTCTTCTGAGGCGAACTGCAGCGATGGCTAACGGTTCCTCGGTTTGTCCCAAGAAAGGATTTACCGCTACACTGGATGTTAGCGGCCAAAGAGGTGGAATGGCGCGAGCCGCTTGTTTCGCAGCGGCTAGAATAACATCCGATTCCAGAGTTGCGGGTTCAGGCGTAATCATCAGCATTGATTTGTTCCTGGCTGTATTTTTTCAAGACGGCTTACGGACGAACCATCCGCCAAGCATCCGGTCGAGTGTTGCGTTGATGTAAAGGCCGTTCGAAAGATGAACCCGCAGACCGGCTGCAGCAGGGTGATTAGACCAAAGCGGGAAAAGTGCTTGAGCAACCGCTACCGTCCCAAACGAGATGATCGCGAGAATCATCAGTGTCCACTCTAGGCGGCCTGGTGTAGGCGTTGTAGGCAGCGCGCCAGCGGTCAGCCGCTCTGCCAGCGTTTGCAGGGCGAAGTAGCCGAACGCTGCGGCCAGCGAGTAGACCGCAGTCATACGGGTCAAAACACGCGGAGCGGCATCGGCCATTCCCTGTGCCAATAGATAAGCTACGCCGAAAATTAGGATGGCGCCCAGTGCTAGAGATTGCGGTGATTTGTGATCAAAGCCGAAAATGGTGCCAAACGCCGCGCCGATCGCGGCATAAATCGTAAGCGCCGCAATAAAGGCCCAGCCGACTGCAGCGCCGTCAGGTATCGCAACCGGTCCTGGTCGCCGGATGGCCGCTACTTGATCAACGGCGCCGCCAGAAGAGAGGAAGGCGTGCGCTTTGTAGAGTGAATGCGCGACTATGTGCAGCAACGCTAATGGGAAGAGTCCCAGCCCGCATTGAAGCGTCATGAACCCCATTTGCGCCACCGTCGACCAAGCAAGCGAAGTTTTGACTGAAGGCTGCGTCAACATCACAAGTGCGCCGAAAAGTGCGGTGAAGCCACCTAGGATAGCCAGGACGGCCAAGATTCCAGGCGAGAGCAACATCACATCGGCGAACCGGACGAGCAGAAATCCGCCGCCATTTATGACGCCGGCATGCAGCAATGCGGAGACCGGTGTTGGCGCTTCCATGACTTCGGTCAGCCAACCATGCGTGGGGAATTGCGCCGACTTCAACAATGCCGCAATCGCAATAAGAATGGTCGCGGAAACTGCCAGCAAGGGCGCATTGCCATTCCTGGCGGCTGCATTGATCGCAGCGATGTCGGTTGTGCCAAAGGCGAGCGCCAGCATAACAGCTGCCGTGATGAGGCTCACGGCGCCAATCCGCGTAAAAAACAGTTTCTTTCGTGCTGCGCGCTGCGCGGCGATCCGGCTGGGATAAAATAACAACAAACGATGAAGGCACAGGCTGGTCGCTATCCATGCCACGACAAGCTGGGAAAGATTGCCAGCCTGCACGAGAAGAAGCACGGCCGCCAGAGCTGTGGTTAGCCAACCGGTGAAGGTGCTCTGGCGCTGCTCACCGTCCAGATATGTGCGCGAATAACGCACCACGATCCAGCCGACGAAAGCGACAAGTGCAAGCATCGTCACGCTAACGGCATCGAGACGCGTCGATAGACCGATCCCGGCCGTGCCAAAAAGGTTACTTTCGCCAGCGCCAAGGAAGACAAGCGTAACGATCGACGCCAAGGCCACTGCCAGCGCCAAAAGCGCAGCAATTTCGGCAAGGGTTGCCACTAAGCGAGAGTGCTGTTCCGAGAGCAAAAACGAAAGGGCGGCGGAAATAATAAGGACGAAGGGAGCAATCAACGAGAAGGCGTAAGGCGACACGAATAAACTCCAAATTGGGTTTCATCGCCCAGCTGATACTCGGATGCAGATTAGGAAGAAAATGCATTGTTTGCGCACTTTCGTTCGCTATAATGAAACGAAATGAGCACGCTCAATTACAACCATTTGCGATATTTCTGGGCCGTTGCCCATGATGGGAACCTCACGCGCACGGCCGAGACATTGAACGTCACCCAGTCGGCTTTATCGGTTCAAATCCGTAAACTTGAAGCCCGTTTAGGTCATCCTTTATTCGACCGAAGGGGTCGGCAACTACACCTGACGGAAGCGGGACGGATCGCGCTCGATCATGCCGATGCGATCTTCTCGGCCGGAGACGAACTAGTTGGCACCTTGCGCAACACGAGGGGTGCGCGGCGAGTACTTAGAGTTGGCGCCTTAGCGACACTTTCTCGCAATTTCCAAATGGCTTTCTTGAAACCGTTATTTGGACGCGCCGACGTTGAACTGGTACTGCGCTCAGGTAGCGCTAGCGAGCTTTTGCAGTCGCTTGAGGAACTAAGTCTCGATGTTGTTCTCATTAACCAGGCACCGTCTCGCGATGCCTTGACGCGCTTTGTCGCTCACCGCCTCGCCGAACAACCTGTTAGCTTGATCGGCACGAGAGCTCGACTTGGCATAAAGAAGGAGGATTTAGTCCAGCGGCTAGGGTCTCACCCGATCATCTTGCCAACAACCGATAGCAGCGTGAAGATTGGCTTTGATGCTCTTGTCGATCGGCTGGGCATTCGCCCGCAAATCGTTGCGGAAGTGGAGGACATGGCGATGATGCGCTTGCTAGCACGCCAAGACATCGGGCTTGCCGTCCTGCCGTCGATCGTTGTTAAAGATGAATTGGACTCTGGCGCCCTTGTCGAGGCGAACAGACTGCCAGGCATAACTGAGAATTTCTATGCCGTTACGATGAAAAGAAAATTCCCAAATCCGCTCCTGCGTCCATTATTGACTCACGATCTTTTAATTTAATGAAGAGCTGTTCATGCGAGTTAGCGCGTAGATTTTGATATTCTGCGTGATCTTTGGCTTTTCCTAGCAGTGACTCCGCATGAGTCTTTAGCGTGTCTATATAAAATACGTCGGTAGTCTAGAACTCTCGGCTCAGGTCCTTAAAAATCCAGAGATCGTCAGAAGGTCTTTATCGCCGCGGCCACATAAATTCACAACCATCAAATGCTCTCTTTGTCTTTGCGGCGCGAGGGTCAGGACCCTCGCCAAGGCATGTGCAGGTTCAAGAGCTGGAATAATACCTTCTAGCTCTGCGCAGAGACAAAGCGCTGACACCGCTTCTTCGTCCGTTGCAGAAATGTACATTACACGTCCGATAGCATCCAACCACGCATGTTCTGGCCCTACACCTGGATAATCGAGACCTGCTGAGATTGAATGTACATTCTCAATCTGGCCATTGTCGTCCATCAGTAAACGCGTCCGGTTTCCATGAAGCACTCCGGGCTGCCCTTTGGCGATGGACGCCGCATGCATCCCACTTGTGAGCCCATTACCGGCGGCTTCAACGCCATACATTTCAACCGTAGGCTCATCAAGAAAAGGATGAAACAAGCCAATCGCATTGGAACCGCCACCAATACATGCAATCAAGGAATTGGGAATCCTCGCAAACGAATATCTGGAATGGGAAATGGAGCAGAACGTCTCGCGCGGGTTTTTGCGCGGCGTGAAGCACGGGCGGTTCAATTGCTATTCGGGGTAAACTATCTTCTCCAATATGATTGATCAGCCGCAGTTAAGAAGGCTATCGAAAAGCTTCATGCTGTTCAGATGACCTTTAGCGATGAGTCTGCTGAAAGTCGGCTAGTTAACGCGAAAGGGTAGAAATGCAAGATATTCGGCTCTTCATCGACAAACTCCACGCTGATGCCGAAGCCTGCGAGACTATTGGTGAAACGGCGTCGAACGAAGGGAAGCGTAAGATCTTCAGTGCGCTTGCCGAGACGTATCGCAAGCTAGCCAACGAAATGGAGCGGATCGCTGCTGCTCATGCCGTCCTCGACGAGGAGCGGGAAAAGAATCTGCTTGGGGTACTTGGCGGCAATACCAGCACTGCTGACAGTCTCGCGGAGATAGCCAAAGTGCTGAGTTCGGCAACGCCGAAGCCGTAGCCCTCGGAACTAGCTGACTATCTCATCGTTATACGGCAATCTATCGTACCTATGAGGGTTGCTGTGAAAAACGGAAGTTGGAGTGACGACGATTTGCGCACCTTGCGTTTGTATGCTGAGCAAGGACGGTCCATTTATCGAATAGCAGCGGCGCTGAATCGAACTGCCTCCGGGGTTCGATCGATGGCTCAGCGGCATGGCATTTCCATTCGCAGTGGCCAAGAGGCGAGCCGAGCATTGAAAGCGGCAAACGTTGAAGCGAGTAATTCGTCCCCACCGCGATAAACCGAGCAGTTCACCGTGAGCACTATCAGCCTGCGCGAGGAGCGGGTCTTCTGGCAAGAAGCATATCATGGGCGGACTTTCGACTTCCGATCGCAGTTAAATTTTACGCGGTTTGATGACTGCGTCTTTGTTGATTGCATCTTGCTACTAGACGAAGGCACGGAACAGTTAGCGTTCACGAATTGCACGTTCAAAGACTGCAACATCGATAAAATCGAAGAAAATGTAATTCGGGGCATCCTCTCCGAGAACAATACGTTTGATCGACCCATTGCATTACGCAAAGCAGATTTCGATAAGAGGCTAGCCAAGGCGCTGCAAAGTAGGATACGTAAGTAAAGGCATATGGAACAACGACTCCATGGCGGTCATGAAAGCCCATGAACGAGTGATCGCAATCAGCGTTTTCGAAGCCCTAGATAAAGCGCATCTAGTTCCTGGCGATGCTGATCTAATACAGGCAGGTGCGCTGGCGCTTCCCGAGCACGGCATGTTAGGCGATCTCTTTAGGGAGAACACCTTCGTGGCTATTCGAAACCTTCGGCAATCGATAGATGAAGGCGAGAATGATGAGAGATTGGAGGCCCTTTATGCTGCTGCACTCGCAGCGGCCTGTCTCTGGGCCGAAGCGCGCTCCGAGCCAGATTAGAAGACTGCTCGCAAAGGCCTTGATTACTAAGAGCTAAAGCCCGCGCCATCGTCTGAGCCTGCGCTCCATTTCGCGAACTTGCTCCATTGTTGAGACTTCACCTATCAGACGAGAAATCCGCCAACTTTCCATGTCGCCGTTCTTGATCGCGTCTTGTCGCAATTGATACGCCATATCCTTCAGGCGACGTTTAACCAACTCCGGGTCGTACATCTGTCCCATCGGGCACCTCCATGGTGGTCGGAGTGAACCCCCGTTTTTAGGCAGATTTCCATGACCGCTAGTTTCGTAGTTAACGTTGCGTAAACAGTCTTCTGAAGATGCGATAGAAAAATCCTGCCGTCTGGCAAGCACCTAAGAGAGGTCGCGGCGTGTTATCCAAAATCAATGACCAGGGCTTTTTCTGGTCTTAATGGGGAGCAGCTTGATTGCAGAAGGATGCCTCCTTATGACGCGGGAAGATACAGACTTCTGGTTTGTTTACCTCACGGCCAGCTCTTCGCTTTTGGCCCTGACGTGGCTCTTGACCTAATGGCAAGCCCGGATCGTAATCAATTTGGCAGCCCCGCTGCGCCACAATAATTTTCGTTCCCGCATATTAATAAACGTATGTTATGGCGATCTTGGCTTAATGGCCCATATTCGATTCATCACCGCACGGCTCGTGGCATCTATCGGTGATGAGACCGCCAGCTGCGCTCCGTCCAACTCCGACAAGGAGGGGAGCAGCTCATGTTCTCATTCGAAAACTCAGACAAAATAGAGCGCATCTTCTTGATGCTGGCCATATTAGGAACGATCAGTCTTTTCGGCGTTATTGCCGATAGCCTGCTGTTTTTATCGTGATGGCCTTAAGTGCAGAACATATTTCTGATCGCGATCTTTGCAGGGCTATTGCTGCTTATTGGCGCGCTCGCGATGCTTGCGCATTGAAATAGAAACCCTGCCGGAGCGGGGTTTCCGCATCAGTCGCGCTATATGGACAGTCCCGCGAGAAGCGGCGCGTGTATGGCGAGCCTGCGGGATACGAACTCGGTGAAAAGCCGAACGCGCTTCGTCTTGCGTGTCTCCCCCTGCGTAAGAAGCCAGAGCGTTCCATGCATGTGCAGGTCAGTACCCGGCACCCTCGCCAGCAGTGGGTCGGCATCTCCAACGAAGCACGGCAGCGTCGTCATCCCGAGCCCTTGCCGGACGGCAACGATCTGCGCCTCGCCGTCTGTGGTCCTGAACGGAACCCCTGTGGGGCGAACCTCACCCTCGCGGACCCAGTCCGGGATGCCATGACTGCTTATGACGATCCACCGGATGGGATCAGGCGCACCCGCATGCCACGCCGCCAGTCGATCGCGGGACATGTAGACGCCGCTGAACAGTTCTGGCCCCTTCAGGCCGTGAAGATTGAGCGGCAGGGTTTTGCGGTCGTAAACAACGCGGATCGCGACATCGGCATCTCGGTTTGTCAGATTTGCCAGCTCGCCGGACGACAAGATTTCCATCTCGATGTCCGGATGCAGACGCGCAAAATCGGCGAGGTCCGGCATGAGTAGGTGTGTCGCGAGGGTCGGCGCCAACGTCACCCGCAGAAGCCCGCGCACGCTCTGGTCGCGACCGAAGACGCGCGTCTCGAGCTGGTGCGACGACGCTTCCATCTGGTTCGCGAGCTCAAGGACCTCCTCGCCCGCAGCCGTCAGGCGGTAGCCCGAGGGTAGCTTTTCGAACATGTGCGCCCCGAGGCGTTCCTCGAGCTGAGCGATGCGTCGCAGCACTGTCGTGTGGTTCACCCCGAGGCGCTCGGCGGCGGCTCGCACTGAGCCTCCGCGCCCGACGGCAAGAAAGTAGCGAACGTCATCCCAGTCGATCATGGTGCAATCTGGCACCGCCGCGGTGCGCCTTCCAAAGCCCGTATCTAACACATCCAACAGCAAAACGGGCGGTTATCCTAGCTTATGTCCACGCCGCGGCCCAACTCCGAACGGCGGCGCCTGTCGTCTAGCCGGATCGATTTTGCACCACCGATGTGCGCACTTCCGCACTCAACAACGGACGCCGACGGGTCCATTTCGAGGTCCTCGGGGCAGATGCTGTCCCGACACCCCGCAAGGAGAAGTTATGGGAAAGCTAGACGGTAAGGTTGCAGTCATCACGGGTGGATCGAGCGGCTTGGCGCTGGCGAGCGCCAAGCGGTTCGTTGAAGAAGGCGCCTATGTCTTCATCACGGGCCGGAGACAGGAGGCGCTAGACGAGGCCGTCAAGCTGATCGGCCGGAACGTGACCGGTGTGCGCGGCGACGCCGCCAATCTCGACGACCTCGACCGCCTGTTCGACACGGTCAAGCGGATCAAGGGCAAGATCGACATCCTGTACGCGAGCGCTGGCACGGGCGAAGCCTTACCATTGGGCGCAATTACCGAGCAGCACTTCGATGCGGCCTTCAACCTGAATGCGCGCGGCACGCTGTTCACGGTTCAGAAGGCGTTGCCGCTGTTCAACGATGGCGGATCGATCTTCATGACCGG